>WNFU01001076.1_pt1 | contig 38319 bp, 36 predicted proteins | sample 5400121 | NCBI WGS metagenome assembly WNFU01 (sample SAMN13153360, study PRJNA577476) | soil metagenome | isolation source: 100 cm soil or saprolite under grassland replicate 1 | place: USA:California | collected 2016-06-15
GCAAGATTCTTTTCATCCTCAACGACCCGCCGTACGGCACGGAACGCTCCTACAACGGGCTCCAGGTTGCCGGTGCCCTCGCCAAACGCGGCGACGGCGAGGTACGGGTGTTCCTGATCGGCGACGCCGTCGGCTGCGCGATGGCCAACCAGAAGCTGCCCGACGGCTATTACCACCTCGACCGGATGATCGGTACCTGCGCCCGCCACGGCGCCGACATCGGCTGCTGCGGGACCTGCATGGACGCGCGCGGCATCACCGAGGACACGCTCACCAAAGGAACCCGCCGCTCCACCCTCGAGGAACTGGCCGACTGGACGCTGTGGGCCGACAAGGTCATCACCTTCTGACCGCCATTTCCCGTCGCCGGCCACCGCAGAACACCAGATCCGGCGACCTGCGCCGCAAGGGAGATCAGGCGGCGGCGCGCCCGTGACATTGGAGGAGGCGCTGCGGATCATCGACAGCACCGCGCCCGACGTCACCGTCCCGGACGTCCGCCTGCCACCGGACCACTCCGACGAAGGCCTGCGCATCGCCCAGACGCTGCGCGGCCGGTACCCCGAATCGGGCTGGCGCTGCTGTCCACCTACGCCGGGGTCGCCTACGCGGACCGCCTCCTCACCTTGCAGGACAACGCCCGTGGGGTGGGCTGCCTGCTCACGGAACGGTCGGCAACCTCACCGAGCTGACCAAGGCCCTGCGCCGCGTCGGCCCCGGCGAAGTGGTCATCGACCAATATCTCCTCAGCCGCCTGATGTCCCGGCGCCGCTCAACGTTGCTTTTGTCGTGGGCAGTGCGGGTCTGGGCGCCCACCGCGGGCATCGAACCGCGCTGCGCCCGGCGTACGGACCCCGCGGGGCGAGGCGACACATTGAACGGGACCGAACACCGGTGGCGATCACCGCCTTGATTGTGTTCGTCGCGTTCCTGCTGCTCGCCGGCGTGGTACGGGCGGGGATTCAATGGCGTCGCACCGGTGACAGCGGTGATCGGCGCCTGGCGATCCGGCGCGGGCCGGTCCAGTGGTGGGTCGATGGGCTGGGCGCCGCCGGCGCCCTGGCCGTCTGCGTGGCCGCCCCCGTCGCCGCGCTGATGGGCCTGGGCCCGCTGGCCGTGCTGCACCGGCCGCTCGTCCAGGGCGGCGGCCTGGTGCTCGCGGCCGTGGGCGCGGTGGCCACGTTCACCGCCCAGATCGCCCTGGGCGCCTCCTGGCGCGTCGGCGTCGATGCCGGCGAACACACCGCTCTGGTCACCTCGGGGATGTTCCGGCTGGTCCGCAACCCGATCTTCACCGCAATGATCACCACGTTCGCCGGCCTAGCGCTCATGGTGCCCGACGTCATCGCCCTGACCGGGCTGGCCGCCCTGCTCATCGGCGTCCAACTGCAGGTCCGCCTGGAAGAGGAGCCCCATCTGCGCCGCCTGCGCGGCGAGGCCTACCGGCGATACACCGCGACCGTCGGCCGGTTCCTGCCCGGAATCGGACGCCGCAGGTAGCCGTCCGGGCAGCAACGGCCAGTCACCTCAGATTCGAGGGCAGATCTCCCCGCAGAGGAACACGACGAGCCACCCGACACCGTCAGCCGGCCACAGATCCGGGCCATGCGCCTCGACAACGAATTCCCGGCTGTCCGCCCTGGCGGCACCGTAGTGCTGATCATCTCGCTACGGCCGTAGGAGGTTGGCCATGGACACCAACAGCGATGGCGTGTACCAGCGGTGCGGCTGCACCGATCCGGACACCGGGCGACGGTTGGGCGGGCGCTGCCCCAGACTCACCGACCCCGGACACGGCAGCTGGTACTTCGCCGTGCAGGTACCCACCACGGGTGGGCGACGTCGCCGGCTGCGCCGCGGCGGATTCCGCACGGCCACCTCGGCCGCTGCCGCCCGCGACCGGGTGTTGGCCGATACCGCTGTCGGGGCGGCGGGGCAGGGGTGGACGGTGGCGCGGTGGTTGCAGCGTTGGCTGCCGGCCCTGCCGCTGCAGGTGCGGCCGTCGACCGCGGCCGGGTACCGGGCGCACGTCGAGGAGCACCTGATCCCCCATCTCGGGCGGCACACCCTGGCCGGGCTGACCGTCGGGCATCTGGAGGCGATGTTCGCCGCCATCGCCGCGCACCGCACCCGGGACGGGCGGCCGGTCACCGCGGCCACGTTGCAGCGCGTCCGGGCCACGCTGCGCCGGGCGCTGAACGTGGCCGTGCGGGAGCAGTTGCTGGCGGTCAACCCGGCCCGGCTGGTGGTGCTGCCCCGCCCGGTGCGCCACCGCCCGCAGCCGTGGACCCAAGCGCGGGTGGCCGCGTGGCGGCGCACCGGCCAGCGGCCTGCCGTGGCGGTGTGGACCCCGATCCAGCTGGCCCGGTTCCTCGCGTTCGTCCGCCAGGACTGGTTGTTCGCCCTGTGGTGGCTGGCCGCCCTACGCGGGCCGCGCCGCGGGAGATCTGCGCGCTGCGGTGGGCCGATGTCGACCTGCACACCGGCACCCTGACGATCAACCGACAGGTCACCCGCGCCGCCGGCCGCCTGCGCCTGGGGCCGCCGAAGACCCCGGCGGGGCAGCGCACCATCGCCCTGGACGCGGCCACCGTGGCCGTGCTGCGCGAACACCAGCACCGCCAGCGGCTGCTACGCCGCAGCAACGGGATCACCTGGCAGGAGACCGGACTGGTGTTCGCCTGGCCCGACGGGCGCCCGATCAGCCCGGACTGGCTCACCCACCGCTTCCACCACCTGGTTGTCGCGTCCGGGCTCCCGCCGGTGCGGCTGCACGACCTGCGCCACGGCGCCGCCACCCTCGCCCTGACCGCGCACACCGACCTGCGCGTCGTCCAAGACATGCTCGGGCACACCAGCTACGCGTTCACCGCCGACACCTACACGGCGGTCCTGCCCGAGGTCGCCTACCAGGCCGCCGAGGCCACCGCACGCCTCGTCCTGACCGCCCTCGACCCGGTGCCAGGCAACGGCAATCACCACACCGCCGGCCGTGGCCGGCGCGCCGTGCCCGCGGCGGCCTGAACGCGTGGAACGTCGCAGCGAACTCGGCGCAGCCCGACAGCAGCTCGACGTTGAGGCGTCGGAAGCCGGCCCCAGGCGGGCCCCAGGCCGCCTCGTCCTCGGCCAGCGCGATGACGTAGAACAGCGCTGCTACTCGGATGCTGGCGACGCGCCACTATCAACGGCACCAAGGCCCTTCGGGCACGGCGCCTTCGCGCATGGCTGCCCCCCACCGTTGGTCACAACGGTGGGGGCACGCCTACCGCATCGGGCGCTGTGATCGCAGGGCTCGACGTTGTCGAAGCACGGCAGCCAGTTGTGGGGGCGCAGGTCGCCGATACCCAGGTCACGGTTCATGTCGCTGTCGAGGTCCTCGACGCCGTCGGCCCACGGCGCGCAGCCCCGCGACGCTGCCGGCCAAGGCCCGGTCAGGCTTGCGCGGCGCTCTCCAGCGACAACCGGATCCGGGCATGCGACAGCAACAACTCCGCACTCGCCCGGGCCGCCGCGGCGGCGACCTGACGGAACACGCTCACGTACGTGTCCGCGGTCGTCACCGCGGATGAGTGGCCGATGTCGTGCTGGATCACCTTCAGATCCACTCCGGCCGCCGCGGCGACGCTCGCCGCGCCGTGGCGCAGGTCATGCAGCCGGACCGGCGGCAGCCCCAACTGCTTGACCAGTTTGGCGAAGCGGCGGGTCAACCAGTCCGGGCGCACCGGCCGCCCATCCGGGTGAGTGAACACCCGACCCGACGGATCGCGGCCGCCCGAGCGCTGTTTCTGGGCCTGCCACAACTCCCACAGGATCGCCACCGTCACCTCGTCCAGGGCCAGCATCCGCACCCCGGCCGGCGACTTCGGCGGCCCCAGGTCCTCCTTCCCGCCGACCACGATCACCTGCTCCTTGATGGACAGCTCCGCCGCGGCCAGGTCGATGTCCTCCCAGCGCAGCCCGGCGATCTCGCCCCGGCGTGGGCCGCGCAGCCCGACCAGCCACCACAGCGCGAACAGCGGATCGTCGCGCACCGCCTCCAGAAACCGGGCCAGATGCTTCAGATCCCAGACGGCCACCGCCCGGCGCAGCCCGGTCTCCCGCCACACCGCCTCACGCTGGGCGTCCCAGACCACGGCGTGCGGGCGAGCACCGTTGGGCAGCGCCTGTGCTCGGTGACGGTCAGGACATTGGCTCGTCGGGGTGACGATGTCGGCGGTGATGATGAACACCACCGGGACGATCACGAACAGCACCCACAGGGCGGGTATCGGCGCGTGTCGCGCCAGGCGGCCCGGCGGCGAGCTGGGCGGCGACCTCGCCGGCGCAGCCACGCTCACTCGCCGCGGGTGTGCGCGGTGCGGGTCCGGACCGTGGCCAGCGTCCACGCGCCCAGGACGCGACTGTCCATGAGAGGGCCGATCCGACGTCGCCGACCCGGCCGCCGTGGCCAGACGGCAGGTCGATCATCAACAGGGTGACGAAGTGCGTCGGCAGGTCAGTCCGGTGGCCAGCCGGGCGGCGACCAGGCCGCGGCCGGCACGTCGACAGGACAGCCGCCGCGGCGCAGGTTGAAGGTCGTCGCCGGACGTCGACCTGGAGGTGTCGTGATGAGGTCCTGTGGTGTGGTCGTCAAGCGGTGCGGGTGTCGTGACCCGCAGTCCCGTTAGCCTCGATTCCCGGTCAAGAAATCCTGTTGGGGTCCAGGCTGTGGGGCGGCCTGACGAACCGCATCGGCAGGTCGGTGCGCGGGTGGTCGGGCCGGCGGCGGGCTGGTCGGCGTTGGTGACGAGCGGCATGGCCGCGGTGGGCGAGGCGCTGGCCGGGTATGAGAACCTGCTGCTGATTGCCCGGCTGCTGGACCTGTCCAGGATCGGGCGTCGGGCCTGCGGCGGGCGGCTTCATCGCCACTGTTTTTTGGGTTGTTGCGCTGCTGGGGTGTTGCCGCGGGACTTGACCGCGTAGTTGGCGAGTCCGTGTTCGAGGCGGGCGAGGGCGCGTTGGGTCTGGGCTCGCGCGGCGGCGGCGAGGTCCGGATCGTGGTGGTCGCCGAGTGCCCGGCGCCGCACGTTGTCTAGCAGGGCTTGATGGACGCCCATGATGGCGTTGGCGGCGACCCACGGCTCGATGTCGTCGGGTGCGGCGTCGGTCTCCTCGGCAATGAGTGCGGCGAGGGACTGGGTGTAGCTGGAGATGATTTCGCGTTCGCGGGTCTGCAGCGCCGGGCTCGCGCCGATAACGCCAGCGGATGTGGCGATGACCTGCCGGGCGTCGGTGTCGGCGAGCCGCGGGGACCGCTCGATCACGAAGCGGCCGAACGCGGCCAGTACCGACTCGCCGGGCCCACGGTCGCGGATCGTCGTGAGGAGGTCGGCCTCGTAGTTTTCCATGCCGTCGAAGAACAGGTGCTCCTTCGTCGGGAAGTAGTTGAAGACCGTCCCCTCGGAGACGTTGGCGGCGGCGGCCACGGCCGCCACGGTCACCGAGTCGAAGCCGTGCTCGGTGAACAGCCGCCTGGCCGTGTCTGCGATCAGCTGCCGGGTCTGTTGTTTCTTGCGCTCCCGCAGCCCAGGTACGGCACGCATGCGTGCACCGTATCAGATAGTAAAGCTGCCATAAACTTAGTGGAGCTATAAAATTATGGTAGCTTCATGGGGACGAAGGTGCGGGAGGCTGATCCTGTGACGGACCATCTGATCGAGACGAAGCAACTCACCAAGCGGTACGGCGACCGGCTGGCCGTCGACGCGGTCGACCTGCGGGTGCGCCGCGGCGAGGTGTACGGGTTCCTCGGCCCCAACGGCGCCGGCAAGACGACGACGCTGCGCATGCTGCTCGGCCTCGCCCGGGCGACCTCGGGCAGCGCGCGGGTCCTCGGCGCCGCGCCGGGGCAGCCCGCCGCCCTGGCACGGATCGGGATGCTGGTCGAGTCGCCCGGGTTCTACCCGTACCTGTCCGGCCGGGACAACCTGCGGGTCGTCGCACGGTACGTCGGCGTGCCGGCCCGCCGGGTGGACGCGGTACTCGATCTGGTGCAGCTCGCCTTGCGTGCGGCCGACCGATTCGGCACGTATTCGCTGGGCATGAAGCAGCGCCTCGGTGTGGCGGCGGCCCTGTTGAAGGAACCCGAGCTGCTCGTACTCGACGAGCCGACCAACGGCCTGGACCCCGCCGGCATGGCCGACATGCGCTCGCTCATCCGCGGGCTGCGGGAACGGGGACACACAGTGCTGCTCTCCAGCCACCTGCTCGGCGAGGTGCAGCAGATCTGTGACCGGGTAGGGGTGATCTTCCAGGGCCGGCTGCTGCGTGAGGGCACGGTCGAGGAGTTGCGCGGCGGCGGGTCGATCGTCGTGCGGGCCGAGCCGCTCGCGACCGCCGCCGACATCGCCGGACGGCTGCTCGGCGATGCTTCGCCCGTGGCTGTGCGCGGCAACGCGCTGTACCTCGACGCGCCCGCCGAGCGCGCCGCGCAGATCAACCGCCGGTTGGTCGAGGCCGGCGTCGAGGTGCACGAACTGCGCTGGTCCGAGCCGACCCTCGAAGCCGTGTTCCTCGAGCTGACCAAGGATCGAGAGGAGTCCCCTCATGCGTGGCAGCCTGTCGGCTGAGCTGCTCAAGCTGCGAAAGCGCCCGGCCACCTGGCTGGTCGGTGCCGTGTTCGTGACGCTGGGCTTGGTGTTCGCCTACCTGTTTCCCTACCTCAGCTACCGCGGCAGCGGGGCGCGGCAGGGACCGGTCGCCGGTTCCGGCGAGGAACTGCTACTCGACGCCCTGCCGGCGAGCCTGGTGCCCTCGGCGCTTGGCGGGTGGCCGCTGTTCGGAGGCGCGCTGGCGCTCGTGCTGGGCGCGTTGATCACCGGCAGCGAGTACGGCTGGGGCACGCTGAAGACCGTCCTGGCCCAACGACCCGGCCGCCTCGCCGTGCTCGGCGGCAAGCTGACCGCCGCGGGCCTGGTAACCGCGGTCATGGTGGTGGTCTCCCTCGCCGCGGACGCGCTGGCGAGCTGGGCCATCGCCACGGCCGAGAACCGTGCCGTCGACTGGCCGCCGCTGCCCGAGCTGACCCAAGGCGTGGCCGCCGGCTGGTTGATCGTCACGATGTGGTGCGTCGCCGGTATGTTCCTCGGCACCGTTCTGCGCGGGACCGCCCTGCCCGTCGGCATCGGCCTGGTATGGGCACTGGTGGTGGAACAACTGGTCCGCGGCTTCGCCTCCACCCTCGACGCCATCGACGTTCTGCAGCGCTGGCTGCCCGGCACCAACGCCGGAGCGCTGGTCGCCGCGCTCGGCGCGCCCACCCAGGCTCAGAGCCGGGGCACACCCGGCATCACCGACGTCGTCGGCGGCACCCACGCCACGCTCGTCGTCGCCGGGTACCTGATCATCCTGGCCGCCGCGACCGCCATCGTGCTGCGCCGGCGCGACGTCACCTGAACATAGACCCGACTGTCACCTGGGCTGCCTGAAGGTCTTGACGGTCCGGCGGTGCACTGCTGCGACTACGACGAGGTGCGATCCATCACGAACGAGCCGAGACAGACGACGTAGCACCAGGCGGTGAAGTCGCTCCTTCTCACGGAACTCGACTGTGGAGGTCCGGCCCGCAAGGAGCGAGGTACTTGATCGGCCGCGCCGCCAGGACTTTCGATGTCCGTGGCGCCGGCTATCTCAACCGGTCTGCGTGAGCGGGACCAGCAAGAGCCACAAGCGATACCAGACACCCCTGCCACCCGGCCAAGCCCATTTCCGTTGTACCACAACGGTTCCGCAGCTCCTGTTCGGCTGGCGCAGCCCGAAGTAGCTTGACCGTCGTCGGGTGCGAGATCGAGAATGTTGACTGCCGTGGGCCGCGTCGATAGACGACCGCCGGGATACGGGCGGACAAATCGCCAGGTCGGCGCGGCCTGACTGGCTCATCGGCAGGCCGCCCCCACGGCCTGGACCTCAACAGGATTTCTCGACCGGGAATCGAGGTTAGCGGCTGGAACGATCGTGTCCGTGCCTGACCGAACGCGGCCACCGAAGTTGGTCCTTCGCTGTTCCGTGGACCGTCAAGTGGCTGGAGCAAGATTCTTTAGGTCTGCGCGGAGGGTGTAGTAGGTCTGCCGGGCGATGTACCGCTTGAGGCAGCGGATGATCTCTTTCTTGGACTTCCCGTCGGCAGTGCGGCGGGTGGTGTAGGCGCGGGTCTGCTGGCAGTAGCGCAGCCTCACCACGGCGATCACGAACAGCACCGGCAGCACTCCAGTCGGGTCACCGACGCGTTCCGCCCCCGGCCATTACCGCCATCGCTCCGCCTACCGCGGACCAGATCGACGGTCATGTGGGGCCCGACTCGACCGTCCGTCGCGCCCCGGTAGCCGGTCGATGGCACGGGTGGGGCCGCGTATCTCCGTCCTGGTGGGGCCCACGGCGACCGTCCAAGCCGCTACGGCGTGGGTCGAACCGCTCGCCCTGGCTCCCGTCGTGTTGCTGCAACCGATCACCGTGCCGGACGGCGCGTGGAACAGGAGCACCCGCGCCAGCCTTCGCCCTCCGCCTAGTCGAGCACCTCGAATCCCAGGACGCGCCCGAACCACTCGGCGCACTGGGTTCTTTTCGCGTGCGGAGAACGAGACGTGCGAGATCTTTCCCAGTTCGGCATGATGCCTGCAGGTCCGAACGCCCCGGCGCGTCTTCCACGGTCGCACGTCGGTGCGTGGCTGGGATCCGACGGGCGCCGGTGCCTGACCCTTGGCGGTGCCACGGCGTCGGATCGTCCGCCGAAGCGCGTGCGGGATCCGCGCCGTCGAGGGGTCACCCTGGTCGGTTTGTGGCACGACAGCCGAGTCGTGGCTGCCGTCCCACGGCTATCTGGGATCGATTGGCGTGATGATGCCGAGTCTGTCCTCGATCGCGGGCCGCGCACCGCCTCCCAGCCCGGTACCACGACGCTCCTCCACCCCGCGGGTGAACACACAGCCCAACGTCACGCAGACGAAGGGCCGAAGGTCCCTACCCGGGCGGGGATGCCCAACCGGCTGAGCCGCGCCGGCCATCTCTTCGCCCGACCGCGAGTCCAAACCCTGGATTGGGGACGTTCGGCCCTGTCACAGGCACTGAGGTCGGGCAACGGTGGGCCCATGGCGGGGCGGGGTTTTCGATGCTTCCGGGTGCACGGCTCGGCCGAGTCGCCCATGCTCGACCGCCTGGTACGGCAACCGCACACCGACACGTCGCGGGCGACGACGTGATCTCCCACTTGAGCGGAGCACGTAGATGAGTACCCTGATCACCGTCCTCGTCATTGTCGGCCTGCTGGTCCTCGTGGGGCTCGGGCTGGCGGTGCGGATCGTCAAGCAGTACGAGCGGGGCGTGCTGTTCCGGCTGGGCCGGGTCATCGGGGCCCGAGAACCCGGGCTGCGGCTGCTCATCCCCGTCGTCGACGTCCTGCACCGGGTGTCGCTGCGCATCGTCACCATGCCAATCCAGTCCCAAGGCATCATCACCCGCGACAACGTCAGCGTCGACGTGTCCGCCGTCGCCTACTTCCGGGTGGTCGACGCGGTGAAGTCGGTCGTCGCGATCGAGAACGTACACGCAGCGATCAACCAGATCGCCCAGACGACGCTGCGCAAGGTCGTCGGTCAACACACCCTGGACGAGACGCTGTCCGAAACCGACCGCATCAACGTCGACATCCGCGAGATCCTCGAGGTCACGACCGACGACTGGGGCGTGGAAGTGACCCTCGTCGAACTCAAGGACATCCAACTGCCCGACAGCATGAAGCGGGCGATGGCCCGCCAGGCAGAAGCCGAACGCGAGAAGCGAGCGAAGATCATCAACGCCGAGGGTGAGGCGCTGGCCGCCGCCGCGCTCGGGGACGCCTCGGACACCATGATGGCCCACCCGTTGGCGCTACAGCTGCGCAACCTGCAGAGCCTCGTCGAGATCGGCGTGGACAAGAACACCACCGTGGTGTTCCCCGCCCCCCTGATGAGCACCATCGGGGAACTCGGCTCCTTCCTGGCCCGGGAGTCGGCCGCCGCCGCACCCCGGACCACGCCGTCCGACCTACCCAAACTGACCGCGGCGGTCGCCACCCCGAACGGCGGCTCCGACACCGCCTCCACACCCGCGAGTTAGCACCCACAGACAACCGATCGCGTTCGGTGGCCGCTGCGCACCCTGCCATGTCGCCAGGTAACCAACCTCCGGAAATCGGGGGACCACTATCAGGAACTGTCCGTTGACACGACCGTTGGCGGCGGTCGTCGGATGACCTTCATTCGCACGTGGCAACCAGTCCTACCGACGGGATCCTTGACGATATGACCAGCAGGCGATCTGGACCGTGCCGGTGTGAAGTCCCTGGAGATCGTTGACGGTCCGGCGGTCAGCTTCGGCGCGGCGCTGGACACCGGCCTCGGCATCGTGGTCGCGGCCGTCGCACCGGAGGCCGTCGCCCTGGGCACGGTGTCCGGCGCGACGGCCGGTCTGACGGTCGGCGCCGCGGTCGAGGCGACGCGCATCCGGACCGATGCGGGTGAAGGGGCGAGGGTGGCCAAGGCGGTGGCCCTAGGACCAAGTCCTTCCACCCACACGAAAGGTCCGCAACGAGATCCCCCCACTGCGCAAGACCGAGTCGCTACATCATCGTCATGGCTTGGGCAGCGGCCGTGGTGTCAGGCAATCTCGTATGCCAACCGCCGCGGCGAGTCGCTGACCGGCAACCGCCGTATCAGGCGCCACGGTCGGCGGAAGCGCTTTCCGCGGCGAGGGTGTCGGCCAGCCGCTGGCCCCATTGCTGTGACCGGGTCGTCCCATCGGGTCGAGCTGGTTGGCTCGATGCCGGGGTTCGTAGCCGATCTGCGTTGCGGTCGTCGGCGAACCGATAGAAAAGGCGGCAATCCGGCGTATCGGGCCCGCCCGCTTCTTGACAGCGCCGCGGAGGCCGACGCACACCCGCGGCCCGCGGCAACCCGTGACAATTCATCGCTATCCGTGTAGCCCGAGCACCGGCAGTCAAGCTCACGGGCCTGGAGCGGGTTCGTCTATCGGTGCCGGGCGTAGAGTGATGTTGTCGCTCGGGACCCCGGTGGCGTGGCATCTGCGCTGATGGCTGGCGTCCACGAGTCGAGGTTGTGATGGCCGAGCAGTTCCCGCCCCCCAAGGCCGGACCGGTGCGCCGGCTGCTTGCCGCGCTGTGGGCGGGGCCGGATGAGCAGATCTTTCCGGATCGCGGGCGACGGCCGCCGCGATGGACCCTGCTGTGGTCCGGCGCGGCTCGTGGCACCGCGCGCAGGCGCCGCGGCCGTCACCGAGCGCCGGTTCGGGGGATACGGGCCGGCGGCAGCTCTCCGGGTCAGGGGCGGTGGTCGGCATGAGTGAGGATGTTGGCCGGCGGCAGCGGGACGCCAGCGGCGCACGGTCGACTGATGCCGTCGCGGGCACGGTGTTTTCGCAGGTGGCCCGGCTGGAACTCGATGAGCTGCTCGAACAGCTGGTGGTGCGGGCCCACGATGTGCAGGACAGCCAGGGCCGGCTGCGTGGGCTGTTGCGCGCCTACCTGGCGGTCGCCCACGCCGATGATCTCGACACGGTGCTGCGGCACGTCGTGGAAGCCGCCCGGGAACTGGTCAACGCCGGCTACGCCGCACTCGGCGTGGTCAGCCGCGGCCGGCTGATCCGGTTCGTGCATACCGGCATGGCCCCCGACGTGGTGGCGCGGGTCGGGCAGCTGCCGGACGGGAAGGGCCTGTTGGGGCTGCTGGTGGACTACCCCCAGACGCTGCGGCTGCGCGATATCGCCGAGCATGTCGCGTCGGTCGGCTTCCCCGAGCACCACCCGCCGATGCGCTCGTTCCTCGGGGTGCCGATCCGGGTCGCCGAGCGGGTCTTCGGCAATCTGTACCTGACCGGCAAGCAGGGCGTGGACGAGTTCACCGGCGACGACGAGGAGTTGGTGCAGGCGCTGGCCGCCGCCGCAGCGGCGGCGATCGAGAACGCGACCCTGCTGGTCGAAAGCCGCCGCCGGCACACCTGGCAGTCCGCGATGGTCGAGGTCAGCACCCAACTGCTGGCCGGCGCCGACCCCGACGAGGTGCTGCGGCGGCTGCTGCACCACGCGAGGGCGACACTGCGCGGCGACGGGGCCGGCGTGAGCGTGCCCACCGATGATCCTGGTGTGGTGCGCATGGCGGTCACCGAAGGAACCTACACGCCGTGGCAGGGCGCGGCCGTTGCGGTGGACGGCACGGTCACCGGCGCCGCGATCGCCGCCCGGGACCTCGTCGTGGTCGCCGACCCGGCCAACGACCCACGCACCCCGGCCACGGCCGACCGCGCGGTCGGCCTGATCGGCGAGACCATTGCGGTCCCGATGATCGGCGAGGGCGGGATCAACGGCGTGCTGACCGTTTCGCGCCGGCCCGGCGACGAACCCTTCGACGACCTGGACCGCGGCCTGATCACCGCGGTCGCCGCGCACGCCGGGCTGGCACTGCAACTGTACGGGTGCCGAAAACCGCGTCCGTGCAGGTCAAGCGGCATGTTCGTACTCATGGAGGACACCGCGCAGACGATCACGTCGACGGATGTCGAGACGCGTAATCGTGTCTGGATCGGTGATCGGCTCCGGCAGAGGATGCAGCGGCCGGGCGTTCGAGATACCCCGATGGGGCCGATGCGCGTTGTAGTGCCGCTCGTACTCGTGCAAGGCGTGCAGTAGATGGCGTTTATTCCAGATCAACGTGCGGTCGAGCAACTCGTGGCGGCAGCTTTGGATCCAGCGTTCCATGATGGAGTTCATGCGGGGCATCTGGACGCCGCTGAGCACGACCTTGATATTGGCGTCGGCGAGGATCGTGTCGAACAGGGCGGAGAACTTGCCGTCGCGGTCACGGATAAGGTACCGCGCTGTGCAGCCGGTGTCGTCGAGGTCCATGGCGAGGTTTCGTATGGCTTGCGTTACCCAGGCGGCGGTGGGATGGGCGGTGGCGCCCAGGATCTGGATCCGGCGGCTGGCGTGCTCAATGATGGCCAGGACGTAGAGCCGTGCCCCGGTCAACGTGACTAATTCGAAGAAGTCGGCGGCCAGGATCGCGTCAGCCTGGGAGCGCAGGAAGGCGGCCCATGTGCTGGCGGTCCGTTCGGGCGCTGGTTCGATTCCAGCATCCCGCAGGATCTCCCAGACGGTGGATGCGGCGACCTTGACGCCCAGCACGAGCAGTTCGCCGTGGATGCGCCGGTAGCCCCAGGAGCTGTTGTCTCGTGCCAGGCGTAGCACCAACGTGCGGATGGACCGCACCGTATGGGGCCGGCCGGCTCGTTTAGGACGGGACGCGAGCGCGTGGCGATGAGTCACCAGGTCACGGTGCCAGCGCAGGACCGTGTCGGGGCGCACCAGCAGGCGTACCCGGTGCAGCACGTCGCGGGGGAGTCGGTGCAGTAGCGCGGCGAGGACGGCTCGGTCGGAGGGATCGAACCGCACCCTCTCCCCGTTCAGTTGGCGCTGCAGGACCACGAGCTGGTGGCGGAGGGAGAGGATCTCCGCGTCCTTGGCCTGATTGCTCATCGGCAGGAGCCGCAGCATCGCGAACGCGTTCGTCATGCCCAGGTACGCGAGTCGTAGCAGCATGAGGAGCCATCATCGCGCAGCGACTGTCAGCGATGCGATGTGCCTGAGAACGTCGACAGGAACAAGATCTCGCTGTGGTGCGAAACCCGGCCATCACCAGGGCGGACGACATTGTCGGCACCCGCACCCGCAACGGGTGAGGTCCGGTTGGGGGGACCACACCCGTTGCTGCTACAGGTCGTTGCCGGCGTAAGACAGGTTGAAGCTCTTATTCGCCAGGGGGAAGTCGGGCACGATGGTGCCCGCTAGCGCTACGGGCAGGGCGGGCCAGTTGAAGAACGACGGGTCGACGACCTTGACCCGGGTCAGGCGCTGGTCGGGGCCGAGTTCGACGCGGTGCACGATGGTGCCGCGCCAGCCCTCCACGATTCCGACGCCGGAGGCCACGGGGCCGGCTGCGGGCGAAACGGCTCCGGCGACGGTGGGCCCGCTGGTGATGGTGCCGGGCGTGACGGTGCGCACGACGGTGTCCAGGACGGTGAGGGAGGCGTCGATCTCGACGGCGCGCTGCTGGAACCGGGCCAGCACGTCGCCGCCGGTGTGGGTGGGGACGGTGAGCAGGTCGCCCAGGTGCCGGCCGTCGTCGGTGAGGATCCCGGTGGGGTGGTCACGACGGGCGTCGGTGTCGATGCCGCTGGCGCGGGCGACGTAGCCGAGGGTACCGAGGTCGCGGGCCTGCGCGGTGGTGAGCACGGCGGTGCCGGTGAAGCGTTCGGCGACCAGTGAATTGCCGAGGGCGAGGTGGACGATCTCGCGGATGTCCGCACCGATACGGGCCAGCTGCTCGGGGGCTCGGACCCGGTGCAGGGCGGCACCGCCGGGCGTGATGCCGCCGCGCAGCAGCCGGTGCCCGGTGGTGTCCTTGTTCAGCCGCAGCAGGGTTTCCTTGATGCGCAGCGCGTGGGCGTTGAGGACGCTGTGGCCGACGTCGTTGCACAGGGCGCCGAGGTCGCCGACGTGGTTGTAGAGGCGTTCCAGTTCCAGCAGGATCGCGCGCATCCGCCGGGCCTCGAAGGGCACCTCGACGTGCAGGGCGTCCTCGACGGCGCGGGCGTAGGCCAGGGCGTGCCCGACCGCGGTGTCCCCGGAGATCCGCTCGGCCAGCGGCAGGCCAGCGGCGATGTCGCGGCCCTGGAAGAGTTTCTCGATGCCTTTGTGCACGTACCACAGGCGGGCCTTGAGTTTGAGGATGGTCTCCCCGACCACGGAGAAGCGGAAGTGGCCGGGCTCGATCAGGCCGGCGTGGACGGGCCCGACGGGGATTTCGTACACTCCGGGGCCTTCGACGGTCAGGAACGGGAACGGCCCGTCGGTGTCAGCGAAGTCTGGGGGTGGGCCGGCGTCGTGGCGCATCGGGTACCAGCCCGACGGCCAGTGCCGGTGCCGGACCAGGCGGCGCGGCAGCGGGTGGCCCTGGGGTTGGATGCCGTACAGGTCGTGCATCTCGCGTTCGAAGCGGCTGGCGGGGAAGGACAGAGCGGCCAGGGTCGGCACGGTGGGCCGTTCCCGGTCGATGGGCAGGTGCAGCTCCACCCGCCGGTCCGGCTCCGCCGCGGTGTAGAGATACACCGCGCGTAGCGCGTCGTGGTCGTGGTGGGCGGCGACCAGGGCGAGCCGGAACCCGCGCTGGTGCAGGGTGGCGGCGTGTTCGGCCAGGGTGGCGGCAGTGGTGGGGATGGCGATCCGGTGGTGGCCGGCGCGCTGGCCGTCGGGCAGCGGCGGCGGGCCGGTGGGTTGGCCGGCGGCGGGTGGGTCGGCGGTCGGCGGTGTAGTCATGGTGCCGCCACGATGCTGGCTGCGGCGTGGAGCAGGTCGGCGACCGGGCCCAAGCCGACGCCGAGGGCGGCCACCCCGAGCAGGCCGGCGATCAGCGGCGTCGCGGCGCCGATGGTGAAGGCGGCCGGCGGGTCACCCGTCTCGGCGGCCGTCGCCGTGACGGGTGGGGGGCCCAGCAGCATCCGCCCGGTGTGGGCGGTGATCGCGGCGAATGCAGCCAGGGTGAGGGTGAACGCGGCGGCGACCGTCCAGGTCAGCCCGGCGGCGGCGCCGGCGCGGGCGATACCCAGCTCGCTGGCGAACAGCGCCGCCGGTGGGAAGCCGAGCAGGGCCAGCACCGCGGTACCGAAGAGTCCGGCCAGCATCGGCGTGCGGGTGGCCAGCGCGCGCACGTCGGCGATCTGGCTGCTGTGGTGGCGGTGCAGGATGTGCCCGGAGGACAGGAACGCGACGGTTTTGGCCAGGCCGTGTCCGGCCATGTGCAGCAGCAGCGCGGCGATGGCGAGTTGGCTGCCGATGGCGGCGGCCAGGGCGATCAGTCCCATGTGTTCCATGGACGAGTAGGCCAGCATCCGCTTGTAGTCGCGCTGCCCGATCAGCACCAGGGCGGCCAGGGCCAGGGTGGCCAGGGCCAGGATCAGCAGCAGGGTGCGCAGGTAGCCGGTACCGAGAGCGGGGCCGGCGATGGCCTTGACCCGCAGCACGGCGTAGAGGGCGACCGGCAGCAGGACGCCGGACATGAGTGCGGAGACCGGGGCGGGGGCTTGGGAGTGGGCGTCGGGGAGCCAGGCGTGCAGCGGGATGAGGCCGGCCTTGGCGCCGAACCCGATGACGGCCAGGCCCACGGCGATGCGGGTGACGGCCGGGTCCAGCTGGTGGGCGTGCCCGGCCAGGGTGGCCCAGTCCAATGCGTCTTCACCGGACAGCCCGGCGTGTCGCGCGGCGTAGTAGAGCAGGACGAGGCCGAGGAACGCGACGGCGATGGCGGCCGAGCAGATGACCACGTATTTCCAGGCGGCCTCCAGGGCGGGACGGTCGCGGTGGTGGCCGACCAGGAACGCGGTGACGATCGTCGTGGCTTCCACGGCGACCCACAGCACGCCGAGGTTGCCGGCCAGCACGGCGGTGGCCATCGCGGCGATGAACAGGTGCAGCAGAAGACCGTACCAGCGCGACCGGCGCCGGCTGGCATGCCCGGTGGCCAGGTAGGCCGGGGAGGCCCAGCAGGCCAGCAGCGCCACCGCGCCGATCCCGAGCAGCATCCACGCCGACAGGGCATCGGCGCGGATCAGGCCGCCCGCGGTGCGCAGCGGACCAGTCCGGGTGACGGTGGCGGCCAGGCCAACCGCATCGGCGGCCACCAACACCATGGTGACCACGCCGGCCCACGCGGTGGTACGGCCACGCCAGCCCGCGGACGCGTAGACCCCGGCGGCGGCCAGCGGCAGCCCGATGGGGGCGAGCAGGAGGATGATGGTCATCAGTCGTGCAGCTCCCGCAGTTCGTCCAGGTCGCTGCTGCCAAACGCGGTACGCAGCCGGGTGGTCAGGACCTGCAGCACCAATACGACCAGCAGCAGGTCGAAGGAGACGCCCAGCTCCACGATCAGCGGAACACCGGAGGCGGCCAGGAACGCGGTGGCGGTGATCCCGTTGTCCAGCAACAGGAACCCGACCACCTGCGACAGCGCGCGGCGGCGGGTGACCAGGGTGAAGAACCCGATCAGCACCACGGCCACCCCGGCCGGCAGGATCGTGGTGGCCGGCGACGGCGCCAACGCGACCAGCGGCCGGGTGACGGCGTACGCCAGCAGAGTCAACGCGGCGGCGGCCAGCAACGAGGTCGACACGTTGACCACCGGTCGGGTCTCGCGTTCCGCGGCCGGCGAGCTGCCCAGCGCGCGGGCGGCCAGCGCGGGCAGCACCCCGGCCCGCAGCACGCCAAGCCCGAGCGCGACCAGGATCAGCTCCAGGCTGTGCTGATGGATGCCGAGGATCGCCACGATGGCGGCCAACGCGGCGCCCTGCAACCCGAACAGCCGGATCATCGGGGCCAGTTGGTGGCGCCACAGCACGCCGACCGCTGCGAGCAGGAGGATGCCGGCGGCCAGGTCCAGGTACAGCGGGTAGCTGATGTCGGTCACGTCAGGCTCCTCACGGTTCTCAGGCGAGGAAGAAGGAGGAGGCGACGGCGAGCAGGGCCAGGACAAATGAGCCGGCGAGCAGTTCGGGGACTCGGAACAGGCGCAGCTTGGCGAGGAACACCTCGGCCGCCCCCAGCCCCACGCCCAGCACCGTCACCTTGACCAGGAACGCCAACAGGGCGAGGGGTAGCGCGGCCAGGCTCGCCCCGGCGATCCCCCACGGCGCGAACAGCGAGGCGAGGAGGCCGAGCAGCACGGTCAGGCGCATCGCCGACGCCCACTCGACCAGCGCCAGGTCGGTGCCGGCGTACTCCAGCACCATCGCCTCGTGGATCATCGTCAGTTCCAGGTGGGTGGCCGGGTTGTCCACCGGCAGCCGACCGGTCTCGGCCACCACCACGATCGCGAGGGCGGCGGCGGCCAGCAGGCTGGCCGGGGAGGCGACCCGCAGCGGGTCGTGCAGGGTGGCGGTGACGATCGCGGCCAGGTTGGTGGAACCCACCCGGGCCGACAGCGCGAACACCGCGACGAGGATGGTCGGCTCGACCAGCGCCAGGATGGTGATCTCCCGGCTGGCGCCCATCCCCCCGAACGCCGTACCGGTATCGAGGGCTGCGAGGGCGAGGGTCACGGTGCCCAGGGCGAGCAGCCCGACCACGGCGAACAGGTCAGCGGCCGGGTCCAGGGGTGAGGCGGTGGTCAGCAGCGGCACCACCGCGGCCAGCACCAGCGAGGTCCCGATCAGCAGCAGCGGGGCCAGCCGGAACGCCCAGCCGGTCCCGGTCGGGGTGGCGGGTTGGCGGCGCAGGAGCTTGCGCAGGTCCCGCCACGGCTGGCCGACGCCGGCGCCGGCGCGTCCCTCCAGCCGGGCGCGGACCTGGCGCATCACGCCGACCAGCAGCGGCGCCCCGGCCGCCACCACGACGACCTGGACGGCGGTCGCGAGCACCGCGGTGCGGGTCATCGGGTGACCGCCAGGACCAGCAGCAGGCCGGTGACGCCGAAGAACCCGTAGGCCAGGTAACGGTGCACGCTGCCGTTGGCCAGCACCGGCCCCAGCCGGCCCAGCCGGCGGGCCGCGGCGATGACCGGCGCGTAGAGCGCGTGTTCGACCCGGTCGGGCACCCGCGCCTGGTAGGCCACCCGGGCGACCAGGTAGGCGGATTCGGCATGCGGGGTGACGTCCACATCCGTTTCCGGGGCCAGGACGTCGTCGAAGACCCGCTGCAACGGTTCGGCGAACGAGGTGGCGGTGTACTGCATCCGCGCGGTGGGTGGACCGGCGCCGCAGTCCCACAACGCCACCGCCCGGCGGCGGGTGACCCGCACGGTCACCAGCCGCACGAGGACGGTGACGGCGGCCACGGCAACGGCCAGGGCGACCGCGATCAGGAGCGGGGACATCGTGCTGGCGATCCCGGCCAGGTGCAGGCTCACCCCACCCCGCACCGGATCAGTCGGGGTGTGGGTGGCGGTGCCGACGGCGCGGGACAGCGCCGGGCCCAGCGCGGTCGGCGCGAGGGCCAACGCGACGCAGGCCGCGGCGAGCAGGCCCATCGCGGCGAGCATCGCCGGCGGCGACTCGGTAGCGGCTGCCGCGGCGTCGCTGCGGGGCCGGGCGAAGAACCCGACCCCCAATGCCTTGACGAACGTGGCGACCGCCAGCCCAGCGGTCAGCGCCACCACCGCGACCGCGAGGGGCATCGCGACCGCGGTCACCACACCCCCGGCCGGCCCCCCGGCTGGTAGTGCGTGGACCAGGGACTGCAGCAGCAGCCACTCGGACACGAACCCGTTGCCGGGCGGCAGGGCCGCCGCACCCAGCGCCCCCACCGCGAACAGGACGGTGGTGGCCGGCATCCGGGCGCGCAGCCCGCCCAACGCGTCCAGGTCGCGGCTGCCGGTGGCGCGTAGTACCGACCCGGCGGCGGTGAACAGCAGCGCCTTGAACCCGGCGTGGTTGAGCACGTGCAGCAGCGCCGCCGCCATCGCCAGGGCGGCGAGGCTGGGTGCGGCCGAGGTGTGGAAGATGCCGGCGGCGCCCACGCCGAGGAAGACCAGGCCCATGTTCTCCACCGTCGAATACGCCAGCAGCCGCTTGAGGTCGGCCGCGACGGTGGCCTGCAGGATGCCGTACAGCGCGGAGACCGCACCCAGCGTCAGGACCAGCAGCCACCACCAGCGGCTGCCGCCGCCGAGCAGGTCCAGCCCGACCCGGATCACCCCGTACACGCCGAGGTTGACCATCGCGGCGGACAACATCGCCGACACCGGTGACGGGGCCTCCGCGTGAGCCCGCGGCAGCCACACGTGCAGCGGCACCAAGCCCGCCTTCGACCCGAACCCTGCGAACACCAGCACGAACACCGCACCGCGCACACCCGGGGACAGCCGGGCAGCGCGCAGGTCGGCGAACGAGTCACTGCCTGCGTGGGCGGCGTAGAGCACCAGGCCGAGCAGGATCGCCACGAACCCCAGATGGGTCAAGACCGCGTACCACCGGCCCGCCTCGGCCACCGCCGGCCGCAACCGATGCTCGGCCATCACCAGCACCAGCGACGTGACCGCCATCAGCTCCCACAGCACCAGCAGGGTCGACACGCTGGCCGCGGCGGGTACCAGCAGCAGCGCGGCGGCGAACACCGGCAGCGCCGCCTGCACCCCACGACCGCCCGGGCCGTGACCATGGCCGCGACTATGACCATGACGGTGGCCGGCGTAGCCGACGCCGTAGATCGCCGCGGTGGCAACCACCGCACCCGTGACCGCGATGAACCAGCCACCCAGCGGATCTACCCCGATCTGCACCCCGGCAAGCGGCAGCAGGCCAGGCAGCCGGGCCTGCCCCGACTGGCCGCGCAGCGCGGCCACACCCGCGAGCAGGCCGGCCACCCCGATCCCCGCGGTGGCGGCGCCGACCAGCCCGGGCCGGGCCCGGCGCGGAGACACCACCGCGGCGAGAACACCCAGCCCGGCCAGCCCGCACGCCCCGGCCAGGCCCGATGCAATCACGTTCACCGGCCGGACAACCCCCGCAGCGCGGCGACGATGGCCTCCGGCTCCGGCGGACAACCCGGCACCTGCACGTCCACCGGCACCACGTCGCCGACCGGGCCCACCACCCCATAGCCGCCGGCGAACTCGCCGGCATTGATGGCGCAGTCCCCGACCGCCACCACGATCCGCGGCTGGCTCACGGCCTCGACCGTGCGCCGCAGCGGTACCGCCATGTTGCGGGTCACCGGCCCGGTCACCAGCAGCGCGTCCGCGTGCCGGGGCGAGGCAACCAGCCGGGCGCCGTAGCGCTCCGCGTCGTACACCGGCCCGAACACCGACCCGATCTCGATCTCACACCCGTTGCACGAGCCGGCATCCACATGCCGCAGCTGCACCGACCCGTGAAGCGCGGCGGCCTTCGGGCACGACAGCCCGGCCGGGCGAGGTGGGGCGGGTTCGGCCACCCGCCCAAACTGGCGGATCTTGCGCCACAAGGTGAACACGGCCATGGTTCTCGACAGCTCCGGCGGATCGAACGAGGGATCAGGGAAGTAGCGTCACGGGCGTGCGATGATCCGGGCGCGGTCACGGTCACCCCACCCCTGGGCACGCGCACAGCCGTGCGCTGGGATGCCCGGCAGGCAGGGCAACCTACGACGGCGGGGAAGGCCGCGGCATCGGGGACGCCGCCTGCAGGTCCGCGAGCAGTTCGACCTGACCGGCCAGGACCTCGGTGAGGATCCGTCGGGCCACGGCCAGAAGTTCGGCGACCTGCGGGCTGGTCAACGCGTAGTACACGGTCGAGCCTTCCTTGCGGAAGGTGACCAGGCCGGCGCGGCGAAGCACGGCCAGTTGCTGGGACAGGCTGGTCGCTTCCACACCCACCTCGGGCAGCAGTTCCCCGACCGCGTACTCGCCCTGCGAGAGCAGTTCCAGGACCCGGATCCGGGCCGGGTGCCCCAGGGTCTTGAAGAACTCCGCCTTCGCCTGGTACAGCGGCCGACTCACCCGCCCACCCCCAGCCGGCGTAGCATCACGTCATCCATCAGATGCAAACTTTAGCAACTGGCCAGGCCGCGTCGACGGTCAGGGGCGTCGGCGATGCGTGTGCATCCGTGGAGGTCGCCGTGGGACAAGGGTGCGGCTGCGGATCTTCGCTCGGGACCCGGATCGCGCCCGCGCCTTCTACGCTCAGGTCTTCGGCTGGTCGCTGCCCGACGACGGACCGGCGCACTGCTGGGTGATCACCACCGGTGATGATCCCCGGCTGGGCAACGACGGCCCCGACCCCAGCGGCGCCGACCATGCCGTCAACCCTGGTGAGTTGGTCATTGCGACCGTTCACGTGGCCGACCTCGACACCACCACGGCGGCCCTGCTCGCTGCCGGCGGCGAGGTCCTCGTCCCGCGTCTTCCCCTGCCGGGGTCGGGCTGGCTGGTCGACGTCGCCGACACCGAAGGCAACCTGATCGGCATCATGCAGGACGACCCCCGCGCGGCATGGCCACACGCGCCGACAAGAACACGCCGGCGGCCCAGGAGCGGGCCGGGACGATCCCGACCCGGCGGGGCGCCCTGACGGGGCAGATGCGGTAATGGGCGGACTCGGTGCAGGCCAGGGGCGGGCCAGGGCCGAAAGCCCCGTCACCGGTGGCCTTGCGCCCTGGTGGGCAGCGGTGACCGTCGGGAGACGATGCGAAAGCCCATGCCGGCCATCCACCACGAAAAGGGGGGTGCACCCGGGATGGGCGGCAACGCGCGCTACCGCCGCTCCGACGGCCACCACGCCCTGATCGGACCCGCTGCCCGCCGCCGCAGTGGCGCGGGTCACAATCCGGCACCTCGCGAAGACCTAGCCAATTGAAAAGCTCTTCAATTGCGTGGACGTGTCGGCCCGGTGGGAGGGACGTGTGGCGGTCCCGCTGTATCAGACGAAGGCGGAGTTCTTCCGCACGCTCGGGCATCCCGTACGGATCCGGGTGCTGGAACTGCTCGGCGACGGGCCGCGTGCGGTGCGGGACCTCCTCGCCGACATCGACGTCGAGGCATCCAGCCTGTCGCAGCAGCTGGCGGTCCTGCGCCGGGCGGGCATCGTGACCTCGACCCGCGAAGGCGGCACCGTCACATACGCCCTGGCCGGACCGGACGTGGCCGACCTGATGCGGGCCGCCCGCAGCTTCCTGACCCAGATCATCGCCGGCCAGGCCGAGCTGTTGCATGAGTTAGGCGACGAGCCTGCCCGCGCCGGCCCGCGGGCGGGGATGTTGGCGGCATGAACCGACCCCGTGGGATCCGCACCCGTAGCGCTTCACCGCCGCGTCCCGGCGGCATCAGACGCTCGATCCGGTCGGGTCGACGCCGCATCATTGTGTGGAGGTCAACGAACACCATGGCACCGGCACAATGCGCGGCGTGGGACGCCTACCTCACCCTGACCCGCGGGCTGCTGCCCGCCCTGGACGACGATCACGTCGATGCGGCGACGCTCAACGCCCAGCTGGGCGGGGTCGCGATCCGGATCCTGCGATACGCGCCGTTGTGGGGCGAGCACGGGCCGATGCTGCTGGCTGCCCTGCACAGCGCGGTACGCCTGCACCGTGGCGGCGACCGGGCCGACCTCGCCGACCTGCTGCGGGCCCTCGCCAACCGGCTGTACCTGCTCTCCGCCGGCCCCCGACTGCCCGGCCGCGACCGCCACGATCACAGCAACCCGTAGCGCGAGTCCGCGCAACGTCAATGTCTAGACAACTCGCACCAAGGCACGCAACGTCCGTACCGGAAAGGGATCTGCCATGAGTGAGCCGGCACCGGCGCCGCATTCTCCCGCCCCGACCAGCCATCCCCGGCTGCTGGCCTGGGTCGCCCAGGTGGCTGCGCTGACCACGCCGCAGCGGGTGGTCTGGTGTGACGGCTCCGACGAGCAGTGGCAAGAGCTGACCGACGGCCTGGTCGACGCCGGTACCCTGGTGCGCCTGGACGCGGGCAAGAAGCCGAACTCGTTCTGGGCGCGCACCGACCCGGGCGACGTGGCCCGGGTGGAGGAGCGCACCTTCATCTGCTCGACCGATGAGGCCGACGCCGGGCCGACCAACAACTGGATGGCCCCGGCCGCGATGAAGGGCCTGCTGACCGAGCTGTACGAGGGGTGCATGGCCGGGCGCACCATGTACGTCATCCCGTTCTGCATGGGCCCGCTGGACGCCGAGCACCCCAAGTTCGGGGTGGAGATCACCGACTCTGCCTACGTCGCGGCCAGCATGAAGATCATGACCCGGACCGGCTGGCCGGTGCTGGCCGTGATGGGTGAGGACGCCGACTTCGTCCCGTGCCTGCACTCGGTCGGTGCGCCGCTGCGCCCCGGCCAACCCGATGCGACCTGGCCGTGCAACCAGACCAAGTACATCGCCCACTTCCCCGACACCCGCGAGATCTGGTCCTACGGCTCCGGATACGGCGGCAACTCGCTGCTGGGCAAGAAGTGCTACGCGTTGCGCATCGCCTCGGTGATGGCCCGAGACGAGGGCTGGCTGGCCGAACACATGCTCATCCTCAAGCTCACCAACCCGGCCGGCACGGTGCGTTACATCGCGGCGGCGTTCCCTTCGGCCTGCGGCAAGACCAACCTGGCCATGCTGGAACCCACCATCCCCGGCTGGACGGTGCAAACCCTCGGCGATGACATCGCCTGGATGCGGTTCGGTGACGACGGCCGCCTGTACGCCACCAACCCTGAGTACGGGCTGTTCGGCGTGGCGCCGGGCACCGACTGGACCACCAACCCCAACGCCATGCGCACCCTCGCCGCCGGCAACTCGCTGTTCACCAACGTCGCATTGGCCGACGACGGTGAGGTGTGGTGGGAAGGCATGGGCACCCCACCCCCGCACCTGACCGACTGGCACGGCACCGACTGGACCCCCGACTCAGCCACCCCGGCGGCGCACCCCAACAGCCGCTTCTGCACCCCGATCAGACAATGCCCCATCCTGGCGCCGGAGTACGACGACCCCCGCGGCGTGCCGATCTCGGCGATCCTCTTCGGTGGCCGCCGCAAGACCACCATCCCGCTGGTCACCCAGGCACGCGACTGGAACCACGGCGTGTTCCTCGGCGCCACCCTCTCCTCCGAGACCACCGCCGCCGCGGTCGGCCAGGTCGGCGTCGTCCGCCGCGACCCGATGGCCATGCTGCCCTTCATCGGCTACCACGCCGCCGACTACCTGCGGCACTGGACCGAGATCGCCAAACACGGCAACGGCGACCCCACCAGACTCCCCGCCATCTTCCAGGTGAACTGGTTCCGCCGCGGCGCCGACGGGCGGTTCCTGTGGCCCGGCTACGGCGAAAACTCCCGCATCCTGAAATGGATCACCGAACGCCTCGACGGCACCGCCGCAGCCATCGACACCCCGATCGGGCACGTGCCGGCCCCCGACGCGATCGACACCACCGGCCTCGACGTCCCCGCCCCCGATATCGAGGCCGCGCTCGCCGTCCACGTCGAGGAATGGGCCGCCGAGATCCCGCAGATCACCGAATGGTTCACCACCTTCGGCGACAAGCTACCCGCCCAGCTATGGACCGAACTCGACACCCTCAAGACCCGCCTGCTCATCCGGTAACCTCCCCGTGCCCGACGTGGCCCGCCGACCCTTCTCTCGTACGGCGGGCCACGTCGCCCCGACCAAGGCACGCAAGGCATCGCCGCACCGTCGTTGGACCATCATGAGAACAGGCAGACACCGCGCAGACGATCACCCGCGCCGAACTCGCCGACCACATCCAGGCCGCCTTCGCCACCGGCCCCGCCACCCGCACCGACCTGCTCGCTACCGCCGTCGCCAGCAACGCCAGACCCCAGGCCATCGACATACTTCACCGGCTGCCGAACAAGACCTACACCAACATCCGCGAACTCTGGTACGACCTCCCCGACCTCCCCGTCAGCCATTGACCACCGCGCGGCAGCAACGCGGCGCGCGGCACGGCAACCGACGGCTCACCCGCCTTCGTGGTGCTAGACGGCAACGACGTACCCCGCGCGCTCGCCCGGTGACACGTACCTGGCCACACACCTGTTCGCCAAGCGCTTCCTCGCGCTGCCGGAGGGCCGAGACCCCTTCGACGGCGAGCTCGACCCGCGGCCCCCGCGGCCAGGATCCATTCGCCAGCCGCCCAGCGCGGCGCAAGCGCCTTCGGCGCGGGCGCCAGCAAGCGACATCAGCGTCGCCGGCCAACTCCCGGCTGGGCCACCACCCCGATCATGGGTATCCGCGCAACCGGGCCGGCGAGCCGGCCGGTCGCAAGCCAGGCCAGCGCCGGCAGGTCACGCCACCGAGGCGCCAGATCGGGCGGCACCAGTTCCACCTGTTCAGCATGCCCCGACCGGCCAGCAGTGTTGGCCCTCATCCGGCGGGATCGCTGGATCGGGCGCGAGGTGGCGGCGTCCGATCCGCAGGGGCGGGCACGTAGCGCAGGCGGGCGAGGCCGCAGCGCCGCCTCCCGATGATCGCCGCGTTGAGGCGAGCGCCGAGGCGGCGCCAACCCTGGCTGCTGTGCCTATGCCCCGGTCCTGCCGGGTCCGGGCGGACGTGCTGCTGCACCAGCGCGCCGGTCTGACGGACGGTCTCATGGCTGGTGCGATCGCCGTCCATGACCGTGTCAACGCGCATCGACGCCTGACCGCGGACGCCGTGCGGGTCTACCGGTTGTCTGCTGGTGGTTCCTGCTGGTCGACCGGCCAGCCGCCGGCGAGGTTGAGGTCGCTGGTCAGGGTGCGTTGCAGGTCGCATGCCGTGCCTGGGGTGTGTTGGCTGCGGCAGGGGCAGGTCCAGTGGCCGTCGCGGATGTGTTCGATGGCTTGGAGCAGGACCTTGCGCGTGTACACCAGGGTCGGCCCGGCGATCTGCACCCGGGTCGTGCCGTCGGCGCGGCGCAGGGCCGCGCCGATGCCCACGACCGCGTCGGCGCAGTCGGTGGCCACGCCCAGCGCCTCCACCCGGCGGGGGTCGGATTCCATGGCGTCGGTGGCCAGTTTCATGGTCATGCCAACCGCGGCGATGACCCGGCCTAGGTCGGCACGTTGAGGGTGACCGGTTCGGTGGTGGCGACCGCGTCGCGGCAAGCGGCGCCGGCGGCGCCGAGGGTGTCGGCCAGCGCGGCCACCACGTCGTCGGGCAGGTAGCGGTCCAGGGCGGTGCGTTCGGTGATCCCGAGTTGGTTGGCGATGGCCTGGACCCGGCCAGGAGGTCCTCGGCCTGGCCGGCGACGAGCACCACGCCGCGCAGGGCGCATTCGTCGCGCAGCGCGACGGCGAGCTGGCGGACCCTCTTGGTGTTGCGGACGTCGGCCACCCCTGCTTTCTACCCGATGCGAGGCGCGACGGGCGTTGCGCCTGCCCGGGCGCCCATCCCCGGAGGGAAACGTGCAGCGGCTGTGGCCGGTCGGTGTTAGCAGCGGCGGCCTCCATTGATGATCGGCGTTGCAATGGGGTATTGGGGTTTGGTTGATCTTCACGCCGGCGGGCTCGTGCTGTCGGTGTCGAGGTCGGCGCCGCGGACGCCGGTGATCAGCCTCGACGTCGACCGATCCGGCGCGGCGAGGAGACGGGCGTGACCGGCCGGGTCCCCTCTTGTCGGAAGGGGACCCGGCCGGTTTCGGGGTTGACGACACCGGCGGCGCGGTGGGGGTCAGCCTCGTCGTTGTGGACGCGCCCGGGGGTGTTGCTGTCCTGGTGGCGCGCGCCGCGGGGGGTCAGTCCGCGTCGAGCAGCCGCAGGATCGCCGATACCGGCACGAGGTAGCGGCGCCCGATCCGCAGCGTCTGGACGGGGAACTGGTTGTTCTTGGCCAGTTCGTAGGCCTTGGTGCGGCCGAAGCCGAGGATGGCCGCGGCGGTGGCCATGTCGGTGGTCATGCCCAGGGCACGGACGGCCTCGACGGTCCATACCTGGTTGGCGGGGTCGGTTGCGGCGGCCCGGCGTTGGACGCTGGGCGGGTCGGTCACCGTCGCGTCCGTCGTGTGTACCGCCGGGTATGCCGGCGTGCCGGTCGTGGCGGGGCGGGTGCGGTGATCGGTGGTCATCGGCCCAGCCGCCACTGTTGCCACCGGGTGGGCACCTGGTAGACGAGCACGTCGTCGTGGACGATCGGCGGACCCGCCCGGCGGCGTTGCCGGCGGGCACGTCGGCGGCGTACGGGTGGACGAGAGTGGCCGTCGCGGATCGGTACGCGGAGCGCCGCGATGCGCTCGACCAGTTGCAGGTCGGCCCATGTCGCGGCGAGGTCGATCGGGTAGGTCAGGTCGATGAGTTGACCGGCGCGGCGGATGAGCCGGGTGACGATGACGACGGTGCCGCCGGGGCGCAGCAGCGGTCGGCAGGCGTCCAGGGTGGTGATCAGGTCGTGGTCGAGCCGGTCGACGAGCTGCTGGTTGCTGCGCGGGTTGGTGCCGGGACGGATCGGGGTCAGCCGGGCCGGTGGGGTGGCGATGAGCAGGTCGACGCTGCCGCGCTTGCGGCGGGGCACGTCGGGCAGGAACCGGGCGTCGGCGCGGATGACCTTCCAGGCGCCGGTGGCGCCGTGCTGGTGGGCGTGGGCGAGGTTGGCGCGGGCGCGGAGGCGTGATCCATATCTATCGGTGACGGCCGATGGGTTGCGTGGTGTTTTGGTGGACGGGCATGCCGGTGTTCCGGTGGGCGCCGGGTTCGCTGGTCTCCATGGGGTGGCTCGGGGCCGGGTGGGCCGGTGGGTCAGGTCCAGACGGGCAGTCGGCGTAGCCGGGACAGAACCTGGGCCAGCAGTTGTCGGCCTGGGGGTAGCCGTAGGGTGACCTGCCCGGCGTGGCGGACCAGCGCGCCGGGTCCGGGCAGGGCAAGGGGGACGACTCCCTGCCAGCGGGACGCCCGCCGCAACGGGCGCCGGCTGGGCCAGATGGCGGCGACCCACACCGGCAGCGGCTGCTGCACCGGGACGGGCACGAACCGGACGCCTTCGACCCGGTAGTACGGCCCGGCGTGGCGGACCAGTTCGCCGCTCCACAGCGCAGCGAGCAGATCCAGGCCTTCATCGAGCATCGCCGCGCGGGCGGCCAGGCTGGCGTGCTCACCGAACGGCGCGAACTCGGCGGTGCGCTGGCTGCCGGCGCCCACGCCCAGCACCGCCCGGCCGCCGCTGAGCCTGTCGAGGCTGGCGGCCTGCCGCGCGACATTCCAGGGCCGCCGCCGTGGCAGTGGGGTTACCAGCGGGCCCAGCCGGATGCGACTGGTGAGGCGGGCGGTGACCGCCAGCGCCATCCACGGGTCCACCGCGGGCTCGTCCCCGCCGTGGTGAACGACATGATCGGTCAAGAACCAGCCGTCCCACCCTGCGGCCTCGGCCCCGTGCAGCCAGGTCGGCCAGCAGCGACGCGTCAGCCACCGCACCGAAGTTGGCACCCACAGGCCAGCTCGCACCGGACCGCACTCCCCTCTCCAGGCACCGGCACCCACGCCCGATCGCGGTTGCCCGCTCAGGTTCTGGGCGCAGCGGCCGGCCGCGCTGAATCCAGTTGTAGCACCGGCAATGCCCAGCGACCGGTCCATTCCCGCGAGTCGATCGCTGACCATCACAGCCGGTACCCGCTCTCCCCCGACCGGCTGCCGGACAGCTTCTAGGTCACGCTGTTGCACCAGTTCCGATACCCATCGTTAGCAACCAATGACAGGATCATCGGGCGGGGCTATGGTCATGAACGACCGACGCATTCTGCGCCTGGCCTTGCCGAACCTACCGCGAGGCAGCAGGGCGAGCCTCGCGACGCGAGGAGGCTGTCATGGTCACAGGCAAACGGATCACAATCGCGCTGTCGGTGCTGTCGTGTATGGCGCTCATCGCCACTGCGTGCGGTACCAAGCCGAGCAAGGAGGCGGGCGAGACGCCCGTCAAAGGTGGCACGCTGAAGTTGCTGGGCAGCGGCGATGTCGACCATCTGGACCCGGCGAGCGCGTACTACACGGTCAGCTACACGCTTGAGCGGGCGTTCACCCGGCAACTGGTCAGCTATCCGACGACGACCGACCTGAAGAAGGCCACCGACCCGGTGGCTGACATGGCCACCGAGCTACCCACGAAAAGCAACGGCGGGATCAGCTCGGACGGCAAGACCTACACGTTCCACATCCGCAAGGGCGTCAAGTGGAGCACCAGCCCGCCACGGCAGGTGACCGCACAGGACCAGGTACTGGGCCTCAAGCGGCTGTGCAACCCGGGCAGCCCGGTCGGCGCCCCCGGGTACTACACCGACACCATTGTCGGCATGAAGGAGTACTGCGACGCCTTCGCACAGGTCAAAGGGGACGCCGCGAGCATCGCGGCCTACATCAACGGCCACGACATCGCCGGCGTCAAGGCCACCGACGACTCGGCCGTCGTGATCACGCTGACGAAGCCGGCCGGCGACTTCCTCAACATCATGGCCCTGCCGTTCACCACGCCGGCACCACAGGAGTACCTGCAGTACGTCCCGGACGACGCGACCTTCCGCACGCACACGATCTCGAACGGGCCTTACCAGATCACCAAGTACGAGGACAAGAAGTCCATCACGCTGGAACGCAACCCGGGCTGGGATCCGAGCACCGACCCGATCCGCAAGGCGTACGTCGACCGGATCGAGATCACGCAGGGCTCCAACGACGCGACCATCCAGCAGCAACTGCAGGCGGGGACGACCGACATGTCGTGGGACGAGGTCGTACCGACGGCGAACCTCCCGGCCCTGGTCGCCGCGAAGGACCCGAACCTGGGCGTCTTTCCGGCGTACAGCAACAACCCGTACCTGGTGATGAACCTGCAGAGTCCCAACGCAAACGGGGCGATGAACAACCTCAAGGTACGCCAGGCGCTGGAGTACGCGATCGACAAGACCGCGCTGGTGCGCATCTACGGCGGCCCGGACCTCAGCACGCCGCTCAACCAGATCATCCCGCCGGGCAACAGCGGGTACGAGGAGCTCAACCTCTACCCCACGCCCAACAACGCGGGCGATCCGGCCAAGTGCAAGTCGCTGCTCGCCGAGGCGGGCTACCCCAACGGCTTGACGCTGAAGTACGTGTCACGCAACGCCGGCAAGCACCCGGACGTGGCCCAGTCCGTGCAGGCCGACCTGAAGAAGTGCGGCATCACGGCCAACATCATCCCGGTCAACCGGGGGGACTTCTACGGCAAGTTCCTCAACAGCCCTGACGGCAGCAAGCGCGGGGTGTGGGACATCGCCGCGCCCGGCTGGGTGCCGGACTGGTTCGGTAACAACGGCCGGTCCTTCGTCGCGGTGCTGTTCGACGGCCGGACGTACGGGCCGAACTCGGTGAACTACGGGTACTACAACAACCCGGTCGTGAACGACTTGATCGACAAGGCGCTCGCCGAATCCGACGTCGACGCCGCGGCAAAGCTGTGGCACCAGGCCGACATGCAGATCATGAAGGACGCCGCGATCGTGCCGTTCAAGACCGACAAGACCGCGATCTACCACGCGTCGCGGGTGCACAACGCGGTCTTCCTGCCGTTCTCGCAGAACTATGACATCACTAACGTCTGGGTGAAGTAGGCCTACGGGGTCGGCGGGCCCGTCCCCGCCGACCCCGGCTCCCGGCGGTGCAGCCATGAACCTGCTCGAGATCCGCGACCTCACCGTGTCGTTCCCGACCGCGGACGGCGTGGTCCGTGCCGTGCGCGGCGTGTCGTTCTCCCTGGAGGGCGGCAGGACGCTGGGGATCGTCGGGGAGTCCGGCTCGGGCAAGACCGTGTGCACTCAAACGCTGGTCGGCCTCACCGCCGGCGCGGACATCTCGGGCTCCGCTTTCTTCGATGGGCGAGACCTGCTCACGATGAGCCCCGATGCGCTACGCGCAGTCCGGGGCGCACAGATCGCGATGATCTTCCAGGATCCGCTGTCGAGCCTGCACCCGCACTACCGGGTGGGTTGGCAGATCGTCGAGGCGATCCGAGCCCACGAGGACGTGGGCCGGCGGGCCGCCCGCGCCCAGGCTGTCGAGTTGCTGCAGTTGGTGGGCATCCCGCGGGCTGACCGGCGCATCGACGACTACCCGCACCAGTTCTCGGGCGGCATGCGGCAGCGCGCGATGATCGCCATGGCGCTGTCGCTGAACCCGAAGGTGCTCATCGCCGACGAGCCGACCACGGCGCTCGACGCGACAGTGCAGGCGCAGATCATCGATCTGATCATCCGCCTGCAGCGGGACATCGGCATGGCGCTCATCATGATCACCCACGATCTGGGAGTCATCGCCACCGTCGCCGACGACGTGGCCGTCATGTACGCCGGGAAGATCATCGAGTACGCCGACCGGCGGACGGCGTACTACCAGCCGCACCATCCGTATACGAAGGGACTTATCGAGTCGATCCCGTCGGCTGTAGCGGCCCATCGGCGGCTGCGGCCGATTTCCGGGGCACCGCCCAGCCTGATCCGCGTACCGCCCGGCTGCGCGTTCCATCCCCGGTGCCCATTCGTCATGCCGGTGTGCCGGACAGAGGTGCCGCCGCTGCGGCCCGTGGCAGGCCCGGCGGGACACGCCTCGGCCTGCTGGCTGCCCACGGGCCTGGTCGGGCTTGGGCCGGAGGTCGACGCGGGCCGGCACGAGGCGGCGGACCGCGCCCGGGCGCACCAGGCGAAAATCGACGGCACCCCGCGCGAGGCGGCGGCCCGTTTCGGACCGCCCGAGGCAGAACAACGAGCGGGAGGTGACACGGCGTGACCGATGACGTCCTGATCCGGGCCGAGAGCGTGGTCAAGCACTTCCCGATCCGGCTAGGCGTGGTCTTCAAGCGGGAGGTCGCACGAGTGCACGCGGTCGACGGGGTGGACCTAGAGGTACGCCGCGGCGAGACCCTTGGGTTGGTCGGGGAAACCGGGTGCGGCAAGTCGACGCTCGCCCGCTGCATCACCGGGCTCTACCCCCTGACGAGCGGTCACGTCTTCTTCGAGGGCGATGAGATCTCCGGCCTGTCGCGGCGGAAGATGCGGCCATACCGGAGGCGAATTCAGATGATCTTCCAGGATCCGTACGGCTCGCTGAACCCCCGCCGCCGGGTCGGCTCGATCATCGGCGACCCGTTTGCGATCCACAACATCGTCGACGGACCGGAGCGGCGGCGGCGGGTCCAGGAACTGATGGAGCTTGTCGGGCTGAATCCCGAGCACTACAACCGGTTCCCGGCGGAGTTCTCCGGCGGTCAGCGGCAGCGCATCGGGGTCGCCCGAGCACTGGCGCTGCGGCCCGATCTGATCGTCTGCGACGAGCCGGTGTCCGCGCTCGACGTATCGATCCAGGCACAGATCATCAACCTGCTCATCGACCTGCAGAGCGACTTCGGCCTCACCTACATCGTCATCGCCCACGACCTGTCGGTGGTGCGGCACGTGAGCGACCGGGTCGCGGTGATGTACCTGGGCAAGATCGTCGAGCTGGCCGACGGTGACGAACTGTATGGGCGGCCGCGCCACCCATACACCAACGCCCTGCTCTCGTCGGCGGCCGTGCCGGATCCCGATCTGGAGGATCGGCGGCAGCGGATCCTGCTGAAGGGCGACGTGCCGTCCCCGGTCGACCCGCCGAGCGGCTGCCGGTTCCACCCGCGCTGCCCGAAGGCCCAGCAGAACTGCGTGACCGACGAGCCGGCGCTGATCACCCGGCACGACGTCGCCACCCACGTCACGGCCTGCCACTACCCGGTCGAACCCGGCGAGAATCTCGCCGCCGAACACGCGGCCATTGCCCAACCCGAGGAAAGCGCGCCATGACGGAATCCGTGATCACCAGTGCCGCGTCCGAGGTCGTCGCGCGGGTCGGCCTGGAACCGGTCGCTGGTCGCAGCCCGTGGCAGTTGGGTTGGGACCGGCTTCGCCGCGACCGGGTGGCGATAGGCTCGGCCGTGGTAATCCTGCTGCTCGTCGCCATCGCGATCGCCGCGCCACTCATCGCTCACCTGGTCGGCTACGACTATGCCGACCAGGACCGGGTGCACGGCATCACCCGCGAGGGACTGCCCGTGGCGCCCAGCGGTGAGCACCCGTTGGGCACCGACAACCTCGGGCGCGACCTCGCCGTACGGATCGCGTATGGTGCGCGGGTCTCCCTGCTGGTCGGCGTCGTCTCCACCGCCCTGGCGGTGCTCCTGGGGATCGTCGTAGGCCTGCTCGCCGGCTACTACGGCGGCATCGTGGACACGGTCCTCGCGCGGTTCATGGACGTGGTCCTGTCGTTCCCATTCCTGCTGTTCGCGATCTCGCTGGTCTCGATCGTGGGTCCCAGCCTCACAGTATCGATCTTCGTTATCGCGTTTTTCTCGTGGGCTGCGGTGGGGCGCATCGTGCGCGGTCAGACGCTGTCCATCCGAGAGAAGGAGTACATCGAGGCGGCCCGCTCATTGGGCGCCGGCGACCTGCGCATCATGTTCATCGACGTGCTGCCGAACCTGATGGCACCGGTCATCGTTTACTTCACGCTGCTGATCCCAACCGCGATCGTGTTCGAGGCGACGCTATCCTTCCTCGGCCTCGGCGTGGTACCCCCGACCCCAACCTGGGGGAACATGCTGTCCCAGTCGATCGCGTTCTACCAGGTCGCCTGGTGGTACGTGCTATTCCCCGGGGCCGCGCTGCTCATCACCACGCTGGCGTTCAACCTGCTCGGCGATGGGGTACGCGACGCGCTCGACCCGCGTACCGAACGACTCTTCGCGGCGCGCAGGTAGAGGTACCGGCCATGTTGCGCTTCCTAGCCCGGCGGATCCTGTTCGGCGCGCTCATATTATGGATCATCAGCGTCGTGGTGTTCGTCCTGTTCTTCGTCGCGCCCGGCGACCCGGCCCGGCTCATCGCCGGCCGCCTCGCTACCCCGGAGACGATGGCGCTGGTGCGCCATCGGCTAGGCCTGGACGAGCCGATCCTCGTCCAGTACGCCCGCTTCGTCGGCCGGCTGCTGCACGGCGACCTCGGGTACTCCTTCTACAGCTCATCGCCGGTCAACTCCCTGCTGTTCGACCGGCTGCCCGTGTCGGCATCGCTGGCGCTCGGCGGCGCAGTGATCTGGCTCGTCATGGGGGTGACCATTGGTGTGGCATCGGCCACCCATCCGCGCTCAGCCATCGACCGCGGAGCAACCGTATTCGTGCTCACCGGGTTGTCGATGCCGACGTTCCTGCTCGGCCTGATCCTGCTGTTCGTGCTTTTCTTCCGGCTGCATCTGATCGGGATCGACTGGTTCCCCGGCGGCGGGTACGTGCCGTTCACCGAGAACCCGGCGACCTGGGCCCAGCACATGATCCTGCCCTGGCTCACGCTCGCCCTCGTGAACGCCGCGGTCTACTCCCGGCTCACCCGCGGGTCGCTACTGGACACGCTGGGAGAGGACTACATCCGCACAGCGCGGTCGAAGGGCCTGCGCGAGCGACGCGTGGTGTACCGGCATGGGCTGCGGTCCGCGCTCACCCCGATCGTCACGCAGGCCGGCATCGACATCGGCACGCTGCTCGGCGGCGTGATCGTCACCGAGACCGTGTTCGGCCTACCCGGGCTCGGCCAACTCGCGGTGCAGTCGGTAACCAACCAGGACCGCCCGGTCATCATCGGCGTGGTGATGCTGGCAAGCGCGTTCATCGTGGTGGCCAACATCATCGTCGACTTCATGTATGCGGTGCTGGACCCGCGGGTCCGGTTGGCCTGAAGCCGAGCCACGCCAGTCCGGGTCGCGGATATCGGCCCGACGCCTGGATGCCGTACATCCTCCTGGCCGGCAACCGACAAACGTGGCACAGACCAGGCAGAGGATTCGCCGGTAACCGACGAGCTCTCCGGCCCGCCTCGGTCCCCAGACCGCTGCCGCCGCTGCCCCCGGCCGGAGACCGACAGCAGCCGTCGACGGACGAGGCCGAGCGCGTACCGGCCGTTGTTGGTCTGACCGGTCGCCAGGCACACACCCGCAAACGGGTCACCGCGCCGGTCCGCCGCCGCCGCAGCGAACCCACCCTCGACACAGACGTGCGCGCCTGGAACGACGCGGACCCCACCCGACCGCGGATCGCTATCCTCGGCCCCGTCACCCTCGACGCCCCCGGCCAGCAGTCCTGCCTCAAGAACGAGCCGGGCGACAGCCTTCGGGATGAGCGGCTCGGTCTCCGTCGTGCGTCAGTTGCTGGCCGCGGGCCTGCTGGACGAGCTGCACCTGCTGGTGCACCCGATCGCCGTCCGCAAGGGAATACGGCTGTTCGAGGAGGGCGAGAATTCGATCCCGTTGAGGCTGATCTCCTCTGAGCCTCGATCCACCGGCGAATAGTCGCTGAAGCGGCGCGCCATACACGCCCACGATAGCGGGCACAGCGATCACGAGCGCGTTGAGTCCGAGGTAGACGCCCAGGCGGGAGAAGAAGAAATCGTCGAAGGCTTCCGGGTGGCACCTGGCGCCTCCGCACGCGGCGCGCAGATCGGCGTACTCGCGGGACAGGCTGGGACCGGTGAGCGCGAGGGCGAGGGCCACCGCGCCCAGCCCGCCGAAGACCGTCAACACCGACACGCGGAACTGCCGCCAGGTGAGCCAGATCATCGTGCGACCTCCATCGGGGACAGGTTCGGCGCATTGGCCTTCATGTATGCCAGGACCAGGTCTTCCAGGCCGATCTCGGCGACGGTCCAGGCCGGGTCGTCGACCGGCCGCTGGGCGCGTACCAACAAGGTGGTCTGACGCTCGGTGTGGCGCGCGGTGATGACGTCGGCGTCGGGCAGGGTGGCGGGGTCGCGGCGGGGGCCGATCAGCTGGTGATGCGACGCGAGCAGCTCGTCGATGCCGCCCGCGAGGCGGACACGCGACGCGACCAGGATCATGAGGTAGCCGCAGATCCGTTCGAGATCGCCGACCACGTGTGAGGAGAGGACGATGCTAACGCCGGTGTCGGCGGCGGATTCCATGGGGCCGGCAAGGAACTCGCGGCGCGCGAGCGGGTCGAGGGCGGACACGGGTTCGTCGAGGATCAGCAGGTCCGGACGCTTGGCGACGGCCAGGGCGAGGGCGAGCTGCGTGCGCTGCCCGCCGGAGAGCCGCCCGGCGCGCTGCCGGGGATCGAGGCCGGCGCGCTCGATGCGCTCCCGCGCGATCCTCATGTCCCAGCGCGGGTTGAGCCGGTCGCCCAGCATCAGGTGCTCATCGACGGTCAGTCCTGAGTAGACGGGCGTGGACTGCGCGACGTAGCCGACCCGGCTCAGCTGCGCCGCGTCCGCTGCGGGCCGCCCGCCGAGCACCTCGATGCCGCCGGTGGTCGGCGTCAGCTGGCCGACCGCCAGCCGTAGCAGGGTGGTCTTGCCTGCCCCGTTGGGACCTACGAGCCCCACCACGCGGCCGGCTGGAATGTGCACTGTGCATTCCGACAGCGCCCAGCGGCGCCCGTATCGCTTGCCCAGGCCCTGAGCCCGCACGACCGCGGTCATGCCACGTCCTCCTTGCTGCCGGCTTCTCGATGGGCTACGCGGAAGGTCGTCCAGAACAGCGCCTCGATGCTGTCGTCGTCGAGGCCAGCCCGCCGCGCCCGGTCCAGCCAGGCGCGCAGGTCCGCGCGCAGCGGCTCGTGCGCGGTGACGGTGTGGTCGGCGAGGGGTCCGCAGCACGAAGGTCCCGTGTTGGTTCCCCCGTGCGGCCGCCTGGTCGAGCCCCTTCGAGGAGGGATGACCGGTGGATGTGATCCACGAACGATGTGCGGGAATCGACATCGGTAAGGCCGATCTGAAGGCGTGTATCAGAGTGCCCGCCGCGGGCAAGCGGCGTCGCAAGGAGATCCGCACCTTCGCAACTATCACCAATGCGTTGCTGGCGCTGCGGGACTGGCTGATCGCCGAGGCCATCACGGTGGTCGGGATGGAAGCCACCGGCAGCTACTGGAAGCCGGCGTTCTACCTACTCGAGGACGCCTTCGACGTGCAGTTGCTCAACGCCAGACACATGCACGCCGTGCCCGGCCGCAAGACCGACGTCAGCGACGCTGCCTGGATCGCTGAACTGGTCGAGCATGGGCTGGTACGGGCCTCGTTCGTCCCACCGCCGCCGATCCGCCGGCTGCGCGACCTGACCCGCTACCGCAGCGAGCTCGTGCACGAGCGCACCCGTGAGGCGCAACGGCTGGAGAAGCTGCTCGAAGACGCCGGAATCAAACTGTCGGTGGTGGCCTCCGACATCCTCGGCGTCTCCGGTCGGTCGATGATCGAGGCGATGATCGCCGGCGAGCGTGACCCGCACGTGCTGGCGGACATGGCCAAGCGACGCATGCGCATCAAGATCCCACAGCTGGTTGAAGCTCTAACTGGACGGTTCGGCGACCATCACGCCTTCCTGGCGCGCCAGATGCTGGGCCGCATCGACGCCGCCAACGCCACTATCGACCAGCTCAGCGGCCGGATCGAGGCCGAGTGCGCCCCGTTTCGCCACCAGCTCGAACTACTCAACACCATCCCCGGGGTCAGCCAACGCACCGCCGAAGTGATCGTCGCCGAAACGGGCGCCGACCCGTCACGATTTCCCACCGCCGCGCACCTGGCCTCCTGGGCCGGAGTGTGCCCCGGCAACAACGAATCCGCGGGCAAACACAAGTCCGGTCGTACCTGCGTTCCGCGTAATTCGGGGGTTCTGGAGACGGGATCGGGGCATCACCGCAGGTAGGAAGGCCGGAAGCCTTCGTCAGGCGCGAAAACGCCTAGAGAAACGCCTGCCAATATTGTCCCTAGCCAGAGAGGTTGT
>WNFU01001079.1_pt1 | contig 38304 bp, 37 predicted proteins | sample 5400121 | NCBI WGS metagenome assembly WNFU01 (sample SAMN13153360, study PRJNA577476) | soil metagenome | isolation source: 100 cm soil or saprolite under grassland replicate 1 | place: USA:California | collected 2016-06-15
GGGAAGCACCACCGCGAGCGCACCCGCCACCTCGGCGACGCCGAGCAGCTTGAGGGCGCCGGCCGGGAAGTCGTTCACCCAGTCCATCTGCGGCCGGTCGGCGAGCTTCTTCTTGGGCTGGGCCAGCTTCCCGGCACCGACCGCGAGGAACGCCAGGGCGAGTAAGCCCTGGGCGATCCACAGCGCGACGTTCATGACGCATCACTCTCCCATGGCAGCTGTTGGCGGCTGGCGAAGTTGGCGATCCGGCGCTGTACCGCGGGCGCGGACATCAGCCGGGAGAACTCGGCTGTCGCGGTGTGCCCGAGCTCCTTGAGCGGCGGGCCGAGCTGGCCCGCGTAGCGCTTGGCGTCGCCGATGGTGGTCGGGTCCAGCTTGGTCAGCCGCGAGGTCAGCAGCCGCAGCGGTGCCGCCGGATCGGCGACCACCTCGTCGACCAGGCAGATCCGCTCGGCATGCCGGCCGGACACCGGCAGTGTGCTCAGTGTCATCGCGTACGCCGGCTGGAAGCCCACCCGCCGGATCAGGAACGGCAGCACGCAACACGGCAACAGTCCCCACAGCGCCTCGGGCAGCCCGAAGCTGCTGTGCTCGGTGGCGTACACCAGGTCGCTGGCGGCGACGAGGCCCACCCCGCCACCGGTGACGCGTCCGTCCACAATGGATACCACGACCCGCGGTACCGTGGTGAACCGCTCCAGCAGGCCGAAGAACAGCGCGCCACCGCGCTCGGCGATGTCGTCCGGAGTCTGGTCGGTGCGGGACGCGTCGGCGAAGTCCATCCCGGAACAGAACACCGGCCCGGTCGCGGACAGCGCGACCACGCGTACTTCCGGGTCGCGCTCGGCCCGGTCGAGGACGGCGTGCAGGTCGGCCAGCAGCGCGTCATTGATGGCGTTCTGCCGCTGCGGCCGGTCGAGCACGGCTCCCAGCACGGCGCCCCGCCGCTCCACCCGCAGGCTCTGGTACGTCGGCTCCACGGCTCAGCTCCACCGGTACCGGCGGTGGAAGTTCTCGATCCGGTCCAGGACGAGCAGGTTGCGGCCGGCGACGTGGCTCCCGTACACCTTCTCGTAGGCTGACACGTCGTACTTGTGGTCCTGCACGCCGCACATCCGGTTCAGGCTCAGGTCGCTGATGACCTCGTACTCGGGCATGCTCAGCTCGTACCGGTCGGCGACGGCGGCCCCGATGCCCTGCCGCGCCACCCGCCGCTTCCCCTCCGGAGTCACCACCCCGCTGTAGAACTCCGACGCGCAGCCCGAACCGTACGAGAACATGCCCAGCCGCTTGGGCCGGTCCAGCTCCACCTGGTCGATCAACGAGCACAGCGCGAGGTACAGCGAGGCGGAGTACACGTTGCCGACCCGGGTCGCGTACGTCAGGCACGGCGCCACCCGCGCGGCGAAGTCCGCGTCGAGCTCGGCCGGCGGGGCAGGCCGATCGAGCTTGCGCAGCTTGCGATGCGCGCCCTTCACCATGCCGGCGAACGGCGTGTGGAAGACCAGGTAGTCGAAGGACGTCATCAGGTCGGCGGAGGCGACCCGCTCCCGGTACGCCCGCCAGCTGTGCTCCAGACACTCCAGATAGGACAGCAGCGACAGGTCGGAGTCACCGGCTTCGAGGTCCGGCCGCGGCCGGAGGGTGTCCATCACCTCGAAGCTGTGGTACCCGTTGGCGCCCACGTCCAGACTCAGCACCTGCGGGTCGCGGCCGACCAGCATCGCGACCGCGCCCGCGCCCTGGGACGGCTCCCAGTACGTGTCGCGGGCCGCGACGCTGGCCGCGTCCGCCGCGATGACCAGTGCCCGGGCACCCGGTACCGGGCTCACGGAGACGATCGCCGCGGCCGACTGCAACGCCGCCGTACCGCCGTAGCAGGCGTGCTTGACCTCGAACGACCGGCACCGCCGCCCCAGCCCGAGGTAGTCCTGGACATAGGTGCTGATCGGCTTACCGAAGTCCAGTCCGGACTCGGTGCCGACGACGACCAGCTCGATGTGTTCCCGCTCGGCCGGCGTCAAGCCGTCCACGAGCGGCCTGGCCGCGTTGACCGCGTTGGTGACCGGGTCCTCGCAGGGCAGGTTGACCGACTTGCGCTCCATCATCAGGTTGGCGGAGCGCCGGTCGTCCAGGCCACGGGCCTGGAACAACCGGACCACACCGAGCGAGGCACGCCCGACGTACGCGTTGATCGCCTCGATGCCCACGGCCATCGCGTGCCTCCGACCGGCTCAGTCCGTACCGGACGCGTGCGGGACGAGGACCGTGTCGTACAGGGTGCCGGGAACGAACAGGGCGCCCCAGTTGCCACCGCCCCGTTCCGCCGGTACCCGCTGCAGCTCCATCAGCTCCCGGTACTTGGCATCGGTGCGGCTCAGCTCCACCAGCCTCCCGTAGTCCTCCAGGGAACGCAGGTGGATCAGCCAGTGCAGGGTGTCCTGCCGCCCGAAGATCTCCTCATACAGGAAGGCGGTGACGTAGCCGGGTAGCGCGGTGTTCACGTAGTCGGCCCACTGCACGGCGAAGTACCGGCACTGGTCACGCAGCTCGTACCGGGCCTTGCCGGTCCGGACGATCACCGCTCCGGCGTCGGCGGTGGACAGCTGAACCTCGGCCGGCTGCGCGGTCTGGTACCGGGCGGGGTCGGCGAACACCCGGGCCGGGTCGACCTCGCCCTCCGGCGGGTGGCCGAACCCGTGCTGCGGGCAGAGGATGCGCTCCTGGAAGGTACCCGGCGTGAACATCCGCTCCCAGTTGCCACCGCCCTTGGTCGGCAGCCGGTCCAGCGTGGAGATGTCCTGGTACTCCCGGTCGTGGTCGACCATCTGGAGCAGCCGCCGGTACTCGTGCGGGGAGCGCATGTGCACGAACCAGTGCAGCCGGTCGCGCGCCCCGAACACCTCGGCGTAGAGGTACGTGGAGATGACCTGGCCCTGGGCCTTGTTCAGGTAGTCGACCAGATCGACGGAGAACTGGCGGCCCTCGGCCGCGAATCCGTACTCCAGCTGACCCGTGCGATGCACGGTGAACCCGCAGTTGGCCGAGTTCAGCGCGGGCGCCGCGGGCGCGCCGGCCTGAGCTGGTGCGGCAAGCGACGCGGTCACGGTGTCACTCCTGTCTCGGCGGCGCGCGCGGCGCGCCGTTCGGCCCGGGCCACCCGCTCGCGGCGCCGGCGCACCCCACCGCGGACGAGACCCACCACCCACACGGCCAGACCGCCGCCGTCGAGGGCGAGGGTGAGGACGGTGATGGTGACGAAGTCGAACGTGTGGAACATCGAGTGCTGACCGGTGACGGCGAGCAGGACCTGGTAGACGTAGCTCCAGATGACCGGGATGCCGACGAAGCCCATGACGGACAGCGCGAAGAGCCGGCCCAGGATCCAGACGAGCGCGTACACCCGCACGATCCGCATCTCCCGCCGGGGCACCCCGGACTGGTCGACCCGGTGCCGGTACAGACGCAGCTTGGCCAACAGGTTGCGCAGGTAGTCCTCGGTGTCGCCGAGCAGGTTCTTGCACTTCGCCGCGGTCGAGATGACGTAGTACCCGTCGGTGCGCAGGAACAGGAACCACTGCCAGCCCAGCCGGGTCAGGTAGCCCAGCAGCACGGCGTACGACAACAGCACCAGCGTGCGCGGAACATGCATCAGGCCGTGCCGGTCGGCCCACAACAGGCCGATGAGAAAGGCACCGGAGAAAGCGTCCACAATGGATCCGATCATGAACGCCAGGTACCGGTGGCGCCTGGGCGCCAACCAGATCCCGGTCATGTCGGTCTGCGCGACGAGGACGTAGAGCTGGTTCCCGATGCCGATGCGGGCCGGTACCCCGGCCGCCCGCGCCGCGACCACGTGGGCCACCTCGTGCAGCGTCACGCCGGCCAGGGCCGCGGCCACGGTGATCCAGGTGAGGAGGGCGAAGTCGTACGGGAACAGCAGCGCCTTGCCCGGCGTGGGGAGCACCCCGGGGTCGTCGACGACCAGTGCCACCGCGGCGACGATGACGATCCCGCAGACCACGAGCACCGGCAGGCTCACCAGCCGCTGCGCGGTCCGCTGGCTCAGCCAGTCCATCGTCCAGCTCTTGCGGAACTGCGGGCGTGCCGGGACGGCCTCGGCGGCGGGTACCGGTGCCGAGGCCGGAGCCACGAACCCCTCGTCCTCCAGCGCGAGGAGGAAGTCCTCCATGTCCGGCGTCTCCGCGTACTTCTCTTGGTACTTGCTGGCCGCCGCACCGACCGTGTGGCCGGCGGCGAGCCACTCGAGGATGTCGAGTCCCTCGTTGGGAATGGCCAGGTACACCTGCCGGTCGACATCGCCGATCGTGGCGGTGTCGGCGTCTCGCCGATGGGTGTACGGGCGAACCGTGACGAGGGAGTCCGGCGGATAACCGGTCATCGTTGTTTCCCTTCGGGTCGTTCTACGGTTCGGGTGGGAGCCGGGGCCGCGGCCCCCGGCTCCCCCACGCTCGGTGCCTTGACTTACGAGGCGGCGGCGGCGCAGCCAGCGACGGCGCTGGTCTTGACCGGCTCGAGCCGGCGCACGGTGATCTTCTTCATGGGTCACCTCCTTTGCGGCAGTGGGATAGTGGGAACGGTGTCAGCCCGCCGACGAACGTTCTGCTCAGTTGTGGGCATCGGCAGGAGAATGCGTTTCCGCAGGCCGGCCGATGGCGGCCGCGGGTACCGCGAGGGCGGTCGCGACCAGCGCCCGCGTGGCCTCGTGCCGGGGAGCGCCGAGTACCTCGCCGACCGGTCCCTCCTCGCGGATGGCGCCGTCGACGAGGACGAGTACCCGGTCGGCGGTGCGCGCGACCACGCCGAGGTCGTGCGTGATCAGCAGTACCGCGAGCCCGAGCCGGCGGCGCAGGTCGGCGATCAGGTCCAGGACGGCCGCCTGTACCCGGGTGTCGAGCCCGGCGGTCACCTCGTCGCACAGCAGGATCTCCGGCGCGGCGGCCAGCGCCCGCGCGATGGCCACGCGCTGCCGCTGGCCGCCGGACAGCTGCGCCGGGAGCCGGGCGGCGAGGCCCGGGTCCAGCCCGACGAGTCCGAGCAGGCGGCCGGTCTCGGCGCGGCTCGCGGCGCGGGACAGCCCGCGCAGCCGGCGCAGCGGCCGGGCGACGGCGGCGCCGGCGGTACGCCGCGGGTTCAGCGACAGGGTGGGGTCCTGGGCCACGAGCTGGATCCGGCGGCGCTGCTCGACGGTACGGTCGCGCAGGGCGGCGGGCAGCGGCACGCCGTCGAGGACGACGGCTCCGGAGTCCGGCCGGTGCAGCCCGGTGACGCACCGGGCAAGGGTCGTCTTACCCGCGCCGGAACGGGCCAGCAGGGCGACGCACTCCCCCCGCGCCACCGTGAACGAGACACCGTCGGCGACGACCACCCGGCGGCGGGCACCGTGGCTCGCGCGGAGGTCGCGTACCTCAAGCACCGGTACGGCACCGGAGCGCGCCGGTGCGCGCGCCTCGAACGCCTCCGGCAGCGCCGGTACCGCCCGCACGAGTTCGGCCGTGTACGGCGACGTGGGGGCGGCCAGCGTCGCGGACAGTCCACCGTCCTCGACGATCGTGCCGGCTCGCACCACCACCAGCCGGTCGGCGATCCGGGCCGCCGCGGCCAGGTCGTGCGTGATGAACAGCAGGGTCATCGCGCGTGCCCGGGTCAGTTCGGCGATCTCGTCCAGGACGGCGGCGCGGGTCGGTCCGTCCAGCCCGTTGATCGGCTCGTCCAGCACGAGGACCTGAGGATCGCCGGCCAGGGTCCGGGCCAGCGCGAGTCGCCGCTGCTGACCGCCGGACAGCTGGTGCGGGAAGCGCCGCTGGAAGGCCCGGTCGGTGGGCAGCCCGAGCCGGTCGAGGTGCGCCGCGACGTCGCTTCCGCCGGCCAGCTCGGCGATCTGCGCACCGACCCGCATCGTCGGCGTCAACGTCGACGGCGGGTCCTGCGGAAGGTACGCGATGACCCGGCGGCGTACCGCCCGCAGAGCCGCACCGCGCAGCGCCAGCATGTCGTGCCCGGCGACCCCGACCCGCCCACCGGTCAGCCGAAGTCCACGGCGGACCGCACCCAGCAACGCCAACGCGAGCGTGGTCTTGCCCGAGCCGGACTCGCCGACCACGCCGACCCGCTCCCGCGCGGCGACCGATAGCGAGACGCCGTCGAGGACCGGGTGTCCGCGCGGCTCGACCACGACCAGCCGGTCGACCTGGATCACGGCAGGATCCTCGCGGTCAGCCGGTCCAGCGCCAGGTTGGCGGTGATGGTGAGGCAGGCCAGCAGCGCGGCCGGGACCACCACACCCAGCGGGGAGAGGGTGATGCCTTCGAGGTTCTCGCTGATCATCGCGCCCCAGTTGGGTTGGTCCGGACCGAAACCGAGGAAGCCGGCCGACGCGGCGAGGAAGATGGCGATCGCCAGCCGGCTGCCGGTGTCGGCCAGGATCGGGCGTACGACGTTGGGCAGGATCTCCCGGACCATCACGGCCACCGGGCCGTCGCCCAGCGCGACCGCCTGGTCGACGTAGCCGGTGTGTACGGCGGCACGGCTGGCCGCCCGCGCGATGCGGGACACGAACGGCACTCCGGTGAGGACGATCCCGACGACGAGCGTGACCGCCGAGTATCCCCAGCCGTGCAACAGGATCAGCACCACCAGGACCGGCGGTACGGCCAGCAGCAGGGTGTCCAGCCGGGACACCACCGCGTCGACCGGACCCTGGAGGTACCCGGCGACGAGGCCGAACGCGGTACCGAGCAGCATGGTCAGGACGCAGCCGAGCACGGGTACGACGACCAGCGACCGGCCACCGTCGAGGACCCGGGCCCAGACGTCCCGGCCGGCATAGTCGGCGCCCAGCGGCAACCCGGCACCGCGCCCGGCGTACGGCAGCGCCACCACCCGGGTCGGATCGGTACCGTGCAGCAGCGGCCCGCACAGCGCGAGCAGCAGGACGAGGATCCCAGGCGCGACGGCCAACCACGGCAGGATGCGTCTCATCACGCGGTCCGGCTACGCGGGTCGGCCAGCTCTCCGAATACGTCGGCGACGAGCAGGCAGGCGACCAGGATCGCGGCCAGGACGAGGCCGACGCCTTCCAGCACCGGAGTGTCGTGGTGGCGCACCGAGTCCACGAGCGTCTGGGACAGGCCCGGGTACCCGAAGACCCGCTCGACCACGGTCGTCCCGCCGAAGAGCGCACCGATCAGCCAGCCGAACATCTGGGCGCACGGCGGTACGGTCGCGGGCAGCAGGTGGCGCCACAGCACCCGCCGCTCGGGCACGCCGGCGAGCCGGGCCGCCTCGACGTACGGGGCCGCGTCGGCGTCGAGGACCGCGGCACGGACGATCCGGCTCGCCCAGGCCGCCGCGAAGAGGGCCAGCGACAGGACCGGAAGCACCAGGATCTCCGCCCGGTCCAGCGGGGTACCGCCGAAGGGCACCAGCGACACCGCCGGCAGGACGTGCAGGGTGGTGGCCAACAGCAGGACCAGCAGGCTGGCGGTGACGAACTGCGGTACCGAGACGACCGCGACCGCCGACCCGGACAGGATCCGGTCGAGCCGGCTCCCCGGCCGCAGCCCGGCGGCGGTACCCAGCGCGGCGGCCACCACGAGGGTGACCGCCGCGGTGATCGCCACCAGCAGGGCGGTGTCCGCCAACGGCGCGGCCATGACCTCGGCGACCGGCCGCCGGTCGATCAGGCTGCGGCCCAGGTCTCCGCGGACGGCGCCGAGGATCCAGTTCAGGTACTGCTGCGGCAGCGGCCGGTCCAGGCCGAGCTCGGCGCGTACCTTGGCCACCTCGTCGGCGTCTGCGCTCACCCCCAGCGACGCGCTTGCCGCGTCGCCGGGTAGCACCTGGGAGCCGACGAAGAGCAGGACCGACGCGGCCAGCACGACTCCGGCGGCCGCGGCGAGCCGCCGGAGCACCAGCGTCAGCAGGTTCATCCCACCGTGGCGGCGTGGAACACCGGAAGCTGTGCCCGGCGTTTCACGTCCTTGACCCCCGGGATGCTCGCGTCAAGCTGGTCCTGGTACGCCCAGAGCACGTCACCGCCGCCGTCGTACAGCTCGCGCTGCAGCGCCAGGAACGCGTCGGTCCGCCTGGCGTCGTCGACGATCGTCTGCGCGGCGCCGAGCTGCTTCCAGTAGTCCGGCCCGGTACCGGTCACGTTGAAGAACGAGGTCTGCGAGGTGACGTTGGCCAGGTGCGTGGCGGCCGGCCGGTTCGCGTAGTAGAAGGTCTGGAACGGTACCTTCCGCAGCGCCGGAAGGTCGGCGTAGAAGGAGTCGACCGGTACCTGCTGCACGGTCAGCGTCACACCGACCTCGGCCAGCTGCTGGGCGAACAGCCGGGTGGCCGACAGCATCCCGGGGACGATGTCGGCGGCCCGGATGGTCAGCTGGGTGACGCCGGCCGCCTGGAGCAGTTGCCGGGCCTGTGCCACGTCCCGCGCCCGCCGGGCCACGTCCGTGGCGTACCCCGGCAGGCCCTTGCCGACCAGGTCGTCACCGGTGGAACCGAGGCCCAGCAGGGCATTGCCGACCAGCTGGTCGCGGTCGACCGCGAGGCGCAGCGCCCGGCGTACCCGGGGATCGTTGAACGGCGCGATGGTCTGGTTCATCGCGAAGCTCAACGCGTTGGCACTGACCACCCCCGCGCGGTTGACCTGTACCGCCGGGTTGCCCTTCTCCGCCGCGGCGCCGACCGCGCTGATCGCCACCGCGTAATCGATCTGGCCGCTCTTGAGCCCGTTGAGCCGGGCCGCTGGGTCGTCGATGCGGATGAACTCCAGATCCTTGATGGCCGGCGGGGTACCCCGGTACCCGTCGAACGCGGTCAACCGTACGTTCTTGCCGTCCACGCCCTGCAGCCGGTACGGTCCGGAGCCGATGCCCTTGGTGAAGTCGGTCGTACCGTCGGGGAACACCGGCGAGAAGGTGACCAGGACACCTTCCCTGAAGTCACCACGGGGCCGCTTGAGCGGCACCTCCAGGGTGCGCGGGTCGCGCACCGCCATCCCGGTCAGGTCGAGGTCGCCGTACACGATCGCGCGGTTGCTCGGTGGGCTGGCCAGCGTCCGCAGGCTGTACGCGACGTCCGCGGCGGTCACCGGTCGGTTGTCGTGGAACCGCGCGCCGTCCCGGATCCGGATCGTCCACTTGGTGCCGTCGGCGTTCGGCTCCACCGACTCGGCCAAGCCGTAGACGTACTTGTCGTCGTCCAGCGACATCAGCACGTCGTACAGGTGGTAGAGGACCATCGTGGTGGCGCCCTGCCCGACCGACCGGGGATCGACCCCGGTGCCCTTGGTCGGATCGGTCGCCCCGATCCGCAACGACCGGACGGCTTTCCGGCTCGCCGCCGGGGCGGGATTGTTGCCGCCGCAGCCGGCCAGCACGCCGCCGGCCACGCCACCGAGCGCGGCCGCGCCGGCGGCTCGCAGCAGCGTACGCCGGTCTATCCGCGAGGAGTCAGACATGGCCCGAAGACTGCCATCCCGGCGGGCGCCCGCCTGCTCAAGAGTGAACAGACGGCGGACACGGGAACGGTCAGGATGTCGACGGGTCCAGTCAAGTCCGGCTCGTGCGAAAGGACCGCACATGGAGACTCCCGAATCCTGCTTGGTGCTGCGGAAGGCGGACGGCCGGGGACTCGTCGTCACCGCCGACTTCGCCGCCACCGGTCGCACCACGGCCACCTTCCACGACCTCGTCGACCTGCTGCGCGCCGACTACAACATCTGGGAGACCGCGCCCGTGCCGTACGGGCAGGAGCCGGGGATGACCGGAACAGACCAGGTCGACCGGTGGACCCGTGACATCAGGGAGAGCGGCCTTCCGGTGCACGCGGTCATCGGCTTCTGCGGCGGCGGAATGTACGCCGGCAAGCTGGCCGAGCGGATCGGCGAATGGCAGCCGGTACCCCGCCTGATCCTGCTCGATCCCGGGCGCGCCACCCCGCTCATGCTCGTCCAGCACGTGGAAGGCCTGCTGCGGCGGCTCGCCGGTACCTTCGCCCCGGACGACCTAGCGGCCGCGCAGGCGCGGCTGGCGGCGGCGCACCAGTCCGTTCCCGACCCGTTGGCGCTGGCCGACGAGCTGGCCGGGTTCGCCCGCGAGGTCATCGTCTCCGCGCTGATGCGCGCCTTCCACAGCCCGCAGGCCAGTGCCGACTTCGTCAAGCTCGTCACCGGCTACCTGTACTGGCTGGGTGGCGCGGCCACGCTCGACCCGCGGGCGATCTGGAAGTCGGCGTCGGCGCTGCAGTCGTCGAGCCCGAACTTCGGTCTCTTCCTGGCCAGCCCCGAGGAACGCCCGACCCTCGTCGGCAGTGCGGTGTATTTCGACGTACCGCACGCCGACATGATGCGTACCCCGGCCGTCGCCCGGGCCGTCGACGACCTGTTGAGCTGATGCGCGGCCGGACGCCCCGGATGAGGCATCACCCGGGGCGTCTGCCGAGGGTGCACCGGATCCGCTGCGCCAGCCGGATCCGGCCGTCGCTGTCGCGGTGCTCGGCCAGCCGGCGCGCCGCCGCCGCCCGTACCCGGTCCCGCTCGCCCACCGGGACGCGCTCCCAGACCGCCCGCTGGCCGTGCGACCACGACCACGCCTGCCACTGGTCGGCGTCGGTGAACACCACGTCGAGATCGAACGCGTAGGTGCGTACGTCGGCGAAGCCGGCCGACTCCACCAGCCCCTCGACACCCGCGTCGCTGTCAAACGCCGAACCGAACAGCGCGGGCGGCAGGTACGGTCGGAACACATCCTCCAGCCAGCCGGTCCGGCTCTGCCCGAAAGTCGACACTCCGAGCCGACCGCCCGGTGCCAGCAGGGTACGCCACGAACGCAGCGCGGCCACCGGAGCCGGCAGGAAGAACAGCACGAACGAGGCGACCGCGACGTCGTATCCACCGGCCGGCAGCGTGGGTGCGCCGGCGTCCATCACGTACACGTCGACGTTGCGCAGCCCGCGCTCCCGTACGTCCGCGCGGGTCGCCTCGACCATGCGTGCCGACAGGTCGATGCCGGTGACCGTACCGGTCGGACCGACCGCGTCGGCCAGCGCGAACAGCGCCGCACCCCGGCCACAGCCCAGGTCCAGCGCCCGGTCGCCCGCTACCGGCGCGACCTGCTCGACGAGCCGCCGCGCGATCGGCCGGAACCACGGCACGCCCGTGTTGTCGTAGCTGTCGGCCACGCGGTCGAAGACGGCCGCGATCTCAGCCCGGCGCTGCGCCGGTGGCAAGGGACGCACAGGTGACTCCCTCCGGTGGACACCGCACACCCATTCTTCCGGACGCGGCACGAGGAGGTCTGCACTGAAGTGAGCGCTACGATCTCCAGTCCACCGAACTGCGTACGTGCGTGGGCGCGAGCTGGATGACGATCCGTTGCTGAGGGATGCGGGAGCGGGAGCGGTACGGCTCACCACGGTAGCGATACGACAGTCTGTCCAGATGCTCCTTGGCGCCGTCGGACGTGGTGGCGACCAGGCCCGTGTCCACGTGCACAACCCGGTACATGTCAGTCGGGTCGAGGAACAGCAGTGCCGCCGCCCGCTCCCGCTCCAGATGCGCGAGCCAGTGCGCACCCCGCCAACTGTTGAGCCAGAAGTACCCGTCCCGGTACTCGTACCAGGCGGGGTTGAGTTTCACCGCGCCGCTTTGGCGGCGCACCCCGACGACGACTGGCATCACCTGGCCGAGGAACACGGCTGTCGCGTCGCTGATCCGACCGCCCATGGGAAGACCTCCGCACAATTTGCCACTGCTCGATATGGCGTCAGGAGTATCAGTATGCCACCATGAGCACCGGCACCTTTCCAGGACGAGTAACCGTGAAGAGAGCGGAAGCGCCATAGTGAGTGTCGCGATCGAAGTCGAACGTCTCGTCAAGGCCTACAAGAAAGTGTCCGCACTGGATGGGCTCGACCTGACCGTTCCCGAGGGCACGGTGCTGGGTCTGCTCGGACCCAACGGGGCCGGCAAGACCACGTGCGTACGGATTCTCGCGACCCTGCTGCGTCCGGATTCGGGGCGCGCGTTGGTCGGCGGGATCGACGTCGTCGAAAGGCCACAGGAGGCGCGCCGCATCATCGGCCTGTCCGGTCAGTACGCGGCGGTCGACGAGCACCTGACCGCGGCGGAAAACCTGGAGATGATCGGCCGGCTCTACCATCTGGGCAAGCGCGAAGCCCGGGCCCGGGCCTGGGAGCTGTTGGAGCGTTTCGACCTGAGCGACGTCGCCGGCCGTACGGTCAAGACGTACTCCGGGGGGATGCGGCGACGGCTGGATCTCGCCGGCGCCCTGGTCGCCCACCCACCGGTCATCTTCCTGGACGAACCGACGACCGGACTGGATCCGCGCAGCCGGCTCGGACTGTGGAAGGTCATCGGCGAACGCGTCCGGGAGGGCGTCACGCTGCTGCTCACCACGCAGTACATGGAGGAGGCCGACCAGCTCGCCGACGACATCGCGGTCATCGACCACGGCACCGTCATCGCCCGGGGCAAGCCCGACGAGCTGAAGGTACAGGTGGGCGGCGAGCGGCTGGAGGTGGCCGTCGAGGACCGCGAGGACCTGGCCACCGTCGCCGGAGTCCTCAAGTCGGTCGGGACCACCGAGCCGGCCGTGGACCCGGTCACCAAGCGGGTAACCGTGCCGGTGGCCTCCGGGGTTCGCGCGCTGACCGACGCGGTGCGCCAGCTCGACGTGGGCGAGGTCCAGGTCGTCGACATCGGGCTGCGCCGGCCCACGCTCGACGACGTATTCCTGCAACTGACCGGGCACCGGGCGGCCGACGAGGATGCCGATACGACGGGCAAGACCGACAAGAAGACGGACCAGGCGAAGGTGGGCAGTCGATGAGCACGGCGCTGGCGGTGGTGAGCGACGGCTGGGTGGTCGCCAAGCGCAACCTCACCAAGATCAGGCGGGTACCGGACCTGCTGATTTTCTCGTCGATCCAACCCATCATGCTGGTGCTTCTGTTCGCGTACGTGTTCGGTGGCTCCATCAAGCTGCACGGCGTCGGATATCGCGAGTACCTGATGCCCGGAATCTTCACCCAGACGGTCGGATTCACCGCCGCAGTGACCGCGATCGGCCTGGCCGAGGACCTGCACCATGGTGTCATCGACCGGTTCCGGTCGCTGCCTATGTCCCGCTCCGCCGTCCTGGTCGGCCGCACCACCTCCGACCTCATCAACAACGTGATCGTGGTCGTCGTGATGACGCTGTGCGGGCTGCTGGTCGGATGGCGCATCCACACCGACGTGTTGCGTGGCGCGAGCGGCTTCGTACTGCTACTCGGGTTCGGCTACGTGATGAGTTGGGTCTGTTCGGCGATCGGCCTCTCGGTGAAGAGTGTCGAGGTCGCCCAGACCGCCGTGTTCATGTGGATGTTCCCGCTGACGTTCCTGTCCAACGCGTACATCTCGACGGCCTCGCTGCCGAAGGCGTTGCAGGTGTTCGCGGACTGGAACCCGGTCAGCTCGTTCGTCCTCGCGCTGCGGGACCTGTGGGGTAACTCGGCGGCCGGCGCCGACCGGGGCAGTGGCTTCCCGGCCGACCACCCGATCCTGCTGTCCGTGGCGTGGATCGTGGTGATTCTCGCGGTGTTCGTACCGCTGTCGGTCGACCGGTACCGCCGGGCGTCGTTCCACTGACCGGACCGGGCATCCCTAGCTCCACGTCGGTACCGTCCAGATCGATGGTGGCGGTGCCCGTGCGCAACGCCACCAGTCGCCGGGCCGGCAGCACGGCCATCGCCCGGCAGCAGATCTCCCCGATGCCTTCCTCGATGCCGGCCTGCTGGGCCGGGCCGAGCCGGGCCGCCAGGCCCACCGCTGTGGTCGATGCCGGGGTCGGCACCGCCGGCAACGCCTCACCAGCCACGTCCGCGCGGCGGCGGTCCAGACACGTCCAGAAGTCCCGCCGAGCATCTGGGCTGGGCCAGCGACACCAGAAACTCACCGGCAGACAGGCCCCGGTCCCGTTGTTTGATCGCCCCGATCGCGTCATCCAACGCTTCGATGTGGGCGCTCACGTAATTGACCCGGGGTCGGCTCACGTTATTGGTCCGACCCAGTCGAGTTCCTGGGCGTGGTGTAGCAGTTGGCCTTGCGAGTCGAGTTGGTCGTGCAACGACTCGACGAGAGCTGGCCGGGACCGGGGAAGCCCCGCAGACATACGCCTGGTGAAGCGGCGCTAAAGGCATTTGGAGTCCGGACGCCCAGAGCTTGATCAGGTGCGCACTTCTGCCGCTGCGGGCGCACTGGCGTCCATCGCGGTTGGCGACGGACGGTGATGTATGGCTGCCTTCCCTGTTCCCGACGCTGGCGTGGCATCTTCTGGTGAGCGGACGTCGCGTTGCGCCGCAACTGCCTGCCGCCGGTGCCTGGACGGATATTCGGGCGGCGCGTGCCAGGTGGCCGGAGGTACCGTGCCCCGATGCCGTCCATGTACCCTCCGCTGAACCTGGCCATCCGTACACCGCGGCTGACCCTCGCCGCCGCCACCGATGATCTTCTGGAACGCCTCGTACCGGTGGTCCGGGCCGGCGTGGTCACCGACGGCGAACCGGCGCCCTTCGACGATCCGATGTCCCTCTACGAGGACAGCCCGACCCGGGAGTGGCGCTGGATGCGCGCCATCTGGGCCGGCCGGTCGCGGGTCGATGCCGGGTTCTGGCGGTTGTACTTCGTGATCTCCGACAACGGCGAGCCGGTCGGCATGCAGGACCTGATCGGCACCGACTTCGCGACGCTCGGCACGGTGGAATCGTTCTCCTGGCTGGCTCCCGGGGCCCGCGGCCGCGGGCTGGGCAAGGAGGCCCGAGCGGCGATCCTCCATCTCGCCTTCGAAGGCTTCGACGCCCGCGAGGCGTCCAGCGAGGCGTTCACCGACAACCATGCCTCGAACCGGGTATCCGAAGCCCTCGGATACACCCGTAACGGCACGACCTGGGCCACCCGCCGCGGCGAGGCCGCCGAGCTGCTGCGCTGGCGGCTAACCCGGGACGAATGGGCACCGCGGCGACGCACCGACATCGAGTTGTCCGGCGTCAAGGAGTGCAAGCCAGTACTCGGCTTGTGACGCTCCTGCACGCCCACCAACACCATCACGCCGCACGTCCACGCGGGAGGACCCGGGCCGCCGACACTGCCCGACCAACCAAGATCAGGCGCACTGTCATGCCGCTGTGCGTGCAGCGCACGACTCTGGCGCAGGCGGGGTAGTTGCTGATGGCACTCAGCGGCGGGCGGTGATGAGTACGGCCGCGTTCGAGGCCACCACATCCGCGTCGGCGGGCAGCGGTCGACCATAGCCTTCGCCGAGCGCGGGGACCCGAAAGAACGAGGCTTGCCAGCCGTGCTCGGCCAGCCAGTCCGCCAAACTGTCCGCGGCGGGTATGAGCTGAGCGCCCATCTGCGACACCGCGTCAGATGTCGCCCGCATCGCTGGCCGGTCGGCCGCCGTCGCCTCGAGATGGTCAAACGTCACCCGGCTGCCGGGTGCCGACAGCAAGGTGACCGTGGACAGCAACCGGTCGCCGTCCACGCCTGGCAGATAGGGCAGCAGTCCCTCGGCCAGCCACCCCGTCGGGACACCCGGATCGAACCCGGCAGCGGTCAGCACACCCGCCCATGGCCCACGCAGGTCCACCGCGACGACACCCCGCACACACCGCGCCGCGGCCCCCATCGACGCCAGCACCGGCTCCTTGAACGCGAACACCTCCGGCAGATCCAGCTCGAACAACCGCACACCAGCCGGCCAGTCCAGTCGGAAGGCGCGGCAGTCCAACCCGGCGGCCAACAACACCACCTGCCTGACCCCGGCGGTGCACGCCGCCCGCGCTTGATCGTCGAAGAAACGGGTCCGGATCGCCAGGAACTCGCTGGTACCCGGCGGCGCAGCGACCGCCTCCGTAACCTCACCACCCCCAGCCGAGACAAACACCCCGGCGAACTGATCATCGAACAGCCGATCGGCCCGCGCGCCCTCGCTGGCCCGCATCCCGGCCACCCACAGCGCCGTACGGCCAACTCCCGGCAACGCCCCGCCGCCCATACCAGACTTCCTACCAGCCACACCCCCGACCGGCACGCTGCTGTGCGCCAAACCCGAGGGCCTTCGCCTCCTGCCGGGCATCGAGGATTGGCCGGCGCCGCGGCGCAACGTCATCCAGTACACCTTTCTGCATCCCCCAGCGCGCGACGTGTTCGTCTCCTGGGCGGCTATCGCGCGGGCCTGTGTCGCCGATCTACGCGCGGCTGGCGACTGTCCCGGTCGGCGTTAGGCGTCGGGCAACGCGGCCTTGCCTTCAAGGCCGACCCCAAGGAGCTGGCTGCACTCGGTGCTGGACTACCGAACCCGGCCGAAGCCGTTGCCGAACACCAACTCCGCTCTGCAGCCTGACCAGCTAACCCACTAAGACCTGTCCAAGATCCCTGACACAGCCCAGACTGCGCGCTACTGAACGTGACCCCCTGCGGCTTGGGCGAGCGCGCTCGTGCCGATGAGTGTGCGTCCTGCGCGTGCTGTGGGCCGAGTTCGGTGAGCCATCGTTCATGGTGTACCGACTATCAGGTGGCACGGGAGCCTGACGGTTTGCCGCCGCTGGCAGCGGGGACCGGGCGGTACCGGCCGCGCTTTGGGCGACAGCCGGAACGCGATGAAGTCCGCCAACGGGTGTGGACTGCGCTGGCCGCCGCCGAGCGGTTCAACGCGACGGTGCGCCGTTCCTTCGTCTGTCTGTTCCTTTCGGACTCGCACCTGCCCGTGCGGGTACGGCCGGGGCGGCCCACCGGTCCGTGACGACCTGCGGGCGGCCTGCCCTGCCTCGCGTCAGGCGGTACTCCGGCGGAACGCGGCCGCCGAGCCGGCTACCCCGACGATCAGCAGTCCCAGGCACCAGGCGATGGTACGGGTCGTGCTGGCGCCGTCCGGGTGCCCGGCCAGGGTGCTGCGGATCGTCTCGATGATGGGCGTACACGGCTGGTTGCGCGCGAACCCGCGCAGCCAGGTGGGCATCGTCGCGATGGGGACGAAGGCGCTGCTCGCATATGGGAGGAACATGAAGATGAACGTGGATCCATTGGCCGCCTCCGGCGAGGATGCGAACATGCCGACCATCGCGGCCAGCCAGGAAATCGCGGTCATGAACAGCACCAGGGTCCCGGCCACGGTCAGCCACTGGAGCACCGAGGCGTGCGGGCGGAAGCCGACCGCCAGGCCCAGACCCATCACCACCGTGGTCGCGACCAGGTTGCGGGCCACGCTGGCGACGACGTGACCGGTCACCATCGCCGCACCGCCGATGTCCAGCGAGCGGAACCGGTCGATGATGCCCGCCTTCATGTCCTCGCTCACCACGACTGCGGTCGTCGAGGAGCCGAAGGCGGCACAGACCAGAATCACGCCGGGCACAACGTACGTGGCGTATGACGTGTCTACCCGGATGGCCCCGCCGAACAGGTACACGAACATCAGCATCAGCATCACGGGCAGCATCAGCGATGTGATCAGCGCTTCAGCGTTGCGTCGGGACAGCCGCAATGCCCGCCCGGTCAGTGTCATCGCGTCGCGTCCCGGCGTGGCCGGGCGCGCCTGCGGCGCGGGCCAGGCCGGGTGGGTGAGGGTTTCAGCCACGGATAGTCTCCGGTTCCCGAGCCACGTCACCGGTCAGGGCGTGGAATACGTCATCGAGCGTCGCGGTGTGGACGGTGAACGAAGCCACCGCCGTACGGTTCGGGTCGCACTCGTCCAGCAGGGTTCGGATGTGGGCGGCGCTGCCGTCGGTGGGTACGCCGAGTACGCGACGTAGCGGATCGCGGTGCTGTACGCGGGGGCCCAGCATGTACTCCAGTCCTTCATAGGCGGGGGTATCCGTGGCGGTCAGGTCCAGCCGTTGCTCGCTCACCTGTCGCTTCAGTTCAGCGGCTGATCCCTCGGCGATGACCCGTCCCCGGTCGAGAACCGCGATCCGGTCGGCCAGCCGGTCGGCTTCGTCGAGGTACTGCGTGGTCAGAAAGACCGTGACCCCCGAATGGGCCAGGCTCAGGACGATCTGCCACGTGGCCTGGCGGCTGATCGGATCCAGCCCGGTCGTCGGTTCATCGAGAAACACCACACGGGGCCGCCCGGTGAGGCTGACTGCTAGGTCCAGCCGCCGGCGCATGCCGCCCGAGTAGGTCCCGACCTTGCGCCCGGCCGCGTCCGTGAGGTCGAACCGCGCCAGCATCTCGGCCGCGTGGGCCCGCGCGGAGCGGCGGGAAAGGCCGGCCAGCCGGCCCATCATCCACAGGTTCTCCATCCCGGTCTGGGCGCTGTCGACGGCGGCGTACTGCCCGGTCAGCGAGATGTGCCGGCGCACCTGACGGCCCTCACGGGCGACGTCGAAGCCGGCCACCCGAGCCGTCCCGGAATCGGCTTTGACCAGTGTGGCGAGGATGCGGACCAGCGTGGTCTTGCCGGCGCCGTTCGGCCCGAGCAGGGCCTGGACGCGTCCGGGCTGCACAGCCAGGTCGACGCCGGCGAGAACCATGACGTTCCGGTACGCCTTCGTCATGCCACGCACCTCGATGGCGAGGTCGGTCACTGTTCACTCCCCCTCGATATACGGTGTACATTGGCCGTACGGTAACGAGAGCAGCAGTGAGGCACAATGGGTGCACCACGCAGCACTAGTGCACCTGGGTCAGGTCTGCAGGTCGCTGGGCGGCCAACCGCACTAGTGCACCAGTCGTCGTGACGGAGGAGCCGATGACGTCCACGTCCGCCGAGCCGACCTACCTCGCGATCGCGAGCCAGATCGAGGACCGCATCCGCCAGGGTGACCTGAAGCCGGGTGACCGGGCCCCGTCCACCCGCCAGATCACCCGGGAATGGGGTATCGCGATGGCCACCGCGACCAAGGTGCTGGCCGAACTCCGGTCGCGCGGCGCTATCCTGACCCGGTCCGGCGTCGGCTCGGTGGTGGCCGGTCCGCCACCGCTGCGACCAGCTCCATCGTCCGCACCGGCCCGCCCGCGCAGCGTGCACAGCGGCACTGGTACGGCCACCCGCGAGCGGATCATCGAGACCGCCATCGCCATCGCCGACGCCGAGGGCCTCGCGGCCGTGTCGCTGCGCCGGATCGCCGTCGAGCTCGACGTGGCGACCATGACGCTGTACCGCAGCATCGCCAGCAAGGACGACCTGCTGGTCGGCATGATGGACACCCTCATGGGTGAGGAGGCGTGGCCCACCACCCCGCCCCGCGGCTGGCGGGCACAGCTGGAATATATCGCCCACCGCCAATGGCGCGGGTACCAGAGCCACCCCTGGCTGGCCCAGGTCGTCTCGCTGACGCGGCCGCAACTGGCCCCCAACGCCATGCGCCACACCGAATGGGTCCTGCGGGCCATCGACGGCCACGGCCTGGACTCCACGACTCGGCTGTACATCGTGCTGACCCTGTTCGGCCACGTCCGGGGTGCCGCCACCGGTCTGGAGTCGGAGCAGCAGGCCGAGCGGGACACAGGCATCGACATGGAGGAATGGATGCGCGTGCATGACGCCCGGTTCGCGCCCGTTTTCCAATCCGGCCGCTTCCCGCACCTGGCCAAACTCGACAACAACATGGATGTCGACGTCGACCTGACCGCCCTGTTCGAGTTCGGCCTCACCCGCCTACTCGACGGCCTTACCATCCTCATCGACTGTCGGCGGCGCCGTCATACGCGCGATCCGTGATCGGCCCCGTACGGTCCTGGGACAACTCATCCAGCTCTACGTGGAGCAGCGCCGGCAAGTGCTTGTGCCGTGCGCAGAACTCATCACACCGTACGTGATTGGCGGTGTCGACACGCGCGCAGCCGAGGCGCTCCCAAAGCGACGCGACGGATAACGCGATGTCGATCTGGAACTCGCGTACCAGTTCGGAAGCGGATGCTACGGGTTCGCCTGCACGTGTCGGCGGGAGTAGTGCTCGGCGATCGTGGCGAAGGCGGCCTTCGGCTCCCAGGGCATGTCGGGGTAGGTGTCGCCGATGCGGCCGTCGAGGACCTTGACGATCCCCAGGCTGGCGAGATCGAGGTCGTCACGGGGATCGCCGTCGGGCCGGTGGGGGAAGCTGTAGAGCGCGAAGAGGTATACGAAGGCGCTGTCGACGCCCTCGCTGTCGAAGATGTCGAGCAGCTCCCGAAGGTATGCCGCCTGGCCGGCCTCGTCGCGCTCGTACGGTCCGTTCAGCCGCAGCGGTGCGCGGGTGGCCGCGTCGTACTCGAGGATCTCCATGCTGCGCGGTGCGACGTCGCTGGCACCGCGCCAGGTCGCGGTGCCGAAGCCGGTGACGGCGACCGGCTTGGATTGGGCGACGAGATTGCGTACGCCGTCGCGGAACTGGCCGGCGACCTCGGCGGACCGGATGAGTTCGAGGGTCACGAAGTCGAACAGGTCCCAATCGACGCCCTCGAACGGGATCGCGGCGTAGGTGACCTTTCCGTGGAAGCGTTCGCGGATCCCAGCCACGGCATCGCGGAGGAACCGGTTGAGGCGGGAGCGGACCTCGGCGATTCGCTCGGCGCGGCCGTCCGGGTTGGCTAGCAGGCGGCCGAGGCGTTCGTCGACACGGTCACCATCGACGAACCCTCGGTTCATGAGGCTCAGCTCGACGCCGGCGACGAACACGACCTCGGCTCCCGCCGCGCGCAGTCGCTCGGCCCGTTCAGCGCAGTCGAGGAGCAGAGCGAGGATTTGGTCGGGCCTCAGGTCCAGCGGATACGGCGAGAACCAGACCTCCAGTCCGAGCTCGGTAGCGGCACGGGCGGCGAGTTCCAAGCGCTGCGGGTCGCCACCGACGATCTGGACGGCGTTGCAGTGCAGGTCATCCCGGATGATGGTCAGCTCGCGCCGGACCACTTCGGGGTCGAAGCGCTCCAGCGAGTTGACGCCATCACTGACGAAGCCGGTGTCGTAGGCCATGCCCTTGGCTCGCATGTCGGTCCTTTCGGTCACGTGTAGTCGAGCGGGTACACGGCGACAGTAGCAGGATATTGCGTGCACGCAGTTTTGCGCGTACGCGCCTCGGGTGGCAGATTGTGACTGTGACCGGCCCACTGGGCTTGCGTGGACGAAAGAAGCGGGCCACCCGAGAGGCGCTGCAGGCAGCGGCGCTGCGCCTCGCGCTGGAGCGCGGGCCCGAGAACGTCCGCGTCGAGGACATCGCCGAGGCAGCAGGAGTTTCGCCCAGGACCTACAACAACTACTTCTCGAGCCGCGAGCAGGCGATCGTCGCTGCGATCGCCGTGGATCGTGCGGCGCAAGTGGCGGCAGCCGTGGCCACCCGCCCGGCCGAGGTCAGCCTCGGCGACGCCGTCATCGACGCCGTCGTCGGGTTGTACACCGACTCAGGTGATCACCCGCGCGACGCGCTGCTGCTGATCGCCTCCAGTTCCGCTCTGCGCGCCTGCTACGTCGACACCGTCACCACGATCGAGGGTCCGCTCGCCGAAGCCATCATCGAACGCTGCCGAGGCATCGAGCGCCTGACCGCTCAGGTGCTGTCCGCTAGCGTCAGCGCGGCCACCAAGGTGGCGCTTCGGCAGTGGCTACACACCACGAGCGCGATGCCGTCGATGCCTGGTTTCGTCGTGCCGTCCGGGTCGCTGCCAGACCTTGTCCGGGCCGCATTGATGCCGCTCGTACCGGCACTGAACGACGCTGCGACGCGCTCGCAGCACTCAAGGCTCGGCGAAATGACCAAGCCATAGGAGGGAAGGTCAAGTGCGCACATCTGCCGCTACCTGCGCGTCTTGGCCTGATCGCGGTGGCGCACCGTTGCTGCATCGGGCGACGGGTAGCGCCCGGTACACCCGATGCCACGTCGGCCGCACATCGCGGTCCTTATCCGGGCCTCTCCACCGGGGAGCTGATCGCCATCCTTGACCATTACGGCCGTCCGCCGAAAGCCCAATCATGCACCTCGATCTCGGCGTACCGGTTCGGGGCCAGGACGGCGCGTGCCTGGTCCGGGTCTGATGCTCGCAGCAGCACTGCCACGCCGAGCCAGCTGGTCCCGTCGTCAGACAGCAGCGGCCCATACGCGATCAGGTTGTCCCGGTCGGCTGGGACGGGCAGCTCGGCGGCCTTCTCCGGGCCGAGGCCGAGCACCAGGTAGCGGTTGCCGCCGGCCCGGCCTCCAGGAAAGTCCCACATGGTACGACCGAGCAGGTTGCGCCATCGGCGAAGTTGCACGTCCCGGTACACGCCTGCCTGGTAGTTGGGCTCGTCGAAGGCGAACGCGCGGGCCGCGGCGAAATCGGGCAGGTCGACGATGTGCACACTCCCGGTGGGAGTGTCGCCGTCGTTGGCGAAGGTAGGGCCGCGGGCGATCATCCCTGCCGCGTACTGATCCATGTAGGACCAGTGCTGCTCCAGCAGCTCGTCGCGCAGCGCCGAAGAACCCCGCCGGTCTCGGTGGTAGCAGAAGAACTCCATGCCCTGAGTCTGGACCTTCATCCCGGACCACGATGCACATGAGCGCGCAGCCCGCTGCCTTCCGGTCACCAGGATCGGAAGCACGGATTTGCCGTCAACCGGGCACTACGGAACGTGATCGCCGATGACGGCTGTCCAGCTCCCGATCATGCCGATGTGCGGATGGCTGTTGTCGCGCACGTTGCCGGTTGTGCTGGCTGCCATCGAATACTCGGATGCAGGTGACGCCGCCGCACCCCTAGGCTCCTGCAAGGGACAGAGAGAGGCGTCCTGCCGACAGCGGGCAGTCAGCGATCGGAGATGAGCAGCGGAATGCCTTCTCAACTGTTTGCGCTCTGCTTCGATGCGGACGAACCGCGGCGTCTGGCACAGTTCTGGTCCGGGCTGCTGGGCTGGGAGTCGACCGACGACCCAGGCGGGGGCGTCGTGCTCCTACCCAGTGATGACACCGGGTTTCGAATCCGCTTCCTTCCGACCCAGGAGCGGAAGCTCGGCCAGAACCGTATGCACTTCGATCTGACGAGTACGTCCCTGGAGGAGCAGCAGCAGACGGTGGCCAAGGCGCTGGGGCTCGGCGCACAGCACATCGACATCGGCCAACTCCCGGAAGAAGGCCATGTGGTGCTCGCCGACCCCGAGGGCAACGAGTTCTGCGTCATCGAGCCGGGCAACAACTTCCTCGCCGACTGTGGCTTCATCGGAGCACTGGCCTGCGACGGTTCGCAGGAAGTCGGATACTTCTGGAGCAAGGCGTTGGGGTGGCCGTTGGTCTGGGATCAAGACCAGGAGACCGCGATCCGGTCACCGCACGGCGGCCCGAAGATCACGTGGGGTGGTCCGCCACTGATGCCAAAGGCGGGCAAGAACCGGCTGCATTTCGACCTCGTTCCACCTGTCGACGGTGATCAGCGAGCGGAGGTCGATCGTCTGCTCTCCCTTGGGGCTACTCGAATCGACATCGGCCACGGTGAGGTCAGCTGGGTGGTCCTGGCCGATCCCGACGGCAACGAGTTCTGCGTGTTGACGCCCCGATAACTTGACCACGGTCCGCCAGGCAGTCAATCCGCCGCCGTCACTTCCGGCCCAGGCGAGAAGCACCGGACTGCAAGCGCACGGTCAGGGCGCCCTCATTTGCCGCCGACCGATCGCCACGGTACGTGACCGAACGCGCTCGCCGGAGACTGCGCGCTCGTGCCGATGAGCGCGTGCCCTGGACATTCACCGGGGTGTGATCTTGTGATGGTTTCGTGCGGGCTGGAGAGGCGAAAGTGCCTGCCGCGTAAGGGAAAATGGTGATTGCGACATCTACCAGGATCCCTGACGAGGAGGCACTTTCGGCGTGCGTGAGCTTACCGGATGGTCGAGGGATCTGCGGGTTACCGCCGACGGTGACGGTGTGGTGGGCATGGTCGGGCTGGTCGGGCTGGTCGGGCTGGTCGGGCTGCGGATGCTGGCCGACCGTGCCGGCCTGACCGCGGGGTTGTCGAGGGCGCTGGCCAAGCCCGGGATCCTCCCGGTGCATGACCGGGGTCGGGTGCTGACCGATGTGGCGTGCTCCGGTGATTCATGTGGACGGTGGGCCTGTCGGCCCGCGGATCACGCTGGCCCGCGCGCCGTTGCGCGAGGGCGCCGTCAGCCTCGACGAGCCCGCGGGCTGCCTTCCCCACCGCCGCCCGGCCTCGTCGAGCTGTGCGTGACCGGCAGGCACATGGCCGGGACCGTCCTCCGGCTCCACGAATGGCCTCTTGAGTCCGCTCGGCATGCTCGCGCACCACTTTCTATGACGGTGTCACGGCTTTCTATCACGGTGTCACGGCCGGGCATCGCTGCGCACGCGGCAGGCCGAGTACCGGCGAAACCGCATCGATCTGAACGGTGCCCGTACCCAGCAAGAGCGCTCGCCCATGGCCAGGCGCTGCGCGGTCACCACACCAACGAGGATCGGGTGCTTGCGCACCTGGAGCAGCAGTTCTCGCACCTGGCGCCGGTGGTGCGGCGCCTTCGGGAGGATCACGAGCTGCTCGCGGCGCGGCTGGGGCGCCTGGAAAAGCTGCTGGAATCGGATCGGGAGATCGACCTCGAGGCCGAGCTCGATCGCCTCGAGGCGGATCTGGGGATCCACTTCGCTTACGAGGAAAAGTATCTTACCGATGCGCTGAGCCGGCTCGCATGACCGGCTCGCATGACCGGCTCAGCGCAGGATCGCGGTGGAGACGCCGAAGGCTTCTGGCGGTGGCGGGGGCACCTCATCCTCGGAGACCACCAGCGACACCGCGTTCAGCGCCGGGGCCAGCTCCCGCTCCTCGAACTCCAGGTGCGCCGCCAGCCGCACCGACAGCTGCTCCACCGCGCGGACCGCGGCCTCGCGCGGGGCAGCGTCACGGACGGCCTCGCGTGCCGCCCCGTGGCCAGCGAGGGCTTCGAAGGCGCCCTCAACCTCGTCGAGGTACCCGGCGAGCTCCCTATGCTCGGCCATGAGCTTGTCGACTACCGCGCGCAGGCTCGGGTCCTGCCGCAACACCATCGGGAACACGATGGCGTCCTCGGTCGCGTGGTGCTCGTGCACGAACCCGCAGAAGGCGGCGCAGAAGGCGCGCACCCTCCACCCGGTGGCGCTCATGCTCAGGCCGGCAAGCATCCGGGCGGCGGCGCCATCGTCACCGCGGCGCAGGGCATGGCTGACCCGGCCCAGCAATGCCAGGTCTTCACGCATCCCTTGGTGCAGACGGATAAGCCGGGTCAGCGCCCAGCCGGCGTTATTGTTCGGGTTCGACCCGTGCACGCACGAACGTTGCCCGCACGGTGGCCTTGGCCACCGTGATGGGATCACCACCTCCTACCGGATCAGTTCGCTGGCGGCGATCGCGCTCGCGCGTGCAGGTGCTGGGGCTGGGGCTGGGGCTGGCCACCGCGATAGCGGTCGCCCTACGCGACCAGCGAACGATCAACGCGGCGTCATCAACAACCTCACGACCCGCGGCAGCTCGCCGCCCAAGGGAGCGTCCACGATGAGCCCGAAGCGGGCAGCGCCGCCAACGCGGCGAGGTACACCTTCAACAACGCCAACCAGGAAGCCGCCCGGCAGCTCCAGCTGCTGGCGGAAATCTGGACCGGCACACCACCGAGGTGCTCACGCGCGTCGGTGTGCGGCCCGGGTCGCGATGCCTGGACCTCGGCGCCGGCGCCGGCACGATCGCCGCCTGGCTGGCCCAGCGGGTCGGCCCGACCGGCCAGGTCGTGGCATTGGACACCGACCCACGCCACATCCCTGGCTGGGATCTGATCGACGTCCGCGCTCAGAATGTCACCGCCGCCGAACCGGGCACCGGCGAGTACGACCTCATCCACGCCCCGACTGCTGGCGATGCACGGCGGCCGACCGGATCCAGCCAACGCCGTTAACACCAGTCACCTAGTCCATGTCGCGAGCGTCGGGCAGGAATGCCACGCAGCAGCGGCCAGGCTGGAAGTCGAGAACGGGCCGGACGGTGCTCGCTCCAGCGCCGCGAGTCATGCCCTCGGCGATTGACAGGTTGGCACCGCACACCAGCGGTCGGTGCTCGTCGACGAGCGCGTCGAACGGGCAGTTGCGAAGGCGGATTGTTCCCGTCTCGTCTGTCATCGGCTCGTAACCGGCTGCCAGCAGTGCTGCGGTCAGCCGGGCGGTGGGCTGTCCAGGCTGCTCCGCCCGGCCCAACTGCTCGCCGAACTCACGGGCCGCTTCCTGGAGTCGCGCGGGTGCGGACTGGTCGCCAAGCCTCTCCAGAGCCGCCGCAAACAGCTCCGCGAGACGGTCGTAGCGACGGTCGGGCACGGAGACGTGGAATTCGCGCTCGGCCCGCCAGTACACGCGCGCCGGACGACCGGCGCCCGGGCCGACCCGACCACTGAGCCGGCGATATCCGCTCTCCAGGAGTCCGGCGGCGGCGAGGCGGTCGAGGTGGAAGGTGGCCAACGCACGGGTGATCTTGAGCGCATTGGCGGCCTCCTCGCGACCGACCGGTCGATCCTGGGCGGTGACCCACTTGTACAGCGCGCGCCTCACCGGCTCGGCGAGTAGACCGAGGGTGACGAGATCCTCGTCCCTGCGCTCGGTCATGATCGGCACTGTATCACGTCAGGATGCTAGAGATACAGTTGACGATCGGCCTATCGGCGTGTATCTCTAGTACATGCTCTCGATAGAGCGGGACCGCCACCGAGCCGCCAAACCCACGCGGCCCGTGACCGTTCGAACCGCGGCTGGTGACGTACGGATCGGATGTCGGTGACATGATCCGCTTACTCGTCGTTGACGAGCATCCGGTCGTCGGGGAGGGCATCCGCGCCATCCTCGACGGTGAGCCCGACTACTGGGTCGAGACGGTGACCAACGCCAACGCCGCCAACGCGGCACTCGACGCCCGCAATCACGACATCGTCATCTGCGAGATCCGGTTCCAGGGGCGCAACGCCGGGCTGGATCTCCTGCGACGCCGGCGGCAGGGCGGCTCGGCGTTCATCATGTTCAGCGCCTACTGCGTTCCGAGCTACTACGTCGAGGCGGTTCGTGAGGGTGCGGCGGGCTTCCTGCCGAAGACGGCCACGCGAGACGCGATCGTACAGTCGATCCGGACGGTGGCGAACGGAGGCAAGGCCATCCCTGCGGACGCGCTCAGTGCGGTCCGGGTCGCTCCTCGTCCACCAGCGCCGCGAGAGCTCGAGATCGTGGCGCTCGTCGCCGCCGGCGCCACGAACGCAGAGATCGCGCGCCGGCTGGTGATCAAGTTGCCCACCGTCGAGAGCGTGCTGAGGCGATTGTTCAGCCGGTACTCCGTTCCGAATCGCACAGCGCTCGCGCGGCTGGCCGACCGTCAGGGCTGGCTACCCGAGCCGAAACCGTAGGCGCTTGACCAAAGTCCGCAGCCACGCCTGTGGCCGTCCGCGATCGATCGACATCCGGCTGTCATGGTTTTCATCGACGCGCGTCGGGCGGACCGCCGGTACTGTCCACAAGCGTCCATGACTGGAGGTGGCCGAACATGGCCGAGGCGAGCCTGTATGAACGACTTGGTGGCGTTTTCGCCATTGCGGCGGTGATCGACCGGTTCAGCGATGCGCTCGTGCGGAACCCGGTAGTCGGTCAACAATCCGAGAACCCGGCCCTACGGGAGTGGCACACCAACAACCTCGGTCGGCTGCCCGGCCTCAAGTTCATGCGCACGCTCTGGGTTTGCAACGTGGCGGGGGGACCCTTCCAGTTCACCGCGACGCGACCCGGAAGCACCGTCCTGGGCCTGGAGGAAGCGCATCGCAATCTGCAGATTTCTCCCGCGGAGTTCGACGAGGTCGCGGCCGAGCTCGCCCGCACCCTGGACTCCTTCGACGTGCCCGCGCGGGAGAAGGACGAGGTGCTCAGCGCGTTTGCGGCGCACAAGGACGAGGTGACCGAGGGGTACAAAGCCGCGATTGGCCGGTGAACGTCCGGCGCCTCTAGCGCGGCCGGGTCGGAGAATCTTGGCTTATTCGGTTGAGTTGGCCCCCGGCGGGCGTTTCGCCGGTTCCGTTCCTATCTCGTCCGCACCGGGCCGGAGGCGGCGGCAACGACGGGTGTCGGGGCGGCAACGGTTGTCGGGCGTCGGTTGGGCAGGGCCACGGCGGCGAGCGCTCCGGCGAGGGCGAACACGCCGGCCGCGGCGATGGCCGGGCGGAACCCGTTGCTGAAGGTCTCCGCGGAGGCGTAACCGCCGGCGCTGGTGAACACCGCGCCGACCGCGGCGACCCCGAACACCCCGCCGAGCTGCCGTAGGGTACTGAAGGTTCCGGACGCCTTTCCGACATTTTGCGGTGCGACGGACCCGATGACCGCGGTTTGAATGGCGGGGATCGCGATCGCGATGCCGGCGCCGGACAGGACCAGCGGCGCGACCAGCTGCCAGTAGGCCATGTGCGGTTCGGCGATCAGCGCGATCCAGGCCATGCAGCAGGCCTGCAGGAGCTGACCGCCGGCGACCAGCGGTCGCTCGCCGAGCCGGTTGATGAGCAGGCCGGCCAGTTGCGGTGCGATGAAGGTCGTGGCGCCCCAGGGCACGAGTGCCAGGCCGGCGGCGAGCGGGCCCAGGTGAAGCGTGGTCTGGAGGAACTGTGCCATGAGGAAAAGGGCACCCAGACCTGACGCCCACCAGAAGAAGATCACGGTGTTGCCGGCGGAGAACCCGCGGGAGCGGAACAGGCGCAGTGGCAGCATCGGCTGGTTGGCGCGCCGCTGCCAGCCGACGAAGGCGACGACCAGCAGCACCCCGACCGCCAGCGCGACGACGACCTCGACGCTGTCCCAGCCGGAGGCGCCGCCGCGCATGATCCCCCACACGAGCGCGAATGCAGCGCCGGTGGCGAGCGCGAGCCCGGGAATGTCGAGGGCGGTGGCGGGACCGAAGCTCTCCTCGATCCGGGTACGTGTCAGGGTGATCAACAGCAGCACGATCGGTACGTTGAGCCAGAAGATCCAGTGCCAGGAGATGCCTTCGACGACGGCGCCGCCGAGCAGCGGACCAAGCAGTACGGCGAGGCCGGTCACGCCGCTGAAGATCCCCATCGCCCAGCCCCGCCGTTGGGGTGGGAGAGCAGCGCCGAGCAATGCGAGCGCCAGCGGCATCACCAGGGCCGCACCGGTGCCCTGTAGGGCTCGCCCGGCGATCAGCCATTCAACATTGCTGGCGAGCGCGCACAGCGCCGACGCCGCCGCGAACAGCCCGAGGCCGGCGGTGAAAACGCGTCGGCGTCCGAGGCGGTCGCCGAGCGCCGCGGCGGTCATCATCAGGACCGCGAAGCTCAGCACGTAGGCGTTGACGGTCCACTCAAGCTGGTCGATCGAGGCACCCAACTCGGCGCGGATGGTGGTCAGCGCGGTCGACACGACCAGCGCGTCGAGCGCCACCACGAACGACGCGACGCCGGTCACGGCCAACACCCACCGCTGGAGAGGCGTCACGCCGACAGGTTCTTCATTCGTACGCATATCTTCTCTATGCCCCGATCTGCTGCTCGACGGTATGGACGCGTTGGTCGTTGAGACACCAGCGGCGCCACGAACGAACCGGCGATCGGTGCCTGGCGATCGTGCGGTCCGTTTCGGCCGCTCGTGGTGTCCTAGTAAGTGATGCGAGTGAACGGAACAGGCGATGCCGGATACGAGCAAGCCGCGATGAGCGAGGACACACTGGCCCGAGCCCGGGCCGGCGACGGGGAGGCGTTCCGCGAGCTGACCGAGCCGTACCGGCGCGAGCTGCAGATGCACTGCTACCGGATCCTCGGCTCGGTTCAAGACGCCGAGGACCTACTTCAGGAGACGATGTTGGCCGCGTGGCGTGGACTTGACCAGTTCGACGGCCGTGCTTCGCTGCGAGCCTGGCTGCACCGCATCGCGACCAACCGCTGCCTGAACGCGCTGCGCGACAGCGGCCGCCGGCCGCGAACGGTCAGCGCCCAAGTGGCGCTGCCAACGCCCAGCCGCTGGGCCGAGCCGGTGTGGCTCGAACCCTACCCGGACCTCCTGCTCGAACACGCGGATTGCGCCCCCGGGCCCGACGCACGGTACGAGGCCAAGGAGACGATCGAGCTCGCCTTCATCACCGCGCTGCAGCACCTGCCGCCCCCTCGCCAGCGCGCCGTACTCGTGCTCCGCGACGTCCTCGGTTACGGCACCGCCGAAGTAGCCGACATCCTCAACAGCAGCCAACCCGCGGTCAAGGCCGCCCTGCAGCGGGCCCGCGAAACGCTGCAGGCCCACCTTCCAGCCGGAAATCGCGACAGCGCACCCACACCCGATTCCCCGCGTGAACGTGACCTGGTGGGCCGCTTCGCCACCGCCTTCGAGAGCGGTGACATAGACACGGTCGTCAAGCTCCTGACCGACGACGCCTGGGTGACGATGCCGCCCGAGCCACACCAGTACCAGGGTCGCCGGGCTATCGCTGCCTTCCTGCACGACCGGGCACTCCTACGCGGTACCCCGTTGCGCGTAGTACCCACACGCGCCAACACCCAGCCCGCGTTCGGCTGCTACCTTCCACTGCCAGGCACCGGGATCGCGCGCGCCTACGGACTGCTGGTGCTCACCCTCGAGGGCGACCGCATCGCCGCCATCACCGGGTTCCACGACACCAGCATCTTCCCCCACTTCGGCCTACCGCGAACGTTGCGCACATAGCCCGCGACGAGCCGCCGAGAAAGCGTCGCTATCCAGGTGGGCTAGACGCGGGCTAGATGATTGATGCCTTGAAGATCCTGGGCGTGTCGGTGCCGCACAGATGAGGTGAGCGTGTCCAAGATCGGCGTTGCTACCCAACGTCGAGCTACTGGAGCCCTTCGTGGACGCTGATCTAAACACACTCGTGACCGCACTCTACGTGGAGATCGAGGACGTGATTGCCCGACCCTCCGGTCGGGGTCGCCGCCCTGTGCCGACCCACGCCGAATTGGTCTGCCTGGCGGTCAGGTGCTGCTGCGCTACCCGTCCGAGCGGCACTGGCTGCGGTATGCCCGCAAGCACCTGCGCGGCATGTTCCCGTACATCCCGGACCACAACGGCTACAACAAGCGGATGCGTAAGGCGGGGCCGCTGCTGGCCAAGGTCATGCGGCACCTGGCTACCTGCACCCCGTCGTGGTGGGACCAGCCGCGGCTCATCGACTCCACCCCGCTGCCCTGCGCGGCGTCCCGGGAGACGGTCAAACGTTCCGACCTGGCCGGCGACGCTGGCTACGGCTACTGCGCCTCGCATTCGCGGTTCTTCTGGGGTTTTCGCCTGTACCTGGTCTGCGCCGCCGACGGCCTGCCGGTGATTTGGGGCCTGGCCAACCCGAAGCTCGGCGAGCGGGAAGTCACGCCCGCGCTGTTGGACGCCGAGCACGACCTGGTCCGTGCCGGGCAGGTCCTGCTCGGCGACAAGGGCTTCGCCGGTCACGACTTTGAGGCGTTCATCACCGAGCAGCTCGGTGCCCACTTCGTGCGCCCGGACCGCAAGGATGAACCGGTCCGGTTCGGCAAGCTCGGCCGGGTCCGCCACGAAACGGTCCGTCGGGCAGCTCGCTGCCCGCCCCCACCCGCGCGCGATCAAATCGTGTACGGATCACAGCGTCCAGCCGTGGGTTTTTCCGCCTCGATCCGGGCGCTGGCCGCCTCCACCAGCTCCTTGGGGGCGACTTCGCCGCGGCGTACGAGATCGGCCTGCGCGGTCGCGTCCAGCCACGTCGTCTCGATCACACCTGCACGCTACCCGCCAGCAGTCGCCGGCTCGATCCAGAGGCACGGGCCGGAGAGTTGCAAGTTCACGGCGGACAACGCGCTGGCCCCCCGCGCCCGTCGGAGCGGCCGGCTGACCTGACCGCTAGTCGCGCCACTCCGGTTTGCGCTTCTCGAGGAAGGCGGCCATGCCCTCGCGGGCGGCCGGGGTCTGCGAGGCGGCCGCCATCACCTCGAGCGCGATCGTATAGGCGTCCGCCTCGGGGCGATCGAGCTGTGCGTACAGGGTCTGCTTGCCCAGCGCCTTGCTCGCGCGGCTGCCTTGCGTCGCCCGGCCCAGCAGTTCGGCGACGGCGTCGTCGAGCTCTTCGTCCGGTACGACCCGGTTGACCAGACCCCAGTCGAGCGCCGTAGCCGCATCGATCACCTCGCCGGTCAGCGCCAGCTCCATCAGCCGTTTGCGCCCGACCAACCGGGCCACCGGGACCGCCGGGGTATGACAGAACCAGCCGCCCTTGCCACCGGGCAGCGCGAAACCGGCCGACCGCGCGGCCACCGCGAGGTCACAGGACGCGACCAGCTGGCAGCCCGCGGCGGTGGCCAGCCCATGCACCCGGGCGATCACCACCTGGGGCACGGACTGAATCGTCCGCATCAGGTCGGTGCACAGCCGCAACAGTTCACGGGTTCCAGCGAGATCTCGTGCGGCGACATCGCCGAAGTCGTGCCCTGCGGAGAACACTGGACCGGCGCCGGCCAGCACGATGCCCGACGCATCGGTTTCCCCCGTTTCGCGGAACGCACCCAGCAGCTCGGCGAGATGAGCCGCCGACAGGGAGTTACGCCGCGAAGCGCGGTTCATCGTGATCGTGACGGTGCCCTTCTCGCGTTTGAGAAGGATATGTTCATACTCGCCCATGACCTCGACGCTATGTCGCTCTGGCGCGGGATGGAAGGCGCCTAGCGATCTCGGCCAGTACCCCGGGGCGGGTCGGTGGTCAACTTCAGTGTTGCCAGGTCACAGCGGCATCGACGCGGGCGTCGCGTAGCGGGAAACCGGCGTCGGCGCGCACCAGCCGACCAGGCAGCGGGCCGATGGCAACGTCGCGGTGCGCCTCCTCGCTGTGCTCTGCGGTGGTGTACGGATCACCGCCACTTGCGGGACTGGATGACCTTCCTGGCCGGGTGCGGGATCGGGTTGTTCGACCAGCGGGACCGGCTGCGGGCCGGGTTGAGCGCGTGCGCCGTGTACCGGGTCGCTGGGCCGCTGGGCCGCTGGCGGCGAGGTTCGAGGCGTCCACGTGGAACCAGCACATGAGCGTGCTGACCGGCTTCTACCGGTGGGCAAGTGCCGAGCAGCACGCGACGGCTGAGCCGTTCACATACCGGTCCGCCGTGGTGAGCGACACCGGGCAGGCCGAGCGGCGAGCGGTGAACACCGCGACGCGCCGTCGCCCGAAAGACCATGTCACTAGGTACCTGGAGGCGGACTTCGCCGACCTGTTCCTGACCGCGCTGGCCGGGCTTGGCCCCGACGGAGACGCCGATCCGGCGTTTCGCGGGTGGAACATCACCCGCAACGCGGCGATCGGCAGGCTGGCGCTGAGCACCGGGTTGCGCCTGCAGGAGTTTTCGTCGCTGCTCGCGTACGAGATCCCGCCGCTGCCGGCACGGCCGGCCTCGTTGCCGATTCTGTTTCCCGTGCCCGCCGCGATCACCAAGGGCCGTAAGTTCCGGACCACCTGGATCGCCTACGAAGCCTTGGCGGCGGTGCGCGGCTGCCTCGAACTGGATCGGATGCTGAACGTTCAGCATTCACTGTGGCGACCACCGGCCAAGGCCGGCCCACCGCTGGTCATCACCGAAGCCGACGCGCAGGGCGGTCGGGTCAACGGGCAGCGGATGCGTTGGGACACGCTGCGTCCGGCTGAGCGGCTGCGGCTGCTCAGCCGGACGCGGTTCGCCGTTGCTGGCGGTGCGCTCGACCGGTGGCCCGTTCACCGCCTGGCCCACCGTGTTCGCCCGCACCGCAGCCCGCATCCGGCAACGGTGAGCCACGGTTCCCGCACGTGCACCCGCACCGGCTCCGGCATTCCTTCGCGGTCGCGGCGCTTGCAACGGCTGGTGGGCGGCTATTACCAGCAGGCCGCCCGGCTGGTCACCGACACCGACACCGACGGCGACGCCGCGTTGGCGTTGTATCTGGCCAAGGCCGGCCCGCTGATGGTGCTGCGCGACCTGTTGGACCACTCGTCGGTACTGACCACGGAAAAGTACCTGCGACGCCTGGACATGACCCGCATCTACCGCGACGCCTACGACCGCGCCGGCGGCGATGTCGGGCCGGCCGAGCAGCGGGCCGAGCAGCGGGCCGCGCAGCGGGAGACCGACGCGGAGTTCGACGAGGCGGACGACTGATGCCGGCCACGCTTGTCACCGATCCGCTGGGGCTGCACTGCGTGTTCAGTAACGGCGAACGGTGGTCGTTCGTCACCCGGCCAACGCCGAACCCCCGGCTGGCCGCGGACCTGTTGATCGGGCTGGCGGCCCTGGTGCATCCGCACGGCCGGATCGACAGCCGGGCGACGGTGCGCTGCTACGCGACGTACGCCGCCGTGATGGTGGACCGGTTGGCCGAGCAGGGCTTCACTGGCGCCGCGAACACAAGGGACACCTCTTCGCCACCCTGCATCCCACGGCATCCCACGACGGCCGAGCGGTCCGACGCGCAACCGCGACTCTCACGCGCTGTGCCGCCCACGATCACTATGACCACATCGGAAACACCACAGCGCGGACGACCGCAAGGCGTCCGGCATACTGAACCGACTCCATACAGACGCCGCCCGAACCCGGCGACGCGCGGTTGGCCCGCGGGTGTCACCGTTGATCTCTCTCGACATTGGCCGTGGGCCGGGCGGGCAGGCCGCGAACGCGTACGGTGTGTGCCTGCTGGATCGCGCGGTTGCGCCGCAACAGGTCCCGAAACAGCATCAGGTCCCGGTTGGTCAGCCGGTGCAAGGCGGCCTGGCTCTCGGTGGCGAGCGGGCCCCAGATCTCTTCGAACAAGTGGGCCGCGTCGGCGGTGAGCTCTACGTGCACGCGTCGGCGGTCGACGGTGTCGCGTACGCGTCGTACGTAGTCGAGTTTCTCCAGCCGATCCAGCGCGGCGGTGATGGCACCCGCGGTGATCCCGCCGACCTTCGCAAGCCGTCCCGCCGTGGTCGGGCCTTCCCGGAACAGCGCGCCCAGGCACCGCAGGTCGGTGAGGTTCGTGCCCAGGTACTGTGCGGCCGCCTCATCGAAGGCTTGCACGGTGTTCTGCCACTCGGCCACCTCTTGGCCGACCTCATGGATGAGGTCTTGCTTCGGCTGCCTTGACCGGGAGACACTTTGATTATTAAACCTCATCACAGTTAAACTATATGCCATCTCTTGGGCAACCGTTCGGAAAGCGAGGTCGGGGATGATCCTCGTTACTGGTGCGACCGGCAACGTCGGCAGGGAGCTGGTACCGCAGCTGCTCGACGCCGGCCAGAAGGTTCGGGTGCTGGTGCGCGACCCGGCCAAGGTGGGACACCTCAGACCCGAGGTCGAGCGAGCCCACGGTGACCTCGACGAGCCGGACACCCTGCCGCCTGCCCTGGCCGGCGTGCGGGCGGTCTACCTGATCGCGTACACCAGGCAGGTCGAGAACGTGGTCGCGGCGGCCAAGCGCGCCGGTGTGGCGCACCTCGTGCGGCAGTCGACCATCGAAGCCGGCGCGCAGCCACCACTCGGGCCCGGAACGTGGCACCGCGAGGCGGAACTGGTCGTCGAACGGTCCGGACTGGCCTGGACGCATCTACGTCCGACGATGATGATGGTGAACACCATCCAGTGGTGGGCCGAGAGCATCCGTACCCAAGGCACGGTCTTCTTTCCTGGCGGCGACGGACGCGTCTCCCCGGTCGACCCGCGCGACATCGCGGCCGTTGCCCGGGTTGTGCTCACCCAGCCGGGTCACGCCAGCCGCGCCTACGAGGTGACCGGCCCGCAGCTGTTGACCATCGGCGAGATGGTCGCGACCCTGTCCCAGGTGCTCGGCAAGCCCATCGGGTACGTCGACGTGCCGGAAGCGGTGGCCGGCGAGTGGATGACCAAGGCGGGAATGTCGCCGACGCTTGTGGCCGCGCTCGTGGAGACGCTGGGCAGTCTGCGGACCAACCGGTTCGCCTACGTCGCCGACACCGTCGAACGCCTGACCGGCCAGGCCGGCCGAACATTCGAGGCCTGGTGCCAGGAACACACAAGCGCTTTCCATGCCTCCTAGAACCGGCCTCGGAGCCGGCGCGGTACGGTCGTGACACCATGAGTAGTGGCAACGCGCCGACCGGAGTCGGCAAGACCGCACTCGGCGTGGCCATGGTCCGCGCACAGGAGAGCCGCCGCAGCGATCGGCTTTTCGATGACCCGTACGCCGCGGCATTCCTCGCCGCCGTACCAGGAGTGTTCGACCATGAGCAGCGCGCCGCCACAGCCAGGGTCGGTGGCATCGCCGCGTGGGGAGCCGCCTTCTCGTCGCATGCCGTCATCCGGACCCGGTTCTTCGATGACTATCTGCTCAACGCCGCCGAGCGGGGGATCCGCCAGGTCGTGTTGCTTGCGGCCGGCTTGGACACCCGCGCCTACCGGCTCGCGTGGCGGGCCGGCACGCGCCTGTTCGAACTGGACCTGCCCGAGGTGCTCGACTTCAAGCAGCGTGTGCTAGCTGAGCAGGCGGCGGTGGCCCGATGCGAGCGCCGGGCGATCGCCACCGACTTGCGCGGGGACTGGACCACGCCGCTGATCAATGCTGGACTGCAACCAGTCGAGCCGATCGCATGGCTGGCCGAAGGCTTACTCATCTACCTGTCGGCCGACGAGGCCGCACACCTGCTCGCCACGGTCGGCGATCTCTCCGCTGCGGGCAGCCGAGTGGCGTTCGAGTTCGAGGACCTCGGCACCGACACCATGCGCGAGCAGGCCCGCACGACACCGGCGATGGCCGAGTACACGGCGCTGTGGAAGGGCGGCCTGCCGGACGCGCCCGACTGGCTGGCCGAACACCGATGGCGACCCGAGGTGCACAACCGCGCGGAGGTAACCGCCCGCTACGGACGCGTCGTCTCCGGGTTGTCCGCTGGCGGCTTCGTCACCGCCACCCGCGCCTGACCGCGAAATCACCGCCGGGCGACCCCCTCGCCCCAGCGCGACTCCAGCATTCCCCGCCGCCCCGGGCCGATCCACGGGGCCGCAATTGCGGCGCAAGTACTGGCGACCGGCTATGGCTGGAATGGCCAGACCGTCAGGTTGGACACCACCTGCCCGACGTCATGCGCCAACCGAGTCAGCCTCTGATTGTGATCTACGCCGCTAGGGTTCGGCTTGATCAACGAATACTCGGCAGCGTAGCCGGGCCTGAGTTTCCGATCAGTACGCGTGCTGGACGCGCGCGGTATTTGGTATTAGTGTGTGGTCACATGAAATCAGGTTCGCGTCCCGAGGCGGCGAAGCGGACCTATCGCATGCAGGCCCGTGCCGCGGCCACCGCCGAGACCGGCCGGCGGATCGTGCAGGCGGCACTCGAGCTGCACCTGGAACGGTTCCATGACCAGATCACCCTCGACGATGTCGCCGACCGGGCCGGGGTCACGCCCCAGACGGTGCTTCGACGCTTCGGCTCGAAGGAGCGCCTGGTCGCGGAGGCGGCACGGCAGGCCGAGGCCGAGGTGATACGGCAGCGGTTCGAGGCACCGGTCGGCGACCTCCCCGCGGCCATCGACAATCTGCTCGACCACTACGAGCAGCATGGCGCATCCGCCCTGCGGCTGCTGGCGCAGGAGGACCGGGTGCCTCAGCTACGCCAGATCGCCGATCGCGGGCGCGAGGGCCACCACGCATGGGTGGACCGCACATTCCGGCCGTTTCTCCAGGCCCGGGACGACCGCCGGGGACTTCGGGCGAAGCTGATCGTGCTCACCGATGTCTACGTCTGGAAGCTACTGCGCCTCGACCTCGGGCTCGACCGGGCGCAGACCAGGACCGTGCTCATCGACATGGTCCGGGCGGTGGTCCAGGAAGGGGGCCGGCAATGACCAACACATACCTCTTCGCGGTATGGGCCGGCGGTGGGAACGTCCCTCCGCAGCTCACGCTGGCCCGGCGGCTCGCCGCGCGAGGGCACCGGGTGCGGATGCTGGCGCCAGCGGTGCTCCGGGAACGGGTCGAGGCGGCCGGGCTCGTCTTCGAGCCCTACCGCCACACACCCGAGCACGACGAGTCGGACCCGGCCCGCTCCCTGGTACGCGACTTCGCGCACCGCTCGCCCGTGGCCGCGGCCAAGGCCGTCCGCGACCACCTGTTGCTCGACATGGCGGCGCCGATCGCCGCCGACGTACTCGCGGTGCTCGACAACCACCGGGTCGATGCGGTGGCGACGGACTACACCCTTCTCGGCGCGCTATTCGCCGCCGAGAAGGCAGAAGTACCGGCCGCGGCGCTCGTGCACCACACGTATCCGTACCCGGCGCCAGGGCTGCCACCCTTCGGCATGGGCTGGCAACCG
>WNFU01001663.1_pt1 | contig 38268 bp, 34 predicted proteins | sample 5400121 | NCBI WGS metagenome assembly WNFU01 (sample SAMN13153360, study PRJNA577476) | soil metagenome | isolation source: 100 cm soil or saprolite under grassland replicate 1 | place: USA:California | collected 2016-06-15
TCTGCGCCGCCTCCTCGTCGACATGATCGAGGAGTACGCGCGGCACACCGGCCATGCCGACCTCATCCGGGAATCGGTGGACGGCCGAGTCGGCGAGGACCCGCCGGGCAAGCCCTACCCGTACCAGGTCCGGTAGCTCTGTCCTCAGACTATGCGCCCTCACAACCCGGCTGGGACTTCCCGACACCATCACCCTTAGCCGTGCCGGCACATGCGCTCATGCCGCGACCCGCGCGCCGGCAGCCTAACCGAGCGTAGGCGGCTCGGGCATTTGGCTAGTCGGAGTCCGAGGGCTCCCTGCCTGATGCCCTCACGCCACCCAACCCGAGCCCGCTGGAAAGAGGTCAGCTTCGGGGCTGAAAGAGTCTCAACACGCCTACTTGATGGCATGAAGGAGCGGGGCCTCGCTCCTGGGGACCCCCGGCGGGATGCTCGGGGTGCTCACGTCCTTTGACGAAGGAGGCCCCACATGGACGCAGCGTACGACGGTCGGCAGTTCGTGGGTATCGATCTGCATCGGCGCCGTTCGGTGATCGTTCGGATGAGCGAGGCCGGCGAGCGGCTGGAAGCGGTGCGGATCGACAACGACCCGGTCGTGCTCGGGTTGGAGATCGCCAAGGCGGGTGAGAGCCCGGAGGTGGTGCTGGAAGCCACCTACGGCTGGTACTGGGCCGCGGATGTGCTGGCCGAGGCCGGCGCGGTGGTGCACCTGGCGCACCCGTTGGGGGTCAAGGGTTTCGCCTACCGGCGGGTGAAGAACGACATCCGGGATGCGGCGGATCTTGCGGACCTGCTGCGAATGGGCCGGCTTCCCGAGGCGTGGATCGCCCCGCCGGCGGTGCGTCAGCTACGCGAGCTGGTCCGGCATCGGGCCAAGCTGGTCGCGTTGCGTTCGGGGTTGAAGGCCTCCGTGCATGCGGTGCTGGCCAAGCAAGGCCTGCACATCGGCGTGTCGGACCTGTTCGGGGTGGGTGGGCGGGAGTTGCTGGCCCGGGCCCCGCTGGACGGCGCGTTCCGTGGCCGGGTCGACTCGCTCTGCCGGCTCATCGAGGCAGTGGACTTCGAGATCGATGCGATCGCCAAGCCGGTGAAGGCGCGGTTGGCTGGACATCCCGGGTTCACCGCGATCCAGACCATTCCCGGTATCGGTGCGGTGCTGGCGGCGGTGTTCGTCGCCGAGATCGGCCAGGTCGACCGGTTCGCCAGGCCCGAGCAGCTGGCCTCGTGGGCCGGGCTGACCCCACGGCACCGCGAGTCCGACATCACCGTCCACCGTGGACGTATCACCAAACAGGGCGCCACCCTGGTCCGCTGGGCGGCGGTCGAAGCTGCGCACTGCGCCGCCCGCACCGGCTGGCAGGCCACCACCCGCAGCCGCATCGGCGAACGCCGAGGCCGCAACATCGCCACCGTCGCAGTGGCCCGCAAGCTGCTCACCCTCGTCTACTACGGCCTACGCGACGGGCACATCCGCGCACTACGGCCGGCGAAGGCGGCGGCGTGAACAGGTTCGGACGTGACCGGACGCGAGGTCGTTCTCTGTCTGGCCCCCGGCTGCAGCCGGCGCGGCCGCCCGCTTGATTGACCCCGACCGGTCACGGTCGCACACCACCATGCCCCCCACATGCGGGGCGAATGGATGACCGGCAGCCGAACCCGGCCTGCCCTCCGACAGCGGTCGGAACCTGGCGACGACGACCACCCACAGCACCGAACAGCTCAACGAACCCGGGCAAGTCCCCGCCACCGGGTCGGAGCTGTCCGCCCGCCCGCAGATCCGGACCCGGCAAACGACGCCAAAACACCAGGCCCTTGGGACTTGACCGGCCCCACTCCTTCATGGATGACAGGGAACTACCCGACGGCGCCGGATCCGGTGGTGGCGCTGTGACCGCGCTGCGCACCGAGGCGGGCCTGCTGCGCACGCTGGCGCGAGGCTGCTACACGCTGCCCGAGCTGTACCAGCTCGCCGAGCGGGCGGGCCTGGCCGACCGCTCTGGCGGGCGGCGGATCATCCAGGACGGTCAGGAGCAGTACAAGCGTCGAGTCCGCTCGGCGCTGCAAGCCCTCAAGCGGCACGGCCGGGCCCGACAGGCCGGCACCGGCCGGGCGGCGTGGCTGATCGAGGGCACCACCGAACGGCCGCGTCGCGCGTTGCTGGTCTGGTTGCCGAGCGAGCCGTCGCAGGTCGAGCTGGTGCTCGGCGCGGCGGCCACCGTGCTGGGCCAGGCGGGCGAGCCGATCGACCTGATCGTCGCCGATCCGCCGTGGGCGCTGGGCCGCGCCGCCAGCACGTCGGCGTACCGGCACCTACGGGCGTAACCACGCCCAGGTGGTCGGCGGGTACGTCGAGGTCGACCCCGTCGAGTACGGCGAGTTCACCGCACAGTGGATCGCGGCGGCCGGCGCCGCGCTGCGGCCGGGCGGCTACCTCGCTGTGGTCACCGGAGCCCAGTAAGCCGCCCGGGTCCAGGTGGCGGCCGAAAACGTTGCCGGCCTGACCTACGTCAACTCGATCGCCGTGGCCCGCCAGTTCGGCCTGTACAGCACCCGCCGCTACGTCCACCAGCACCACCGCATCACCTTGATGACCAAGGGTCCGCTCGACTCGCCGCAGCGGACCTTCCACTGCCCGCCGGAGATGCCGCTCGGGCGCGCCGGGCAGATCTACGCCGTCGACGTGTGGACCGACGTACCGGAGGAGCGCCGGCCGGGCCTGCTGCGCTACGACAACGCGCTGTCTCCGGCGCTGGTGTCGCGGATGGTCCGGTCCACCACCGACGTCGGTGATCTGGTCGCCGACCCGTTCCTCGGCTCGGGAACCACGGCAGTGGTCTGCCTCACCGAACGGCGCCGCTTCTACGGCGGCGACCTCAACCCCAACGCGCTGCGGTTCGCCATGGCACGCATCCTCGCCGAGGTCGCCCCGATCCTGCGTCCGGACACCGAGCAGCTCGCCCTGTTCGACGTCACGGGCCGGGGCGTCGGCGTGAACGCCGATGTCGCCGACGCGGTCCGGTGCCGCAACGTCGCCTCCTACGGTCTGCCCGCCGAGCGGGCCGCCGAACTGCTGGCGTTCCTGCGCGAGCGGGGCCTGACCGCGTGGCCGCCGCCACCGCCCACAGTGGACAAACGCCGTAGGCGGTGGGCGGCGCACGTGGCCCAGTACGGGCTCGGCCCGAACCGGGTCGACACCCGGTGAGGGCCAATCACCCCGCCCACGACCAGCGAGTTCCACCCAGACCCCGCGCGGCGCATGGTGTTCTACACCGGCGTCGGCCACCCGCATCACCTCAACGACTCGCCGGTGCCGCTGTTCATCTCGGCGACCACGTTGGCGCGTTACCACCGCCGCGGTGAGGACTTCCCGGTCCGGATGACCGGGCGCCGGCTGGGCCGGCGACTCCGGCGCCTACACCGCGCTGACCGGCGCTAACCCGACCACCCGTGGCACCTGCACCCGGACCTGTTCGGCGGCATGTGGGTACGGTTCGCCGAGGACGTCGGCCCGCCGGACTTCGTCGCCATCCAAGATGTGCGAGCCGACCGCCTGGGCACGCACCGGCATGACGGTGCGCCAACACCAGCAGCAGACCTCGACTCCTACTTGTACCCGGCCGAGCAGTTCCCGATGATCCCCTGGATCCCCGTCCTCCAGGGGTGGCAAGCGGGGGTACGAGGAGCACGCCGAGATGTACGAACATGCTGGGGTCGCGCTCGCCGACTGCCACCGGGTCGGATTGGGCTCGGTGTGCCGGCGCGCCTCCGACACCGACATCGCCGAGCTTGTCACCCGTCACCCGCCTCGCGGCGCGCGGGTACCGGCTGCGCGGCTTCGGCGTGTCCATCAAGGGCCTGCGCATCGGCCATCTTCTTGCTTCCTCGGACAGCCAAGTTCTCTAGCCGGTCAGGCAGTTGTCGTAGTTGATCAGCGCGCTACTTTCCGCTGCCCGGATGCGCCTGGACTGGCGCTGATGCATCGTCATCCGGTACGACCTGAAACGGCTGAGGCCGGGGTAGGCGCATGCGGCCTTGCGGTCCTATCTCTACACATCTAGCGTTAGCTTATGGCCAAGTTCAGGGTCACAGACGCGACCCTAGACGTGCTTGAGGTACTGCTTGGACCTGACGGGGACCTCTACGGGTTGAAGATCGCGAAGTCGATCGACCGACCGACCGGCAGCGTGTTCCCGATCTTGGCTCGTCTTGAGGACTGCGGCTGGGTGATCAGTGAGTGGGAGACTGGCGATCCCGCAGCCCGGGGACCGCGTCGGCGATTTTACCGATTGACTCCCGACGGGCTTGTCGCTGCCCGCAAGCTGCTCGCCGAGCGACGAAAAGGCGCGCGCTTCACCCGGTCCCCGGTGTCGCCGACCCTTCGGCCCAGACCGGAGGGAGCACGGTGACCACTGTTCTGCTGTTCGTGTTGGCCGCCGTGATGCTTCCGCTGTTGTTGAGCGAGTTCGGTGACTGGTGCCCGTGGCTGGCGTCCCGGCTGGTGCGTTGGTCGGCGCGCCGACTTGGCAGCCCCGCAGCCTGCGCCCGCTATGAGGAAGAGTGGACAGCGAACCTCAACGAAGTGCCCGGCAAGCTGAGCCAACTGGCTGCTGCGCTTGGATACCTGGCCTGCGTGCCCAGAATGCGCTGGGTTCTACGTCGCAGGCCCTACGGCCAGGCCGTTGCACTGCCCAGACTGACGTCAGCCGTGCCAGCAGTCAGCGGTTCGTTTACTGGCCGACGGCAAGAACTGGATCTGCTGACCCGCTTTCTCCACGACGGCGACAGCCGAGCGGCCATCATTGGCATGCCGGGGATCGGCAAGACCGAACTTGCCGCGCACGCCGCGCACCTGCTGCGCGATCAGTTCACGGGCGGCTGTGTCTGGCTTCGTTGCTGGCGCCGCCCGTCGCTGAAGCAGGAACTGCAGGACCACCTTGCGCTTTGGGGCGTGCTACCGAGCAGCGGCACCTTCGCCGGTGAGCGTGACTGTGCCAAGTTATTCGCATCCATGGTTTCCCACCGACACGTGCTCGTCGTCTTCGACGATGTCGCGGATCTCTCCCAGATCCAGGAGATTCTTCCTCGCCTGTCGAATTGCGCTGTAATCGTGACCAGCCGCCGAAGCCTTGATCTACAGGCCATCAGCGGGACCGAGATACACAGCGTGCGTCGTCGTGGCACCGAATGGACCCTCACCGCGACGGAGGGCGCGAGGACGCTTGAACTTGAACTCGGACCGATGGCACCTGGCGAGGCCGAGGAGCATGTTCGGCGTCGAATCGGATTCAATCGGTGTGCTGCCGAGCAAGACTCGGTTGCGTCGCTGATCGCACTCTGCGACGGCTCGCCGCTGGCTCTGGCGATCGCCGCCGGACTGTGCCGCGACAACGAACCAATCGCCGGGGTTGTACAACGCCTGCGGGAGCCTTCCTCCGGCACAGCCACCCAGATGCGAGACGAGACGATCAGGCGTTCCATCGATCTGACCGTTCGTTTGCTATCGCCCGGCGCTCGGCAACTCTTCCGTCGCCTGAGCCTGCTGGGCATGGACACCTTTGAGGAGCGCGAAGCCGCTGTCCTCAGCGACGACCCAGTGCCGAGCATCGACAAGCTTCTGGACGAACTCGTTCGAGTCGGCCTTCTTCAACAGGTCGGCGGGCCGTCTCGCAACCGGCTGCACGATCTCCTGCGCACCTATGCTCGCGAGCTCCTGCGCAGCGAGGAACCTCCGGAGGAGATCGACCGCCTTACCGCCAAGTTGGACGCAATGCGTACGGGTAGCTGACGAGAAGTCTGACGCCCTCCAGAAGCGAGCCAGGTGGCCAGATCGCGACAAGGGGTAAATAGTCGACGAGGGTCCGAAGCAACAGCGCTCGACCGGCAAGAGAAGCCAGGCGTGGTCGAGCACCGCGCGCACCGAGCGGATCCTGTTGCCCGGCTGCGAACACTGGAGCAAGCCCGACGCCACCGGCCAGCGCCACCTGACCGACTGCCGCAACTGCTTCCGGTACGCGCTGCGGTACCGGGAAGAAGTCATGGACGCGCTGCGGGAAGCCGCCGCCCGCGCCGGTCGTGAGGACCACTACTTGCCGTTCACGTTGCCAGTGGCGCGCCTGGTGCGCCGCGTCCGGCCAGATCTCGGCCGACGGGGCGTTACCAGCCGCCGACGATCGGTACCGAACCCTGACCAGCTCGCCCTGTTCGACCCGACGACGGCAGGCGTGGCCAGTGCCGCCCGGTGACCGCGCGGTGCTCGTTCGCTTGGCGCGGCAACCTGACCGACGGGGCGCGATTCGCGTGTCGTACGCGTCTGAAGACTATCGTCCACAGTAGATAAAGGGTATCATTATATACACCAGGGAGGGACGGCAACCCGAACCGGGACTCCAGAAGCCCAACCCCAACGGGAGCCCCTCATGCTCACCCTCTACAGCGAGTTCGCCGGTGTCGGCGGCGACACCCTGGGCGCCAGCCATGTGCCCTATGTGCAGCCCATGCTGGCCGTCAACCACTGGAAGCGGTCGACTCGCACGCGGCGAACTTCCCCGATGCCGACCACGAGTGCTGCGACGCGCGAGCGCTCGATATGGCCACGATGCCCAGGGCGGACATCTTCTGGGCCAGCCCGGCGTGCCCGCCGTGGACCGACGCGCGTGGCAAGAAGCGCGACTTCGACAAGCAGACCGTGCAGCAGGGCGTGCTGTTCGGCGAGACCAAGCCGGACGAGAACACCAGGCGCGCCCGGGCGTTGATGGAGGAGATCCCGCGCTACCTGGCCGCGATGGCGCTGCGCGGCAAACCGGTCCTCGTCGGCGTGGTCGAGAACGTCATCCAGTGCAGGCTGTGGGCCGACTGGGACCGCTGGATCCGCGAGATCGAGCTGCTCGGCTACAAGACCCGGCTGATCGCGTTCAACTCCATGCACGCCGTGGCACCGCGCTCGCGGCGGGCACCCCAGTCCCGCGACAGGCTGTACCTGGCCTACTGGCACCGGTCCCTCGGCCGCGACCCCGACTGGAACAAGTGGCTGCGCCCGGCCGCGTACTGCCCCACCTGCGACCAGACCGTCAACGCCCTGCAAGTGTTCAAGAAGCCGCGCGCCGACATGGGCCGTTACCGGTCGCAGTACCTGTACCGCTGCCCTCGCTCCACGTGCCGACACCAGGCGGTCGAACCCCAGGTGCTCCCAGCCCTCGTCGCCATCGACCCGACCATCCCCGGCGTCGCGATCAAGGATCGCGCCGACAACGACCCGCTGGCCCCGGCGACCATCGAGCGGATCAAAGCCGGCATCCGCCGCTACTGGCTGCCGCTGCTCACCCCCGCCGGCGGCACCTGGCGCGACCAGGCGCTCCCGCTGCACCTGCCGATGCCCGCCCGCACCACCACCGAGTCCGACGGCGTGGCGGTACCGCCGCTGCTGGTGCCAGTCGAGGGCCGGCCCGGCAAGGTCGCCGCCCCGGCCACCACACCCCAGCGCACCCAAACCGCCCGCAACGAGACCGCCCTCGCGCAACTGCCGCTGCCGTTCCTCACCCCGGTGCGCGGCGGCGGGGACAAGGACCGGGCCCGACCGGTCACCGACCCGCTGACCACCATGTGCGCCGCCGGCAACCACCACGGCCTGGCGCTCCCGCCGCTGATCATGCGCAACAACACCCCGCGCGGCGACGCCGGACAGATGACCACCCCGGCCAGCGAGCCGGTCCGTACCATCACCACCACCGGCCACCAGTCGCTGATCACCTGGGCGCAGCAGCTCCTCGTGCCCTACTACGGCAGCGCCGACGCCGCCGTGCCCGCCACCGGCCCCATTGGCGCGCTCACCTCCCGCGACCGCTACGGCCTCGCCCAGCCCGGCGACCTCGACCCGTGCGACGTCGACCTCGACGACCTCGTCGGCGACGTGCTGTTCCGCATGCTCGAACCGCACGAGATCGCCGCCGCGATGGCCTTCGACCCCGACTACAAGGTCGTCGCCCGGACCAAGCGCGACAAGGTCCGCCTCTACGGCAACGCCGTCACGCCATCCGTCGCCGAACTCATCATCTCCGCCCTCGTCGAAACGATAACCGGCGAACCGATCGAGTACGCCCTCGCTGCCTAACCGAAACCCCGCCCTGCCCGTCCAGCACCCCATCGACGGGACGGGCAGGGCACGCCGTCTCCTGACAGCGTCATGAGGACGAAGGGACACCGAAACGATCATGACCGTCGTTGACGAGGTCGCGCCCAGCTCCGCATGCCGTGCCGGTCAACGGTCGGCGGCCGGTACAGTTACCAGGTCCGGCACGGGCGCCGCTCGGGTCGGGCTTCTGGAAGGTGGCCGGGGCCTTGCCGCCACCCGTACGCGGGTGGATGGCCCCGGCCGTCGCCACGCCGGGGGCGAGGACACCGTGGACACCTGGGTTGTCGGCGGCCGCGAGGCCACCAACCGTGCCGGCGCCGCCGAATACCTCGGGTTGGCTCCCAACACCGTGACCGTGTACTCCTCCCCGGCCGGGCGGCGTACCCACGGCTGGCCCGAACCCCTCGCCGAACGTGTCAACGGCCAGGAGGTCTTCGCCCTGGCTGATCTCGACGCCTTCGCCGCGTCCCGGACCTCCCAGACGCCGACGCAGCGGATCGAGGGTGAGCCCGACGAACTGATCGGCGTCGACGAGTTCGCCTCGCTCCGGCAGGTCCAGCCCCACACCTTCAAGCGCTACGTCGAAGACTCCCTCAACGCCTGGCAACGCGGCGAGGACGGCTACCTCCCCCAACCGGACCAGATCGAGCCGGCTCGCCACGGCTCCACCTACCGCTGGCGCCGCGCCACAGCCACCGCATGGATCTTCCCCACCACTCGCCGCACCGGCGGCCGCAAACCAGGCCGCCGGCCCCAACTCGCCGACCTCCGCCAGATACTCCAGGCCGCCGGCCCAGGCCCCCGCCCCACCGTCCGCGAGATCGCCGCCGCCCTCACCGAACAACTGGGCACCGAAGTCAGCTCCCAGACCGTGCGGCGCCTGCTCCGCCGCAACCACGACGACGCACGAGAGTAGCCAAGCCATCGCCTGTTTCCGCCGCGGAACGGCTCCGGAACGTTCCCACGCGTAACGCGGAACGTTCCGCCCAGCCCTACCGCGGAACGGCGGAACGGCGGAACGGCGGAACGGCGGAACGGCGGAACGGCGGAACGGCGGAACGGCGGAACGGCGGAAGATCCTATCGAGCGCCGGCGAACGCCTGCGCCAGACGCATCCGGTTCGCCCAGTCAACGGCCGGGCCGCTCCACGCTCTTGGACGTAGCACCGAAGCTCGTAACAGTAGGCAACGGCGTCATTCTGCCGTCTAGGCTCCCGCTGCCGAGCGCGCCTGCAAGGATGTTGCTCGCCGAACATCCGTAGGCCGCGCGACCACGGGGTGTAGGCGGCGAACATGCACGCCGGTCACGCTGGGCGACAGCCGCTGATCGGCAACCTCGCAATGGACCGGCGCGGTCGGCGGCCCAGGACGAGACGGCGTTCCGCACCGTTCCCCGGGCGGGCCTTGAGTCGTTCCGCGCGGAACGACACGCGTACAAGCGGAACGATCACGCGGAACGCGGAACGCTTCGCCGTTCCGTCCAAGCTGTGCGCGGAACAGCGGAACGTTCCGACCGACTGACAACCGGCCTATCGCGGAACGGCGGAACGTTCCGTGAGCCCAGACACGTAACGGCGGAATGTTCCGCCCGGTGCTCGCGGAACGGTGCGGCGCAGCCACGCTCGGACCGGGCCGAACGCGCTCTGCCGACGGTCCAGCTCGCGACACGTGCCGACGTAGCGCGCGAATCGTCGGCCGACAGCCGCTGAGCACACGGCCGACAGCGTCACGAGCGGCGCGCCCGCGAGGGATGCGCGCGTGCGACCATCGGGAAGCCTCGGGACACGAGTTCCGTCGAGCGACGTCTGGTAACGGTGCACGAAGGGCGGTAACGTCGCTGCGCGTGTCCTGGTAACGCGACGTCTACCGCCTCGCACCACACCTCCGGGCTCGGTTCGAGCCTGACGCGCCAGCGCGGCGTCACGCGCCGGATCATCTCGGCCGTTACCGCACTGCCGGTAACGGAGCCGTCAACAGCCGGAGGAAATCCTTCTGACGTACGGCTCTCTCCTGCGCCGTTGCAGACACGTCGTGGCGTTGGTGCCGCAACTGTCGCACCACACGTGGGGAACGCGAGGGCCGCACGGTCTGCAAGCAGGAGGTGCAGCGATGACCGCACGGACACCCACCGTGGAGGAGATTCGGTCGTGGCCGGTGACTGTCGACGTCCAGACCGCCGGGCGCGCCTTCGGGATCGGCCGCGACCAGGCGTACCGGTTGGCCCGCGAGGGGCAGTTTCCGGTGCCGGTGCTGCGATTGGGGCGCTACCTGCGCGTCACGCGGGCCGCCGTGCTGGACGCGCTTGGCATCGAGGACGCGACGCCATCCAGTTCGAACGTCACGGCAAGCTCGTGAACGCGGTCTGCATGCGGGTGCCCGATCACCGGCGGCCCGCGACGGTACGACGGTCTGGCGGACACCCTGATCCGCGGTTCGTGGCATCGGCATCCGATGTAGATGCTCTCATTGACGACTCTGCGCGGCGTCACTACCTTCGATCTATGGCCAGCGCACGCGTGACGGAACCCGCGCCATACCTGATCCCACTCAGCTTCGACGGCGCCGAGGTACTCAGCATCGACGTCAGCGCCGAGGCGCGCGGCTGGGCGGCGTACCTGTCCCCGGCAGTCACGAAGCTCGGCGCCATGGTCCTGCTTCGCATCGCCCCGCAGCCACAACCGACGGCCCAGCCAGGGCGGGAGGGTCGCGACACGGAGACGGCGCTGGAGGTGCGCGAGCTACGCGTCACAGCGGGCGGGCACTCGACCGGCTTCGCCAGCTCGCTGCTGCGCGAGCTGCCGATCCTGCGCATCGAAGCCGCCGTCAACCAGAGCCAGCATCGCCGCCGCCTCGTGGCACGGTTGACCGCGATCGATGCCCACATCGACCAGGTTCCTGGCGGGACACGCTACCGGCGACCGCCGGCCCGGCGGCCGGCGTTGGCCCGTCGGTCGCTGACCGTCGAGGACCCGGGCGGCTACCGCAAGCCGGACGCGTTCTACCGCCACGTTGCCGATCTCTACCTGTATCTGGCGGCCGTCACTGCTCGGCCCGCTCACGAACTGGCCGAGGCCAACAACGTTCCCGTCGCCACGGTGCACCGCTGGATCAGAGAGGCCAAGGCACGCCGGATCCTCTTGCTACCGGCCCACCGGGGCGGCGTGGACCGATCAGATCCGTTGCGCCTCACCGAGGAGTAAGGCGCACCAACAAGGAAGGAGACGCCGTGTACCGAAAACCGGGAAAGCACGGCAAGGGCGTGTACCAACGCTGCAACGCCACCTGTCCCGCCGACCGCTGCCGGGTCCACAAGTGGACCTACGTGGTGGAGCTGCCGCCCGGCCCGGACGGCAAGCGCCGCCAGGTCACCGACGGCGGGTTCGACACCGCCAAGGAGGCGGCCGAAGCCCGCGCGGAGGTCATCCGGCAGCACCGAGCCGGCGAACTGCCCGTCGACCGCAAGATGACCTTCGGACAATGGCTGGACGAGTGGCTGGCCGCAAAGATCGAGCGGGGCGAGCTGGAGGAAACCACGGCCCGCACCTACGGCGACCAGGTCCGTGACTACCTCAAGCCGAAGCTGGGGCACCGAAAAGTCGGCGAGCTGCGCGGGCTGGACTTCACTCGGACGTACCGGGACATCGTGCAGGAACGGGCCGAGCAGATCGCGGCGGTGAAGGCGACCAACGCCAAAGCGGCCGCCGAGGCCGAGCGGGAGAACGCCGCCCGCCGGCTGGCCGGCCGCAAGCGGATGGTCAAGCCCAAGCATGTGCCGGTACCACGGCCGATCTCACCATCCACCGTGGCGCGCATCCACGCGATCGTGTCCGGGGCGCTCCGGAGCGCGGTCAAGGCGGGGCTCGTCACGCGCAACGTGGCACCCGACGCCGAGCTGCCCAAGGTGGACAAGAAGAAGGTCCGCCCGCCCACACCCGAGGGCTACGGATCGATGCTCGACGCGATCGCTGGCGAGCGCCTCTACGCCTTCGTGCTGGTCGCCGGCCACTCCGGGCTCCGCCGGGGCGAGCTGGCCGGACTGCAATGGCCCGACATCGACCTGGCCACCGGCCGGATCGTGGTGCATCGCCAGCGCACCACCGTCGGCTACGAGGTCCGGGAGAAGACGCCCAAGTCCGAGGCCGGCGAGGACCGCATCGTCTACCTCGACGACCGCACCCTCGCCGTGCTCAAGCAGTGGCGCGAGCAGCAGGCCGCCGAGCGGGACAAGTGGGGGTCGGCGTACCACGTCAGCGACTACGTGTTCACCCGGGAGGACGGGCGGCCGTACCACCCGGACTACCTGACCAAGGTGTACAAGCGGCTGGCCACCCGGGCTGGGCTGCGCACCACCAAGCTGCACGGGATGCGCCACTTCCGCGCCTCGGCGCTGATCTCCACCGGCGCGGACATCGCCGCCGTTTCCAAGGAGATGGGCCACAGCACGATCTCGGTTACCAGCGACCTCTACGGCCACCTCTTCGAGAAAGCCAGCAAGAGAATGGCCAAGAGGGCCGCTAAGCTGGTGCCACGGGCCAAGAAGGCAGCCAAGCCCGACAACGGCAAGCAGCAGCGCCGTAAGGCCGCCTGACAGCCCGACAGCAAGATCCCTAGCAAATCCCTAACAGAATCGGCCCCGAATATGATCAATGGCCTAGCCGTTGATCGCCTGGCTAGGCCACTGAGCTGCGGATCCGCGTTGCGCGCCCGAAGGGATTCGAACCCCTAACCTTCTGATCCGTAGTCAGATGCTCTATCCGTTGAGCTACGGGCGCGGGTGCCCGCCAAGTGTACACACCGGCGTGGCGCGGAGGCTCCGGGATTCGAACCCGGGAGGGGCTTCAAGGCCCCAACCGCATTAGCAGTGCGGCGCCATAGACCAGACTAGGCGAAGCCTCCACCGGCGGTCGCCAGACCGCCGCCGATCGAGGATACAGGGACGCCGAGGCAGCCGGCAAAGCAGTACCTTACCGGCGCCCTAGGCTCGGCCCGGGCGCCGGTCGGCGTGGACCGCACCGGTCGGAGGCGGGGTTCGGCCGGCATGGTCAACCTCGGCACACTACCCTCGGACGAATGGACGACGACCAGCCGGCAGGCAGCTCTCGCCGACCCGGGAACGCGGCCGGAGGTTCCGGCGGGACGACGCGTTCCCACGCGCGGAAGGCGGTCAAGGCGAACCCGGCGGCGAGCCAACCGGCACGGGCAGGCACACCGGCAAAAGCAAGCACACCGGTGCGAACCCATCCGCCTGCTCCCGCCGACCCGCCTGCGCCACAGGGCGCGCCGCAGCCGACCGGACGGCGCAACGGTCAGACCTCCGACCCAGGCAAGGCCAGCGTGCCACGCAACACGAACCAGCCCGGCAAGGTCAACCAGCCGGCCAAGGGCACGACCGCGCACCAGTCGGCATTGGATCTTACGTTCGTCGCGCCGATCATGGATCCCGCGCCGCCCATGGCGAAGCCGCCCATGGCGAAGAAGGTTGATCCACCTGTAACGCCTGCTCGGGCCGGCTCATCCTCCGCCCGCGATCAAGCACCGGCAGGACCTCGTCCGCCGCAACGGCCGGCTTCGGTCCGGCAGTCCGGATCCGGTCAGCAAGCCGCGCCCGCCACCGTGTCCGATGCCACGTCAGCAGTGGGGCCCGCCAAGAAGGCGCCCTCCGCCAAGAGGACCACGACCGGGAGAGCTCCGACCGCGAAAGCCCGGACCGCGGAGACCCCGACCGCGGAGACCCCGACCGCGGAGACCCCGACCGCGGAAGCCCCAACCGCGGAGACCTCGACCGCGAAAGCCATGACCCCTAGCCCAGCGGTCGAGAGATCACCTTCAGCGACCGCGAAGACCACGGACATCAAGAAGACCACGGACACAAAGAAGGCCACCCCCGCCAAGAAGACCACGGCCAAGACTCAGAAGGCCGCCGCACCGAACCCGGTACTGCCGGCCGAGCAAGCCGCGCTATCAGCCAAGGCGGCCACCAAGAAAACGGCCGCCCCCAAGAAAACGGCCGCCCCCAAGAAAACGGCGCCGGCCGAGAAGGCGGCGCCGGCCAACAAGACCACGGACACGAAGAAGGCCACCCCCGCCAAGAAGACCACGCCAGCCAACAAGGCCACGCCAGCCAACAAGGCCACGCCAGCCAACAAGGCCACGCCAGCCAAGAAGACGACGCCAGCCAAGAAAACCGCGCCGGCCAAGAAGACTGCGGACACGAAGAAGGCCAGCCCCGCCAAGAAGACCACCGCTGCCACGAAGGTGGCGTCCGCAACCACAGCGAGCTCACCCCAGGCAACCAGCCCAGCACCAGCTCCCCCCGCGCCGGTCTCCCCGGCGTCACGGACAGCCCAAGCAGCCTCGTGGGCCGGCCTGCGAAACTCCCCGGAGTACGCACCAGAGCTGCTCGCCCTCGCCGCAGTAGCCCGCCTCGGGCCCGAGGTTCGAGATCACACCGCCTGGCTCCGCGACACCTATCCGGGAGCCAGCTCCGAGGGCCTCGTGCGCCTTGCGGCGCAGCGCCTTGCTCGCCGGGCTCGCAACCAGGGCGCGGTAGCCGGGCTGGGCGGCGCCCTGACGGTACTCGTTGACACGGCCGCACTGGCCCGGACGCAGGCAAACCTGGTGCTGCACGTGGCAGCCGCGTACGGCCTTGATCCCACCGATCCCAGGCGGGCGGCCGAGCTCCTCGTCCTGTGGCGGATCCATCCGACCGTCGAAGCCGCGCAGCTCGCCATCGACGCGGTGAGCGAGCCGGATCGTCCTCGCCGAGCATCCGCCGCCCAGCCAATCCGGAAGCTCGCTCGGCCGGTGCTCAGGCTGGCCGGGGTGGCCGGCGCGACCGGGTCGGCCAGCGCGGCCGCTCGCCTGATCCCCGGTGTTGGTGCGGTGGTCGGCGCCGTCACCGACGCGCGCAGCGTCGAGCGGCTCGCCGCCCGCGCCGCCAGGTTCTACCGCGAGGCGGCAGCGCCGGCGGGCACGACGCCGGCGGGCACGACACCGCCAGGCCGATAGCGGCCGCCAGGCGAAGGGCCAAGAGCGAGACTCAGCGACGCCCCGGCCGCCGAAGGCGGCCGGGGCGTCGCTGAGTCTTGCGGTTACGCGTTCACCGTCACCAGGGTGGTGCCCCGAACGGCGGTGCCATCGCTGTACTCGACGACACCCAGGTAGTGCTTACCGGCCGTGAGACCGTTCCAGGAGAGGGTCACGTTGACAACGGCTCCGATGGTCACCGGCTGGCTCGCCGGTGTCACCGAGAGGTTGCCGGCCGCTCCGGGTGCGACGACGAACGCGTTCAGCTTCACGTCCTGCTCGCTCACCCCGGTCGGCGTCGCGAACTGTACGACGAAGACGTCATACGAGCCGGCTGGCAGCGTGATCGACTCGTCGGCGGTCCCGCCGGCACTCGCCCCGACGAGGGCCGTCGTTCCCGCCGCGTACGCGAACAGGTCGATGTCAGCGCCTTCTCCGTAGTCAGCCGCGAACGTCGCGAACCTCGCGACCTTCGTGCCCGCTGGCGCGGTCACCGTGACCTTGCCGACCGCCGGACTGGTGGCCGGGTTGTCGGGGTCGAAGTTCTGCTCCGTACCGACCAGGTGGAGGTTGGTCACGGTCGAGGCGGCCAGGCCGTGCGCGGCGGTGTTGAGCACACCGGTGTAGCCCGCGCGGACCGGTACCGTCACCGACCCGCTGATGCCCGACTGCACGATCTCAGCCGGAGCCGCCAGCGGCAGCGCCTGCACCGCGATGGGGCTGCGGACGTTGTGACCGCGGGTGTCGCCCCAGCTCAGCGAGCCGAACGACCAGGCGCCGAAAGCGGCGGTGGTCCTCGTGATCTCGATCTTGTAGGTCACCGACTTGCGCGGCGGCACGACGATGACCGGTGGTACGACGTTGACCGAGAACCCAGGCGGAGCCTTGACCTGTGCGAAGTAGACGCTGGCCTGGCGAGCCACGTTGGTGACCGTCCTGACGAGCGTCTGCTTGCCGGTCAGCCCGGCGACCGCGATCGACGGGTAGTTCAGGTTGCTGGGGTCGATCGCGCCGAACAGGTCGCAGGTGTTGACCACCTCACCGTTGGGGCCGGCGATGAAGATCGGGTCCCCGATGCCACAGGCGTACTGGAGCCACTCGATCGGGCCGGACTCGTAGATCAGACCCGGGTCGAACGCGCTCGGGGCCCGGACGTGACCGGCGCCGAAGTCCAGCGGCGTGGCGCTGCCGCCGTCCTCCTTGGCGATCGGGTTGCCCGAGTTGTCCAGCGTGCCGGCGGTGGTCATCAGCGCCGACTTGATCGCCATGGGTGACCAGGTCGGGTTCTTGCTGCGGATCAGCGCCGCGATGCCCGCGATGTGCGGGGCGGCCATCGAGGTGCCGCTGAACGAGTTGAACTGGTTGCCGCCGAGGCTGTTGGGGCCCGGAGGCGACACGGAGGCAATCACGTCGACACCCGGCGCGGCGATGTCGGGCTTGACCAGGTCGCCGCCGCTGGCACGGTCGGGACCGCGCGAGGAGAAGCCGGCGACCACGGGCGCCGGCACCGGGATCGGCGCCGAGAACGCCGCCGTCGGGTTGGCGGTGCCGTTGATGTACGCCTTGATCGCCAGGCCGTCGGCGTTGTGCACGTGGATCGACGGTACGAAGTGATAATCGCCGATGACGTCGTCCACTGCAGGCGAGGCGTTGTACAGGATCATCGCCACGCCGCCGGCGACCTTGACCGCCCGGCTCTTCTCGGTGCGCGGGTTGGTACCCCGCAGGCACAGCACGCCCTTGCCGGTCACCTTCGCCGGGTCGAGGCTGCCCACGAAGCACCGTGCGGCATCCAGCGGGTTCGCCCCGGCCAGAGCTGCGTTGGCCGCGTCGATGAACGGCGCCGCCGGCATCGCCGGGCCGACGCCCGCACCAACGTACGACGCGCCGTTGCCGAGCGTGACCCGCTTGGTGCTGCTGCGGTCGTGGGTGCTCGCCGCGACCGTGGTCTCCCACGGAGCGGTGTGCGCGACCGTGCCGGCGGCCGGACCGGAGTTGCCCGCCGAGGCGGACACGAAGACGCCGGCCACTGCCGCGTTGAGGAACGCGATCTCGACCGGGTCGGTGATCGTGCCGAGGGAGCCCGAGATCGAGTAGTTGATGACGTCGACGCCGTCGGCCACCGCGTCATCGATGGCGTTCATCAGGTCGATGAAGCCGCCGCTCGCCGAAGTCCCGTCGGCCGTTGTCCACAGAGCCTTGTAGATGGCCAGGCGGGCCGCCGGCGCCATGCCGGAGCCGTTGCCGACCGCCAGGCCATTGATGCTCATCGGTACGCCGTTGTCGCCGGCCGCCGTGCTCGCGGTGTGCGAGCCGTGCCCGTGCAGGTCCCGCGGCGAGTCGAACTCGTTCGGGTTGGCCAGCTCCGGCTGGCTCACGCGGTAGAACCGGGCGCCGATCACCTTGTTGTTGCAGGTGACGGGTCCGGTGTTGCCGGTTACGCAGGTACCCGACCACTTCTCGTCGATGATGGCCTGGTCCGGACGCGGCTCGGACAGTGGCGCGAAGCTCGGGCTCTCCGGCCAGAAGCCGGAGTCCACCACGCCGACGATGACACCTTCGCCGGCCCGCGACACGTCGCCGAACTGCCGCTGCCAGACACCGCCGGGGCCGTCGAGCCCGAGGAACCTGGGCGTGGTCACCGTGTCGACCTTGATGATCTGGTTCTTCCAGACGTTGACGATGCCCTTGGTGTGGCGCAGCTTGGCGACCTCGGCGCTGGTCAGCTTGGCAGCGAAGCCGTTGAACACGGTGTCATAGGAGACCACTGCCTTCTTGGCGTCGACGCCTGCCCGGCGCAGCACCTCGGCCCGCCTGGCCTTCAGGTAGTCGCGGTATGCCGCGTAGTTCCACGCCCTCGGCCTGAGCTTCTGGCCGTCAGCCGGCTTCGTTCCGGGAATGTTCGATACGCCACCCGCATACGTGGCGAGTGGGTCGCCCGCTACCTGTACCAGATAGAGGGTTGGTGTGTCGGACCGCGCTCCGCTCGGCCCTGCGAGAGCATTGCCCGCTGTCGCCATCGCGAGCGCTGTCATCGCCGCGGTGGCGAGTGCGATTGCGGCTGGGCGTTTCAGCCCAGCTTGCCGTGATAAGGACACTGGCTGCGAACCTCCGTGCCTCCCTGCCTCGACGGCTTTTGCCGCCGAGCCATTGCCGACCTGAAAGCGGTGCCACAGGCCTTCGCGGCGCGCGACCCCACCGCGCGCCGTAAGTGGGCATAGACGCCCCACGCTGCGGGTCACCATATTGCCCGGTTCCCCGGTCGCGGAAGAGCCGTTGTAGGTTGTTCACGTACCGTTACTTCTCGCGACTGTCCATACTGGACCGCTCATCGCTACCGCAAGAAGCCCAGCCGGTCGCGGAGAAGGGCATACCCAACAAAGGCGGCGATATCAAGTAACGCGTGCGCGATGACAAGTGGCAGCACCCGCCGCCTCCGCAGGAAGAAGCCGGCGAACACCACTCCCATGATCGCGTTGCCGAGAAACGCCCCGAAGCCTTGGTAGACGTGGTAGCTCCCGCGCAGCAGCGCGCTGGCGGCGACCGTCACCGGTACCGTCATGCCGAGCTGGCGCAGCCGGGTGACCAGGTACCCGACGACCACAACCTCTTCGAGGACCGCGTTCTGGACGGCGGCAAGCACGAGCACCGGCACCGCCCACCAGATGCGCGGCAGCGCCGAAGCCACGATCGTGGTGTTGATGCCCAGCTCGCGGGCCACCAGGTAGAAACCCAAGCCCGGGATGCCGATCAGCGCCGCGAGCGCCACACCGGACAGGCCGTCGGCCCAGGGCCGCCGCCGGTCCAGGCCGAGGGTCGCGCGCGTCCCGCCCGGCTCGGTGCGCAGCAGATGTACGACCAACAGCGCCGGAACCAACGCGAAGAAGATGTTGAGCAGCTGGAGAGTCAGATCGAGCCAGGGTCGGTCGGACTCGGAGCGGTTGAGCGTGGCCGTCTGCTGTGCCAACGGCGGTCCCGCGGTGAGCCGGGCGATCAGGGTGACGATGGAGTACACCGCCGAAGCGCCTAGGGACAGCCCGAGCACGAGGAGCACCTCGTCGCGAGTCGTCCTGCGATCCACCTGCACACGCACACAGTAGACGGGACCCTTATCGGACATACGTTCGACAGGCGCAGGGGCCTACGGTACATGTGAAAGGGTGCCGGCGAGGGTATCCCCGCAGGTCGGCGCGCGTGCCGGTGGGGTGGTTACTCGCTTCCGGCCCACGGCCGCGACCGCTCCGCGGCGCGGAAGAAGTCACCGCCCTTGCGCCGTACATCATCGGTGCCCCACGCCCGATCGCGCGGCAGCTTGAGCAACCGCGGGATGTGCTTAGCGCAGTGGATGTAGGCCTCCTCAACGTGGACCGTCACCCACCGCTCGGGTCGCCGCCCAGGCACCGGGTCGACCGCTAGGTCGCGGTACGCGATACGCATCGCAGCGTCCTCGACGACCTTCGCCGCCCCGTTGACATGCAGGCCGATGACGTCCCGGAAGAAGTCGACGAACAGCAGCCCGACGTTCGCGTTTTCGGTGATGTTGCCGAGGCTGGCCATCACACCGTTGCCGCGGTACTCCGGCCAAGCCAGGCGGCGGGCATCGAGCGCCCGCACAAAGCCCGGCGGCCCGGCGCGGAACGTGCAGTCGCACTCGCCCCGCCGGTCGGCGGTGGCCACGAACATCATCTCCTGGCGGTCCAGAAACTCCCGCATCCGGTCGTTGAGATGGTCGAGCACCTGCTGCGAGTAGAACCGCTCGGCGCGTTCGACCGTACCGTGGCGCTCCTGGAGCAGATGCTCACCCGCCGAGCCCGGGCATCGGGTCCCCACCATCGTGTGCGCGCGCTCCATGACACCCCTCCGGTTCCCTTGAGGTCGGTCGTTCGCGCGCACCGCAGATGACCATGCCTCCGCCGTGCACTCTTCCACATCAATGCGTCGGACGACATACAACGGCACCCACCGTCGCACAGCTTGTGCGACGGCCCCGCCAGTCATCCGCGCAATCTTGTCCAGGCGCACTCGCAGCATGACCACACCACGACGGAGGCCACTCCTGTTCCTGTTCGGGCCGGACTACACCTAGAGGGCGTAGATGAACAGTCTGTCGCGTTTGCTGAAGGAAAGCTGGACCGTTGTCGAGGAGCAGCAGGACAAGCTTGCCAGCTACTTCTATGCCCGGATCTTCCTGTCCAACCCGCAGGTGCGCGACCTGTTCCCGATCCAGATGGACGTCCAGCGGGCGCGGCTGCTCGGCGCCATCGTCACGGCGGTGCAGACGGTCGAGGACCCGGAGCGCTTCGAGGAGTACCTCCGGGCCCTGGGCCGCGACCACCGCAAGTTCCACGTGGTGCCGGAACAGTACGACGTCGTCGGCGGGGCGCTGATCGAGGCGCTGCGGGCGTTCGCCGGCGAGCACTGGTCGGTCGAGTACGACCAGGCATGGCGCGACGCGTACGACCGGATCGCCAGGGTAATGATCATGGGTGCCGACGCGGACTCGGAGAACCCGCCGTACTGGCATGCCGAGGTCATCTCCCACGAGCGGCGCAGCAAGGACATCGCGGTGTTCACTTGCCGGCCGTTGCAGCCGCTGGAGTACCGGGCCGGGCAGTACGTCAGCATGGAGTGCAAGTACCAGCCCCGGCTGTGGCGGGTGTACTCGATGGCCAACGCTCCCCGCAAGGACGGCCTGATGGAGTTCCATATCCGGGCGCTGGGCGCGGGATGGGTCTCCAGCGCGCTGGTGTGGCGGCTCAAGCCGGGCGACATGATCCGGCTCGCGGCTCCGATGGGTTCGATGGTGCTCGATCGCCATTCCACCCGTGACATCGTCTGCGTGGCGGGCGGCACCGGGCTGGCGCCGATCAAGGCGCTGGTCGAGGAGCTGACCCAGTACAACCGCACCCGGTGGGTGCACGTCTTCTTCGGCGCCCGCGACCGCGAGGACCTCTACGACCTCGCCGCGCTGAACCGGTTGGCGGCACGCTACCCGTGGCTGACGGTCATCCCGGCGTGCAGTGCGGATGCCGGGTACAGCGGGGAGCGGGGCATGATCGCAGACGTCGTCGCCCGGTACGGGCCGTGGGGCGAGCACGACTTCTTCGTCTCCGGCTCGCCGGCGATGGTCAAGTCGACCCTGCGAACCCTTGCCGAGCTGCAGGTGCCGGCCATCCGGATCAAGTACGACGCCTTCGGCGACGTGTAGCGGGCAGCCGTGTCAGTAGCGCCACGGGTGACCCACGCCGCGGTACTTCTCCATGGGCACCAGTGACACTCCTGGCGCCATGCGGTCGGGGTAGAGGCGGCCGTCCAGGTGGTCGATCTCGTGGCTGACCAACCGCGCCGCCGCCCGGTCGAACCGTACGCTCTCCCGCTCCCCGGTGAACAGCGTCCGCTCCACCTCCATCCACAGTGGACGACCCACCCGTCCCCGCACGTCGAAGAAGGACAGGCATCCCTCGTACTGCTCGTCCACATCGGACGCTGCCGCCACCACCCGCGGGTTGAGCAACACGATCGCTTCGCCGCCACCGGGCGGGCGTACGACGGCGGCGGCCAGGCTCAGACCCAGCTGCGGCGCCGCGAGGCCCACGCCCTTGACGAACGGATGGAGCTGACCGATCCGGTCGAGCGCGGCGAACAGCCGGGCGACCACCTGCCGGGCGAGCGCCTCGTCAGCCGGCAGGTTCAGCGGCTGGGCGGCCACCCGCAGGATCTCCGCGCCGCGTTGCACGATCCCGGCGGCGCGCATCCGTTCGCTGTCCCGGATCGCCGGCAGCTCACCATCGACGAGCGTGGCGCTGCCTGACCGGAAGCGCCACTCCAGGCGGTACCGGGTGTGCAGGGTCGGGGTCTGGGTACGCCAGGAGAAGACGGCCCGGTCGCCGACCACCTCGCGCTCGATCGGCGTGCGCAGCGGCACCGCCTCGGTCGACAGCGACGTCTCCACACCCCAGACGACCGGGGCCAGCGCCGCCGGAAAGTCCAGCCGGATCACCAGCCGGCGGGTGGGCAGCCGGACCGCCCGCTGGAACCACTGGCCCCACTTGTCCGCGCCGACCCGGTAGGCGTACTCGATCGTCGCGCGCTGCCCCGGGTAGAGCGGGAACCTGGTCTGCTCGTTCTCGAAGAGCAGCCACACTTCCTTGAACGTGTCCCGGTCGATCTTCGGCCGCCACAGCATGGGCTCGCCCGCACAGGACGCGGCCAACCGCAGCTCGTCCCAGGTCAGCGGGTTGTCCCGGTACAGCCGGTTGGACAGCTCCGCCTCGCCGGGGTACCGGTCGACCGAGATCCGGATCAGGTAACGGGTGACCGGTTCGGTCCCGGCGTTGTACAGCTCCCGGCGTACCACGCAGTGGTACTCACCATCCACATAGGACAGCTGCGCGACCTCCTGCTCGACGACGAGCCCGGTGCCGGGGAGCAGCCACTGTTCCGGAACGGGTGGGTCGCGTCCGGGGGTACGGGCGGCGGCCCGCGCCCGCCCGGCGGCGCGCAGCTCGTCGTACTCCCGGAAGCGCTGCCAGATCACGCCCCCCGCCTGCAGGACGCTCTCCGCGCGCCGCGCGAAGTCCTCGGTGGGCCGGTGCCGACCGGCCTCCACATGGCTGACGTACGACGGGTCGAAGCCCATGCGGGCGGCGAGCTGCTTCTTGGACAGGCCCCGCTCGACCCGCCAGCGGGTGAGCTCCAGGACGAACGCGTCGCCGGATCTGACTGGCCCAGACGCTTCGGCGGCGTTCACATCGACCCCGGGGAGGAGGTGACCTGTCCAGTCAGTGTCCGGGGGTGACAGCACGCCGCCGTTGTGCCGTCAAGTTCCCGACAGAAGCCTTGACAACTGCCGCTCGATCCGTCTCGCGACTCAGTCGGATTGCCGACAGAACCCGGCGAAACGCGCGGCCGGCCTGGCGCGTGAGACGCCTGTCAAGCGCCGGCAGCGGGCCGGCCGACGGGGGAGGACAGGATGAAACGAACGACGAGGCTGCGCGCGGCGGCGCTCGGCGCGCTGACCATCGGGCTGTTCGCGGCGGTCGCCGCCGGGACCGGACAGGCCGGAGCCGCCGCAGCAGGGCCGGCCGCCGCAGCTGAGCCGGTGCTCGCCGGCTCAGCCGACCAGGCCAGCCGGCCGACCTTCGACGTGAAGGTCGGAAAGCTGGTCCTCACCAGGATCTCCGGGCACTACCACGGTGCCCTCGCGGTGACCGCCCACTATCGCGGCAGGACAGCCGCGGCCGACGCCGTGCTGTCGATAACGGTACCGGCGGGACTTCGGCTCAGCAGGGCGAACACCGGCGGGCCGTGCCTGCTCGGCGTGCCGGTGCGCTGTTTCTTCGGTACCCCGTTCCAGCCCGGCGAGCGGCGCGGGTTCACGATCGAGCTCGACTCGTACGCCGGTCCCGACCGGCACGCCAGGATCACCGCGGACGGGCTGATCGCCGTGTCGACCGGTGCGACGGACCCGGGTGGGGCGGCTGCCTTCCGCGGCATCCTCCTTCGAAGGCGCCGAACCGGCGGACGACAACCCCGCCGACAACTCCGCAACCTCGCTCGTGATCGTCCCTTGACCAAGGCGCCGGCGCGGGCCGCCATCCTCGGCCCGCGCCGGAGCGAACCGGAAGTGGCGATGTCGTTGGTCGCAGAACAAGGCTTCGACGACTTCTACGCGGCACACTTCGGACCGCTGACGGCACAGCTGACGGCCTACGCCGGCGATCTGGCCGAAGCGCAGGACGCCGTGCAGGAGGCGTTCTGTCGCGCGTGGCCACGCTGCCGGACAACCACCGCCGTACGGCGCTGGCTGCCCAGCTGTCCAAGCACGACGAGGCAGGTGTGTGATGGACGACCTCGACGGGCGCTTCACACGGTACGGCCAGGAGGTGATGGCGGAGACGTCACCGCCCGGCGTAGAGGCGGTACGCCGGACCGTGTCCCGCCGTCAGCGCAGGCGCACGGCCGTGGGCGGTCAGCGCAGCTACCTGATCGCCTTCGCGGTCAACGCCGCACCGCAAGCTGTGGAACAGACGGTCGACGGGTTCGTGCTGCGGGTTTCCGAGCTCCTTCGGGATGGCTCGCAGCTAGCGGATGCCACGCCGGTGGACAACGAGCTGGCCATCTCGTTGGCGTTGGCGCCGAGCTGATGGCTACTCGACGTCGCGCTCGTCGGCCGCGGTCCGGTGCGCCATCCGCAAGAGGTGCCGCGAGGTCGGCGGGATCGTGCCGAGGCGGCCGGCCTGGTAGTCCTCGACGGCCTGGATGATCTCCGAGCGGGTGTTCATCACGAACGGCCCGTACCGGGCCACCGGCTCGCGCAGCGGCAGCCCGCCCAGCAGGAGCACGTCCCAGCCGGCCGAGGCGGCCTGCGGCTGGGCGTCGGCCGCCTGCAGCACCAGCGCGTCGCCCGGGCCGAAGACGGCCAGCTGGCCCTCGTCGAGCGGCCGGCGCTGGGGACCCGCGTAGCCGCGTCCGGACAGCACGTATGCCAGTGCGTTGAAGTCCGCCGGCCAGGCGGTGGCCAGGGACGCACCCGGCGAGAGCGTGACATGGGCGTACGCGATCGGGGTCTGCGTCACGCCCGGGCCCACGAAGCCGCCGAGCGACCCGGCGATCAGGCGGACGAGAGCGCCGCCGTCGTCACTGGTCAGCAGCGTCACATCGGCGGCGGTGATGTCCTGGTACGCCGGCGGGGTCCACTTCTGCGCCGCCGGCAGGTTGACCCACAGCTGTACGCCATGGAACAGCCCGCCCTTCGCAACCATCTCCTGGGGCGGCAGCTCGGAGTGCAGGATGCCGGCGCCGGCGGTCATCCACTGGGTCGCCCCGTCGGTGATCAGCCCGCCGCCGCCCGTGGAGTCCTCGTGCTCGAAGGCACCGTCGATCATGTAGGTGACCGTCTCGAAGCCCCGGTGCGGGTGCCAGGGAGCGCCCTTGGCCTCGCCGGGTCCGTACTCGACGGCGCCCATGTGGTCGAGCAGCAGGAACGGGTCGGCCAGCGCCAGGTCCATGCCCGGGAACGGGCGGCGGACCACGAACCCTTCCCCCTCGACCTGGCGCCGGGCGGTGACGACCTTGTGGACCGGGCGCCAGGCGGTGCCGACCTCGGACGGCCTGGTCAGGCGTGGCAGGGTCAGCGGATCAGCGGTGACAGCAGGCATACGAGACGGAACACCCCACCCCACGCCGTCATTCCCCTGGTTACGCGCGGTCACCGTCGGCCGCACGACAGAGGATGGTTAGGCTAGCCTAATCGCGCTATCGTGGCGCTTGGCCGACGGGACGGGGGTAGGAAGGCGTGGTGACCGCGGTACGCACCGACGCCGCGCCACTGGCCCCTGTCATGCACGCGCTGGCGGCGATGCGGGCCCGGCACGGTGACGGCGCCACCCACGGCCTCGCACCCGGTCTCGTGGTCGACGACCTGCGCGGCTGGGTCCCGGCCACCGCGCTGGTCCGCGGCGGTCCGGCCGCCCTCGACGACCTGCTCGACGCGGCCAAGCAGCGATGGAACGCACCGACCCACGTAGCGGCGGCGCTCGCCTGGAAGAGTTACAGCTATTGGGTGGCGCTGCCCGCGGTGCTCGGCTGGGCGGCGGCGCGGCGAGTGCCGCCGGTCCGCGCCGAGGACGTCCTGGTCCGGTACGCCGATCACCAGCCCTTCCTGCAGGTCGCCCTCCGCCGCCCCGATGTGGCGGTCCTGCCCTCCGATCCGCTGGCCGCGGCGGCCCAGCCAGGCGTACGGGTGGTGCCCGACGAGCCGGCGCTGCTCACCTTCCTGAGTACGGCCCTCGTCGACGAGCACCTGGCTCCGTTGCTGGCCCGCATCCGCGACCGGGCACGCCTTGGCTGGCGTACCCTCATGGGCTCGTTGGCGTCGGGCGTCGCGTACGGCCTTTCGCGCGCCGCCGACGCGGTCCCCGGCTCCACCCTGGACTGCGCGAACACGCTGCTGGCGACCCTCGGCGTCGCCGACCTGGTGGAGCTGCGCGAGCTGCCCGCCGGTGAGCTGTCGGTGCAGCGGCGCACCTGCTGCCTGGCGTTCACCCTGCCCGAGCCGAGGATCTGCGCCGGCTGCTGCATCCGCTCTGATTAGATCCGCTCGGACTAGGACAAGCAGGACTCTCTCCGCTCAAGTGGCCAGGTAGGACGACCCATCGTAGGTTGGCTATCAGGGCAGGGGGGAGGTAGCAGACCCGTGGGCCAGCCCACCAGCCGCCGCCAGCGGGGCAGCCGGCCGGCAGCCGGGCCATGAGCAGCATGGCCGACTTGGTGCATCAGGCGCTGTTCTACGACTCGCCTGAGCAGCTCATGGCGACCTTGGCGCCGTTCATCATGAAGGCGCTCCGCCGCCGCCACGCCATCCTCGCCGTCACCACGTCCGACAACATCCGCGCCATCGAGTCCGGGTTAGGCGGCGACGCCGAAGAGGTCGAGTTCGTCGAGTCGAGCGACTGGTACCACACGCCCGGCCAGACGCTGGCCGCCTACCACCGGTACGTGCAGGACCAGCGGGGCGGCCACGACCGCGTCTGGCTGATCGGCGAGCTGGCCTGGCAGGACCGCGACACTGCCGAGACCGACGAATGGATCCGGTACGACTCGGCGTACAACCTGGCCTTCGCCGGCCTGCCCGCCTCGATCATCTGCCTGTTCGACCAGACACGGCTGCCGCCCGCGATCATCGCCGACGCGCGGCGCACCCATCCCCTGGTCACCACGCCGTACGGCTCGTCGCCCACGAGCGAGTACGCCGACCCGGCCCGGTTCTGGAACGAGCGCACCACCGCTCTCGCCCCGGCACCGCTCAATGCGCCATCGCTGCGCTTCGGTACCGACCCGCGGCCGGTACGTGCCTTCGTCGCCAGGCACGTGGCCTGGTGGGGCCTGTCCCCGGAACGCATCGACGACCTGGTCATCGCGGTCAACGAGGTGACGACGAACGCGATCAAGCACGGAGCCGGGCACGGTGTCGTGCGAGTGTGGCGCGAGGGATCCCGCCTGCTGTGCGAGGTGAGCGATCCCGGGCACGTCGAGGACCAGCTCATCGGCTTCGTGCCCGGCGACCCGGAGGCCGACCACGGACACGGTCTCTGGCTCACCCGGCAGCTCACCGACACCATGGACGTCCGCAACAGCCGCGACGGTACGACGGTACGGCTGCACATCCACCTCGACTGACTACCCGCTCCGCACGTCCCACAGCCAGACGTCGTCGACGTGCTGGCCGGGACCGACAAGCTGGTCCACGATCGCCCGCAGGCCGTCGCCGCCGGCGCCGTCCGGCATGACGAGCGTCGTCGCCCGCCACCGCCGCAGCTCGTCCCGCACCTCCTGCCGCTGGGCCTCGTCGACCATCACCGCACCGTCCCGGCCGGCGCCGTCGCCGAGCAGCTGGGCGGTCTGGCTGTACCCCGGCCCGAAGATGGCCTGCCGGTCGGCGCGGTTCGGGTCGGGCGCCAGGAAGTACCCTCCGACGATCTTGAACTCCAGGCGGGTGGCGGTGGACCAGCGCATCGCGTCGGCGTAGGGGTACCAGCCCATCGGCACCGGAACGACCGTACCGTCGACCGGCACGTGCTGCCGCCAGGTGCCCGAGGTGAAGAAATGCGGGACCGGTGGGCGGTCGGCGCTCGGCAGCGGCGTGGGTAGCACCGGAAGCAGCGCCGCTGCGACCGCCACGACCCACGCCAGGCGCTGCATCGCCGCCCGCTCCAGGACCAGAGCCAGGAGTACGCCGATGACCGGCGTCACCACGAGGGCCAGCCGGGTCGGTACCACCGAGTCGAGGAGCGGCAGCCCGGACAGCGGCCGCCACGGGCCCGGGATCCCGGTCGGCTCGCCACCGACCCGGATGTCCCCGCCGAGGGAAAGCCCGGCGAACACCAGCCCGGTCACGGCCACCGCCCGCGCCAGGCGGTCCCGCCACAGCCGTACCGCCGCCGCGGCGGCAACGATCAGCAACGGCCAGCCGAAGAATGTGTTCTCCTCGGTGGGACCCTGACCGAGGTGTTGCACGGCCGAGGCGTTCCCGGCGATCGACCGCCGCGCGAAGGCGGGGTACGAGGCGAGGTCGGCGCTGTACCCGCGCACGAAGTCGGGCAAGCCGTGGTAGCTCTGCGGACCGGCGAACTGTGTCCACAGTGGATAGGCGAGTGCTGCTCCGGCGGCGAGGGCGGTGACGCCGAGGGCGGGTGCGGCGCTTCGGGCGTACTCCGGAAGCTGCCGGACCGGCACGGAGGCGAGCACGAAGACGGCGAGCGCCAGCGCGGTGATGAGCAGGATCTCCTCGTTGATGAAGCTCTGCGCCACCACCAGCGCGGCGAGCATCAGCCCGTGGCGGACCGCATGCCCCGGCTCGCGCAGGCGTAGCACCGCGAGCACGAGGAACGGGACCAGAAACTGGCCGGCGACGTTGGGATGCCCGGTGTCCTGGGAGATCATGGCCGGGGCGAAGCCGCAGAACGCGCCGCCCAGCGCGGCGGCGCTGGGCGAGGCCACCACGTGGCGGGAGAGCAGGAAGTACCAGGCGGCCGCGGTGCCGGCCAGCGCGACGGTCAGCAGCACCAGGAAGCTCACGGCCGGACCGAGCAGGAACGTCACCGGGGCGAGCGGCATCGCCACCGCCAGCACGGAGGTGTTGGCCATGAGGTTGACCCCGTCCGGCGCGTTGAGACGCTCGGTGAACAACGGGTTCTCCAGGTGCGTCACCGAACGGACGGCGCTGCTGAGCATCCACTCGAACTGCGTCTGGTCGTGGCCGTTGTCTCGCAGAATCGTTCCGGCGGGATCGCGCCAGAGCCGGCTCAGCAGGACGAGCGCCGCGCCAAGGTAGCCGGCGTACGCGAACAGGTCGTAGCGTCTCAGCGGCCGTCTCCCTTCCGGACTGGGCAGACGCTAGTCGCGCGACCAGCCGTCCGGAAGCACGTACGCCCAACCCTCCCGCCAGTGGAACGGGGCCGTGACGAGCTCCTCCAGTGGCACGCCGTGAAGCAGGTGCTCCAGCGCCCAGCGGGTCGCCGAGTGACCGACGAGCAGCACCCGCTGACCACCGTGGTCGCGGGCCAGGTCGGTCAGGAAGCCGGCCATCCGGTCGACGGCCTGCTGATAGCTCTCGCCGCCCGGAAACGGCTGGCTGACCCGGCAGGCCCGCTCGGCGTCGAGCCTGGCGACGGGCATCCCGTTCCACTCGCCGTAGTCGCACTCGCGCAGCCTGGCATCGACATGGATGGGGATGGGGCTGCCCTCGAAGGCAATCTCGACGGTCTCGACCGCGCGCCGTAGGTCGGAGGTGAAGACGGCATCGATGCCGTCGTCGCGGCGCCTGGTCCCGAGCTCCTTGGCCAGCGCACGGCCGCGCTCGGACAGCTCGCCGTCGAGCCAGCCGGTCGCGCGGCCAGCCTCGTTGTCGACGCTGATCGAGTGCGTCTCGTAGACGATGTCCACCGGCATTGGGTCCGTCAGCTCGCCTGCTCCGTCAGCTCGCCTGCTCCGTCAGCTGGCCTGCGCCTCGGGCTCGCTGTCGCCGTTGGGCTTCTCCGGCTGCGACTCCGACTCCCCCTCCGGCTCCGGTTGGGCGGCTTGGACGACGGCGAGGACGGCGGCGAGCCGAGCCACGTCCTTCGATGGCAGCCGGAACGACGCCCGGCAGGTACGCCCGTCCCACAACGAGACCACCACGATGCCGGAGTCCTGGTGGTAACTCACCCGCATGGTCCGGTCCTCGCCCCGGACGTCGGTGAACACGTCGCCCGGGCTCGGCAGTGGCAGCACCTCCGCCATAGGTCCAGGGTGCCCGATGTCACGGCCCGTTGGGAAGGTCGCGCCCCATTAGCTGGCGCTAGCTGGCCGGTGGGTTGTGCGCCAGCAGTTGCCGCATTTCGGCGGTGTGCTGCTCGGCCAGGTCCGGGCGGCCATGGTACTGGGCGGGGGTGTTCTGGAAGAGCACGATCCACCAGGTGTCTTCGTGTTGCTCTGCCACCAGGGTCTGGTGAGCATTGGTGGCCGGGTTCAGGTCTGTGCCGCCGGGCGGAACCATGCCGACGCTGGCGCGCAGCAGCATGGCGTGCGAGCCGAGGGGGCGGACCTCCCGGATCTTCGTGACGTAGCTGGCGGTCGGGTGGTCAGCGAAGATCGAGCTGAGGTGTTCGCGGATCTCCGCGCCGGTGATGACGCTGCCATCGAACCCGATGAGCGTGGCATCGGGAGTGAACAGCGCGGCGTAGTCGTCAGCGCTGCGCCGGTTCCACGCGCCCAGCAACCGGCTGTAGAGGTCGCGGACGACCCCATCGGCAGGATGAGCGGTCAAGGACTCTTCCCGAGACACCCTGCAAAGTCTATTCAGCGTGAAATCTGCTCGAAGGGGAGACGTCAATTTATATTGACGTCCGGAGTCCGCGTCAACTATGGTTGACGGCATGACTAAGGCCACCGACCTGGCCACCGCGGCCAGCAGCCCGGACGCCCGTGTCGGCCTTCGAGCCGCGCTGGCGCTGCGGCGGCTGGCGGAAACGCTGGAGGCGCTTCAGGTCGAGAACGCCCGCCGGCAGGGCTGGTCATGGCACGAGATCGCCGAGGCGCTGGAGGTCAGCAAACAGGCGGTCCACAAGAAGTACGCGCGGCGCGCGCCGGCCCGCAACACACGGGAGGAATGATGTTCGACCGGTTGCACAGCACCGCACGCGAGGTCGTCGTGCGGGCCAAGCGGGAGGCGGAGGACGCAGACTACCCCTGCATCGGCACCGAGCACCTGCTGCTTGCCCTGCTCGACGAGGGAGCCGGCATCGCGTACACCGTCCTGCACGCCGCCGGGGTCGATCGCAGGCAGGTCCGCGCGGATATCGAACGGATCGTCCGCGGCCCGATCCTGGGTACAGAGGATGCCGCCGCCTTGCAGACGATCGGCATCGACCTGGATGCGGTCCTGTCCCGGATCGAGCAGTCCTTCGGTCCAGGCGCGGTACGTGCTGTGGGGCCGCGGGCCCGCCGAGGACCGCGACGGTTTTCGCCGCCGCGCTCGGCGCGCCACCCGTCAAGGTCGTCACGCCGCTGACCCAGCGCGCTGATCAGCGCGTCCATGACCTCAGTGGTCAGTGCACGCGCCTCCGCAACGGCCGCCCGCGGGTCGTCGACGAATCGTAGCTGCACTTCGCGCCAGCGGTGCTGGAAGCTCTGGGCCGTGTCACCGACCCAGACGCCGGCCAGCGGCTCGGCCGGCACGGCGCCGGGCATCAGGTCGGCGGGCCGCTCGCGCTCCTCGACCTCAGCCGGAGCCGGAACCGGCGCCACAGCCGGCGCCACAGCCGACGCCTCAGCCGGGGCCGCAACCGGCGCCTCAGCCGGCGCCTCTTCGGGGGCCTCTTCCCGGGCCTCTTCTCGTGCCTCCTCTTCGGGGGCCTCTTCCCGGGCCTCTTCTCGTGCCTCCTCTGCCGCCTCTTCGCGGGCCTCTTCTCGTGCCTCCTCTGCCGCCTCTTCGCGGGCCTCTTCTCGTGCCTCCTCTGCCGCATCGGTGCGAGCCTCCGGCTCGGCTTCCGGGACAGGCTCGGCCTCCGCAGCACGCTCGGCGTCTGCCTCGGCTTCGGTGTCGGCCCGGTCCGAGGTCTCCGGCTCGCGGTAGTACCCCGCCGGCTCCTCATCCGGCGTCTTCGGCTCGGCGCCGATCGGGTGCGCCTGGTCCAGGATCGGGGAGTAGTCCTGCTCGGTTGCCGGCTCGACCCGCTCGGCCTCCGGCCGTTCGTCAGCGACCTCGTCCGCGGTATCCAACCTGGCGCTGTCGCGCGGAGCCTCGCTGACGCGAGGGTCGTTCTCGTTCACCATGGGGGTACCTCTCCTTACCGGCGGGCGTCGTGGGAGCTTTCCGGTCGGGACTCATCAGGTTCCGCGGGGCGCTCCCCACCGAGCAGGTCGGCGAAGAGAGCGCGGTAGTGGACCAGCGCCTGGCGTAGCTCCTCCGTCGTTGCCTCGCCACGCTCGTTGCGCAGGTTGATCTCGTGCGCGTCACGGTAGTGCCCGAGCGTCCGGGCGTGCTCGACCGACAGGTACGCCGTCTGCTCCTCGTAGTCCGCGGTGGGGTATCCGCGCTCGGCGACCAGCTTGGTCACCAGCTCGTCGGCGGCGCCGACCGCCTCGTTGGGCTCGTCCACGAAACGCGCCTGGATCTCTTCCCAGCCGCTGCGGTACCGCTGGCGTGCCTCGTCGGACAGCGGCCGCAGCTCCAACTCGGCGTGGCGGCGCTCGCGCTCCCGCAGCTCCCGCTCGGCGGCGGCCCTGCTTTCCTCGCTCTCGACCACCCGGTCGTACTCCGGGCCGAACCGCTGGCGCAGCGACCGGCGGCGCATCGTCATCCATCCGGCCGCGGCAAGGACCGCGAGAACGGCGATGACGATGATCGTCACGGCTATCTGTGTGGGTGACATCTGACGTGCCTCCTCTCTAGCGACACGTATGCCCGCGCGGCGGTTGTCGCGAACATCGCGGACCTACGTTTCCGCCCCCGCGAGGCATGACCGGGCGGCTGACGGGGTATCGAACAGAGGTGCGGGTCGTCGTCGTCGGCGCGAGCGCGGGCCCGGCACGCTGATGCCATGATTGACCGTGCTGGTCATCATGGCGGGGTTGCCCGCGAGCGGTAAGACAGCGATCGCCCGGGAGCTGGCTCGCCAGATCAGCGCGGTTCACATCCGCATCGACACCATCGAGCAGGCGGTGGTCCGCTCCGGGGCGGCGAAGCAGCCGCTGGGCCCGGTCGGATACGTGATCGGCTACGCGGTGGCGGCGGACTGCCTGCGGCAGGGCCTCCGGGTGGTCGCCGACTCGGTCAACCCGCTACCCGTGACCCGCGAAGCCTGGCGCGAGGTGGCCCGCGAAGCCGGCGTACGGTTCACCGAGATCGAGGTCGTCTGCTCCGATCCGGTGGAGCACCGCCGGCGGGTTTCCTCTCGCGTGGTCGACATCCCCGACCTCGTCCCGCCGACCTGGCAGGAGATCCTGGACCGCGAGTACGAGCCGTGGCCGGACGACCGCATCGTCATCGACACGGCCGGGCGGGATATCGCCACTTGCGTCCGCGAGCTACGGACGTGGATCGCTTGCTAGGGGATCTTTGGTTGCTCTAGAGTAACCGTTGCTCATGAGTAACGAAGCCATTCCCGAAGCGGTGCTCGACGCACTCGGCGACGCGACCCGCCGCCGGATCGTCGAGCAGTTGCGGCGCGGGCCGGTCGCCGTGGGCGAGCTCGCCGCGCGCCTTCCGGTCGGTCGTCCCGCGGTGAGCAAACATCTTCGGGTACTGGAAGGAGCCGGCCTCGTCGAGCACCGCAGCGTCGGCACCCGCAACATGTACGCCTTGGCGCCGCACGGTTTCGTCGCCCTGCAACAGTGGCTCGTCCAGACGTGGGACACCGCGCTGGCGGGGCTCGCCGATCGGGTCGCGGCACGGACCGCCCGCACACGGAAGGCGCGCACACGGAAGGAACGCACCAGTGGCTCAGCTCCCGCCAATCCGCCGCCAGGTGGTCGTACCGTCAAGCGTTGAGGTCGCCTTCGACGTCTTCACCGAAGAAATCGCGCTGTGGTGGCCGCTGGAGGACCATAGCGTCTACGGCAAGGGAGGCGATGTCGCCTTCCGCGATGGACGCCTGGTCGAGCGGGCAGCCGACGGTGACGGCGAGGCGGTGTGGGGCACCGTTCTGGACTGGCAGCCCCCGCACCGCCTCCGGCTGACCTGGCACCCCGGCGCCGGCGCTGACCGGGCGAGCGAGGTCGAGGTGCGCTTCGCGGCCATCACCGACGACCAGACACTCGTCACACTCGAGCACAGTGGCTGGGAGCGCCTGCCGAATCCCGGGGACGCCCGCGAGGAGTACGGCCGCGGCTGGCCCGCGGTCATCGGGTCATATGCGCGCCGCGCCGGCGCCGCGGTCCGACCCGGCGATGCCGGCGCGGGACCGGTCTGGCTGGCCCTGGTGCACACGGCCGGTCCGGCTCTGGCGCCGGGCACCAGCCCGTTCGCCCACCCCGACTTCCCCGAGCACATCGCGTTCCTGCGGAAGCTGCGCGAGCGCGGAGTACTGCTCGCCGCGGGTTCCCTCGACGGGCCGGCCACCGGCATGACGGTCATCCGGGTTCCCGATCCGGCAGACATCGCCGAGTACACCCGGATGGCGCAGGAGGAAGACCAGAGCGTCGCCCGCGGCCTGTTCCTGGTGCGCGTGCGGCCGTGGCACGTCGCGCTCACAGCTTGAGCCGCACCAGGCTCGCGCCGCCGTCCTTGACCTCGAAGAGCTCCAGCGAGTTGGCGCCGGTCGCGAACAGGCTCTCATCGGCGACCAGCCCGGCGAAGCGCGGCGAACCGGCCACCGCCGGGACCACCGGCATGACCGCGCCGATCCGGCCATTGACCGCCACGGCCAGCATCGTGCCGTCGGGAACCTCCGCCGGCACGCTTCCGTAGACCAGTGCCGGTATCGCTCCGGAGTCGGGCCGCACGTCGCGGTAGAACTCAATGTTGTCCACTGTGGCCCGTGGCCCGCCACCGGAGATCGGGAAGCCGGCGACGGGCTTGCCGAGCAGTCCGGTCAGCGGCCGCGCGGGCAGCCTCGGCAGCGCGCTCGACCCCTGACGGAGGAGGCTCTGGTTGCCCGGCCCGTCGATGTGCAGCCGCTGTCCCGGGTAGTAGTAGGCGTACTTCTCCGAGCGGTCCCGCCGCTGCCGCAGCGCGGAGATGCCGTCGGTACGCCAGGGCACCTTGACGCCCAGGTAGTCAGCGATGGTCGGCACCAGGTCAACGTGCTCCCAGTTGCGGTCGTCCACCCGGCCGACCCGCTGGTGGGGCTCCTTGATGAACAGCGGTACCCACAGCAGCTCCGCCGGTGACCCTTGCATGGCCTCCATGCCACGGCCGAATGTGCCGGCGCTGAAGCTGATGCCGTGGTCGGCGGTCACCACGACCAGCGACCTGTCGAACAGCCCGGTCTCGTCCAGCACGCGCAGCGCCTCACCGAGCAACCGGTCGGTGTACTCGACCTGCAGGCTGTGCCGCTGGTAGGCCAGCTGGGTCCACCAGCCGCTGTCCGTCGGCAGGTCGGTCGGGGCGGCGTACCGCATGCCGGACGGCAGGTAGTTCCACGGCGAGTGCGGCATCAACAGGTGCAGGAAGTACATCGTCGGCGCCGACGACGGCTGCAGCCCTTGCATGAAGTCACGGAAGCGGGCCGGCTGGTTGTCGTTCAACCGGTTCCAGCGAAACGTCGGCCCGGCCGAGGTGTCGTCGGGCGGCTGGCTGCCCTTGCGGGACTGGTCGGCGACGGTCGGCTCGTGCAGCGTGGTGCTCGGGTCGCGGCGGGCGTTGCGGGGCGAGACGATGTCGCCGAGCAGCCCCGCGCTGTCCTTGAGGAGCATCGGCAGCGCGCTACCGGGCGCCTTGGCGCCGGAGTCGCAGAACTGCGGCGGGCACATCCGCGCCACGCTTTCCTGCGCCTCGATCCGGTAGCCGCCGCCGAGAAGCGTGAACAGGTTCTGTGGGTACTGCGAGTAGTGCGGCGCGACGGCCTTCGCGGGGTACCGGCCGGTGAGCATGGCCGGCAGCGCGTACGGCGTCCAGCTGCTGACCCCGGTCGCGTTGCGGTACCACGTCGAGCCTTGGGCCAACCGCGCGAAGTTAGGGAACCGGGTGGCGTCGACCTCCCCTCGACTGTCCAGTAAGGACACCAGCGGGAACTCGTCGAGGACCACCATGACCACCGGCGGGTGTGGGCCGGTCGCCTCGCCGGCTGCCGTGGCGTTCGGCCGGTCCTTCGGCAGCACCAACGCCGCCGCCGGTGAGGCGAGGACGAACATCGCGACGAACACCAGTGGCCCGACCGACGAGACCCGCAGGATCTGCCGTGGCACGTTGAACCGCACGTACAACCAGGTCGTACCGGCCGCGGCGAGGGCCGCCAGCGCCGCCAACGGCGCGCCCCGCAACGGCAGCGTGTGCTTGCCGACCTCGACCGCCAGCACGGCGAGGAGCAGCCCGACCAGGATGGTGTGCGCGACGTGGCGGGTCCGCCGCCCGGCGATCCCGCTGGCCGCGCCCAGGGCGCAGAGGACCAGCGGCGGGGTCAGGGTGAACACCACGACCATCAGCAGGACGTCGCGCGCCTGCGCGCCGTGGAACAGGAAGAAGTCCGGGCTGCGCCCGGTGACGTCCAGCAGGGGTTGGGTGAGGGCGAGACCGGACAGCGCGCACAGCTCCAGGGAGGCCAACAGCTCCAGGCGCAGCCGGCTCTGCCCGGACGCCGGCGGTTCGGGTGCCGGCGCTTGGGCCGCGGGCGGTTGCGGTTCAGCCATGGGCTGTGGCCAGGTAGAGCGTGCGGGTACCGGACGGGAGCTCCTCGCGGCGGGTGACGTCGAAGCGCTCGGCGAGCAGCCGTTCGAACACGTCCCTGCGGTAGTCGCCGAACAGCCCGGCCGGCTTGTTCGCCAGCAAGCGCTGCGCCATCGGGTCGGCGGGGTCGACGAACTCCACGACCAGCCGCCCGCCGAAGCCGGCGAGCCAGTCGACCACCTCGGGGAGCGGCACGTTGCGCGCGATCGCGAGGTGGTGCACCAGCGCGAGGGCCAGCACGGCGTCGGGCCGGGCCCGGTCGCCGAACGAGGCCCGTTCCCGCCCCCGCCAACCGGAGCCCGGCGACGGGTTGGCCAGGTCCATCACCAGCGGCATGACCCGCCTGTCGGCGTCGGCGCGCAGGCGCCGGTAGCACTCGTCGGCGACGGCCTCGTCCGCCTCCACCGCCACGACGTGACGGGCGTGCCGCGCGGCGAGCCGTGCGTACTCACCGTCGTTGGCGCCCAGGTCGAGCACGAGGCCGCAGCCGGCGCCGGCGAGCGCACCCTCGACGAACACCGCCTTGTGCTCCGCGTCGTCCGACGAGTACGTGCAGCTGTCCCGGTAGCCGGCCCAGGCGCTGGGCTCCGGCCGCCATTCCAGCTTGCGCACCAGGCTTTGCAGGCGGCGTACGGTGGCCGTCAGCAGCTCGCGGGAGTACCCCGCTGTCTTCAGCTCGTCGCGGACGGCGCCCGCGCTGGCGCTGGCGAACTTCGCCTGCATCGCGCGGTGCAGATGGATGTGTGGCAGCACGCCCGCCCGCAGGCGGCGCAGGCCGTCGAACATGGGGGCGATCTGGTGCGCTTCGATGCCGTCGATCTGAGCCCGCAGCCACGGCCGGAAGCTCACGCCGAGGTGGGCCTGGAGCATCAACGGATAGAGCAGCGTCTGGCAGAACTGGCGGTACCCGGCCCATGGCTCGCCATCGCGCAGCGGTTCGAACGATCCCACGTCGACGAAGACCGGCGCGGTGCCGCGCCACTGCACGTTGTACGCCGAACCGTCCTTTGTGGACATGCCGTCCGCCAGCGCCGCCGACAGCACTTCCAGGTGCAGCAACGCCGCGTCACGCAGCATCGAGAACGTCCACTCGTACGGGTACGACACGAACGGCACCCGCTCGTGTCGCAGGACCATCGCCCAGCGCCCGTCGCTCGGCTCGTCGACCGGTTCGGTCGCACAGATCTTGCCGTCCGCGACCAGCCTGGTGAAGAAGCCGGTGCTCGCCAGCGCCTGCCAGTCCCGGGCTGCCGCGGCACTTAGCCCGCGCAGCACCTGCCCGTCGCGGTAGTAGACGCGGCTGTCCGGATCCCGAAAGGAACCCGGTTCGTACCGCACGCCGAGCGGCTCGGCGTGGTCAGTGGCTCCCACGGTTGCTCGACCGTTCCTCAGCCTTCGTCTTGACGCTGCTTCCGGAACCGGTTGGTGATGCGCCGCCAGGTGAGGCGGAGCGCGACAGCCACCCCCGCGAAGCCGGCAAGCACGGCCTGCAACATGAGACTGCCAGATCCCGGGTCAACATAGGCAAGACGCATGTCTTCCGTACCTCACAATCCGACTCCTGCGTGCCCGCTCACGCCGTACTCAAACAGGTTTGGGTCAGGACCCCACGCGCCAGGCCAACCCGCACCCGCCGACCCTATCCTGCGCCACAGGCCTCTGCACCCGCTGCGTTCCACCTCGGAGCTGGCTGGGAGTCTCCTTGGTAAACCGAGCGATTCTTAGCTGCCTATCGGCGCCGAGCAGCT
>WNFU01002239.1_pt1 | contig 38248 bp, 34 predicted proteins | sample 5400121 | NCBI WGS metagenome assembly WNFU01 (sample SAMN13153360, study PRJNA577476) | soil metagenome | isolation source: 100 cm soil or saprolite under grassland replicate 1 | place: USA:California | collected 2016-06-15
TTCGCGACCGTGAAGGACGCTTCGCCGGTCGCGGTGCCGTCTCGCGTCCGGCGAAGCGGGAACGTGTTGGTCGACGAGCTGATGTCGAACCCGGCCACGCTCAGAGGGTCCCGAGGTCGCGCCAGCGCGTGAAGGCTCGCGCGGCGCCGGCGGCGAGGACGGTGCCGACGAGCGCGAGGGCCAGCGTGATCGGAAGTGAGATGTCCGGCTTCTGGACCGACGGGATGGGGCTCTGCGTCGGAGTCGGGCTGGCCGTCGGAGCCGCGGTCGGCGGGCGCGTGGTAGCAGGAGGCGCGGTGACGGGGGGCAGCGTCAGCGGAGCGATCGTCCGGATGATGATCCCCGTCGAGATCGGGCTGAACGTCTGGAAGATGATGGGGCTACCGATGACGATCTGGTCGATTGGCTGGAGGAGGGCTTGGGCGGCTTTGGGCGACGCGAGGGCGGCCACGAGCTGCAGCACAGTACCGAGCACGAGCGCCAGGACGAAGTAGGCGAGCGCGGTCTTCCACGGCTCCGGGCGCAGGATGGCCCGCACCATCAGCGCAGCGAAGGCGCCGATCGCGCCGCCCAGCGCGGCGGCGGCCACGAGGCCGCCGCCGAAGACGGTGGCGAAGCCGAACGTGAGGCTGGACGGCACGTCGACGCCCGAGACGAGCGCGATGGCCAGCCCCATGATGCTGCCGAGCGCGATCGCGGCGATCGCGCCGGCCACGGCGCCACCGACCGTCTCGATGTACCCGGGCGGCGGCGGAGGCGGCGGCTGGACCGGGGCGGGGATCTCGAAGCCGATGGCCGAGCCGTGCGCCCACTCTTCGTCCGGCCGGTCGACCGAGACGACGTCCAGGCGGACGGCCTGCGCTCCGGGGGTCGCGTCGGGCGTGACCTCGATCCGGACGTTGCATGTCTCCGAAGCGCCGGGCGGCAGCAGCCGCTCGACCGCGCGGATACGGTCGGAGCTGTTGCCCTCGGGCTCGATCCAGAACCATCCCTCGGAAGCGGGCGGGAAGGGCGAGACGCTCATCCGAGCGCGCACGGAACGGCCGGTCTGATTCGCGACGGTGAACACGACGAGCCCGCGCCGCTCCACGTCGAGGAGGAGCGCGTTCGTCTGCGTGGTGATCGTGTACGAGCTTGCCATCATCGTGTGACGATCGCGATGATCGACGCCGCGAGGAAGAGCCCGAATACGACGAGCCAGACCCAGCCATCCACCCTCGAGACGACGCCGCCGAAGCTGCGCTCGATCGGGTTCACGCGCGGCTCGCTCTTCGCCCCCGACCACCACGCGAGCGCCGAGCTCGCGATGGCGGCGACGCCGAACGCGATGAGCCCTGCGCTCGGCTGGATGGCACCGACGACGATCGCGGCGACCCCGGCGAGGATGATGAGCATGAAGCCGAGCCAGGCCGGAAGCCATCCGAGTATCCGCTCGAACAGCGCTTGTGTCGGGTTCGCTGCCGCTTGACGGTTCATGTGCGTTCCTCCTTCTGCTCTTGGCGCGATGGCCCTCGCGACGGCCCGACCGCCGCGAACACCAGCTCCGATGTCGTGTACGCGGGCTTCTGCGCATCGATCACCCGCTCGATGAGCGGCTTGAACGGCTCCGCTTCCGGAGGCGCGACGACGCGCAGGTGGTATGGGCGAGGTACGCGATCGTCCCCGGTCACCCCTTCTTCCACCCGGAAGCCCGGGATCCCGGTGACGGTGTCGAGGAATCCCAGGAGGCCCCGCGCGGTCCCGCGCCAGCGGGCGAACTCCGCGGCCGCCGCGAGGAGCTCGCGGAGGGTCCCCACGCCGCTGGCGAGCGACTCCGAGGTCACGTCCTCCCCCGTCGCGGGACGGAGGAGCCAATCGAGGTCGACCCACGTCGTCAGATACGGCACGAACCGCTCGGGCGTGCGCAGCGGATCGACGAAACGGTCGAGGGCGTCGAGCACCTCCTCAGACGGCGCGTGGAGGACCTCCATCGCGGCGAGCGCGGCCATCAGTCGCCGATCGGGCTCCGTGACACCGGGGACCGTCGCCGTCAGCGTGTACTGGTAGACATCGGGCAGGAACCTGGCGATCTCCTCGCTACGCATCGCTCGTCACCTGGATCTCGTTCTCACCGTTCACCAGGACCCACGTCGGCGGGATCGTCACTTCGTGCTCGAACACCGGCTGCGAGGGATCGTCGTAGTGGTCGCCCGTGTCGACGCTCCGCCGGATCCCCCACGCGCCACCGGCCATGACGACGCCGGCCGGATCGCTCACCACGGCGTCGACCGGGAAGAACCGGCCCGGATCGCGCAGCGGCAGGCCGCTGTCGACCGTCGAGGCCTGCCAGGTCGGCGACGTCGACCGCGTGTTGAGCCGAAGCACGCCCGCCTGGTGGCTCGCCGCGAGGACGAGGTCACCGACGAACGCGACGGCCCAGCAGCTCCCGCCGTGCCAGCCGGTGCCCCAGGCGCGCCATCCCTCGACCGGATCCTCGCCACCGAACAGGAGCTGCCAGCTGTGGCACCCCTCCCCGGGCTGATCACCGCCCGGCGTCGCGACGCCCGCCCAGAGGAACCGGTTCGGTCCTTCGTATCGGATCTCGAGCGTGCGGATGTCCTTCCCCTTCAGCCCGACGTGCCGGAATGTCGCCGCCGCATCGCTCGAGACGTAGACGCCCCGCGCTTCGCGCGCGGCGACGGCGACGCTCACCTCGCCGCGCGCCTCGCGCGAGACGACGACGGCGTAGAAGCCGAGGTCCTGATCGGACGGCTCGACCAGCACGGGCCGCAGGTCCGCCCTGGGATCGGCCGCGACCTCGAAGAGGCCGACGTCGGTCGCCATGAGGATGGCGGGACCGTCGGCCCGATCGATCCAGGCGATGTCCTCCACCTGCATCCCGGCCGGACGGCCCGGTACCCACGTGGCGCCGCTGTCACGCGAGAAGTGGATCCGGGAGCCGCGCTCGGCGAGCCGCGTGGCGATCGCGACCATGCCCGGGCGCCCCGGATGTGGACGGGCGCGGACGATCGTCTCTCCGTCCGCGCGGGTCATCGCCTCCCAGCCGCGCCCGTCGTTCAGCGAGCGGAACATCGTGTCGCCCGCGCCCGCGTACCAGGTCCGACGCTGGAACGGATCGGCGGCCATCGCGCGGACATCGCGCTGCGGGACGGGGTCGACGAGGAGCCGCACGTTGCGGGCGTAGCGCACGCCCGGCTCCGACAGGATGATCTTGTAGACGCTCGATGCGTACAGCGATCCGCCGAAGGTCCAGCCGCCTGCGTTCAGCTCGGTCGGCAGCGGATTCACGGTCTGGTGCAAGCGGCGATCGACGCGGCGCTGGACCTCGGCCGCGTCCTCCTCGCGGTGCAGGACGATCTCGGCTCGCACGCGGACCGTCTTGTAGCGTGCCCACTCGACCAGCGACCTCGTGCCGAGCGGCCGCCGCTCATCGAGCACGGTACGGACGCGCTCGAGAGCGTCGTCCGTCTGGAGCGTGACGAGCTGCTCGGCGGAGACGCCGGCCGGGTCGACACCTTCCGGCAGCGAGGGCACGAGATGGACCTCGACCGTGCCCGGGGTCGCGTAGCGCCAGAGGTCCGCCTGAGTGAGCGCGATCGCGCGAGCGACGGCGCCGGACGACTGCTCGGCGACGAGCTGGAAGTCGCGAGCCGTCACGGCGCGGCTGAGGGTGTGGAGCTCCTGCGGCCCGCGGACGAGCGCGTTCTCGAGCGTCTCCGCGGCACGTCCGCCGGTCGCCGGCTCCGGGTTCGTGACCTCGACGCCCGGGATCTGGTCCTTCAGGGTCGTGAGCGCGCCCGCGACGACGTTCCCGTCTGCGCCGCCGCCACGGCGATACCAGACCCTGATCTCGCGATCCACGGCGGGGATCGCGGCCAGCCCACGCTTCGCGGGGCTGAGCCTGCCTTCCGCATCGCGTAGACGCGCCTCCGGGGAGAACAGGATCGTCCCGCCCGCCCGGTCCGCCACGTACACGTAGTGATCCGGGCCCTGGTAGGTGAAGTTGTCGACCTCGCGCCAGACGCGGTACGTCTTGCCGCCGTGCTCGATCGCGGGATCGCCCTCCTCGAGCTCGCCCGGCCGCGCCTCGACGCCGACGACGAGATCGAGCGGGTCGCCGGTCGGGGCGATGATCGGCGGGCGGCGGACGGTGAAGGAGTGCCCCGCAGCCCCCGGCGCCCGTCCGGGGTCCTCGGCCTCGATGAGCTCCGCGTGGTACGCCTTGATGCGGACCTCATCCGTGGACGCGGCGATGCGTCCCGCGTCGGCTGTGGAGAAGACCGGCGCTTCGGCCCCCGGCGTCGGCTTCTCGACCGTGACCCGCGTCCCGCGCGGGATCTCGATCGCGCCCTTCGTGCCTCGCAGCCGCTTGAGGACGAGCGTGGTGCTGGCCGCGGCCGGTGGCTGGAGCCGCACGCCGATCAGACGCAGGAACTCGATGAACAGCTTGTCCGGCACCCGGTTGAGCCGGTAAATGAGCGCCTCGGTCAGGTACGCGAAAACCTCGACGAGGGTCATGCCCGGGTCGCCGGGCGAGAGGTCGGTCCATTCCGGGGACACCTGCTTGATGCGCCCGATCGCATCCCGCACGAGCTGGTCCCACGTCCGATCGTCGAGCTCGGGTGGATGGAGCGGCATCAGCGGCCCTCCCCGGTGAGATCGAGCGGCTGCACGATCCGCCCGGTGCGGCTCGTCGCGCGCACGCGGTACTCGAGCGCGATCAGCAGGCGGCCCGCGGCGTCGGGATCGCCGCCCGCGTCGACGGACAGGATCTCGACGCGCGGCTCCCAGCGCTCGACGGCGCGCCGGACGTAGTGGATCGCCAGGCCCGCGGTCGTCTCGTCGTTCGGCGCGAACACCAGGCGCTTCAGCTCGCAGCCGTAGTGCGGACGCATGACCCGCTCGCCGGGCGCCGTGGACAGCAGCATGAGCAGCGACTGCCTGATGGCGGCGTCGTCCTCGACCATCTGGACCCGGCCCTGCGGCCCGACCTGCAGTCCGGCGGAAGGCGCGCCCTCGGCGGCCACGAGGTCCGGAAGGACGAACCGCCATGCCCGGAATCGAGCCGTCATGCCGAGCTCCCGAGGAGCTTCTGTCCGGCGCGGACGACCTCGTACTCGACCACGCCGGGCGGGGTGCCGTCGGTGAGGCCGCGCACGGTGTCGAGGCAGATGCGCTGACCGTCGATCTTCACCCACGTCGAGTAGCCGACCTGCACTCGCAGCGTCTGCTGACAGGGCTTGATCGTCGCGCCGATGTTCGGGCACAGACGGATCGAGCGCGTCTCGGGGTCGTTGTCGACGAGCACGCGCCGGTCGTCGATCCGCACGAGCGACTGCGACGGACTGTTCTCCACCGTTCCGAGCTGGTGGAGACAGACGAGCACGGCGTCCTCCGTCAGCACACGCATGTCACGCGGTCTCCAGGTCGATCGACTGTGCGCGGATCCGCACGTTCCGTCCCGGCGCATCGACGACGAGGTCCGTCTCGGCGTGGATCTGGACGACCTCGGGCGAGAGCGACACGAAGCTGCCCTGGCTGTCCTCGATGTGCAGCGTGCGGCGCTCGTCGTCGAGCCGGATGAAGTGGCCTCCCGCCGTCCGGATCGTGAACCGCCGGACCGCGCCTTCCTCGACGCCCGGGTCGACGGGGCCGTCGGCGCCGAACAACCCTCCGAGGATGACGGCGCGGCCCGGATCCTCGTGCGCGAGGAGGACGAGGACGCGGTCCCCGACGTCGGGGAGCGCCACGAATCCCTTGCCGCTGCCCGCGGCGGCCGAGACGACCCCGACCCATCCGCTCTCCACGTCGCCGAAGGTCGGCAGGACGACCTGGACCCGACCCAGACGGTCGGGGTCATCGACGCTCGTGACCAGGCCGACGGTCAGCGTGGTGCCTCCGCGCCGCGCCGGGGGCTCCGGCGGCGCGCTCGAGATCTCCGAGATGAATCCGCCTTCGCGATCGATCGCGTGCCGGACCTCGGTGAGCACGTAGCGACCGGTGAGGGCCTGTTCGACGTTCTCGACCTCGACGGCGCACCCCGGACGCAGCCGCGGATCGCCCGCGGCGGTGCCGCGCAGCACGACCTCGCTCGCGCCGCGCAGGTCGAGCTCGGCCTGAGCGAGCGCGGACGCGAGCGCGTCGTCCGGCGCGGACTCATCGAGCAGCACGCGCTCGCCGCCGGCCCCCACGCGGTCGACGTCGACGCTCGCGTCGGTCCGGCGGCCAGTGCGGGCCTCGGACGCGGATCCGTTATGCGCCTCCGCGCGCACCAAGTCCCATCCCGCGGCCGTGACCGACCGCGCCGCGCGGTCCGCGTTCAGCTCGATCGACGCCTCGACGAGCGACTCGCCGAGGCGCAGCGGCACGGTCTCCCCCGTCCCCTCCAGCGTGAGCAGGCGCAGCTCTCGATCGTCGACGAACGGGAACAGGCCGCTCCGCTCGCACACGTCGAGCAACAGCTCCAGGTCGGACTGGCGGTGCTGGATCAGGCGGGGCCACAGCGGCCCGGGGTCGTCCGCAACGACGGTCAGGCCGAGATCGCCGACGAGATCGGCGGCGAGGTCGGCCGGCGTCACCTGCAGGTGCACGCGCGGCGACTGGCGCTTGCGCAGCCGGTGCAGCGGGTCGTAGCCGCGCACGCGGATCTCGAGGCCGTGGTCGGGCGCGTGCACGTGCTCGACCGCGGTCACCTCGCCGACGAACAGCGGCGCGTCGTGGCCACGGACGAGCACGCGCAGGCTCGCGCCGGGGGTGAACGTCGATGCGACCTCCGCCGCGGGCAGTGCGTCGACGAACACGAGCTCGCAGAGCGTCGGCGCGCCGAGCGCCTGATGGACGAGGACGCGTCCGAGCGCGTCGGCGGCGGGACCCGACAGCGGACCGGCATCCGACTCGACGGCCACGCGCGGCAGTGCGACAGCAGGGCTCATCCGACCGCCCTCACGAGCTCGATCGGCGGGATGCGCAGGACCTGCGGTGGAGGGATGCGGATGGGATCGGCGATCCCGTTGTACTGCGCGATGACGCGCCACAGCGCCGGGTCGCCGTAGTACTGCATCGCGATCTCATCGAGACGCTCGACCGAAACGTCCTCGCTCCCGAGGACCTCGTGGAACGTCAGCCGGTCGTCCGGGAGCTCCGGGATCTCGAATCGCGTGCCCGTCGTGGACGCGGGCTCCTCCGGCTCCGTGCCGGCGGTCACCTCGTCCGGCTCGCCGGTCCGGATGAGCCGCATCCGCAGCCACGATCGCTGCGGGACGCCCGTCGTCGTGAAGCTCTCGAAGCGCTCCGACACGGCCGCGACGACCGCGGTGACGCTCCAGGCCTTCCCCCACACGAACCGGACGACGCGCGGCGCGCCGTAGCCATCGTGCTGCGTCTGGTTCTCCGCGAGGTCCCAGAACGGTCGGGTCAGGTCGCGGACGTTCTCGCTCTCGATGAGGACCCCGGACAGCGTCACGTCGAACAGAAGGTCCAGCTCGATCTCGGTCCGACCGCCGCCGGTCACGAGGAGCGGATCGTCGGCCAGGTGCGTACCGGTGATGAGACCGCCGGCGCTCCGGCGCGGGCTGAGCCCCGCGAGGCGTCGGACGACGAGGCTCTCGGGGTTCAGCAGGCACTGGATGGGGCGTTCGCTGCCCTCGACGAGGAAGGCGACCCGTTCCATCAGCGGCCCCGCTGCTCACGGGCAAGCCGCTCGGCGCGCTCGCGCCGGCGCTCGATCTCGGGCCAGATGTCGTGGTCATCGTCGTCGCGCTCGAGCAGGGACGGCCATGGCGGCGTCGTCGCTTCCATGGGTGCGCGCCACCGATCGACGCGAGCGGTCGGCCGCCGCGGTGTCACGGGATGTGGGGGGTGTGTGCGGGGCGCCGCCTCGACGAGATCGACCACGGAGCGCTCGCGCTCGGCGTACCGCACCGGCAGCGCGGCCCGCACCGCCTGCACCGCGGCGCGCGCGGAGGAACGTGTGCGTGCCCGCGCCATCTCACGCGACCGCGGCAGCGGGGCCCACCGCTCCGGGGTCTCTCGTCGCGCGGGCCGGGCGAGCGCGACCGGTGCCGACGTGGCCGAGGGAGCCGGCGTCGCGGGAGCGACGCGCGAGGCGCTGGGGACCGGCGGCGCGGTGCCGGTCTCGCTCGGCGGGGGCAGCGCTGCGGTGGGTGAGGCATGCGCGACCGTCGTGCGGATCGGCTCGTGGGCCGGAGCCGGGGCCGGGGCGCGCGGGGAGCGCTCGGTTCGCGGGGAGCGCTCGGTTCGCGGGAAGGCACGCGGAGCCGGGCCCCCCTCGGCGGCTCGCGGTGGCGGTGGCGGTGGCGCCGTGCGGCGAGGCGCCGGCTCGGGGCGCTCATGCGCGACCGCCGCGGGAGGCGCGCGCTCCTCGCTGTGGACGCGGACGGGCTCCGCGACCGGCACGGGCCTGTCGGGCGGCAGGACCCCGCGCGACGACGGGCGCATCGGCCCGGCTTCGTCGGAGTACGACCACCAGCCCTGGCCGATGCCGCCGTCGGGAGCGAGCAGGTGCGGCGCCTTCGCCCTGATGTAGGCGAGCCAGTGCTCCGGCGGTCCTCCGCCTTCCTGGGCGACCTGGCCTTCGGCCGCATCCGGAGACGCATCCGCCGGCCGCTCATCGGCAGGCGGAAGCCCCGGCGTGCTACCGGGCCGCGTCGCGTCAGTCGGCTCAGGCACGCTGCACCGATTCGCAGACGAGGGTCATGCTCTCGATCGCGATCTCGCGGGCGAGCGCGTCGAGCGGAGCCCCGCGCCACTCGGACGGCCAGGCGTTGATGAGGTCCCACTGAAGGACCGGGGTGATGTCGTCGGGGTCGAGCATCACGATCGAGACGTTCCGACGCTCCACCTTGCCCTGGACACCGGTCATGAACCAGGTCCACAGCTCGGTGGATTGCGTGAGCCCGTACTCGAGCGTGACGGGCTCGTGCTCGATCCGCCCCGGGATCTGGTGGACGATGTTCCCACCGCCTTCCTGGTAGCGGATCGCGTCGATCCGGATACCGAGACCGCTGCACTTCACGAAGTGACCGACGGTCACGCCCTGGATGTCGAGCCTGAAGTTGTACGCGCGGTAGGGATCGATCCACGCGCCGGGTTGCGCTCCGGCCGCGGGGGCCTGGGGTGGGGTCGCAGCAGGCTCAGGCACTTGCGCCTCCTTGAGCTTCGATCTCGATGCCGCCGGCGTGCTGGCTGATACGGAAGATCACGAACTCCGCCGGCTTGACCGGCGCGAGGCCGATGATCGTGACGACCATGCCGGCATCGATGACGTCGGGCGGATTCGTCTCCTCGTCGCACTTCACGAAGAAGGCTTCGCCGGCGGTCCGGCCCATCAGCGCTCCGTCGCGCCAGACGCGGGTGAGGAAGGCGCCGACGTCGCGCTTGATCGATTTCCACAGCCCGCGATCGTTCGGCTCGAACACGATCCAGCGCGTGGCCTCGGCGATCGACTCCTCGACCATGTTGAAGAGGCGCCGCACGTTGAGATAGCGCCACTCGCTGGCGGAGCCGGCGAGCGTACGCGCTCCCCAGATCCGGATGCCCTCGCGCGGGAAGTAGCGGATGCAGTTGACGCCCTCGGGATTCAGCGTCGCCTGCTCGTCCCGCGTCAGCCGATACTGGACGTTGAGCGCGCCGCGGATGATCTCGTTGGCCGGGGCCTTGTGCACGCCGCGGAGCGAGTCGCTGCGGGCCCAGATGCCGGCGACGTGGCCCGACGGCGGGACGTCGACGAGCTCCCCCGTGAGCGCGTCGCGGATCGTGATCGCGGGGAAATAGAAGGCGCCGTACCCGCCGTCGCTCGGCCGCGGCTTCAGGCCGCCGCCGTCGCCTTCCTTCCCGCCTGTCGTACCCACCTTCGTGAGCCGGCCCAGGTCGTTCTTCTGGAGGCCGAGCGGGGCGTCGAGGATCGCGACGCGGTCCTGCATGTTCTCGCAGTGCGTGAGGATCGCGTCGTACGACGCGATGTCGGTGTAGCCGGGGGCCGCGACGATCGCGACCTCGTCCTCGGGCTCGAGGGCCTGCAGACCCTTCGCGATGTCCCCCCGGCGACCGACGTTGACGATGAAGCAGCGGCTCCCCCCGTTCTGGAAGAACCCGAAGACAGCGTTCGCGAGGACCGTGCTCTTGCTGTCCTCCGCCACGAACTCCCGCATGAACTGCAGCCAGTTGTTGATCGCGACCGCTTGACCGGGATAGGCGTTCCCCTTCGGGGCCTCGCCGATGAAGGCCGCGGTACGCGTGCCGACCGCTTCGATCGGCCGCGGTCCGGCCGGGACCTCGATGACGTAGACGTCCGGGGTCAGGTATTCAGGCATTCACTCCCTCCAATGACTTGATCTCGATGACGAGCGCGCGGGCGCGGGCGGGATCCTTCGGCAGTTTCACGACGGTCTCGGTCCCCTTCGCGCGTACGACGAGGTGGGTGGAGACGGGCGGGCCGGGCACTCCTTGCAGAAGGAACCGGCCCCGGGCGTCGGTCCGGGACTCGCGGCCGACCGAGGGCAATGCCACCGTGGCATCGGGCAGTGCGATACCGCCCGGACCGCGGACGACGCCCGCTATGAAGGACGGGAACGCGGGCTCGATGCGGATCGGATGGAGCACCGGCGGCGCGACGGGGCGCGCCCGCGCGCGCCGCTCCGTCACGCGGACGATGAAGGACGGTCGCGCCACCGCGCGGAGCGCCGTCCAGGTCTCGGGCAACGTCACCTCCGGGTCGATCTCGATGTCGGGCTGCTCCATCGCGGCATACGCCAGCTCCACGAGCAGCCGATCGGCGTCCCCGCGCTCCCGGGCCCAGGTGCTCACGAGGTAGCGCAGCCACAGCTGGAGCGGTGGCCGCCCCGCACTGCGAACGGCGGGCTGTGGCACGACATCGAGCAGATAGACGCTCACGCCCCGACCCTCGGGTGCTTCACCCGGGGGGCCCATCGCGACAAGGGCGTCGGGGTCGGCCGACCGCACCCACGCTCGGATGCGGTCCTCGGTCGCCACCTCCGACCGCGGACGCGGAGCGCGGCGGTCGGGCGCGGCGCGACGTTCCGGCGCCGTGCGGCGCTCGGCCGCTGCCTGCGGCGTGCGCCTCGCACGCGCGCGCTCAGGCATGCCGCGCCTCGATCATGCGATCCGCGATCCGGTCGGCGACCGCGGCGATCGTGAGGCTCGGGTTCGATCCGATGGGACCCGGCATGATCGAGCCGTCCGCGACGAACAGACCCGGATGGCCGAAGACCTCGCCGTCCGGCGACACGGCGCCCTCGCCCTCGTGCCGGCCCATGGGACACCCGCCGAGCGGATGTGACGTCACGAGCCGTCGCCCGAGGCTCCACGTGGGGTTGTCGCGAGCCTCGCCACCGAGCGCGCGCGCGAGGTCGTGGTGCGCCTTGCGGACGCGCGCGTAGTACGCGTCGGACCGATCGACCTTCCAGTCGGAGTCGAGACGATCGCCGCGGAGACGGAACGTCCCGTCCGCGAGGTCGCGGCCCATGCCTGCGACGGGCAGGAGAGCGGCCGACGACGGCTCGCCGAACAGCTCCGCGATCTCCGCGCCCAGGTCCGTCTCGCGGTCCCGACCGATCAGCTGACGGAGAAGGCGGAGTGCCGTGCGTCGCCATCGCCACAGCGAGCCCGGGGTCTCGGCCGCCTGCAGCATCCAGCAGAGGAGCTCGGGGAATCCGAGCTCCTGCACGTAGAAGCCCCGGCCGTCCCCTCCGTCCACGGAGTCGGCGAAGCGCACCGCCGACGTGATGACGGGTCCGCGCGACGGCTCGATGAGCGTCGGCCGGGTCCGGCCGTTCACCGCGTGCCGCGCGCGCTCGATCATCGTGATGACGTCGCCATTGCCGCCGAAGCGCGTCCCGAGCAGACGCGGCGGCTTCGCGAGGTTCCGCAGCAGGAGGTACGTCGAACCGAACGTCCCCGCCGAGAGGATGAGGCGCCGGGCGCTGATCGTCTCGATCGGCAGCGTCGAGGTCTCGGACCGCCTTCCGTCGCGTGCGAGGTCGTGGCGGACGAAGCCGACGTTCCAGCCGCCGCCTTCGGCCGGCGAGAACGTACGTACCTCGGCGAGCGTCACGATCTCCGCGCCGAGCCGAGCCGCTTCGGAGAGATACGTGTAGTCGAGCGTGTTCTTCGAGCCGTACTTGCAGCCGATGTCGCACTCGCCGCAGAGCCGGCAGGTGAGCCGGACGCTGCCGTGGAGGTTCGGCTGCTCCTCGCGGATCGGGACGCCGGGGACCGGCGTCTCGCCGGGGTTCGCGAACGTGACCGCGAGGTTCGGACCGATCGGCTCCCATCCGAGCCGCCGGGCGGCTTCGCGGAACGCGATCGTCTTCGGTGTCCGGTCGTACGGCGGATGCTCGACCGGATACGGCGTCGCCCCGAGCATCTTCTCGACGCGCGCGTAGTGCGGATCGAGCTCCTCGCCCGTCACGCACCAGAACTCCTGTCCGCCGGCAGAGAGGTCCTCGCGGACGAACCAGGTCGGATCCTTCCGGAGCAGCATGTTCGCGTAGATGAGCGAGCCGCCACCGAGACCGCTCGAAACGACCGAGTCCATGTGCTCGAACGACCACACGTTGAACATCCCGTAGAGGCCCTCGCTCGGATCCCAGAACGCCCGGCGGATCTCATGCGGGGTCCGCGGGAACGACCCCGGCGGAAAAGCACGGCCCCGCTCGAGGAGGCACACGCTCATCCCGGCCTCCCGCAGGCGGTAGGTCATCACCGATCCGCCGAAGCCCGAGCCCACGACGATCGCGTCGTAGTGGCGCTCGCTCGTCGAGGCCACGCTACGGACGGACCGCGACGATGAACTTGGCGCTCTGCGCATCGACGAGCTCGGTCGGATCCGCATCGGGGTCGACGGGCGGCCGGATCTCGTAGAAGTAGCTTCCGACCGTCTTGCCGATCACCTTCTTGGTGACGGTCCGATCGCCACCCGCATAGCGCCAGATGCCGGACAGGGTGGCGACCTCGCCCTTCCCGACGACGATCTCCGAGGCCGACTGTCCTACGTATTCGGGCATGACACTCCTCCTTCTGCTGCGCGCACGACCGCGCCGTCACCCATCCGGTGCGCTCTGCGCGACCGGTCGCCGGATCACGTATCGGCCGCTCGGGACCTGCGGGACCGCGTGCCCGGGGCTGCGGGGCACTCCGGGGGCGGCCGCGAGCCGGGCGCTCTCGCGGTAGTAGCCGTCCCACCACTTCGCGGACTGCCAGATCGCTTCCGGGCAGCTCGACGCGGAGGCGACACCGGGGGTCAGCTCGATGTTGGCCACGCTGTGCACGGCCTCGACGAACGCGGCGCTCGGGATGCCGTGACCCGACGCCAGCGGATCCCTATCGTCGACCGCCCACACGTAGCCGAGCCAGGCCACGATGAGGGCGGGGATGTCGAGCAGCGAGCGCTGCCGCCGCACCTGCTCGACGGCGCTCTGGACGGCGTCCCCTTCGGCCGCGAAGTGCAGCACAGCGACGTTCGGATAGCGATCGGGGTCGTCGTGATCCGCGACCGCGCACGTGCGGATCCCATTGCTCGGCGGCACGGCCGAGACGTCGCCCTCGAGGTCGAGCGGGACCGAAAGGAACGTGGCCTCGTCGACGAGGAGGCCCGCCAGCGACCAGTGGCTCGGCGTGAGGTCGTCGCGGAAGACGGACTGCGCGAAGCGCAGCCTGAGGTCGGCGACGCTCGTCCCGCCGAAGAGCACGATGCCGCTCGAGGCGCTCGTCCGGCGGAGCCACGAGGCGTTCCCCTCGCCCTTGCGTGCTCGCAGCTCCGTCAGCTGACGGTTGGGGGCCGTGGCGGTCGACGCGCGGACGACCCGGAGCATCGATGCGCCTAGTGCAGGACCGTCGAGGCGACCGGCTCACCCCACGGTCCGCTTCCGACCCTGACCGGCCAGGCGGTCACGTCCATGTGCACGGATGCGCCGACGCCCGTGAATCCGAGCGTCAGGAAATGCTCGTCGATGCGCTGGTATGACGCGGTCGAGACCGGGGCCTGCGCCACCGTGGGGACCGCGACCGCCGGGAACGCCTCGACCGCCTTCCCCCACTTGCCGGCGGCGATGCGATGCACGAGCGCGAGGGGCGAAGAGATCACCTCGTGCACGCGCCGTCCCGACGGGAGCTCGCATGTCGCGAACCGGCCGAAGTGGACGTCACCGGTCAGGATGACGAGGTCGTGCGGCGTCGACGACACGACCCTCACCAGCTCCGCGTACTGGCGATAGTCGGCGAGCCCACGGTCGAAGAACTGACCGCGCCAGCCCGTCTCCCCGACGAAGACCGGCTGCCCGACCACGAGCAGCCCCGGGCCATCCAGCCCGCGTATCCACTGGCCGAGCTCGGTCATCTGCTCCGCGGTCATGAACGAGACGCGGTCGGCGGTCCGAGCGAGTCGCGTATCGGCGACGAAGCATGACAACGCGCCGACCGCGAAGATCTCGCCCTGGCGTGGCGCCTGGAACAGCTCGAAGAGCGCGATCGCGACCTCACGCCATGCGCGACATCCCTCGGCGGTCCAGGTGTCTCGGACGTATGGCGCCGCGTTGGGCGCGTTGTTCCAGAGATCGTGGTCGTCGGAGCAGAAGAAGGTGTCCGCCGCGGTGAGCACGCGTTGGAAGCCTCCGAGGTCGGACCGCTGCGACCAGGTCGTCAGATACCGCTGCAGGTGTTCCTGCGCGAGCTCATCTCTGGAATGGGTGCAGGCAAGGAAGTGGAGGGCCGGCGAATCGAGGTAGACCTGGTCGCCGCAGAGGATCGTGACGTGCGGTCGCGCGACCGCGGGGAGGCGTTCCACCGCGGCGCCGACGAGACATGCCGCGTCTTGGAGCACGCTGAAGCACGACCCGAGCAGGATCGTGAACGGACGATCCGGCGGCGACGGGAGCGCGGCCGGCAGCGTGCTCGCCTCGGCGCTCGCGACAAGCTCGCCGTTCGCGATCAGGCGTAGCGGGTGGTCGCGACCCGGAGGCAGACCCTCGATCGTGATCCGCTGTGCCCGCACGGCGAAGCCCCCCGCCCCGAATGTCGTCCAGCTGTCGCCGAGCGGGTGCGGCCGGCCCCCCACCGTCAGCTGGAGATCCGCCGCTGGCGTGCCCGCGGCGGCGATCCACGCGACGATCCCGTCGGGGGAAGCGCCGTGCGCGCCGAGGAAGTGCACGGTCGTGGGCAGGGGCGTCATGACGAGACGCCGCGTCGCTTGATCTCGTCCGCCGCGGCGCGGAGCTTGCGCTCGAGCGCCGCGAGGTATTCGCCTTCCTCGGCCGCGACGGCCGCCTCGACGCGCTCCATGTCGGTGTCCGTGAGCACGCGCCGCAGCAGGGCCACGGGAACCGATTCCGGGCGCGGCGCGGCCTGCGGGAGGCCGGCGATCCCGCGCGCCTCGGCGCCAGGAGCAGGCGAGAGCCCCAGGAACTGGCACACGAACGGGAACGACGAGCAGAGCCGGCCGAGGTCGACGAACGCGCCCGGGTTGCCGACCGGGTCATCCGGGTCGAGCGCGCCGTCGGCGTCCGTGTCGCGCCAGCCCAGATGGACCGGGGTGTGCGCGCACATCGCCCAGGTGTTCGCCGCCATGAGACAGTCCGCGAACGGCGCGGCGCACCGCTGGCAGTTCGCGTTCGGCTCGCGCAGATATCCGAACTTCGCGTCGCAGGTGCAGTTGCTGCTCGCGTACTCGTCGGGGCAACCGAAGATGTGGCCGCTCTCGTGCGTGAAAACGCGATCGATGTTGTCGGGTCCCCAGCCGTCGTTGTCGTAGTGCATCACGAGGCGTGGTCGCAGCGCGTACGCGAAGTGGTGGAGCGGGTACTTGGTGAAGAACGCGGCATACGCCCAGCGCGTGCCGAGGTCGCGGCGCAGCGTCGTCACGTAGTTCACGACGCCGAGGAAGTTCGGCGCGTAGCCGAGGCTCGCCATCGCGGGATCGCGCCATCTGCTCTCGAGCGCCTCGTATCCGGACAGCGATGGGTCGGGCGTCGCCGCGACACGGATGACACGGATGTCATACGCGAACGAGACGTTCGCCCGCGGGTCCTGCAGCGCGAGCCACCCGAGGCCTTCCTGGCACTCGGCGACGACCTTCGTCCGCTCCGCCTCGGTGAACTGGAGGTCGGGCGTCGGCCCCTCGACGAGCAGCAGCCCGATCCCGACGCTCCCGACGAGGTAGAGGCTGGTGTCGTCACCGAAGATCGCGCGCCGCGGACCCGGCTCGCTCACGTGCTCCATCCCCGGTCCATCGGGCGGCTGCGGTCCCGCCGCGACACCGGTCGCGTCCCACCGGAGCCCGTCGTGCGGGCGTTCCTTCTTCGCGGTCTCGAAGGGGCGGGACTGTCGCAGATCCCACGCGGCGACCCCGAGAGCCTCGGTCTGGGTCAAGCCCCTCGGCCGGGCATCGACCGCCCCCGCGTGGTAGCGGACGACGCCCTTCGTGCGGGTCACGCCTCGCGCCGCCGCTGTCGGCAGAGCGCCGATCAAGATCCTCTTGCCGTACCGATGGAGGACGCGCCCGCCTCGATCACGCACGCCGTCCGTGACGCGGAAGGTGTCGGGCAGATGCGCGGCGTCGAGGACGACGAGCCCCTGTCCCGCGATCTCGTCGCGCTTGGACATCGCCCTTCCTCCCCAATGCCGGTCGCCGACTGGCGGCGGTCAGTCGAGCGCCGCTATGTATAGAGCCACTATCCGTAGCGTTCAATGGCCCTTTTCGCCATGGTGAGCGAACATCTGTTCCGCATGCGCCGCGGCCCCGATCAGCTCGCCGGCGCTTGGACCAACCCGGCCCCGACGTCCACCGGCTTGAGGCCGGCGATCGCCTTGGCCGTTCCGGTGAGCCTCGCCCGGAGCACGTCCGTGTCGACGTCGCCGTCGGTCTTCGCGAGCTTCTCGGCCCAGAGCGCGGCGACGCCGGCCGCGTGCGGGGTCGCCATGCTGGTGCCGTCGAAGCTGACGAGCCCGCCACCGAGCTTCGCCGAAATGACATCGACGCCGGGACCCGCCACCGCAGGGCCGGTGTTCGAGAACGGAGCGATGCTCGTCTTGTTCGCCTTCCATTGGATGGCGGCCACGCCGAGGTATCCGTCGGAAGCCGCCGGCGGAGCGATGCCGATCGTGTATGCGTGCGCACCTGTGCCACGGTCGCTCTCGTTCCCCGTCGCCGCCACGATCAGCGATGGACGGCCGAAGCGCTCGGATGCGATCACCTGCGACAGCGCGCCGAACAGGCGGATGGTCTCGCGGTACTCCTCGAGGGCGAGCGAGGTCGCGGGCTCGATCGCCATGCCACCCTGCTGGAGCTCTTTCGCGATCCCGGGGAAGTCGATCCCGAGGGACATCGAGATGACGTGCGCGCCTTCTTTGATCGCCCAGAGGATCCCTTCGAAGATCCCGGCGGTCGAGCCGCTGCCTTCGTGGTCGAGCACCTTCCCGATGAGGAGCTCGACGCTGCGCGCGACCCCGATCCGGAAGCCGCCGACGTCCTGGCCGCCGATCGTCCCGGCGACGTGCGTCCCGTGACCCTGCTGGTCGCCGTCACCTTCACCCGTGAAGTCGCGCTGCGTGATCTTGACGCCCTTGAACGCCGGATGACCCGCATCGATGCCGGTGTCGAGGATCGCCACCTTGATGCCCTTCCCGGTGAACGGGCTCTTCGGGGCCCCGACGGCAAGGACGCCCCATGCGGTCCCGGTCGTCCCGCGCTTGGGCACGGCCCTCTTGGCCACCGGCTTCACGAGCTTCGTGGGTATCGGTCGGGCCACGACCACCTTCGGGTCGTGCTTCGCATCGTCAGCGGCGGATCGGCTCAGCCGCTCGACGCGGAACGGTGCGCGTGCTCTGGCGCCTGCCGGTCCGCGCCTCGTGCGCTGCGCGGTCTCGACGTCGAAGACGATGTAGCGGTCCTCAGCCACGGCTGTCCTCCCCTGCTCATGTGATCCGGTCAGGATCAGGCGCGACTATACGCATAGGTCATCTCTGCTGAACACATCGCCCGCTGCGGATCTGTCGTATCTCCTATCCGCCGGCTCGCCCGGTCGGATGCCAGACGAACGAGCGGCGCCCGATCTCAGCGGGGCGTCGCGCGCCGTCTCACTGGATCACCGAGATCGTGTCCGATCCGAAGTTCGTGACGTAGAGCTGGCGAGACCCGGCGTTGTAGGCGAATCGGGCCGGGTTCGAACCCACGCTGACCACGTGGTCGAGGGTGTTGGTCACCAGGTCGATGACCGCGACCGTGCCTGATCCATCGACCGCGGCGTATGCGCGGTCGCGCGCGGGGTCGACGAGGATCCCGAGCGGATGCTTGCCGACGGCGACCTTCGTCACGACGCGCTGTGTCTGCCCGCTGATGACCGTCACCGAGTCGTCGTCGGGGTTCGTCGTCAGCACGAGGTCGCGGCCGAGCGCGACCGCCACCCGGCCGGGGGCGGCGTCCAACCCGATGGTGCCGATGACCACCTCGCGGACGGTGTCGATGACGGTCACGCTGCGGGAGCGCAGGTTCGCGACGTACGCGCGGTCCGACCTCGAGTTGATCGCGATGCCTGATGGCAAGAGGCCGACGGAGATCGTCTTCACCACCTTCAGCGACGCCGCATCGATGATCGACACGGCGTTCGCGACCTGGCCGGCGACGTACACGCGGTGGGTGTCCGGATGAACGGCCACGGCGAACGGTCCGCTCGCGACGGGGATCGTCCCGCGGATCCCACCTTTGCCGTCGAACACCGCGACGGTGTTCGCCTTGAACTGACTGACGTAGACGCGATCGAGCGACGGGTCGACGGCGACGTCGACGGGCTGTCCGGCTGCGACCACCGTCCCGACGAGACCCTTGGTGTTCGCGTCGAGGATGCGCAGCTGACCGGCGTCCCCGTTCACAACGTAGATGCGGCCGGCCTTCTCATCGACCGCGATGCCGTCGGGGCGCTGCCCCGCAGGGATCGTCGCGGTCACCTTCATGTTCGGGATCGGTATCAGGCTCGGAATGACCAGCGGAGGTCGCGTCACCGCTGTCGGGGCGACGGTCGGCACCTCCGACGCCGCGACCGTCGGTACCGTCGGCAGGGCCGACCCCGCGGGCGAGGCCGACCCGGGTCCAAGGTACCTGCTGGCGAGGGTCCCGCCGACCGCGAGCATGACCGCCATGGTCAGGACGCATGACAGCGTGCGCTGGGTCGGAGCGACGGCGATCATCGCCCGCGTGCGGGCGCCTCCCCTGGTCGTCACGGGTATCGGGGTCTCGACCAGTGGCGTCGTCGGAAGCGGCGTGGGCGGCGGAGCCGACACCGGCGCGACCTCCGCGACGTCGAAGATGCGACCGTCCGGTGCGCGCATGTAGAGGACGGGCGTCGCCCACTCCACCTCGTTCACCAGCTGATAGATGGCCATGCGGGCGTCGGTGATGGCGGTATCGACGGGTCGACCGAGCGCGATGCCCTTGTAGAACTGCCGCGCGAAGGCGATCGCGGCGCGGTCCGTGATCTCGAACTGCATCGCGACGACCGCGGGCACCCGCATCCGCACGAGCGTCTGGGCCATCCCCGCGTACGGGTCGGTCGCCGAGCTGCGTCCGCCCTCGCACGCGTTCAGGACGACGAGCCGCAGGCTCTTCTCGTTGTAGAGCAGCGCCCCCAATCGCTCCGCGCTGACCTCGTGGACGCCGCCGCGCTCGCCCTCGAAGGCGAGCAGCCCGTCCTGATGGTCCTCATCGAACCGGCCATGGCCGATGAAGTGGAGGATGTTGCTGTCGCTCTCCGCGAGCGTGTCCAAGAGCGAGGACACCGTCGCCTTCTCGGCGCGGTGGAGCACGAGGCGTCCGTCGTCGATCGGCTGCCGCAGCGCCTCCTCGAGCGATCGCCACTCCTTCTCGACCTCGAGCTCTGGATAGCGATCGTCGGCCGGGTTCGAGACGATGCCGAGCACGCGGATCGGTGGCGTGATCTTGAGAGGTCGGACCATCTCGGGGAGATCGACGTAGCGGACGAGTGGCGTGTCCTCCGCGAGCGCGAGGAAGCGGGCGACCTTCGGGTCCGGATCGAACATGAATTCCCACGGCAGGATGGCCAGCTCGGGGGCGGCATCGAGGTGCAAACGGATGCGGACGCCGGCCGCTCTTTGGCGCTCTGCTTCATCGCGAGCTCGCGCTAGGGACACCTTGACGTCATCACAGAGGATGGCGTCATGGAGACGTCCGCCCATGTCCTTCGCCAGTGACAGATGCGGAGCGTCCATCTTGCGCTTGCGGCGCGACGGGTCGAGTTGATCCGCCAGTGCCTCGAAGTCGTCCGGAGTGAAGGGGGCCAGGAAGATGCGCTCCGCGTCCCCGCCGGGGGACGCGACGACCCGAGCGCGGTAGCTTCCGGCGTCCGCCCGCTCGATCACGAGGTCGAAGTTGAGGTAGGTCGTGTCAGGAGGCACGACGCTCCACGGCGCGCCCCCATGGGCCGTCACCACCGATCGACCCTCCCTCTCGAATGCGTCCGGCGGCTTCCGTTCGTCCCCCCGCGTGGGCGAGGATCCTAGTGCGGCGGCACGCCGGTGGGTATAGCCCGGCGGTACCTCCCAGGCGGCTTGCTCGCTCGGGACGCTGGCGCTCTACCCCTCATCGGTCCCGACCCGGCGATGGCGCGAGGACGTGCCGAGCCCCGAGAACGATCGTTAGGCGATCCGATGACGGGCGAGCCGCTGCGAGAGCGCACGGTGTCCTTTCGGACCGCGGACGGGTTCGAGTGCGCTCTGATCAACGTGCGCGGCGACGCGGAGCCACACAAGGGTCCGGTGCTGCTCGTTCATGGCGCCGGCGTGCGCGTCAACATCTTCCGAGCGCCGACGCGGCGGTCATTCGTCGAGCACCTGGTCGCGGCCGGCTACGACGTGTGGCTCGAGAACTGGCGAGCCAGCATCGATCTCCCCCCGAATCCATGGACGCTCGATCAGGCCGCGCTGTACGACCATCCCGCGGCGGTCGGCGTCGTCGTGAGAGAGACCGGATGGAAGGAGATCAAAGCCGTCGTTCACTGCCAGGGCTCGACGAGCTTCATGATGTCGGCCGCCGCGGGCCTGGTCCCCGAGGTGCGGACCATCGTCTCGAATGCGGTCAGCTTCCACACCGTCGTCCCACCGTTCTCTCGCTTCAAGCTGCGCCTGGTCCCGCTGTTGCGCCGCTGGACGGCGTATCTCGACCCGTCGTGGGGCGACCACGCTCCGACGCCATTCGCGAAGCTCGTGTCGCTCTTCGTCGAGCTCACGCATCGCGAGTGCAGCAACGCGGTGTGCCGACAGGTCAGCGTCACGTACGGCAGCGGGTTCCCCGCGCTGTGGAGCCACGAGAACCTCGATGCGAACACGCATGACTGGCTACGCCGGGAGTTCGGTCACGTCCCGCTGACATTCTTCGCGCAGATGGCGGAATGCGTCCGGCGAGGACATCTCGTCGCCGTCGAAGACCGAGCCGGTCTGCCCTCGGACTTCACCGCGCGGGCCCCCGCGACCGATGCGCGCGTCGCCCTCTTCGCCGGAGCCGACAATCTCTGCTTCCTCCCCGAGAGCCAGCGCCGGTCATACGAATGGCTCGACGCGCTGCGTCCCGGCTACCACTCGCTCCACGTCATCCCCGGATATGGGCATCTGGACGTGTTCATGGGCCACAACGCCGCGCGGGACACGTATCCGCTGATCCTCTCCGAGCTGGATCGAAAGGTCTGAGGAACGGTCCTGAGATGGAGCGGTCGACCCCGGAGCTGAGCTTCCGCGAGTCGATGTCAGGTCACTTCGCGCTGGGCACGACCGATCCGGACCAGGGAAGCGAGGCAGGCAAGGCGGCCGGCAACCGGCTGACCCTGAACGCCGAGATCACGATCCGGGACATGGACCGCTTCATCGCGGATCCCGATCACGCCGGCGAGATGGAGGCCCGCATCGATCTCGACGCGCTGGGGGGATCGTTCCCTGCGAAGCGAGCGACGTTCGATCTCTTCTCGCCGAGCGATCGACCCGAGCTCAAGCTCATGGTCTACGAGCTGGCGATCACGGCGCAGGGCATGGACTACTACTTCGCGGGGCGCAAGGAGATCCGCGACGACCCGGGGATCGACCTCTGGGCGGACACGACGACGCTGCGCGTCCGGCTGCACGAGGGCGCGAGCACCGCGGGGCCTGTCGTCGGCGCCGGCGTGCTGACCATCAGCGTTCCCGAGCTGTTGCGGCTCACCGCGAGCATGCGGGTGCGCAACGCACGGTCTCCCGCCGAAGCCGCCGCGGTGGTCGGTGCCTTCGGCCGGTTCTTCATGGGCGCGCTCTGGGACACGTACTCGCCCGCATGGACGCGGCGACCGCCGCTCTGGCGGCGCCTGTGGGATCGGCTGCTCGGGCTCAGGGGACCAGCGGGAGGAAGTTGAACAGCTGCGCGAGGCGCGCGAACTGGCCCGAGACGAGGACGAGCCCCATGAGGATGACGATGACGCCGCCGATCACGTTCACCGTGCGGATGTTCCGCGCGAGCACGCGGACCGCTGCGCCAGCCGAGCCGAGCCCGGTCGCGATGACGAGGAAGGGCACGCCCATCCCGAGCGCGTAGGCGAGGAGCAGCACCGCGCCCGAGGCGAGCTCGAGCCCGAGCAGCATGGTGAGGATCGTCCCCAGGTACGGGCCGACGCACGGCGTCATCCCCACCCCGAACGCGGTGCCGATGAGGAATGAGCGCGGTAGCCCGCTCGTCCCGCCTTCGAGGCGCAGGTCGACGCGGCGGTCGAGGAGCGGGATGCGGATGAGGCCGACCATGTGCATCCCGAGCGCGACGAGGAGCACGCCCCCGGCCTGCTGGACGCGGTAGACGAGCTCGCCCGCGAGCGCGCCGACGAGCGCGATCGCGACCCACAGCAGCGTGAACACGACGCTGAACCCGAGGACGAACGCGAGCGCGTGGACGACCGTACGCGCGCGGTCGCGGCCCGAGAGCGCGGCCTCGCCCGCGATGTTCACGAGGAACGCCGGCACGAGCGGGAGCACGCAGGGCGACAGGAACGAGAGGATCCCCGCGCCGAACGCGATCGCGACGTTCATCTGCCCAGCGTACGCGCGAGCGTCCGTAGACTCCGGCCCCATGACCGCGGTCCGTGGCGAGCGGCGACTCGTGACGACCATGTTCGTCGACGTCGTCGGATCGACGGAGCTGACGATGCGGCTCGGGGCCGAGCGCCTCAAGCACGAGCTCGGGCTGGCGTTCGGCGAGATCTCGACGATCATCGCCGCGCACGGCGGGACCGTCGAGAAGTACGTCGGCGACGCGATCTACGCGCTGTTCGGCGCCCCCATCGCTCACGAGGACGACCCGCTGCGAGCGCTCCGAGCGGCCGACGCGATCCGCGAGTTCTGCAGGGCCGGGAAGGAGCACGGTCACCCCTTCGGCGTACGCGTCGGGATCGAGACGGGCGAGGCCATCATCGATCTCGAGGCCGCGGCCACGACGCGGCAGCAGATGAGCGTGGGCGCCGTCGTCAACATCGCGGCGCGCTTGCAGCAGCGCGCCGACCCCGGGGAGATCCTCGTCGGCCCGACGGCGCGCGCGGCGAGCGCAGGTGGCGCTGACCTCGAGCCGCTCGGTCCCGTGGACCTGAGGGGGATCGGCGCGCTACCGGTGTGGCGTCTCGTGCGCATCGCCGAGCGGCGCATGCCCTCGCTGCCGTTCGTCGGGCGCGAGGCGGAGCTCGGGCTGCTCGGCCACGCGCATCAGCGCGCCACGAAGGGCCGGTCCGTCCTCGCGGTCGTCAGCGGGCCGCCGGGCCAGGGCAAGACGCGCCTCGTGCAGGAGTTCCTGCGCGATCACGCCGACGCGTCCCGCGTGATCGCGACACGCTGCCGGCCCGCCGAGGAGGTCGGCGTCTTCGCGCCGGTGCGCGAGATCCTCGGCGTCACGACGCTCGACGCGCTGGCCGCTCAGGTCGGGCGGCTCTGCGCCGACGACGTCGAGTGCGAGCGCGTCGTCGCCGGGCTCGCGGAGAGCGCCGGGATCGCCACGAGCCGATCGCTCACCGCTCTCCCGGCGGCCGAGCGCGAGGACGAGATCGTCCAAGCGTGGCGGCGCTACCTCGGGATCCTCGGCGAGCAGCGGCTGGTCGTGCTCGCGGTGGACGACATCCACTGGGCCGACGCGTCGCTCGTGCGGCTCATCGACCGCCTCACGTTCGGCGGCCCGCGGCTCCTCGTTCTCGCGACCGCGCGGCCCGAGTTCGCGGACTCGGCGGGCATCCGCCCGAGCGGCGACCGCTTCTTCATCGAGCTCGAGGGTCTCGACCCGGAGGAGGCGCGCCGTCTCGCGGGGCTCGCCGGCCGCGACGACGCGCGCGTCATCTCGCGCGCCGAGGGCAACCCGCTCTTCCTCGTCGAGCTCGCGCGCTCGGACGCGAGCGGGGAGGAGCTGCCCGTGACGCTCGCCGGCGCGCTCGGCGCGCGGCTCGACCAGCTCCCGGCCGCGGACCGCGTGATCCTCTCGCTCGCGGCCGTAGCCGGCGAGCGCTTCACCGCGGCCGACGCGGCGTTCCTCGCGGAGCGCGACGTGGCCGATACGGGTCGCGTCCTCGCGCATCTCGTGGATCTGCACTTCCTCGATCTCAGCGAGGCTGGCTACCGGTTCCACCACGGGCTCGTGCGCGACGTCGCATACGGCCGGCTCCTCGCGGCCGAGCGGATGCGGGCCCACGCGCGCTTCGCGCGCGAGCGCGTGCCGCCGGACGACGCCGTGACGCTCGCGTATCACTGGTGGGAGGCGCTCCGGCCGCCCGACGCGGAGTGGGTCTGGAGCGACGCCACCGAGCTCGCGGCGATGCGGCGCGAGGCGTTCCGCGCGCATCTCACCGCGGGGATGCGCCACGCCGAGCACTTCGCGCTCGATCGCGCGGCCGAGCTGCTCGAGCGGGCCGCGTCCTTCGCCTCCGACGACGCCGAGCGGGCGCAAGCGGAGCGCGCCGTCGGCGAGGGGTATCGCCGCGTGCTCCGGACGGACGACGCCTGGGCGCACTTGAAGCGCGCCCGTGACCTCTACCGCGCCGCCGGATCCGTGCCCGTCGACCTGTATGCGGAGCTGATGACCACCGCGCAGTACATCGGCGCGTTCCATCATCAGCCGTCGGACGAAGAGATCGCCCTGATCGCCGACGAGGGTGTCGCGGCCGCGCGCGCGGCGGGCGACTTGCGCAGCGTCTCGCGGATCCTGCGCGCTCGCGGCGCGTACGTCGGGAACAAGTACACGGGTGAGCCCGAGCGCGCCGAGCCGTACGTCGACGCGGCCGTCGCCGCCGCGCGGAAGAGCGGTGACACCGAGGTCACCCGGACCGCGCTGGCCACCCAGGGCATGCTGCTCGGCTTGCAGGGCCGCGCCGGCGAGTTCCTCGAGGTCTTCGAGGCGCTGGGCGGCATGTTCGCCGACGCGGACGCACTGGAGCAGCTCAACTACCACCGCTCCCTCGGCAGGGCACATTTCCTCGCGGGCCACCTCGCGGAAGCGGAGCGCATCGCCGCCGATGCCGCCGGCGCGGCCGAGGTGATGGGACCGCACAACCGCACGCACGCCTGGGACGATCTGGCCGATCTCGCATTCACGCAGGGGCGGTGGCAGAACGTCCTCGATCTCGCGCACCGCACCGCACGCCTCGTGAAGGAGGAGACCGCGTCGGCCTTTTGCCGCTCCGCCGCGGGGATCCTCGCGCAGGGCGCGGCGGCGCACGCGCTCGCGGGGCAGCGCGACGAGGCGCTCGCGCTGCTCCGAGCCGTCCCGTCGACCGACATCATCGATCGGGACCTCGTCTCGGGCCTCCCCCGCGCGCTGCTGGGGTTCCCGTCGCCGGAGACGGACGCGCGCCTCCGCTCGGGGCGGCATGGATGGTGGGAGTGGGCCGAAGCCGCGATGCGCGCGGTGGTCCTGCGACGCCCGGATGACGCCGACCGAGCTCTCAGCGAGATGGGACGGATCGCGGAGACATCACCGGTCTACGGCGCGCTCGCGGATGGCGTGCGCGAGGGGGTGGCGGAGCTGCGCGGCGGCCCGCCGCCGACGTTCGCATCGCTGCGCGCCCTGGGTCTGGATGGCTGGGCCGAGATCCTGCGCCGGCGGGTCGACGCCGAGTACTAGACGGGGATCAGCCGATGGCCTGCGTGAGGTCGGCGATGAGGTCGTCGATCGCCTCGATGCCGACCGAGAGCCGGATGAGGCCCGCCGGCGGAGCGAGCGGCGTCCCCCGCACGGAGCCATGCGTCATCGCGAGCGGTACCTCGATGAGCGATTCCACGCCGCCGAGCGACTCCGCGAGCGCGAAGATCCGCGTCCGCGACACCATGCGCTTCGCCGCGGCCTCCCCGCCCTTCAGCTCGAACGAGAGCATCCCGCCGAATGCGCGCATCTGGCGGCGCGCGACCTCGTGGCCTTCGTGCGTCTCGAGGCCGGGGTAGTTCACGCGCTCGACCTTGCGTCTTCGCGCCCCGCAGGACGAGCCACGCGTCGAGCGGTCCGGGGACGCCCCCGGCTGCGTTCTGGATGAACGCGAGCTTCTCCCGGAGCTCCTCGTCCGTGCCGACGAGCGCCCCGCCGACGACGTCGCTGTGGCCGCCGATGTACTTCGTCGTCGAATGCAGGACGATGTCGGCCCCGAGGCCGATCGGCTGCTGCAGGTACGGGCTCGCGAATGTGTTGTCGACGACGGCGAGCGCGCCAGCCTTGTGCGCGATCTCGGCGACCGCGGCGATGTCGACGACCTTGAGGAGCGGGTTCGTCGGGCTCTCGATCCACACGAGCTTCTCGCCTTGGCCACATCGCGCGGGTCGCGCATGTCCACCGGCGTGATCTCGATGCCGACCCGGTCGTACACGCGCGCGAAGAGGCGGTACGTACCGCCGTATACGTCGTCGCCCATGACGACGTGATCGCCGTGCGAGAGCGTGTGCGTGACCGCGTCCGTCGCGGCCATCCCGGACCCGAACGCGAGGCCCCAGGCGCCGCCCTCGAGCGCGGCGAGGCACGTCTCGAGCGCGGTGCGCGTGGGGTTGCCCGTGCGCGCGTAGTCGTAGCCCTTGTGCTTGCCGACGGCCTCCTGCGCGAACGTCGACGTCTGGAAGATCGGGACGGTCACCGCCCCGGCGGTGGGATCGGGGTCCTGCCCCGCGTGGATCGCGAGCGTCTCGAACCCGGGCTTGCGCGGGGGAACGACGTCCTCGGCCACGCGGCGAGGATATGCGCCGGTAGACTCCGCCGCCGATGACGCCAGCGCTGCTCATGCTGCAGGGCGCCGCGGCCACCGTGAGCCTCCTCGGCTACCTCGTGATCACGCGCAGCGGCGCATTCGGATCCGGCGTCGGGATGCAGACGGGTGAGGCGCTGGCACTGCTCACGACCGCGGCCGTGTATGGGTGGTGGCTCGCTCCCGTAGCGGCGGCCACGGGCGGTGTGCGCGGCGCGGCGCTCGCGCTCGTGATCATCGACGTGCTCTGGGTGTTCCTCGGCCAGGGCGTCGCCGGTCTCATCTTCTGCGCGGTCCCGGTCTGCCCCGACGCGACGCCGTGGACCGACATCGTCCGTTACGGCAGCCTCGTCCTCGGCGCGGCGGCCGCGTGGACGGCGTGGGGCGCGTACCGCGCGATGCGCGGCCCGACGCAGTGGGCGCCGGTCGCGACGGCGGTCGTGCTGATCCTCGTCTCCTTCACGCTGCAGGGAATGAACTCGAAGCTCCCGCCGTCATAGGTCAGCCGCCGGAGATCGCCGGCAACAGCTGCACCTCGCTCGCGGGCGTGATCGGCGCGGCGCGGTCGAGATAGCGCGCGTCCTCGCCGTCGACGAACACGGTCACGAAGTCGCGCCACGCGCCGTCCGCGTCATAGAGGCGCTCCGCGAGCGCGGGATAGCGGTCGCGGATCTCGGCCGCGAGGGCGGCGAGATCGCTCGCTTCGACCTCGACGATGGGCGCGCCGTCCGCGAGGGGACGCAGGACGGTCGGCAAACGGAGCTTCGCCATCAAGCCACCTCCACCAATTCGCGCTGTGGGAGCGCCTGCTCGAACGCGTCGAGCCGCGCCGGGATGCGGACACGTGTCGCGCCGGACACGTCGACGGCGTCGGGGGTCTTGAAGCCGTTGCCGGTGAGATACGCGACGACGACCGCGTCGCGCGCAAGCGCGCCCGAGCGCGCCAGCTGCACGAGCCCCGCGACCGTCGTGCCGCCGGCCGGCTCGACGAAGACGCCCTCGGTCCGCGCGACGAGGCCGATGGCGTCGCGGATCGCGTCGTCGTCGGCGCTCACGATCGAGGCGTCGGTGGCGCGCGCGAGTGCGAGCGCCGCGTTGCCATCGGCGGGAGCGCCGATCGCGAGCGAGTGCGCGATGGTGGTCGGCTTTCGGACGGGCGTGTAGCGATCCGCGCCGCTCGCGAACGCGTCCGCCACAGGGGCGCATCCTGCGGGCTGCGCGCCGTAGATGCGGAGGCGGTGCGGCTCGACGAGGCCGTGCTCGACGAGCTCGCGCGCGGCCTTGCCGGTGTTCACGTACATCGCGCCCGACGCGATGGGGATGACGAGCGCGTCCGGCAGACGCCACCCGAGCTGCTCCGCGACCTCGAAGAGGAGCGTCTTCGACCCCTCGACGTAGTACGGGCGCAGCGTGAAGTTCACGAAGGCCCAGTGCCGCTCCTCGGCGACCTGCGCGACGAGGCGGTTGACCTGATCGTACGTGCCGTCGACCTCGACGAGCGTCGCGCCGTACGCAAGCGGCGCGACGATCTTCGCCGGCTCGATCGAGGACGGGACGAACACGACGGCGCGTAAACCGTGGCGGGCCGCAGCGGCCGCGACCGCGCCGGCGAGGTTGCCGGTCGAGGCGCACGCGATCGTGTCGTAGCCGAACTCCTTCGCCTTCTGCGCCGCGAGCGCCACGACGCGGTCCTTGAAGGAGAAGGACGGGTTGACGGTGTCGTTCTTCAGGTAGAGCGCATCGAGCCCGAGCTCGCGCCCGAGCCGCTCGGCACGGATGAGCGGTGTGAAGCCGACGGCCTCATCCGGGATGTCGCCGTCGATCGGCAGGAGCGGCGCGTACCGCCACAGCGAGCGTGGTCCGCGCTCGATCGTCGCGCGCAGGTCCGCCGACGAGGGGAAAGGCGGATGGATGACCTCGAGCGGCCCGAGGCATTCCGGACAGGTGTGCTTGTCGTCGGCCGGATACGTCGCCTGGCATCCGCGGCACCGCAGGTGATAGCGAGGCATGCGTGACCTCCCCAGTCACGCTCGCCGAGAGGTCCGGGAACGAAAAAGGACCGATCAACGGATCGGTCCTTCACTTCGCTTCTCATCTTGCGGCTTGCGCCGCCGGACTTGGCACCTTGCGGGCCCTTTCGGGCCTACAGGTTGTCGGGCTTCACAGGGCCGTATCCCTCCACCCTCTCGATGAGCGCGTATTCAGTTGTGTGTGTAGGACGATAGCAGGTGATCCCAGCTGCCCTGTGCGCGGTGCACAGCGGCCTAGCGGCGCTTGCGCTGGTGGGCCACGAACTCCAATAGATCCGCCTTCGTGATGATCGAGACGGGGCGGTCGTCCTGCGCCGCGATCAGCGCGGGGATGCCACTCGCGAGCTCCGCGTAGAGGCGCTCGACGTCCTCGTTCGCCTGCACGACCGGGAACGGCGCCTCCATCACCTTCTCGACCTTCTCGTCGACGAGCGCGGGCTCGCGGAACACGCGGTCGAGCATGGTCCGTTCCTGGATGCTGCCGACGATGTCCGCGAGGCGCTCCGCCTTCCCATCGCTCACCACGGGGATCTGCGAGATGCCGTAGCGCTGCATCGTGTCGATCGCGGTCCGGACCGTCTCGGACTTCGAGAGGACGACCATCCCCGTTCTGCCGCATCCACTCGTCGTTGTAGACCTTCGAGAGGTACGAGCGGCCTGAATCCGGGAACAGCACGACGATGGTCGCCTTCTCGTCGAGCTCCTTCGCGAGCACCAGCGCGGCGAACATCGCGGTGCCGGCGGATCCGCCGACGAGGATCCCCTCCTCGCGTGTGATGCGCCGCGCCGTGAGGAGGGAGTCGCGGTCCGTGACGCGGAACCAGCGGTCGACGATGCCTGGGTCGAACGTGCCCGGGTAGAAGTCCTCGCCGATCCCTTCCGTCTTGTAGGGATGTATGTCGCCCGTGTACACGGAGCCCTCGGGGTCGGCGCCGACGATCTCGATCCGCGCGTTCTGCTCCTTGAGGTACTTCCCCGCCCCGCTCACGGTCCCGCCGGTGCCGACGCCCATGACGACGTGCGTCACCTTGCCGTCCGTCTGCTCCCAGATCTCGGGGCCGGTCGTGCGGTAGTGGGCCTCGACGTTGTTCGGGTTGTAGTACTGGTTCGGCTGGAAGCCGCCCGGGATCTCGCGCGCGAGGCGTTCCGCGACCTTGTAGTAGGACTCGGGCGACTCCGGCGGGACCGCGGTCGGGCAGATGACGACCTCGGCGCCGTACGCGCGCAAGAGATCGCGCTTCTCCTGGCTCATCTTGTCGGGCATCGTGCAGATGAGGCGATAGCCCCTGATCGCCGCGGCCATCGCGAGGCCGACGCCGGTGTTGCCGCTGGTCGGCTCGACGAGCGTTCCGCCAGGCTTCAGGAGCCCGCGCCGTTCCGCGTCCTCGATCATGAGCAGGCCGATCCGATCCTTGACCGAGCCGCCGGGGTTCAGGTGCTCGAGCTTGCCGAGGATCGTCGGGCGCAGCCCTTTGCCGATGCGGGAGAGCCGCACCATCGGCGTGTTCCCGACGAGCGCGAGGATGTCCGCCGCGACCTGCACCGCTGCGGATGGTAGAGGCGCTACCTCCCCCCTTCCTCGTCCGGCGCGACGCGCAGGCGATCCTTCTCGACGACGAACGGACGCTGGAGGCCTTCGGCCCCCTCGAGCTCCTTCTCGATCCGCGGCATGAGCTCGCCCTTGCTGAGGCGCTTCGGTGCGTCGCCCTGGAGGTGCTCGAAGTACTTCATGCCGGTGCCGGTGTTGAAGACGACGACGTCCTCGTGCTCGTGGATCATCCCCGCCTGGCGCAGCTGGTACGCGGCCTCGAACGCCGCGGCGCCCTCGGGGCACGCGAGGAGCCCCTCGGTCACGCCGACGACGCGCATCATCTCGAGGATCCGCTCATCGGGGACGTCGAGCGCGACGCCGTTCGACTCGCGGAGGATCCGCAGCACGAGGAAGTCGCCGAGCGCCTTCGGCACGCGCAGCCCTGCGGCCACGGTGGTCGGATCGGGCCACGGCTCGCTCTCGTCCTTCTCCTCGTGGAACGCCTTCACGATCGGCGCGCATCCCGCGGCCTGGACCGAGATGAAGCGCGGCCGCTTCTCGTTCGCGCCGAGCCAGCCCGCGGCGCGGAGCTCGTCGAACGCCTTCCACATGCCGATCATCCCGACGCCGCCGCCCGTCGGATAGATGATCACGTCGGGCAGATGCCACCCGAGCTGCTCCGCGAGCTCGAAGCCCATCGTCTTCTTGCCCTCGATGCGGTACGGCTCCTTCAGCGTGGACGCGTCGTACCAGCCGTACTCCGCGACGGCGCGCTTCACCACGGCGCCGGCGTCGGCGATCGAGCCGTCCACGAGATACGTGCGCGCGCCGTACGCCGCCGTCTCGCGCTGGATCACCTCGGGCGTGTCGGCGGGCATGACGACGATGACGCCGAGGCCGGCGCGCGCGCCGTACGCCGCCCACGCCGCGCCGGCGTTGCCGGCGGTCGGGAGCACGATGGTCGCGGCGCCGAGCTCGCCCGCGCGCGACACGCCCACGGCGGCGCCGCGCGCCTTGAACGTGCCGGTCGGGAGCAGCCCCTCGTCCTTCACCATCAGCCGATGCAGCCCGAGCTGCGATCCGAGGACGGGCAGCTCGTAGAGCGGCGTGTTCCCCTCCCCCAGCGAGACGGCGTCCTCGATGTCGTCGAGCGGGAGGAGCTCGCGGTACCGCCACAGCGAGTGCTGCCGCCCGTACAGCACGTTGCGCGGCACGCCGCTCTTGATCCGCTCGAGGTCGTAGCGCACGAGCAGCGGTCCGCCGCACGTCCCGCAGAGGTGCGCTTCCTTCGTGTGGTCCGCGCGCGCACCGCAGCGGCCGCACTCGAGGTGCGTGACGTACGAGCGCGGTGGCGCCTCGGTCGGGAAGGGGCCGATCACTCGCGCGAGATCTTCGCGCCGAGGGCGCGGAGGCGGACATCGATCGCGTCATAGCCGCGGTCGATCTGCTCCGCGTTGCTGATGACGCTCGTGCCCTTCGCGCAGAGCGCGGCACCGAGGAGCGCCAGGCCCGCGCGGATGTCGGGGCTGCGGATGTCCATGCCGTAGAGCTGCGATGGACCCACGACGACCACGCGGTGCGGGTCGCACAGGACGAGCCGGGCGCCCATCTGCTCCAGCGTCCCGACCCAGAACATCCTCCCCTCGAACATCCACTCGTGTATGAGGACCGTGCCGCGAGACTGCGTCGCCATGGCGGTCGCCATGCTCGTGAGATCGCTCGGGAAGCCTGGCCACAGGCCGGACTGCACCTTCGGGATCTTCCCGCCGATGTCCTCCTCGATGACGTACTCGTCCTTCGCGGGGATCATCAGATCGTCGCCGTCGACGCGCGTCTCGACGCCGAGCCTGCGGAACATGGCGCGTGTCATCTGAAGGTGCGGCGGCGCGCACCGGTGCACCGTCACCTCTCCGTGCGTCATCGCGGCGAGCGCCAGCAGCGATCCGACCTCCATGTGGTCGCTCCAGATCTCGTGGTCCACGCCCCGGAGCTCCTTGACCCCCTTGACCTCGATCGTGTTCGTGCCGATCCCATGGATCTGCGCACCCATCTGCACGAGCACCATCGCGAGCTCCTGGACATGGGGCTCGCTCGCGGCGTTGCGGATGACCGTGCGCCCGGGCGTCCGCACCGCGCAGAGCAGCGCGTTCTCCGTCGCGGTCACCGACGCCTCGTCGAGATGGACCTCGGCGCCGGACAGATCGGGCGCTTCCAGTCGGTAGCCGCCGGGGAACGCCTCGAGCCGCGCGCCGAGGGCGCGCAGCGCCAGCCAGTGCGTGTCGGTCCGCCGCCGCCCGATCACGTCGCCGCCCGGCTGCCCGATGCTGACCCTCTTCGCGCGCGCGAGCATCGGTCCGGCGAAGAGGAGCGAGGTGCGGATCTCGCCGGAGAGCTTCGGGTCGAGGTCGGTCCTGCTGACGTTCGCCGTCCGGATCACGACGGTGTGCGGATCGGGCTCCTCGACCTGCGCGCCGAGGCCGCACAGGATCTCGAGCATGCCGCGGACGTCGCGGATGCGCGGCACGTTGCGGAGCGTGACGGGCTGGTCGGTGAGGAGGCTCGCCGCGATCAGCGGGAGCGCGGAGTTCTTGTTCCCTGCCGCCGTGATCTCGCCGCGGAGCTGGACACCTCCTTCGACGATGAACCTCGCCATGCGCGGCTAGCCTATCGCTCTGCGACACTGGACACCGGTGCCGCGATACGACGCGATCGGCTTCGATCTCCTCACGGCGCTCCTCGACACGTGGTCCGTCTGGAAAGCGGTCGCCGGCGATGACGATCTCGGGATGCGATGGCACGCCGCGTCGCAGTCGATGCTCCGCGGCCGCGCGTATCGCCCGTTCGAGGACATCGTTCGCGACTCCGCGCGCCAAGTGGGCGTGAGCGACGAGCGCGCCGCCGAGATGCTCCGCCGCTGGGGCGACTTCGAGCCGTGGCCCGACGTCCCCGCCGCGCTCGAGCGGCTGCGCGGGATGCGGCGGTTCATCGTCACGAACTGCAGCGTCGCGCTCGGCGAGCGTGCCGCGCAGCGCGCCGGGCAGTTCGAGCTCGTCATGACCGCCGAGCGCGCCGGCGCGTACAAGCCCGATCCGCGCCCATACCGCGCCGCGCTCGACGCTCTCGGGCTCGACCCGACGCGCGTCCTGTTCGTGGCCGGCTCGGCCCACGACGTCGGGGGCGCGTCGCGCGTCGGCATGGACGTGTACTGGGCCAACCGCGGCAACGTCCCCAAGCCGCCCGACGGGACAGCGGTCCTGGAGCGGCCGGACCTCGGCGCACTGCCCGACCTCGCCCTGTCGTGACGATCCAGCTCGGGCTCGGCCTCGCCGACCCGGGCGCCGCCGCGCTCTGGACGCGCGACGACGGGACGATCGACGACCCGCGCAGCGACGCCGAATGGGACGCGTGGGTCGCCGCGAACGCGGTCCGCCACTGGTGCGACGGCGATCCGCTCCTCGACTGGCTCGATCGATACGGCCAGGAGCACGGCCTCATCCGCGACGACCGCCTCGCCACCTATGACCCGCGGTTCGATCTCCAGCGGCTCATCGGCGACCGCGCGCATCGGTTCGAGGACCTCGTCATGACGTACCTCGCGCGGCGGCAGCGCGCGATGCGCGTCGCCGAGCTCCCCGAGGACGTCCGCTCGCTCGACGCCGCGCGCGCGACATGGCTGGCGATGACGGCGGGCGATCCGATCATCGCGCGCGCGGTCCTGCGCGATCCGCAGGCGCGGACGTACGGCGTCGCCGATCTGCTCGTCCGCTCCGACGTCCTCACGCAGCTCTTTCCCGCCGCGTTCGACGGCGAGGAGGAGCGCGTCGGCGCGCCCGCGCTCCCGGGGCAGCGCTGGCACTACCGCGTCATCGACGTGCGGTACACGACGCTCGAGCTCCTGAAGGACGGATCGCTCTCGACGGCGAACGACCTCGGCACGATGACGCGCCTCTTCATCCTGAACACCGCGCTCGGCCGCCTCCAGGGGCTGACGCCGCCGTACGCGTATGTGCTCGGCCGCGGCTGGCGGCAGGGCCAGCTGCGCGGCACGACGTGCTTCGACCGCCTCGGCCGCGTCCCCTACGACGCTTTCGTCCGCGCGCAGGAGCGCGACCTCGCGCAGGTGGCGATCGACGCGCTCGCGTGGGTGCGCCGCGTCCGGACCGAGGGCCGCGAGTGGCGGCTGCGACCGGCGCCGTCGGTGCCGCAGCTCTGGCCGAACATGAAGTGCCGCTACGACGCGCCGTGGCAGCGTGCGAAGCGCGACCTTGCCGAGGCGCTCTCCGAGCTGACGCTCGTCGCGCACGTCGGCCCGCGCATCCGCGCGCAGGCGCACGCGCGCGGTGTGACGCGCGCGGACGATGCGCGCGTCAACGCCGAGTTCCTCGGCATCACGGCGCAGAACGGCGCGCGCGCGGTCGACGCGATCCTCGGGGCGGACCGCGCGCGCGACGCGCAGCGCATCCGACCCGCGCGGATCGCCGCGGACGAGGGACGCTGGCGCACGCCCGCGGCGGTCGAGTGCTACGTCGACTTCGAGACGGTGAACGACGTCCTCGACGATCTCACGACGTTCCCGGAGCGCGGCGGGCAGCAGCTCATCTTCCAGATCGGGTGCGGCTGGTGCCTGGGCCCCCGCGCGAGCGGAGCGAGCGCAGGGTCAGAACAAGCCGGCGCGTGGCAGTTCCGCTCGTTCACGGCGACCGCGCTCACGCCCGAGGCCGAGGCGGACATGATCGACGACTGGATCGACCACCTCCGGTCGCTCGCCGAGCCCGCGGGCGTCGGCGTCAGCGACGTCCGCCTCTTCCACTGGTCAGCTGCGGAGACGAGCGCGATCGAGAACGCGTACCGCTCGGCGACCGTGCGCCACCGCGAGCGTCACTGGCCGGACCTGTGCTGGTACGACCTCCTCAGCAAGGTCATCCAGGCCGAGCCTGTCGTCGTGCGCGGCGCGCACGGTTTCGGGCTGAAGGCGGTCGCGAACGCGATGTTCGCGCACGGGCTCATCACGACGCAGTGGGCCGACGGGCTCGCCGACGGCGCGGGCGTCATGGCGGGCGCGTGGCACGCCGCGCAGGAGGCAGCGCTACGCGGGCTGCACCTCACCGAGATCCCGCTCATGCGCGAGATCGATCGCTACAACGAGATCGACTGCCGCGTCATGGCCGAGGTGCTCGACCATCTGCGCCGCGAGCATTAGGTCCGCTCGAGCGCGCGGTCGATATCCGCGATGAGATCCTCGGGATCCTCGATACCGACCGACAGACGCACGAAGCCGTCGCTGATCCCGAGACGCTGGCGCTCCTCGGGCGGGATCCGCCGGTGCGACGAGATCGCGGGGTACAGGATCTCGGAGTAGATGTCGCCGAGCGTCGTCGCCGAGGCGATGAGCTCGAGCGAGTCGAGGAAGCGGAACGCGGCGTCCTTCGTGTCCGCGCGCAGGACGAACGAGACGACGCCACCGTAGCGGCCGCCGAACTGGCGCGCCGCGAGCGCGTGCTGCGGGTGCGACGGGAGCCCGGGGTGATGGACACGTGCGATCTTCGGATGCCCGGCGAGGTGCCGCGCGATGGCGAGCGCGCTCTCGCACTGCCGCGCGACGCGCAGCTCGAGCGTCCGCAGGCCGCGGAGGATGAGCCAGGCGTCGTGCGGCGGGAGATATGCGCCGTCGAGGATCCCCCGGTCCCGCATCTCGCGGGTGACGTCCGCGGGCCCCGCGACGACGCCGCCCATGACGTCGCCGTGGCCGTTGATGTACTTCGTGAGGGAGTGGATGACGACGTCCGCGCCGAGGTCGCGCGGCCGCGTCAGCGCGGGGCTCGCGAACGTCGCGTCCACGGCCAGCGAAGCGCCGCGCGCGTGCGCGAGCGCGGCGAGCGCGGCGATGTCCGTGACGCGCAGAAGCGGGTTCGAGATGGACTCCACGTACAGGACGCGCGTCGGCGCGGCCTCGAGCGCCGCCGTGACCGCGGCCACATCGGTCGGATCCACGAAGACGACGTCCGCGGCCTGCTCGCGGCGCAGGCGCTCGAGCATCGCGCGGACCTGCCCGTACACGTCCTCCTGCGCCACGATCCGCCCGCCGTCGCGCAGGCCGCATCCGGTGACGTACGCGTGGATCGCGGCCATCCCGCTGACGAAGCAGACCGCGCCGTCGGTGCCCTCGATCTCGGCGAGCGCGGTCTCGAGCGCGCTCGTCGTCGGCGTGCCGTACCGGCCATAGACGTATCCGGGACGCTCGTTCGCGAATACCGCGTCCTGCTCGGAAGTGGAGGGGTGATCGAAGGCGACGCTCTGAACGAGCGACGGTACGACCGGCTCGCCGGCGCCGGCCGGGAGGGAGCGGGCCGCGCGAACGACCCGCGTCCCGAGGCGCTCGGCCTTCCCCATGGCGGGGAGAGCCTAGCGCCGCTCCGCTACGCCGCGGGCTCGCCTTCCTTGCGTTCCTCCATCGACTTCGCGCGCTCGATGAGGTCCGCGACCTTCTGGCCGCCCTTGCGGCCGATCTTCTCGAAATGCTGCGGGCCGTACTTCGCGGTCACGGCCTTGCCGCCCTTGCGGCCGATCCTCCCGAAGAACTCAGGGCCGTAGCGCTCTGCCGTCGAGGAGCCGCCCTTCTTGCCGATCTTCTCGTAGAACTCGGGGCCGTACTTCTCGCGGACGAGACGCCCGCCCATGCGGCCCGCCTCGGCCACGGTCATCGCGCCACCCGACTTCTGATGCTGCTGGGCCATATGGCTGCTCCTTTCCATGTCGCCAAAGGAAGTGGGCCGCAGTCCCCATACCGTCCGAGCGAGCGCGCGGCAGCACGGATCGGCGGTTCTGTAACAACAAGGCAGATCTCGGACCCTGGGTAAACGCTCGGTCAACATTCGAGCGGCGCTGCTAGTCGATCGCCTCTCCGGCCGCGATCTCGGCGGTCCGCTCCGTCACGAAGCGCCAGACGATCACCGCCGAGGCGAAGGCGGCGACGGCAGACATTATCCCGAGCGCCTCGTAGCCGAAGCCGTCGATGAGGATGCCGCCGATCGACGTGCCGCTCACGATGCCGATGCTGACGATCGCCGAGTTGATGGCCAGGAGCGTGCCTCGGGCGGTCGGGGCGAGCTCCGAGAGGAGCGTCGTGTTCGTCGCGAACCGGGCACCCGCGAAGACGGCGAGGACCAGCGCGATGAGCACCGCGCTGACGAGATCGTGCGCCACGACCGTCTCGAGGAGGATGAGGACGCCGCCGGCGAGGATCGTCCACCCCACGACCACCTTGTGGCCCATGCGGTCGCCGATCCGTCCGCCGAGCTGGCTCCCTGCGACGATGCCGACGCCGGTCACGAGGACGATGAGCGAGGCGGTCGCCGTCGGGAGCGCGTACCGCTCGACGAAGAACGCGACGACGTACGTGATCCACGTGAACCAGAAGATCGAGCCGAGCAGCGAGGACG
>WNFU01001526.1_pt1 | contig 38243 bp, 46 predicted proteins | sample 5400121 | NCBI WGS metagenome assembly WNFU01 (sample SAMN13153360, study PRJNA577476) | soil metagenome | isolation source: 100 cm soil or saprolite under grassland replicate 1 | place: USA:California | collected 2016-06-15
CGGGGTGGTAGCCGTTCCGAAGGGGACCGGCGAGATGGGCGCTCTCGGGGCGGCGTTCGTGGTGCTCGCCCCCCATGGCGCAGCAACGGCGGATGACCTCCTTGCGTTCTGCCGCGAACATCTTTCCGACCACGAGGTGCCGACGTTGATCAGCTTCGTCGAGCGACTGCCAAGGAATTCCGTCGGCAAGCTCATGAGGAGCGAGTTGCTCGAATCGGCAAGGGCGTCGGCGCGAAAGCATTAGGCCCGGCCGGGCCGGCCGAGCCCGTAGTCCGTCTGCCGCGCCCAAACGGCTCGACTGTGGTCGTCACGATCGAGCGGGCGACAGAATAGCGAGTGAGGCGTGAAGGGGGCGAGATGGCGTTTATCGAAGTCGTGACGGGCGACCCTGAGTTGCAGCCGACCATGGCGCCACTCCAGGAGAGGATCGATCGGATCCTCGGTGATCTCCGCGGGGGCGACGCCGCTGGTGGCGCCCGTCGATTCGTCGAAAGACGTTGCGTTCGGGCCGGGCGCCTGGGAGCAGCTTCCCGAGCCGGTGCGTCAGGCGTTCGTCGGAAATGCCCTGACGTTTCTGGACGAGCAGTCCGATCCCCAATGGGCGGCCCTCGATCTGAAAGCCTTCGGTCGCTTCGACCAGCTCGTGTTGCTCACCCGTGATGACGTCAGCCCACCCTGGTTCGCGAGGATCATCGAGCGGTTGGCGACTGCGCTACCGAGCGCGAAGGCACATGTCTACGCCGGTGCGGGTCACGGGCCCCACGCGACCCACCCCGCAGCGTACGTCGCGGTGCTCACCGGCTTCATCGCTGGCGGGTGATGGCCCGGTCCTCGATCTATATCCGGCATCGGCTTCCAGCACGTGCTGGACGATCTTGTCGAGGTCGCGTCCGCCTCCCCGCGGTCCCTTCTGGAGTTCCTTACCGGACGCGGCTTTGACGGCGGCATCGAACCCCTTCCAGCAGGCCACGAGCAGGGTCTGCATCCGAGTGAGCTCTCGCCTGTGCACCGGGCGCGCGTCGAACTTGGGCGTCTTGCCGGGCGCGCCGAAGTCGGTCGTGGCGTCTCCCTCGAGCTGCTCGGCCACGCGGAAGACGGAAACGTCCCGAGGGGAAGCAAAGCCCAGGGGGATGCGACGGAGCACCTTCGCGTAGCGCGGCGCGTAATCGAGCAACGCTTGCATCGCAGACTGCTCGTCCTTCCCGCTCCGGCACCATCCCGGCCACTCGAGCGCGCCCGCGAAGGCGCGTTTCTTGCCGCTTTCCAGATACACGTCGATCGTTTTCCGCGGTGGCACCATCCGCCGAAGCCTACGTGATTCGTATCGATCGGCGGGCGGGTGGTGATCGCCGTGGGAGCCATCACGTTCGCCGCCGTGCCCCCCCGCAGCGCTCGCTGCCATCGCTGGAGGGCGTGTCTGGTGGAGGCGGTGGCCGCCGGTTTGGCCCCTGGCTACGGCGGTTGTTCCTCGGACCACCTGTGGGTTAGAACAGCGGCTCGTTGTCGTAATAGCTCGGGAGGAGACGACATGCGGGTCGGGGTGTTGGGGACTGGAGTGGTAGGACAGACGTTGGCGGCAAAGATCTCCTCGCTCGGTCAGGAGGTGATGATGGGGACGCGAGATGTGCAGGCGGCGCTGGCCCGCACGGATGCCGGGTGGGGCGCGAAGGTGCTCTCCGAGTGGACGGCGGAGCACCCACACGTGAAGCTCGGGACCTTCGCAGACGCCGCCACCCACGGCGAGACCGTGTTCAACGCCACGGCCGGGATGGCCTCCCTTGACGCCCTCCAGGCGGCCGGCGCGGCGAACCTGGACGCGAAGATCCTGGTCGACGTGGCCAATCCCTTGGACTTTTCCCAGGGGATGCCGCCGACGCTGTCGGTCTGCAACTCGGACTCCCTTGCCGAGCAGATCCAACGAGCCTTCCCCGAGGCGAAGGTCGTGAAGTCGCTGAACATCGTCAACTCGGAAGTGATGGTGGACCCCAGCCAGGTGGCCGGCGGGGATCACCACATGTTCGTGAGCGGGAATGACGATGACGCCAAGGCCGAGGTCACCCGGATCTTGCAGGAATGGTTCGGGTGGAAGAACGTGCTCGACCTCGGGGACATCACTTCAGCCAGAGGGATGGAGATGCTGGTGCCGTTGTGGCTGCGGTTGTCCATGACGCTGCAGACGCCGATGGCCACCATCAAGGTCGTGAGCTAGCGGAGGTTCGATACTCGGAAACGACAAAGGCCGCCGCGCTTTCGCGCGGCGGCCCCCGTCCTTGGTTCGGCTCGTTACGCCACAGGACGAACGTTCGACGCCTGGGGTCCCTTCGGACCCTCGGTCACGTCGAACTCGACCTTCTGGTTCTCCTCCAGGTTGCGGTAGCCCGCGCCAGAGATCGCGCTGAAATGCACGAACACGTCGGGACCGCCCTCCTGGGAGATGAAGCCGAAGCCCTTCTCAGAGCTGAACCACTTCACGGTGCCAGTAGCCACGTACGAATTCCCCTCCTCTCCTGGCCGGTTCGGACCTGAATGCTGTCCGTCGGCCTGCCGGTTTCGCACCGGCCAGGGAACCGCACGAGAAGCCCCGCGATGAACCCTGCAACTGCGGTGTTGATGATAACCCTCTACCTACGGCGGCGCGATCGGGTCATGCCCGATCGGCGGCCCTTCGAGCTGAACACGACCCGAGGCGGGGCGATGGTCATGCCCTCCGCCTTGAACTCTTCGGCGAGCTTCAGGCGCGATGCCATCCGGCTCACGTCGCCCTGCTGCTCGGGGGTGACCAGGGTGACCCCCATCCCGGTCGCTCCCGCTCGTGCCGTTCTCCCCACCCGGTGCACGTAGCCGATGTCGTCGGCCGGCGGGTCGTAGTTGATGACGTGGGCGATGTTCTCCACGTCCAGGCCGCGAGCCGCCACGTCGGTGGCGATGAGCGTGGAGACCTTCCCGGTGTGGAACCGAGCCAGGGTCCGCTCGCGCTGGGCCTGCGAGAGGTCGCCGTGCATGGCCGCGACCGACAGCCCCTTGGCCTTCAGCCTGGCGGCCAGGCGATCTGCCCCCCGCTTGGTCCGGGTGAACACCAGGGCCAGCCCGGGCTCGGCCAGCAGCAGCTCGATGAGCGCGTCCACCTTGCCGTGCTCGGAGACGGGGACGAATCGGTGTGCCGCTTCGTCGACCGTGGCCTTCGCCGAGACGACCTCGTGGCTGACGGGGTCGCGGGTGTAGCGACGGGCGAGCTGCCCGACCGCGCCCTCGAGCGTCGCCGAGAAGAACATCGTCTGGCGCTCCTTCGGGATCCTTCGTACCAGGGCGGCGACCTGCGGCTCGAAGCCCATGTCGAGCATCCGGTCGGCCTCGTCCAGGACGAGGATGCGTACTCCATCAAGCCGGACGAGCCTTCGATTCGCCAGATCCTCGAGACGGCCGGGCGTGGCCACCAGGATGTCGGCCATGGACACCCCTTTGGACTGCTCGCGGATGGAGACGCCGCCGTAGGCGGCCGCCACCCGGAGGCCTTTGACCCGGGCCACGTCGCGAAGCTCACCTACCACCTGCGAAGCCAGCTCGCGGGTGGGCACCAGGATCAAAGCCTGGGGACGCTGGTCGGTGCGGGGCGTCAGCCGCTCAGCGATGGGCAGGGCGAAGGCCAGCGTCTTGCCGGACCCGGTCTGGGATTTGGCCAGGACGTCCCGGCCGGTCAGAGCGTCGCCGACGACCAGGGTCTGGATGGGAAACGGGATGGTGATACCGCGAGTGGCGAGCGCGCGCGCCACCGGCTCGGACACGCCGAGCTCGGGGAAGCTACGAACGGTCATGCATATTCCTCCCTGCGACTCGAGGTGAGTCGCGACGATCCGGCGAGGCCTCACTCCAACTGCGCCGAACCGTCCACTTCAGGAGGAACTGCGGAAGCGAATCCTCACGGGGCGAAAGACTCCTCACCCGTACTCTAAGGATACCAGCTCAAGAGGGCCGGTCGCGCCAGTTCGAGGAGCGAGCGAATCGCCTCGCTTCGGGGCTCCCGGACCAAGGACTCGAAGGAGGCGACCGGGTGGGGTTTCCTCTGCCCGAACATCCCAGCGCTGCTCGAAGCCCACTTCGGCGCGCCGCCCTCGCCGGTGCTCCTGGGACAGATGAAAGAGCTGAACATGCGTCCGATCCACCGGGTATGTCGTCGCCTTCAGCGAGGGCGTGAGCTACGAGGTGCACAAGGTTGGGGGATGGAAGCAGAGCGTCCTCTCCGGAGAAGGCCTGGTCGTGCATCTCACCGGGCCGGGGCGGGCCTTCATGCAGAAGAGGAGCGCGCACGCGCTCGCCGGATGGCTGGCGCCGTTGCTGCCAACTGGCAGCGACTCGGCCAGCAAGGGCATCAGGATCGGCGGCGTCAACCTCGGCGGGCTGACCCGCGCGAGACGGAGGGTCTGACCCCTCCGTCTCGCGATCTTGGTCGGCCGGGTCGTTCCTAAGCGTCGAAGCCGACGAGCACGCGCTCCTCCTCGGCCACCTTGACGCCCGGCTCCCGGCCCTCCACGCGCACCTGCGGCAGCCACTGCAGCCAACCGGGCAGATACCAGTTCCGGTGGCCGAGCAGCCGCATCGTGGCCGGCACCAGGAGGGTCCGCACGATCGTCGCATCGATGAACACGGCGACCGCCAGGCCGAAGCCCATCTGCTGGAGTGGACCGAGCCGTCCGGCGGCGAACCCCGTGAACACCGCCACCATGATCAGCGCGGCGCCGGTGATGATCCCGGCTGTCGTGCGAAGCCCGTACGCCACAGCCTCGCTGTTGTCGTGGGTCTTGTCGTATTCCTCGCGGATCCTGGTGAGCAGGAACACGTGGTAGTCCATCGAGAGCCCGAACAGGATCGAGAACAGGAACAGCGGCAGCCAGGCTTCGATCGCCTCCGCCTTCTGGAACTGGAACCCGATGGCGTTGAAGAACCCGATGCCCACGCCCTTCTGGAACACCAGCGTGACTGCCCCGTACGCGGCGCCCACCGACAACAGGTTCATGATGATCGCCGTGACCGGTACGACGATCGACCGGAACACCACCGTCAGAAGGATGAACGACAGTCCGAGGACGAACGCCAGGACGATCCACTGATAGCGGTTCGCCACGTCGAGGAAGTCGGTGAAGAACGCGGTGTTCCCACCGACCAGCACCTCGGCCCCGTCCACGCCCTTGAAGGCTGCCGGCACGATCGTGCTGCGCAGGTCTCGGATCCCCTGGAACGCGGTTTCGTTGCTTGGGTCGCGCTTGAAGAACGCATCGACCTCGATCGCGGTGCCGTCCTTGCTGGTGATGATGTCCGTCCGGGGAGCGAACGCGGCGGTCCCCGCGATGGCGTGCCGCAGCCTCGCGATAGCGGACTGAACGTCCGCACTGCTCACGTCGCCGGTGATCACGATCTGGGTGGGATCCGTCTGCCCTCCCGAGAACTCCCGTTCCAGAGTGAGGAACGCCTGCTTAGAGGGGAAGTCGTCGGAGAGCTGGCTCACGTTCTGGGACGTGCCGCGGTGCAGTTGGAAGTAGAACGAGCCCAGGCCGCCCAGAACGAGCAGGCTCGCGATTAGGAACACGGCGGGGCGAGCCATGACCCCCCGGGTGATCCGGTCCCACACCCCGCCTCTGGGATCGTACGTGCTGTCGACCCTGGCCCGCTTTGACAACCTCGGCCAGTTGATTCGGTCGCCCAGCAGCGCGAGGATCGCCGGAAGCAACGTCATCGACGCGGCCAGGGACGCCAGGGTCACCAGGATCGCTCCGCCGGCCAGTGCCCGGAAGATGGTCGTAGGGATGATGAACATCCCGAGCAGCGCGAGCACGACCGTCAACCCGCTGAAGAAGACCGCTCGGTTGGCCGTGGCGCCGGCGCCTCCGATGGCCTCGAGCTTGTCGAAGCCCTTCTTCCGCTCCTCGCGGTACCGGGACACGATGAACAGTGAGTAGTCGATCCCGACCGCCAGGCCGATCATCGTGACCATGTTCGTCACGAACAGGTTGAACTCGAACAGCTGACCGATCAGCGTCACCAGCCCGAGCGCGATCGTGATGGCGAACAGCGCCATCACGATCGGGGTGACGGCGGCGGCGACCGCCGCGAACACCACGATCAGGACGATCAGGGCGATCCCGATCCCGATGGACTCGCCCTTGCGCAGGTCCTCCTCGGCGATCTTGGTGAAGTCGGCCTCGAGGGTTCCCTGACCGGCCACCTGGACTGTGAACCCGTTGGAGTCATTGCGATCCGCGATCGCGCGCAGCTTCTCGATGTTCGTATTGCTGGTCTTCTTCAGGCCAACCGAGATCAAGGTGGTCCGGCCGTCTTTGGAAACGAGCCCGGCCGCCTGCTCCTTCGAGTGTTGCGCGACGTCGTAGTAGGTCGTCGGCTGACCCACCAGGGTGGAGCCGTCGAGGACCCCGATCTGGCGCTTGAGGCCGGTGACCAGGGATTGGTATCGGGGATCGTCGACGGTCAAGGACTTCGACTGGATGACGAAGAACTCGGTGCTGTCGGCCTTGTTGCCCCCCGGGGTGAATCGCGCGTCGAGGATGTCCTGCGCCTTCACAGACTCGGGTTTGTTGGTGAACGCGATGTCCTGGTTGAGGACGCCACCGAGCAAGGCGCTGCTCAGCACTCCCGCCGCGATGATCACCACCAGCCACACTCCAAGGGTGCGCCAGGGGTGACGGCTGCTGGCTCTTGCCAGGGACTCCGGACTCAGCTTCATGTTGGGTTCCCCCCTCCCGCGGGCTTACCGCGGAAACTTACGGCATATGTTGACACCGTAAGTTACCGGTGTACGATGTAAGTGTCAACCCCTTGTGGGAGCCGATATTCCATGGCGAACGTGAAAACGGAGCGAAGTTCTGAAGTCCGGGAGGAGAAATCCCGACGGGAGCCGCTGACAAGGGAGCGCATCATCCGCGCGGCCCTTCGAATCATGGACGAGGAGGGCCTCGAGGCTGTCTCGATGCGACGCATCGGCCGTGAGCTCGGAGTCGAGGCCATGTCCCTGTACAACCACGTGCAGGACAAGGAGGACATCCTCGACGGAATCTGCGAAGCCGTCCTAGCGGATTTTCGGGTCCCGCTGGCCGATGAGTGGGCCGAGGGAGCCAGGCTCGCCGCCCACGAGTACCGTCGTCTGCTGCTCGCGCACCCCACCGTGATCACGCTCATGACCGAGCGCAAGCGTCCTTTCACCAACGCCGAGTCCTTGCGGGCATACGAGTTCGCCCTGGAGGTGTTCCGGACCGCGGGTCTGTCCGAAGAGGATTCGGTGAAAGCGTTCCACGTCTTCGGCGGCTACATCCTGGGATTCGTCACCCTGGAGCTCGGCCTGATGGTCGACGGGCCGGATGACGAGGCGCACGCCCAGGCCCACCAGGAGATGGCTCGGCTGCTCGCGTCGGCTGACCTGCCACGGATGCGTGAGGCTATGCCGCATTTCATGAACTGTGACCTGGCGGAGCAATTCGATTTTGGGTTGGATCTCCTGATCGAAGGCATCCGGGCCCGTATCGCCGTCAGCCTGTAGGGCTCGATCCACGCCCCACGAGGAGACTCGGGCAGCAGGGGCCTCGGAGGAGTGACCCCGCTGCCCACACGACCTGCGCCCGACGGCCGCGGGTCCCGATGTCGTGCCGGAACCCGCGAGTCGTAGCCGCTCGGGCGAACGATGCTCTAGCTGTATCTGGGCGATTCGAACAGCGCGATGATGTTCCCCTCGCTGTCCTTGAACCAGGCCCCGCGCTCGCCCTCACCGAACTCCGCGACCCCCTCCACTGTCTTGACCCCGGGGATGTCGTAGTCCTCGAAGGTGACCCCTCGGGACTTCAGGTCGTCCATCTCCGCGCTGAGATCCTTGGCCATGAAGCCCATCGCGGTCGCCTGGTTCGTGCCAGCAAACTGCGACGGGTACACCCAGAACTCCGTGCCATCGCCAGTCGTGTACTGCACTCCACCTTCATCCTCGTACGTCGGCTTGAGGCCGAGGTGATCCGCGTACCAGCTCTTGGCCCGTTCGATGTCGCTCGCCGGAAGCATCGCCGCGCAGCGCCTGCCTTCGAACATTCTTCCCCACCTCCTCCAGGCTCGGGACTACGGGGAGCATGGCGATCTCGGGGGTCCCACGTCAAACGGGAGAACACCCTCACCAACTGGACCGCTGCTCCGGCATCCTTCTCCGCGTGACGGAGACCTCGCCCCGGCGCATCATGAGGTTCGTGCGGCGCGAAATGCCCTCTGGGACGGTGACCTTCCTCTTTACCGATATTGAGGGCTCCACGAAGCTGCTGAACGAGCTCGGCCCACAGACGTACGCGGACGCTCTGCGGGAACATCGTCGCGCTCTCCGCGAGGCGTTCGCTCGCCACGGCGGCGTCGAGGTCGATACGCAAGGCGATGCGTTCTTCGTCGCCTTCCCAACCGCGCCTGGGGCGCTTGAGGCGGCGAGGGAGGCGCAGGAGGCCCTGGCCCAAGGCCCGATCCGTGTGCGCATGGGCCTGCACACTGGCACGCCGCACCTAGCCGAGGAAGGTTACGTCGGGCAGGACGTGCACGAGGGAGCGCGAATCGCAGCGGCCGGTCACGGGGGCCAGGTGCTGCTCTCGAAGGAGACATGCGATCTCGTCGACGCTCCGGTGACCGACCTCGGAGAGCACCGCCTGAAGGACTTCGAGCAACCGGTGTGGATCTTCCAGCTCGGCGCGGAGCGCTTCCCCCCACTCAAGACGATCTCGAACACGAACCTGCCCCGCCCGGCGAGCTCGTTCGTTGGCAGGGACAAGGAAGTCCAGGATGTCGCGTCGCTACTCAAGGACAGCGCCCGGCTGGTGACCCTGACCGGGCCCGGCGGATCCGGCAAGACCCGGCTGGCGATCGAGGCCGCTGCCTCGCTCATACCGGAGTTCAAGGCGGGCGTGTACTGGGTAGGTCTCGCCCCGCTCCGGGACCCGGCTCTCGTCATCGATACGATCTCGCAGACCCTCGGCGCCAAGGATGGCCTGGCCGATCACATCGGGGACCGCGAGCTCCTGTTTCTGCTCGACAACCTCGAGCAGGTCATCGAGGCGGCACCGGAGCTGTCCTCTCTCGTGGAGGCCTGCCCGAACCTGAGGCTCCTCGTCACGAGCAGGGAGCTGTTGCGGGTCAGGGGAGAAGTCGAGTATCCGGTGCATCCGTTGGCAGAGCCCGAGGCGGTCGACCTCTTCTGCGCCCGTGCACGAACTGCGCCAGGCGAGACTATCCACGAGCTTTGCCGAGCGCTCGACAACCTCCCGCTCGCGCTCGAGCTCGCTGCGGCCAGGGCAAGCGTGCTCTCGCCCAGACAGATCCTCGAGCGGCTCTTCAAGGGCCTGGACCTGCTCAAGGGGGGACGGGACATCGATCCTCGCCAGCGGACCCTGCGGGCCACGATCGAGTGGAGCCACGACCTGCTCACGCCCGATGAGAAGCGACTGTTCGCCAGACTCTCGGTCTTCCGCGGCGGATGCACGCTGGAGGCGGCAGAGGACGTGGCGGAGGCGGACCTGGACATCCTGCAGTCCCTGGTGGAGAAGAGCCTCATCCGGCACCGAGACGCGAGATCCTGGATGCTGGAGACGATCCGGGAGTATGCGGCCGAGCGGCTCGAGGCCTCCGGCGAGGCCGAGGAGATGCGGCGCCGGCACGCCAATCACTTCCTTGCGCTGGCGGAGGAGGCGGAACGAGCGGATCTGCGTTGGCGCCCCGGGCCGTGGCTCGACCGGCTGGAGCGCGAGCACGACAACCTCCGCGCTGCCCAGGACCGACTCGAGGCATCAGGCGAGAGCGAGCTGTGCTTGCGGCTGGCAGCAGCCCTGTGGCGGTTCTGGCAGATGAGAGGCTACAGGGCGGAAGGGCAGCGTCGTCTCGAAAGTGCGCTGCGCGCTGACCAGCGTCCGACGGCGGCGCGCGCCAGGGCGCTAAATGGAGCGGCAGTCATGGCGGTCGAGGGTGGAGATCCTGCGACCGCGAAACATCGGGCCGAGGAGGCGCTCGCGCTCAATCGCACGCTCGGGGATGCGTGGGGCATCGCTTTCTCTGGATTCATGCTCGGCCAGGCCTCCTCCGAGGGAGGCGATTTCCAAAGGGCGCGGCAGCTCTGGGAAGAGAGCGTCCGAGCGTTCCGCGAGCTCGGCGACGAGAACTACGCGCTGCTGGCCAGTCGCGTCCTCACGGGGACGTACTACGACCTCGGCGATCGGGAACGAGCCCGAGAGCTGCACGAGGACAACCTCCGGCAGGCACGGACGCAGGGCAACCAGGAGCTGCAGGCCGATCTGACCGGCACCCTGGCGGAGTATGCCCTCGAGGAGGGTCGGGTCCAAGACGCCCTCCCGATGCTGAAGGACTGCCTGCGTATCTGTAGTGACCTCGGCAATCCTCTCGAGATCGCGATGGCTCTCCGCCGCTCCGCCTGGGGTCTGGCCTTGACCAGAAGGGCTGCAACGGCCGCTCGGCTCCTCTCGTGTTCCGAGGCCGTGCGCCTGGAGATGGGCTTCAAACGCCTGTGGTTCGGGGAGCTCAAGGAAGAGGAGCTCAACCGCATCCACGTACAGCTCGACGAAGCCGCCTTTTCCGATGCCTGGGAGGCAGGCCGGAAGCTTTCCCTCGAGGAGGCCGTCGCCCTCGCCCTCGAGTCCCTGGTCTAGTGATTCGCCTTTTCCATAGTTTGGTCGCGGCGATCGGAGAAAGGCGGTGGCTTGTTCGCGCCTCAGGAGAAGGAGTGCACGGCGCTCGCGATGAGGGTCACCGAGCCAGTGGTCCCGTACATGCCGGCGAGGAAGATGACCTCCGTCGACTTCCAGCCCACGCCAATGAGCAGAGCGATCGCTGCGATGGCAAGCGCCATCGCGCCGGTGGTGGCGAGGACACGCCGGAACCGGAGTGCTTGGAACGCCGTGCCAGACCCGAACGGGTCGCGGGCCGAGTAGCGCGAGGTCGCTGCACCTCCGCCGACACCGACACCGGCGCCGACAAGCACCTTCTGCGGTGTGACCCTCTCGGGTGCGATCGAAGGGTGAAGGAACGCCGCCCCGAAGCAGGCGTACGCGAGTAGCCAGCTGGCATCAAGGGCCCCGCCGACCGAGTAGGCGGCCCCGAAGTCCTGGAAGGCGAAGCCGGTATCCGCAACCAACAGAAGTAGGAAGGCGGCGCCGAGGAGCCCGTGGTGGGGCTTGGCAGCCCTGTCCGTGAGGGCGAGCCGCACCACCAGGCCCAGGAGCACCAGATCCATGAGCGGATAGGCGATGGCCACGGCTCGCCCCGCCATCCCCACATCCTTTGTGTATGCCCTTCCCAGGAACACGATGGAAGCCACGACCAATGAGGTAGCGACGGCGGCGGCGTCGACCACGGCCGAGCGATGCCGGCGAGGGGTCCGCCCCCGAATGAGGCTGATCAGCCCTGCCCCCAGGAGTCCGTACGCGCTCAGATACAGCATGTCGGCCACGGAGGGAACAGGCTTGTAGTCGCCGTAGGCGATGTCACCCGCGGAGAGGATCAGAACGCCGAACGCGAGCAGAACCCACGCTGCTCGCGGCTCGGCCCGATTCCTGGTGAGCCCGATGAACATGACAACGGAGGCGGACACGCCGATGACGTCGTAGTAGACGGATTGCGTGCTCTCGGCGACGAAGAAGTAGCCGATGATGGCGATGGCTGCTCCGGCCAGCCAGTACCGCCACCCTGTTTCCATGATAGAACGAACCTCCTCGGCACTTCATCGTCCTCTCTCAGGGCGCGCTTTACCGTCTTCCGCTCGACGATGAGCCGGTCCAGATTTCGGGCTCCCCGAGCCGCAGGGCTTCGCCAGGCGACTCGGCTCACCGCTGCAGCCAGTAGGCTCCTCCCTGGATGATTCGGTACGGTGTCCATGCGGGGACCGAGGGCGCGAGCTTCGAGGAGTGCCTCGAGTTCTGGCAGCGGGTCGAGGCGCTTGGCTACGAGTGGATCTCGGTGTGGGACCACTTCTACCCCCTGGTCGGTAGTTCGTCCGGCCCGGGGTCCTTCGACGCGGTGGTCTCGCACGCCGCCCTGGCCAGTGTGACCAAGAAGGCCCGCGTCGGCGTGTTGTGTACTCGGTGGGCTACCGCGATCCGGCCGTGCTGGCCAACGCCATCTCCGCGATCGATCACCTCTCCGGCGGCCGGTGCGAGGTAGCGATTCGCGCCGGGTGGCACGAGCAGGAGTACCGGGCGTACGGCCTGCCCTTCGAGCCGGCCGGGGAGCGCCTGGACAAGCTGGAGGAGGGCGTGCAGTGCCTGGCGGGCCTGCTTCGCAACGAACGATTCTCCTTCGAGGGGAACCACTTTCGGCTGGAGGACGCGGCGCTCGGGTCCGCCCGGTACACGAGCGCGTCCCGGTGTGGATCGGTGGGATGGGGGAGAAGCGAACGCTCCCCATGGCCGCGCGATACGCCGAGGGGTGGGACGCCCCGCTGCAGCTCTCGGCCGAGGAGTTCGCCCACAAGGTCGAGGTGCTCGAGCGGGCGTGCGAGGCGATCGGCCGGGATCTTGGCGCGATCCGGAGATCGGGCCATGTGGCGGTGCTGCGAGACGAGGACGAGGTCCGAGAGCGCTTTGGCAACTACGAATACGCCTCGCGACCGGGTGGCGCCATCTGGGGCTCGGATGACCAGGTGCTCGAGGGCCTCAAGGGGTTCGAGGAAGCCGGCGCCGACCAGATCCTCCTGGCCGGCAACATCGCGTGGGGAACCGACCAGCTCGAACGGGCTGCCAGACTGTTGGGCCTGCCTGCCCCCGCGAACCTGATGCTCATCTCGTCGCACGGTTTGGGATCATTCCCAGCGTTATGTTCGCGCCGATCACAAAGCAAGTGAGGGGCGCCGGCGGCGCCCCTCACGCATAACGAGTCCTTCGGTTACTAGGGCAGCGGGACGAAGTCCTTGAGAAACAAGCCGGGCGGAATCCGTATCCATCCGATAGGTCTTGTCTGTCGCCGTGCAGACCGCATCGCCCGTCACCGTGATCGATACGATCAGGGTGGACTCGACCCCACCCAGGAAGTGCGGTCCTCCTGAATCGCCGTAGCAGGTTCCGCCGTCTCCCGAAGCGTCGTTCATTGAGAGCGTGAACCAAGCGCTTGTGAGCGAAAGAGAGGATTGAAGGGCGAACCGACGTTCGTCGTTGTCGAGGATATTGTCGAACCCGCCCTGCCGCTGCTCTCGGACCGTTCCGTAGCCGACCGCTGTGAAGGTCTGGTCATCGAGCGAGTGATCCGCCTTCAGCTCATCCAGCAGACCCTTGGTGGGCAGTTGTGCCGGGGTAAGGCCCTGGACCGGCTGGTCCAACACGATCACGGCCACATCGTGGGTATCGTTCTGGCCCCCACCGTACTCGGGATTCGTGAAGGAAGTGCCGGGGAGGAACGTCGAGTTCTTGCTGATCACGGGATCGAACGAAACGAAGACCTCGTCCGGCGGGATCCCCCGGTTCACCAACCCCACCGTGCAGTGCGACGCGGTCAGGAAAACGTCCTGAGCGATCAGCGTGCCTGAGCAGAACATGTCGTGCTCGTCGAGCTGGCCGAACGGCTCCCGCCAGTCGGCGACCAGCGTTCCGACGTTGGGATGCAGGTTGTCGTCGAACTCACCGTAGACGATGGCCTGCGCGGGCAGGGCCATGGCGAGCGCCATACCCAGACCGAGTACGACTGCGAAGACTCGTCTTCTCATGCGCTCCCCTCTCGTTTGGCCGGACGTTTGGTGAGGGCAGAGATCATAGAGTCCGCCTAGAGGGGGGCCTGGCCTCGAGCCGCTAGGTCGAAGTCGGTCCCTGAGTGCGCGGTGAGCTGTCGAACGCGAGTTGCGTTCGCGCAGGCTCGCGGAGCGATTCGAGGAATGCTCCCTCTTGGTAGAGACGCTCAGTTTCCAGATACTCGGGAGCCGGTTCGAGCGCCCGAACGAGGTCTCGCTCCCCGCCCTGGTCCGCGAGCCAGAGGGCGACGACGTACAGCGCCGGGATCTGGAGCGCCCTGAATTCGTAGGGAACTTCCTGGAGCTCCGAGCGTCTTTGGAGTTCGTCGATCGCCGCAGCCGTCGACTGCACGAACGGTCCCTCGTTGAACTGGGAGAACCTCGGCGGCTTGCCTTCCGACTCGACGACCACCTCGGCGCTGGCGATCGGCGTTCTGTCCGCCTCGACCAGATATCTCCACGCGACCAGGCGAGCGTCCCGAAGGCGTCGCCCGTCGACCAGGTCCTGCAAGGACAACGTGTAGACGGGATGGGGAACCGCGAGCGTCAGGGTGTCGGCCCGCGCGCGGGCGAGCGCCGGCGTGCGGAACCGCCCGCGCTTGGCGAACTCGTTGAGCGTCGATCTGACCTCGTCGAGGACCCGGTTCGGTGCTTCCGCGACGCGAAGTGGCATGGTCAGGCGCTCCTCATGCCTTGGTGTAGTAGGTGTGGGTCCATGAGCCGGTCCCCTGGTAGCTCGTGTTGAACGTGTCGAATGCGACGTCCGAGGAGCCGTACCACGGATCCTCCACCGCCACGTAGTTGGTGGCCCCCTCCAGATATCCGGCGAGGATGACGAAGTGTCCGCCGCCGCCCGACCAACCGATCCTCGCACCCAAGGGCCGGAGGGCGTCGATCTCGGAATCCACGGTGCTGAAGGCGGCAGCTCCGCCGGCCCAGCTCTTGAGATTCCCCGTCCGGGTCAGCGCCAGGTCCAGGTACCAGGGCTGGTTGCAGCCTGACGTGCTGCCGTCCTGGCAGCAGGTCATCTGGCCGAGCTCGGCATTGACCACGTCGCACTGGGTCCAGGTGCTCGAGGGGTTGTAGTAGTGGGAGACGCTGGTCGAGACGGCCGCCCAGCACCACTGCGTCTGTTGCTGGTGCTGCATGGTGAAGGTCAGTCGATCCCAGCCGCCCAGCAGCTCGTTGAGGATGTGCAGGAGCCGTGCCAGCAAGCGGCGCAGCCAGGTGATGAACCACGACCACCATGAGATGGAGATCGCGATATCGACTCGCGTCCGGTCTCGGAGGTTTCCCTGATCCACCCGTCGAGCCTCCTCGGGGCGGGCCGACCCCGCGCTTCAATCTAGGCACGAACGCCTCGCCGAGGCAAAGCGCCAGCTGCTGGCGGTGCAGGCGCTGGCGCTCCGTCCACGGTTGAGCCAGTTCGCCCCCCGGCCGACGTTCGCTAAAGTGTCGTCATGACGACGGTGCTCCTGTTTCATCATGCGCAAGGGCAGACGCCAGGGTTCCTGGACTTTGCCGACGATCTGCGAGCGGCCGGCCATACGGTCCACACGCCCGATCTGTACGACGGCAACACGTTCGATGACCTCGACGAGGGAGTCGCTTACGCCCAGAAGGTCGGTTTTGGGGAGATCGGGCGGCGTGGTACGGCGGCGGCCGATGGACTACCGGCCGACATCGTCTACGCGGGGTTCTCCCTCGGTGCTATGCCCGCGCAGTCGCTGGCGCAGACGCGGCCGGGGGCGAGAGGAGCGCTCCTCTATTCCTCAGCCGTGCCGACATCCGAGTTTGGGGGCTCGTGGCCGGAAGGCGTGCCGCTCCAGATCCACATGATGGATTCCGACCCCTGGTCAGAGGAGGATCGGCCGGCGGCCGAGGCGTTGGTCAAGGAGGCCGAGGACGCAGAACTGTTCCTTTACCCAGGTTCCGGCCATCTCTTCGCCGACTCAAGTGTGGAGGACTACGACGAGCAGGCAGCCGGGCTGCTCAAGGAGCGCACGCTGGCCTTCCTGCACCGGGTCGGCTAAGGCCGAGATCCAGCGCTCGCCCTTGCTGCAGGCTGCTCTGGACGCTTTGCGGCTACGTTCATAGATCGATCTGGAGCGGACATGAAATTCGCCAACACGGTGATGGTTGAGCGGCCGGCTCATGATGTCTTCGATATCTTGGCCCACTTCGAGAACGTCCCGAAATGGAACTACGCGATCGTCGAGACCACCAAGACGTCACAGGGCCCAGTCGCCGTGGGCGCGACCTACCGCCAGATCCGGTCCGTTCCTTCGCGGAGCGAAGAGAGGTTCGAGGTAACGGAATTCGAACCTGACAGGCGGCTGGCGATCCGCGGAGACCTCGGGCCGTTCGAGGGAACGCTGACGTACGAGCTGGAGCCCGCCGGCGGCGGAACCCGCTTGACCAATAGGGCTGATCTGCAAGCTCGCGGACTGGCCAGGCTGGTCGCCCCTCTCGCGGTCGGAAGGATCCGCGAGGCGGTCGCGGCAAACCTGGCGAAATTGAAGGAGCTCTTGGAGTCGAGCTGACCAGCTCGGCTAGGAGTCAGGATGACCGGAGGAAGGCTAGGACGGCCAGGACGCGGCGATGGTCGTCGTCCTGCGGGAGCAGGTCGAGCTTGGTGAAGATGCTCGAGATGTGCCCCTCGACGGTCTTGGGGGAGAGGAACAGCCGCTCGCAGATCGCCTGATTGGATCTGCCCTCGGCCATCAGCTGGAGCACCTGTCGCTCCCGTTCGGTGAGCTGGTCGATCCCGCCGGCGTCGCGCCGGCGCCGAGCAGCTAAGCGACGACGTCGGGATCGATCACCGATTGCCCTCGGGACACGCGGCGGACCGCGTCGGCGAAGTCGGCGACGTCCGCCACCCGATCCTTCAATACGTAGCCGATCCCCGCGGCGCTCTCGGCGAGCAGGTTCATCGCGTGGTACGTCTCGACGTACTGGGAGAGCACCACCACTGCGATGTCCGGGAACTCCTCTCGGAGCTGCTTCGCGGCCACCAGACCCTCGTCCGTGTTCGTGGGAGGCATCCGGATGTCGGTGACCACCAGGTCGGGAGGATCCGATCGGACCCGGTCGAGGAGTTCCTTTCCATCTCCGGCCTGGCCCACCACGTTGAAGCCTGCCCGTGAGGACCCGCACCAGGCCCTCCCGGAACAGCACCGAGTCGTCGGCCACCACGATGCGAAGACTGGCCGTGGCCTCGGTTCCATCGTGGGTGGAGCCGAGCGAGGCGAAGCGCGAGGCGGGATCGTCTTCCAGCGGAGCGATCCGGATCACCCGGACGGGCTCGCCCAGGTGCTTCAGGGGATCGAGCCGCGATCCTCATACACGAGATCCTCCAGCGTGCCCTGTGGGAAGCCATGGCGTGCTTGGCCACGTTGGCCAGTGCCTCGGACACCACGAAGTAGGCGGTCGCCTCCACCGGTGGCGAGAGTCTGCCAGAGGGCACAAACTCGATCGGGGCGGGGACGCTGGCCCGCAGGGCGAGCGACTCGAGGGCCGGCCCGAGCCCGGCGTCGGTCAGGATCGCGGGGTACATCCCTCGAGCGAGCTCGCGGAGCTCGTTCAACACGTCTCCCAGTCCCGCGGCGACGCGGTCCAGCTCCTCGCACAGCCCCGGGTCGGCCGCCCGCTCGCGGGCGAGCCCCAGTCCCATGGACAGGCTGAGCAGCCGCTGCTGCGCGCCGTCGTGGATGTTGCGTTCCAGCCGCCGGCGCTCGGCGTCCTGCGCGGCAACCAGCCGCTGGCGGGAGGCCCTGAGGTCCTCGAACAGGCCGACGTTGCGAAGGACCAGCGCGGCCTGAGCGGCCAGAGCCAGGATGAGCCGCTCCTTCGCCGGGACCATTGGATCGCTGGGTCGCTGCACCAGCGTGATCGCTCCGAGCAGCTCGTCCTGATGCACGACGGGGTAGACGCGATCCCAGCCGGGAAAGACGGGGAAGCCCGGGGCCGTCGACCGGCACCACCTTAAGAGTCCCGCTCTCGTTCGGCGGCCACGTCGCGCTCAGGTGAAGCTGGTTCCCCGATCGAAGCCACACGCCGGTTTCCAGAGCGCCGGTAGCCGACGCGAGCGCCTGCACGATCGTGGGGAGGACTTCCTGGACCGAGTACGAGCCGGACATCCGATGGGCCAGGTCCGAGAAGACGTCATAGGGCGTGGCCCGCTTCCCGTAGACCAACTTGTCGGCGAAGCGAGCGGCCCGGGCCCGGATGGGCTGGAAGCCCACCGCCACCACCGCCGCGGCCGAGTAGACCAGCAGCGAGTTGTCGCTGCCCTTCTTGATCGTCGAGCCCAGCGCCACCACGATCCCCACGTACACGGCCGTGATGAATGCGGCCAGGACGCCCAGGACGATCGACTTCCTCACCACGAAGTCCAGGTCGTACAGGTGGTATTTGAACACCGCGACGCCGACGGCCAGGGGGATCCCCACGCCAACAGAGATGATAAACAGCGTGTGGAAGATCACACTAACTGGGTCCCGTAGGCCCACGCTGCCGACGACCCCGACCAGTCCGAAGAAGGCGGTCACTCCGGCCGCGTCGCGGGCCCACTTGAGCTGCTGACGCTGGTCGCCCGTGGCCCGTGCAAAGCGATAGAAGAGGGCGGCCACTGACGCGAACTCCGCAACGACTGCGGCCAAGAGGATCACGATGATGACCAGCCAGGGCCCGTCGCCGCCGTTTGAGCCGAGGCCGACGGGGTTCTTCACCGGAGCGGTGAAGTGGGTGTACCAGCCCTGGAGGTCTTCCTCCCCGAACGCGGACCCGAAGAACAAGAACGCCGCGCTCCCACCCAGGAGCCAGCCAAACCGTCGCCATGCCCGGCTCATGGCTCGGGCCGTCCGGGAACAGCAGGAAGAGGAACGGGATTGCTATCACGCTCAGATAGGGCGCCCAGCGGTGGGCCCACGCGGCCCACCGCGCGCCCGGCAGCGAGCCGGGGCTCGTCACCAGCGCCCGGATCGTGTACTCCTCGGTGAAGGGCAACAGGGCGAGGCCGAGGCCGATCACCGAGAGCAGCCAGCCGACCACGCTGCGCCGTCGCGCGGCGATGATCGCTCCCAGGGTGGCGAAGCCCAGGCTGGCCACGGCCACGGCGACGTCGAGGGGTCCGGGAAGAGTTTCGGCGAACCGGCGCCCGTTGAGGATGGCGAGCCATGCCGTTCCGCCAACGAGTGCAATAGCGAACTTGCTTCGGTGTTCCGAGTGATGCTGAGTCGACCCCCGCAGCAGCCGCATTAGGGCTGCTTCCCTGGACAAAATACGATTGGCGACTGCCGCCAACGATGATTTCGAGCAAACCTTGAGTGCATGGGACTCAGAGTCGATCCCGAGGGGGAATAGCCCGAATTGGCTCCGTGTTACCAACGGTGTGTCGGATCTGAGACAGGAGACCTAGCAAGTGCCTGAACAGCTGGAAACGACGATTTTGCCCCTGTTGCCACTGACGACGGGGGTTGTTCTGCCACATATGGTGGTCACGCTCACCCTGGAGACCGCGGAGGCCAGGGCGGCCGTTAGCGCTGCTCGCTCTGCTGGGGACACCCTCCTTCTGGTCCCGCGGACCGAGTCTGGGGCCTACGCCCGGGTGGGGACCGTGGCCGTGATCGAGGAGATGGGCCGGACCCCCAACGGCATGGAGGCCCTGGTCATCCGCGGTCTGCACCGGGCCGTGATCGGCTCGGGCGTGGCCGGGACCGGCGAGGCGGTGTGGGTCCAGATCGAGCCCCACCCCGACCCGGACACCGTTTCCGAGCACGCCGAGGAGCTGGCTCGCCAGTACCGGGCCACCCTGGAGAACATCGTGGAGGCCCGGGGCGTGCCCCAGATTGCCGAGTTCCTCCGCGGCATCGACGAGCCCGGAGCCCTGGCCGACATGGCCGGCTACTCGCCCGACCTCTCCTTCGAGCAGCGAGTCGAGGTCCTGGAGACCCTGGACGTCGAGAAGCGCCTGGAGAAGGTCCTGGCTTGGGCAAAGGACACCCTGGCCGAGCTCAGTCTGAAGGACAAGATCCGCTCCGAGGTCGCCGAGGGCCTCCAGAAGAACCAGCGCGAATACATCCTGCGCCAGCAGATGGACGCCATCCGCAAGGAGCTCGGCGAGGACGACGAGGAGAACGTCGTCGAGGATCTCCGCAAGAAGATCGAGGCCGCCGGCATGCCCGAGAGCGTCCGCCAGCAGGCTGAGCGCGAGCTCAAGCGCCTGGAGCGGACCTCAGAGCAGAACCCCGAGTACGGCTGGATCCGGACCTACCTGGACTGGCTGCTCGACGTGCCGTGGAACGTCCGGACCGAGGACAACCTGGACATCACTGATGCCCGGAAGATCCTCGACGAGGACCACACCGGCCTGGAGGACGTCAAGGACCGGATCATCGAGTACCTGGCCGTGCGCAAGCTCCGCGCCGAGCGGGGCCTGGCCGAGGCGGCCAGCGGTCGCGGCTCCGGGGCCATCCTCACGCTGATCGGCCCTCCGGGGGTCGGAAAGACGAGCCTGGGTGAGTCGGTGGCCCGCGCCCTCGGACGCAAGTTCGTCCGAGTTTCCCTGGGCGGCATCCACGACGAGGCCGAGATCCGCGGCCACCGCCGGACCTACGTCGGCGCGCTGCCCGGCCGGATCGTGCGGGCCCTCAAGGACGCCGGCACGAAGAACCCTGTGATGATGCTGGACGAGATCGACAAGGTCGGCGCGGACTGGCGGGGCGACCCGAGCTCAGCGCTGCTCGAGGTCCTGGACCCGGCGCAGAACCACACGTTCCGGGACCACTACCTGGACGTCGACCTGGACCTGTCCGAAGTCCTGTTCATCACCACGGGCAACGTGGCCGAGACCGTCCCCGGGCCGCTGCTCGACCGGATGGAGATCATCCGGCTGGACGGCTACACGGAGGACGAGAAGGTCGCCATCGCCCGCGATCACCTGCTGGGCCGGCAGCTCGAGCGCAACGGGCTGAAGGCCGAGGAGGTCGAGCTCACGGACGACGCGTTGCGCGCGGTGGTCAACGACTACACGCGGGAGGCCGGGGTGCGGAACCTCGAGCGCGAGCTGGGCAAGGTGTTGCGCAAGGTGACCACGAAGCTGGCGTCGGCGAAGGCCGAGGCCCCCGTCCGGGTGGACGTCACCGACCTGCGCGAATACCTGGGCCGGCCGAAGTTCTTCTTCGAGGCCGCCGACCGGACCTCGGTTCCCGGCGTGGCAACCGGACTCGCCGTCACGGGCACCGGCGGGGACGTCCTCTTCATCGAGGCCACCGCGATGTCTGCGGGAGACGGTCACGGCGAGCCCGGGCTCACGCTGACCGGGCAACTGGGTGATGTCATGAAAGAGTCTGCCCAAATCGCCCTGTCTTATGTCCGTTCGCACTCAGATGACCTTCGGATTGCTCCAGAGCGACTGAATGGCCGGTACCACCTGCACGTGCCCGCAGGTGCGGTGCCGAAGGATGGGCCAAGTGCGGGGATCGCCATGACCACGGCTCTCGCTTCCCTGCTGACCGGGCGACCGGTGAGGAGTGCCGTCGCGATGACCGGCGAGGTCACCCTGCAGGGCCGGGTCCTTCCGATCGGCGGGGTGAAGCAGAAGGTGCTCGCCGCTCATCGGGCGGGCCTGAAGGAGGTCATCCTGCCCAAGCGCAACGAGGGCGACCTTGATGACGTCCCCGAGCAGGTCAGGAATGAGATCGAGTTCCATCTGGCGGAGACGGTCGACCAGGTCCTGGGGATCGCTCTGGAGCCTGCCGACGTCCCGGCCGAACCAGAGTTCGAAGAGTCGCCGGCGGCCTGAGCCCCCTCCAGCCGTCGCGCGACCGGGGAGGTCGCGCTCGCGCGACCAAGCCGTAAGCACCACAACAAGGGCGGCCCCGCTCAGCGGGGCCCGCCCCCTTCTTGTTCCTGGCTCCTGCCAATCCCGGGGGCGGCCTGACCCGTACACTCTCTGAGAGCGCCCCTCTCCCGAAGGAGGCGCGTTGTGCGTCATCGCAGCTACACCATCTTCTCCACACCGATCGCACTGCTGACCCTCACTACGGCCGGCATCCATTTCTACTTGGCCACGCAGCACAACACCGCGATGCTCCGACTGGGCTTTCTGGCCGCGGGTATCGGTTTCGTGGGGTCGTTGGCAGCGCTCCTGGCGCCGATCGGATTCCTGTCGCGGCTTCGTCCTTTCGCCGGGCTCCTCCTGCTCTGCGTCGACGTGGCCGCGATCATCGGCCACTTGGTGGTCATGGGGATCGTTTTCGAGCCCCTCGCCATCGCCGACAAGGCTGCCGAGCTGGCCCTGCTGATCCTGCTGATCACGGACTGGCTCGTGGCAGGTTCTCCAGAGGAAGCCCGCCATGAGGAGTCGTCGATGAGGGCCGCCTGACCTAGCGTGGTGTCTGCGCCCCCGGCTCGAACGGTCCACCATGCCCAGGAACGATCAGATGCGGCTCGAGCTCCAGGATCCGGGCCCGGCTCGCATGCAGGGCTGCCGGGTCGGTGGCGTAAGGGTCCTCGGTGGGGATCTCGGCGGTCCACCACGCGTGGCTGAAGACGACCAGCCCGTCATCGGTTCTGGCGAGCGTCGCGATGTCCTCGGCCGTGTGACCGGGTGTGCGGATCAGCGACACGTCCGGCGAGATCTGGAATCCCTCGGCGTCGCGCGAGGTCCACAGGTCGCCTTTGTAGATGGCCCAGTGGTCGTGGAACCTGGCGGCAGGGAACAGCGCCGCGTTCATCGTGTGGTCGGGGTGGTGGTGCGAGAACACCACGTCCGTGACGTCCTCGCGGCGGACCCCGTGCCTGGCCAACGGTTCTAGGATGGACGCCGGTCCTGGCACGAGGCCAGGATCGACGACCAGAACGAGTTCGCCGTCGCGAACCAAAGTGACGGTCGAGGCCACTCGACCGTCGGGACGCCCCAGGTATCCCTCGAACAAGATGTCGGCTTGCGCCACCCGCTCAGGATAGAGGAGCGGCTTGTCCAAACTTCAGGCAAGCGGGCGTCCCGGCGATGTGACTATGGCTTGAACACCTCGTTGGCGTTGGACGAGTTTCCGAAGGCCGGAAGCCCCCCGCCCACGGTGTAGATCCGTCCGCCCCGTGACGCGACGCCCATCTCGGCCCGCGCTGTCAGCATGGGGGCTGCGCTGCCCCATGAGTCGCCGGCCACTTTGTAGAACTCGTTGGTGTCGAGGGGCCCGCCGCCGGCCCAGCCCCCGATCACGTAGATTCGGTTCCCCTTCCGGCCCACGCCGTACATGCCCGCCCGCGCGGTCGGGAGATCGGTGGGGGCAGTGCTCCACGTGTCCGTCCGTGGGTTGTAGACATCGACGTCGCTCAGGAACGTGATGCTGAAATCAGGGTTCACGTGGCATCCCCCGAAGACATAGATCTTCCCGCCGTGGGCTATGGCCCCGAGGTCCGACCGGGCGCTGAGCAGTGGGGCCACGGTGGACCAGGTCTGGGTGGGGATGTCAAAGCGTTCCACGGTGGACAGCTCACCCCCGGGGCCCTGGCTACAGGGTCCACCGGGACTGTTGCGGCCGCCAATCACGTAGATCGCCCGCCCCACCACGGCCGCTGCCAGGCCTGCCCGTGGGGTCGGCATGTCCGTAAGGGATTCCCAGGTATCCGTGGCCGGCCGGTACCGGTCGACATCCGCCAGCACTGCACCCAGGCCCCGTCCCCCTATCGCGTAGAGTGCGCCTCCCTTGGTTACCGCCGTCCCCTCCGACCGCTCTGGCAGAGGAGCTGAGGTGCCAGTGGACCAGGCATCGGCGTCGATGTCGTAGATGCGTGTCGTGTTGGTATCGCCGACTCCTTCGTCGAGCCCGTAAGCAGCGACGATAAGGTTCCCGATGCGTCCCACCTGCATGCCCTCCACGCCTGTGCCCACGGCGGGAACTGGGGCCAGCGCCGTCCACTTTCCCTGAGCAGACGCTGCCGAAGCGGTGAGCAGAAGAGCCATTGTTGCCGCGGCACCCACGAATATCAGCCGTCTCCGGACCTGTGCTGTGTACATCGCATCCTCCTCGGGAGCCCCCGATCGCCTTCAACATTGAAGGCCGAGCTGGATTCATCCGGTATCGGTAGGGTGGCTAGACCCCGTCGTAACCGGGTCGTAGGACCTTCGATCGGCCCGCTCTACTCCGGACCGCTGGTGATGGATGCACATCACGGAAGCATGCCCGAGGATCTCTGGCACGATTAGCCGACTCGGATGGCACCGGCGCCCGCAAGGGAGGGGTCCGATGGCCAAGACGTTCAAGCCTGGCCTTGGGATGAAGATCGGAAACGCCTCCACGCGGCGCATAGCCGAGCGGGGAAAGGGCCCCTCGTTCATACACGTCGTCTCCGTTCGTGGGCGCAAGTCGGGTCAGGTCCGATCGACCCCCATCGACGTCATGGAGGTGGCCGGACGTCGCTACCTCATGGCCCCCTACGGAGTTACGAATTGCGTCCGGAACGCCACGACCTGTGCGCTCCGCGCCGCCAGCCCGTCGATCTGTTGCTGCACCTGATTCAGCTGCTCGTGTAGCTGGACCATCTGCTCCTGCACCGTCGCATTGCGGCTCTCCGACTGGTCCAGCGCGCTCTCGAGCTCGCCGATCCGCGCCTCGGCGCTCCCGGATGCGCGTCTCCGCCTGCCGGGGCATGCCGGCGCATCCGAAAATATTGCACGGACGCGTTCCACGTATAGCCGGCGTAGGCCACCGGCACGGCCCACCCAGCGACGCTGAACTCCCTGGCAAACCGGGCTCGTCCTCCCCCGAACGCGATCGCCGGGAGCGTTTCAGCTCGCCGAGCCCCATGCCATACCCCGGGGACGAAAAGTCGAGAAGTCCGTGATCTGCTGGAGGCCGCTGCCGTCGGGATGGATCAGGTAGAGCGCGTCGAACAGCGCCTGCCCCTTGCGGGAGAAGCACGTGAAGGCGAGCATCGTGCCATCGGGCGAGACCTCCGGGTCGGTGACGCCGCGGCCCTGGCAGGAGGTGACCCAGTGCCGGTCGGTGCCGTCAAGGGCCATGCTCCAGATGGCATCACGGTGGCCGTCGAAGGCCTCATAGAAGATGCGCTGCCCGTCAGGGGAGAAGGATGGCATGGCCTCGCAGATGTCACGGCCAGCCAGCGGCAGGACCACCATGTTGCTGCCGTCGGCCTGCATGTAGGCGACGTTCGCGCAGGTATCGGGCGTATCGAGCTCGAAGACGATGAGCCGGCCGTCCGGCGACCAATGGGGCTGCAACAGATCGTCCCCGTCGAGGTGGGTCAGCTGGACCTGTCCGGTGCCGTCGGGCTCGATGGTTTAGATCTGGTTGCCGCTGCCGGTGTCGGCCCGGAAGGCGATCAGGCCGTTCGGCCCCGGGACCGTCGCCAGCGAAGGTGATGCCACCAGGAGCGCAGCCAGAAGACCGAGAGCGCCGACGAGCCCGACCCGCCTGAGGGGGAGGGTGAGTCCGGGGCGATTGGATGGTCGGTGGTGTCCGGAATGAAGGTTCATCGGGATATCCCCTCCTTTCATCTATCCCCTAGGGCGCCGGCGCGTGCGACCCCCAGTCCGGTTGGTTGTCGAACCTCGGCGCTGCTCCCCTCAAGGGTGTGTTCCCCAGTCGGCCTTGTTCTGGAAGAAGTCGCCGTCGAGGATGACTGTTTGACCAGAGCCGTCCGGATTGACGGAGACGAGCCACACGGGGAATCCACCGTCCTGCCACTGGGTGTACAGGATCTTGGTGCCGTCCGGTGCCCACACAGGGTTGTTGGCGAGCTCGAAGCGGACGTCCTGGAAGTCATGCCCGAAGTGGCTGACGGGAGGGTTGTTCGTTAGACGCTGCTTGGCGCTGCCGTCCGCGTTCATCACGTAGACGTTGCCCTTGCTGCCCTCTGCGCCGACGTCGCCCGAGTCGAAGGTGATCTTCCTCCCGTCGGGCGACCAATCTGGGGAAGAGTTCTCCGGCCCCCACGCCGTGAGCCGCGTGAGTCCCGTCCCATCTGGATGGACCTTGAAGATGGCTTGGAGGCATCCGGCGAGCGGTTGCAAGTAGCCCTGGGGGATGAATTTGCAGCTCCGGAACCGGGTGAACACGATCCATTGGCCGTTCGGAGAGAACTGCGGCTCCGAGTCGAAGCCGGTACCTGGGGGCAGGATTGTCACCCTCTGGGCCTCATCCTTCGTCACGCCGTCCGGATCGGATGACGGAATGATCCAGATCCCTTCGTCCGCCGGGTAGTTGCCCCAGTCCGAATCGATGGCGATCTGAGCTCCGGTCGGCGACCACGCCGGATCGCCGTGGAAACCAGGGCCGACGGTCAGTTGTTGAAGCCCGAAGCTCTCCCCGTTCCAGGGCATCAGGTAAATCTGCACCACATCGTCCTGGCCGTCCTGGTCGATTCGATCGCTGTCGAAGGCGACCCGCGAACCCTCGGGCGACCAGTCCGACAACGCCGAGGACCTGCCGTCACCCGAGAACGTCAGCCGCTGCTCGTCGGAACCGTCCGACTTGGCGCTGAAGATCTCCACTCCGCTCAGGTCCGGTCCGTCCTTGTGCGGCAGAAATCGATGGAACGTGATCCGGCCGTTCGTTCCGCTGAACGTCGCGCTCGCCGGACGCACTGTCGCAGCGGCGATGACCGAAGCAGCAACCACAATCCCCCAGCGCATGGCCCGTGACATGCTCTGCCCCCTCCGCGAGGCCATCGTGGCGGTTCGTCCGGCGCCTCGCACGTCCGGTCCGCGCGTCAGATCGATGTACGATGAACCCCCTCCTGGCCCCATTCGTTTAGGTGGCTGATCTGGACCGCGGCGTACGAGGCGTTCGGTTGGGAGATGAGATTTGAACGAACCAGGAGGCTTGAGGGTTCTCCCGTCGGTATGTGGGCCGTGGCCGGGCTGGTTGAAGTGGGTGTCACGCGTCCGCGAACCGGGATGACCGCAGAGAAGACCTTCGAGGGATTCTTCGAAGCCGAGAGCGCAACACTGTTCCGCCGGCTCTGTCTGGTCACCGGAAACCGCTTCGAAGCCGAGGAAGTGATGCAGGACGCTTTCCTGAAGGTATTCGAGAAGTGGGAACGAGTGCGCGGGATGGACGACCCGACGGGATATCTGTACCGGGCCGCCTTCAACATCTTCAGGAAGCGGTCGCGCCGTGCTGCCCTCGCCGTGCGGAGGACCCTGGGACTGGTCCCTCACGTCGACGAGTTCGATGCGGTAGACGCGAGGAACGTCCTCACCGAGGCCATGTCCAAGCTCCCCGTTCGCCAGCGGGCTGCGATCGTCCTGATCGAGTTACTCGGATACAGCTCCGAGGCCGCGGGCGAGATCCTGGGGGTTCGGCCGGTCACGGTGCGGGTCCTCGCTTCCCAGGCCCGGACGGCGCTGCGAGTGATATTGGAGCGGCAAGATGGCTGAGCTGAAGGATGCGCTCGAGCGCGAAAGCGAAGGATTCGAGCTGACACCGGGCGCGCTGGACCGGCTCCTCGCACGGCGGAGCGCAAGGTTACGGAGGAAGAGAGTGGGTGCGGCGCTGCTGGCGCTCCTCGTCGCCGGGGCTGGCGCTTGGGGCGCCATCCGCGCTACGTCCTCCCTGCGACCTGAGAAGCCGCGACCAGCGACGCCGGGCTCGAAGATCGCCAAGGTGACCGCCACGATCGTCGTTGGTCCCGGTGGTGACCAGGCAGGACTGGCGTTCGAAGATGGATCCCTGTGGGTCGGGCATCTCTCCAAGCCCGAGGTCACCCGGGTGGATGCCCGAACCAATCGCATCGTGGGGAGGATCCGGGTCGGGGAGGGGCCCAAGACTCCGCCCGACCCGGATAGCCACGGCGGGGGGCCCAGGGGGCTGGCATCGGGGTTCGGATCCGTGTGGGCCGTCAGCGACGATCTGGGCGCTGTTTTCCGGATCGATCCGGTCGAGGGTCGCGTCGTGGCCAGGATCGAAGTCGGGTTCCATCCGAATTCCCTGGTGGCCGGCTTCGGGGCAGTTTGGGTGCGGAACACTGGAGACGGCTCGATCAGCCGGATCGATCCCTCGACGAACAGAGTGGTGGCGACGATCCGGATTCCCGGTGAGGTCGGTCGAGCGCCAGCGCCGGCCGTCGGTGCCGGATCGGTGTGGGCCGCGGACGACACCGCCGGCGTCGTCTATCGGATCGACCCCGCGACCAACGAGATCTCTGCCAGGATTCCGGGGGTGCCGGCGCCCGGTGCCGTGGCAGCCTCGGACCACAGTGTGTGGGTGTTGAGCACCGGTAACCCCTCGATCACCCGGATCGATCCAACCACCAACGCCATGGTGGATGCGATCCACACGCAGGGCATACCGTCCGCGCTCGCCGTGGAGGATGGAGTGCTCTGGGTCCTCAGCACTTCGGCTCAGACCCTGTCCGCGCTCGACGCTCGCGATGGCAGGCGGCTCGCCACAGTCCCGGTCGGCGTGGGGGCGAGCTACGCGACCGCTGCAGGCTCGACCGTGTGGGTGTCCAACCTCTCCGCTGGGACGGTAACCCGGGTGGAGCTGAGGACCTGAGTCCGTAGATCGCATGTCCGCCCGCTACTGGGCCAGCGGGCACGTGATCGCGCTGGCTACTGGTCCGCGCGAGGCTGCCGGCTCTGGCTGACCTGCGGGAAGTCCTTCATCAGGTTGACGAGGGTGGGCATCTTCGCGGCGACCGGAGACAGCGCCTCCTCCACGCGGGCCGGCGCTCCGTCCACCAACAGAAGCAGGTGGTCCACGGAGGGTCCGACCTGCACCAGGATGCGGTGGATGTGTTCCTTCCAGATCGCCATCCGCTCAGCCTCCGCGCGGACCCGGGTGGCGTACTGCTCGACCTGTGCACTCCGCGCCGCCAGCCCGTCGATCTGTTGCTGCAACTGATTCAGCTGCTCATGCAGCCGGACCATCTGCTCCTGCACCCTCGCGTTGCGGTTCTCCGAGTGGTCCAGCGCGTCCTCGAGCTCGCCGATCCGCGCCTCGGCGCTACGGATGCGAGTCTCCGCCTGCCGGAGCATGTGGTCTCGGTCCGAGAGGAGCTGCTCGACGTCGGACCTGCGGTAGCCGAACAACCCTTTGCTGATCTCGTCCGGCCCGCCGATCAGGGACGAGCCCGTAGCCATCAGTACCCGCCGTTCCCGGATTGGTCCCAGCCCTCGTTCCATCCGGCCTCGACCGAGTGGGCGGGGGCGTTCCCGTTGGAGGCTGGAGGGGTCAGGGCCCCCATCAGCTCTTCCATCTGGCGAACCAGAACTGGGACATGGGACGCCAGCGGATTGAGGGCCTCGCTGATCCGCTGGGGGACGGCTTCCACATCGCGGCGGAACTCACCCACGGCGGACGACAGCGCGTGGAGCATCTGCTCGGTCTGCTGGCTCCACGAGGAAAGCCTGGCCGCCTCAGCTTCCATCCAGCGGATTCTCTGGTCCGCTTCGGCGAGCTGATCCCTCGCCCGAGCCTCGGCCTCCTGGACGATGCGGCGGGCCGCCCCGTCAGCGGAGACCAGGAGCGAGTTCAGCTGCTCCGCCACCGACTGCGGCGTGGGCTCTGCGCGCGAACCAGAATGGCCGAACTCGCCAGAGCCGATATGCGTCTCGTGGTCGACATGTTCCGTGAGCGTTTCGTGCTCGGTCATGACGATGCTCCCCTCGTCCTTCGTTGCGTTGTGGGTATCGGCATCCGAGGGGCTTTGGTTCAGTGGGTGTCCCTTGCCTTGCTGCGCTTGGCGTGGAACTTCAATAGCCAGGTGGTCCGGTGTTCGAGGAGGAGGGTGCAGACGTGGTGACGGCGACGAAGCCGTGGACTCCCTGCCCCTTGGCCTGCCCGGGGGCGGTGTCGCCCACGTAGGTGTACAGGGGCATGCCGTCGAAGGTCACCTGCAGGCCGCCGTCCGGCCGCTTCACGGTCCCCAGGTGGCTCGCCACATCGGGCGACGCGGCCGGCAGCTTCCCGGACGAGGCCAGCAGCGGCGGCCAGACCGAGGCGCAGCTCCCAGTACATGTGATCGTTCCGTTCGTCTCGCTGGGGAGGTGGTACAGAGTGAGGCCGCTCGGGGCCTCCAGGACGGCGCCGACCCCCGAGATCGATCGGGTGGCCAGCTGCCCGATCTTGCCGCTGCCGATCCCACCAGTCGATCCAGTGGTGGTCGACTTGCTCCCACATGCCGCGAGCACGATGGCTGCGACCACCAACACCCCGAAGATCCCCGTCCTGCTCCGAATTCCCATCATCTCGGCCCCCCTTACCTGTGTCCTTCGATCCCACCGGGTTCTGGCAAGGGTGTACGGGTGAGCGGGCCACGTCGCCTGCGGTTCCGCCGAATCGCCACACCAGGCTCAGGTAACCTCGCCCAGGCATGGGCTCGGAACGACGCCTGATCCTGTGGGACATCGACGGCACCCTGATCTCGGCGAGTCCGCTCACCCGCCGGGCGTTCGACCGCGCCATCGCCTCTGCCGTGGGTCGGGAGCCCGGCGAGCACGGCGTTTCGTTCGGCGGAAAGACCGACCCGCAGATCGCGCTGGAGATCCTCGCGGCGCTGGCCGTCTCGGCGGACGACGCCCGGGGGCGATTGCCGGCTGTGATACAGGCCCTGGAACGGGAGATGGGAGCCGCCGTGGAACTGCTGCGCGAGGATGGGTCGGTCCTTCCAGGGGTGCGGCCACTTCTCGGACGCCTCCAGCGAGCACCCGGCGTCCTGCAGACAGTCCTCACCGGGAACGTGCAGGCAAACGCCCGCTTGAAGGTGGGCGCCTTCGGGCTGGACGAGTTCTTGGACCTGGAGGTCGGGGTCTATGGGAGCGACGGCGAGGACCGAACGACGTTCGTGCCGCTGGCCCTGCGGAAAGTCGAGTCGCTCCGGGGCGCCCGGATCTCGCCCGCCGCGGTGTGGGTGGTTGGAGACACCGCCCGAGACCTGGTCTGTGCCCGGGCGGGCGGTGCCCGATGCCTACTGGTGGCCACGGGGCTCGCCGGCTACGAGGAGCTCGTGCCATTGGGCGCCGACGCCCTATTCCGTAATCTCTCAGACGTCGGAGTGGTCGAGCGCACTCTCCTGTCAACTTGACCAGCATGGGCGACATCCGGCGTTCCCTGGCCGTGTACGTGGTGACCTCCTCAGGTTTCGTGCTCGGGCGGGATCATCTCGACGTGGCCAGAGCCGCGGTCGAAGGAGGGGCCGGCACGGTCCAGCTGCGCGCGCCAGAGCTCCATGCGCGTCCCGGGGCGCTCCTGCGAATAGCCACCGAGATCGCCGCTCTTTGCCGTCCTCGGGGCGTGCTGTTCATCGTGAACGACGTCATCGAGGTGGCCATCGAGAGCGGAGCTGCGGGTGTCCACCTGGGGCAGGGAGATGAGGTCGTCCGAGCCAGGCAGACGCTCGGGCCCGGCCGGGTGTTCGGGATCAGTGTGGAGACGCCCGAGCAGGCGAGGGCGGCCGAACGCCTGGGTGCCACCTACCTGGGCGTGACAGTATTCAGCACGGCGACGAAGCGCGAAGCCAGACCGGTCGGGTTGGACGGCCTTCGGGAGATCGTGGAGGCGACGTCGTTGCCGGTGGTGGGGATCGGTGGGATCGACGCGTCGAATGCTCATGTCGTTCTCTCGGCTGGGGCCGCGGGGATCGCCGTGGTCTCCGCGGTGGGAGCGGCGATGGATCCGGTCGCTGCGACGAGGGAGCTGGTCGCCGTGGTAGCGGGTTTCAACCCCGAGCGAGGCTGAGGAGATAAGCGATGGAGGGACAGGAGGAGCAGCGGACCGGCAAGGTCACCTCGGCGATCTTCGACCGGGTGATCCTGGAGCGCCTGGGTGCCCCAGACCCGGACGTCCTGGTCGGTCCTCACCACGGCGTCGACGTGGGAGTGGTGCGGGTCGCGCTGGGAGTGGCGATGGCGCTCACCGCAGATCCGGTGTTCGTGGTGCCGGCCTACGGCTGGGAACGTTCGGCCTGGTTCGCCGTGCACATCCTGGCGTCGGACGCCTCCACCAGCGGCCTGCCTCTGCGGTGGATGACGGTCGATCTCAACCTGCCGCCCGAGCTCTCCGACGACGACCTGGGCACGCTTTGGAGCGCCTACTCGAAGGCCTGCGAGGAATTGGGGGTGGCCATCGTCACCGGCCACACGGGCCGGTACGACGGTTGCGCCTGGCCGATGGTCGGGGGAGCGACGTGCATCGCGCTTGGTCAGGATGATTCATACGTGACCCCGACCATGGCCCGCCCGGGTGACCGGGTCGTGGTGACCAAGGGCGCTGCAATCGAGGCCACGGCGTTGTTCGGGGCGACGTTCCCGGACCGGCTGGCCAGGGAGGTCGGGGCCGAGGTCGCTGCCGCCGCCGACGCTCTCTTCGATCAGATGACCGTCGTTCCCGAGGCGCGGATCGCTGCAGGCTACGGCCTCCGCGATCAGGGGGTCACCGCCATGCACGATGCCACCGAGGGAGGGGTCATCGGCGGGCTGGCCGAGGTCGCGGCCGCCTCCGAGGTGGGTCTGCGTGTGGACCTCGGGGCCATACCGGTCCGCCCGGAGGTTCGGACCGTGTGCGCCCAGGTGGGTATGGATCCCTACATCTCCATCTCCGAGGGAACGCTCATCGCGACGGTCCGCCCCGACCACACAGAGGGGTATCTGGCTGCCCTCGAGAGCGAGGGGATCGATGCGGCCGAGGTGGGCGAGGTCACCCCACCGGATCAGGGGACGGTGTTGGTCGTGGACGGCAAGGACCAGCCGCTGGAGCACCCCGGCCTGGACCCGTTCTGGGGTGCATTCGGCCGCTGGGCCCAGGAAGCTGCCGGCGCCTGACGCGCGGTTTCGTCTGGGACCATGTTCGTCATGGCACCTCTTCCGACCGGATACTACGTTCGTCCTGCTACACGGGCTGATCTTCCCGCTGTCGGCGCTTTGGCCCGGGCGGCCGACATCGCGGACTGGGGCCGGCCCAACACCTCGGACGAGGAAATCGCCGACCACTGGTCGCTTCCAGGCCTGGAGCTCGCGACCGACACGTGGGTGATCTGCCGGGGGACGAGGTGTGCGCCTACGCCTGGATGATGGCTCGCAAGTCTCACTGCCGACTCAACGGGTGGGGGGTAGTCCATCCCGACAACAGAGGGCGCGGGCTCGGCTCCGCCCTGCTCGACCTGGTCGAGAAGCGAGCGATGGAGCACGCGGCGCTGGCGCCTCCCGATGAGCCAGTGATCCACGCCACCAATGTGGCTGCCCCCGACGAGGCGGCCCACGAACTCTTGCGCCGCAGGGGTTTCAACCTGGTGCGGCGCTTCTGGGGGATGGACGGGGATATGCCCCCAAAGAATCCATCCCCGTCGGCTCCGGCGAAGGGGATCACCATCCGAACGTTCCTGCGTGGCCAGGACGAATCGGACGTCCACGGCGCGTTCGAGGAGGCGTTCGCGGAGCACTTCGGCCATGTCCCTTGGCCGTTCGACGATTGGATCGCCACGCGGATCCAGTCGGAGGGCTTCGATCCCAGGCTGTGGTACCTCGCGGTGGACGGCGATCGGATCGTGGGAGCCCTGGCCGGAAACGTCCCTGTACGAGCGGGTAGGGATGCACGTGGCGACCCAATTGGACTTCTACGAGAAGCACCTTCGCCCCGAAGGAGGGGCGGCGAGGCGTACTCCGGTAGAAGCCGAAGCGTAGACTCGCCCCCGCCGTGAACGGAGCACGCAGTGCTGCTTGAAGGAGCTCCTGCTCCCGACTTCACCCTTCCCGATCAGACCGGCCAACCGGTCTCACTTCCGGACTTCCGTGGAAAATGGCTGGCCCTGTGGTGGTTCCCCAAGGCCTTCACGGCCGGGTGAACGATGGAAGGCGAGGGGTTCCGTGACCGAGCCCCCGAGTTCGCAGAGGCAGGCCTGGAGATCGTCGGCATCTCCTTCGACACGCCCCAGGCCAATCTGGCGTTCGCAGAGAAGAACGGGTTCCCGTTTCGCCTCCTCTCCGACGTGGATCGGAAGGTCGGTGAGCTGTACGAGACGAAGCGGGCGCCGGAGGAGCAGTCGCCCGAGTACTCCAAGCGCCGGACCTACCTGATCGACCCGGAGGGTCGGATCGCCAGGGCATACCGAGTCACCGACATCCCGGCTCACCCGGCCCAGGTGCTGGAGGACTTCCGAATGCTCTTTGCGGGAAGGATTGCCTGATGCCGCAGGGCATCGATCGGGACGAGGTCCAGCGGCTCCTGTCCGAGGGCGCGCAGTTGGTCGAGGTCCTGCCTCGAGAGGAGTACGAGGACGAGCACCTCCCGGGCGCGATCAACCTTCCCCTGCGGAAGATCGAGACCGATGCGAGGAATCGCCTGGATCCATCGCGGCCGGTCATCGTCTATTGCTGGGACTCGGCCTGAGACATGAGCCCACGAGCCGCGTGGCGGCTCGAGAGCTTCGGGTTCACCCAGGTCTACGACTACGAGGCCGGGACGTTGGACTGGATCGCCGCCGGGCTCCCTTCGGAGGGTCGGGATGCGGAGCGCCCGCGCGCCGGCGACGTGGCCCGCAAGGACGTCCCGACCTGCTCGCTCGACGAGCGGATCGGCGACGTCCGCGAGCGGGTCCGGGCGGTCGATTGGGACGTGTGCGTCGTGGTGAACGAGGAGCGGATCGTGCTGGGACTGCTGCGGCGAGAGCAGCTCGAAACCGGGAACGACGAGCCCGTGGAGCGGGTGATGCGGCCCGGTCCCAGCACGTTCCGTCCGCACGTGGGGATCGAGGAGATGGCCACGTTCATGATCGAGCACGACCTGGCGAGCTCGCCCATCACCACCTCCGATGGGCGGCTGGTCGGAGCGCTGCTTCGAGCCGACGCGGCCGAGGCCGCGCTCAAGCTTCGCGAGCAACACGAGAAGGAGCACGAACATGAACACGAGCATTAGCCCGAGCGAAGCTGAGGCCCCCACCGAGCTCACCTGCTCGCAGTGCCATTGCGGCATCGACTACTGCGCGTTCTGCGAGGAGGCAGGGTGCGCGGTCGCCCTCTGCTACGGCTGCATGATCGAGGCTCTCGGCGAGACGATGCCCCAGCCACACGGCCACGGGGGCTGACCCCTTTATCCTCTCCATGGGTCATCGTCGTTGGAGGGGGGACATCTCGATGTGGGTGTGGACGCAGGACAATGAGCTGGTGAACTTCGATCACGTGGAGTTCGTGCGGGTCGAACAGGATGACGACGACCGGGACTTCGAGCTCCGAGCCTATCCGTTCCAGATGGTGGAGTCTGACGAGGATGTGTTCTACACGCTCGCCGGGCGGCAGACGCCGACGGCCGCTCAGTCTCTGCTGGAGGAGGTGGTCGGGGCGCTCTCGGGCGGAACCGACGTGCTCGATCTGAGGCGGCATCCTTGACGGGGGGCCACGAGGTTCGGGCGCCCCGGGGGACCGCCCTCTCCTGTAAGGGCTGGCCTCAGGAAGCCGCCTTGCGGATGCTCATGAACAACCTCGACCCCGACGTGGCCGAGCGGCCGGAGGAGCTGATCGTCTATGGCGGGACCGGGAAGGCCGCGCGGTCATGGGAGGCCTTCGACCAGATCGTGAGGGCCCTGCGGTCACTCGAGGACGATGAGACCCTGCTCATCCAGTCGGGGAAGCCGGTCGGGGTGTTCAGGACGCAGCCTTCCGTCCCTCGCGTCCTGATCTCCAATGCCATGCTGGTCCCCAAGTGGGCCGACTGGGAAACGTTCTGGCAGCTCGAGGCGGCCGGCCTGACCATGTACGGCCAGATGACCGCGGGGTCGTGGATCTACATCGGCAGCCAGGGGATCCTGCAGGGCACGTACGAGACGCTCGGCGAGGTTGCCGCCCAGCGGTTCGGCGGCTCCCTCAAAGGCAGGGTCGTCCTGACCGCGGGTCTGGGGGGAATGGGCGGGGCTCAGCCTCTGGCGATCACCATGAACGAGGGCGTGGCTCTGGTCGTCGAAGTCGATCCGGCTCGCATCGAACGCAGGATCAAGACGCGCTATCTGGACCGGGAGACCGACTCGCTGGATGAGGCGGTGAGGCTGGCCGAGGAGGCTCGCCACGCCGGTGAGGCCGTGTCCATCGGGCTCCTCGGCAATGCGGCGGAGGTCTTTACGGAGCTTCTCGGAAGGGATTTCCCCGCGGACGTCGTCACCGACCAGACCAGCGCCCACGACCCGGTCGGTGGATACGTGCCGGCCGGACTGACTCTGGACGAGGCCCTGCAGCTTCGCCGATCGGACCCCGACGAGTACCGGAAGTGTTCGTACGAATCGATGGCCCGTCAATGCGAGGCGATGGTGGGATACCGGGACCGCGGCGCGGTGGTGTTCGACTACGGCAACAACCTCCGGGGCGGGGCCAAGGAGGGAGGCTTCGACCGTGCCTTCGCCTATCCCGGGTTCGTCCCGGCCTTCATCCGCCCGATGTTCTGCCAGGGCAAGGGGCCGTTCCGTTGGGTGGCGCTGTCCGGCGATCCCGCCGACATCATCGCCACCGATCGTGCGGTGTCCAAGCTCTTTCCGGAGGACGAACGCCTGGCCCGATGGCTGCGGATGGCCGAGGAGCGCGTGGCGTTCCAGGGCCTCCCGGCCAGGATCTGCTGGCTGGGCTACGGCGAGCGAGACAGGGCGGGTCTGGCCTTCAACGAGCTCGTTCGCTCGGGCGAGGTCTCGGCACCGATCGTCATCGGCCGCGACCACCTGGACGCCGGAAGCGTTGCCTCGCCCTACCGGGAGACCGAGGGGATGAAGGACGGCTCGGACGCCATTGCCGACTGGCCGATCCTGAACGCCCTGCTCAATACGGCCGCGGGTGCCCACTGGGTGAGCGTCCATCACGGTGGTGGGGTGGGGATCGGTTACTCGATCCACGCCGGGATGGTGGTGGTGGCGGACGGAAGCGAAGACGCGGCTGGCCGGTTGGAGCGCGTGCTGACAACGGACCCAGGGACCGGAGTGATCAGACACGCGGATGCGGGCTACGAGGAGGCCTTACAGATAGCAAGGGATCGCGGCGTCCGCCTTCCCTGGCTGGAGTGATGGCTTCGGTCAGGTCCTGGCGCTTTCCGTTACCTCTGGAGCCTCGAACGTCTGGGCGGACGCGTCGGGCCGCCCTGGCAGATACACCTTGAACGAGGCGCCGCCGCCTGGGCGATCCTCCACCCACGCTCTTCCGCCGTGGATCTCCGCGAACCGGGCCACCAGCGAGAGGCCGATCCCGACACCCGGTGAGTGCGGCTGGTCCCCGGGAAGCTGCCGGAACGGCTCGAAGATCGCCTTGCGGTCAGCCACAGGGATTCCGGAGCCGGAGTCGTCCACGGTGATCACGACGCCGCCTGCCTGAGGTCGCACCCTCACCCAGACCTCCGTCCCGGCCGGTGTGTGCCGGACGGCATTCGCCACGAGGTTCTCCACGATCCGTTCCACCTTCGCCGGATCGACCGCAACCTCCACAGGCTCCAGATCCAACTTGACCCTGCCTCCGTGCTCGACGTCATCGACCACTCGGCGGGCCAGGGCGGCCACCTCCGTGAGCTGGTGCTTGGGATCGACGATGCCCCGGGCCAGCCGGTCCATGTCCAGGAGGTCGGACAGCAGCCTGTTCAGCTTCCTGGCGTTGGTCGCCATCCTCCGGACCAGATCCCTGCCTTCCTCTCCCGCCAGTTCCAGGTTCTGTTGCTCGAGCGTGAGGGCCGACCCCAGGATCGTCGTGAGAGGCGTTCGGAGCTCGTGGGAGACTGCTTCCAGGAACGTGTTCTTCATCTCGTCCAGGGCGCGGAGGCGTTGCCCGGCTTCCATCTCGCGCTGCCACGCCTGCTCGAGCTTCTCCTCCGCCTGCTTTCGCTCGGTGATGTCGAACATGACGCCTTGCCAGAACAGAGGCTCGCCCGCCTCGTCCCTCAAGAGCACGGATTCGTCGTGGACCCATACCAGCCGGCCGTCTCGGCCGAGGATTCGGTACTCCAATCGGAACGGCTCGCCGGTCTCTTGGCACTTGTGAACCTCCGCCTTCCATCGGTCGTGGTCGTCTGGATGGATCCTTCTGGAGAGCAGGTGCGGATCGTCGAACCAGTCCTGCGGGCTGTAGCCGAGGATTGCCTCGGTCTGGGGGCTTATGTACAGAGTGGTGACCGGCCCCTGGATGGCGTCGATGTAGGTGATCGCCGGGATCTGTTCGATCAGAGTGCGGTACTTCGTCTCGGCGGCTCGGGCGGCTTCCTCGCTCTGCTTGTGCATGCTGACGTCCCTGAAGCTCCACACCCGCCCGGCGATCCTCCCGTCGCGGAGCAAGGGTCGCGAATACCGTTCGAACGCCCGGCCATCCTTGAAGCGGAGCGTGTCGAAGCCTTCCTGATCGGCCTGGTACAGCTCACGGACCTTCGAGAGGAAGGCCTCCGGCTCTACCAGCTGGTCAAGGACGAACGCCAGCAACTGTTCGTCACTCCTCGTGGCGAGGACGTCCTCCGGAATACGCCACATCTCGGCGAACCGCGGATTCGCGTAAGCGGTCTGTCCCTTGTCGTCCACCACCAGGATC
>WNFU01001662.1_pt1 | contig 38241 bp, 47 predicted proteins | sample 5400121 | NCBI WGS metagenome assembly WNFU01 (sample SAMN13153360, study PRJNA577476) | soil metagenome | isolation source: 100 cm soil or saprolite under grassland replicate 1 | place: USA:California | collected 2016-06-15
GGAAGACCCGGTATCGAAAGCCACGCTTCGACAACAGAAGGCGGCCGGATGGATGGCTCCCGCCATCGCTCCAGAGCCGCGTCGAGAATGTCCATACCTGGGCGCGAAGGCTCACCCGCGCATATCCGATCAAGGGCATCGCGATGGAGCTGGTCAGGTTCGATACGCAATTGATGGAGAATCCCGAAATCGAAGGGATCGAATATCAGCAGGGCGAACTGGCTGGCTACGAGCTGAGGGAATATCTCCTGCTCAAGTTCGGCCATCTCTGCGCATACCGCCGCAGCAATTCCCCCTGCGACATGTGGCTTGAAGTGGAGCACATCATCCCACGCTCCAGAGGCGGGTCAAATCGGGTCTCAAATCTGACGATCGCCTGCCACAAGCACAATCAGGAGAAGGGCAATCTGACCGCCGCCGAGTATGGCTTCCCTGAAGTAGAAGCGCAGGCAAGGAGACCTCTGAAGGACGCCGCGGCAGCCAATACGACAAGGTGGGCGTTGCTCGATCGCCTTAAAAGTATCGGCCTGGCGATTGAGACCGGATCAGGCGGATTGACGAAGTTCAACCGAACCCGCGGAGGCCTGCCAAAAGAACATTGGATTGACGCGGCCTGTGTGGGCAGGAGCACACCGGAGAAGCTCAATACGGCAAATATCAGACCGCTGCGCATCAAGGCAGTCGGTCACAATTCGAGGCAGATGTGCAGGATGGACAAGTATGGCTTCCCACGCGCGTCGGCCAAAGCCTCTCGAACAGTCAAAGGCTTTCGTACCGGCGATCTCGTCAGGGCTGTTGTCCTGGATGGAAAGAAACAAGGCGTTTATGTCGGGAAGGTGGCGGTCAGAAGCAGCGGCAGTTTCAACGTTGTGACCAGGCAGGGGACGATCCAGGGAATCAGTTACCGTCATTGCCGGACGTTGCGCCGGGCCGACGGATATTCAACTGCGGGTTAATTGCGGGCAGATGCCCGCAATCTCGATTTCCTCTCCACCTGAACTTGGCAAATTACAGGTGGAGTATCCGCCGGAGGAGTTAGATGATGACAGAGCTTAAACTTAATTCGACTGATGAAAATGTCGTGACCCAAATCCGGTCGCGTTTTAAGAATATTTATTCGAGACTTGCTGGCGACGATAATTACCAGCGCAATCGCGCAAACCTTGGCTTGATCATGCTTTGCGTGATCACAGTCTCGGCCATTGCCACAGGTGGGACAAACGCCTACGCCCATGTTGGTCAACTCGGGGTACCATTGGCCATCCTGCTCGGTCTCATTATTTCGGCCTTCGTCGAGAAATTTTACTTGACCCTTCGTCATGGTCTCACCCTAGTCTACGAGAAGGGTAAGCAGCGGACATATGCCGTTTTGTGGTACCGACTGCTCCAGACGATGATGGTTCTCAATGTCACGCTCCTCGGCATTTGGATTGTTGGGATTGAGCCTCCGGCATGGCTTCTCTCATATAACCATTATTCCATAGGCTTGCACTTCGCGGCAGCCCTGCTAGGTGTGTCGTCTGTCCTGGATTCTGACCCCGTGATCGAAAACCGTAGGCTTGAGCTGAAGGCGGAGATGGCCTTGCAAGATCTCGTTACGATTCGAAAGGCGGCATTGTTTAGTAATCCTGTGGTGACGCTTGCGGCGAGGATCAGAGTACTAATAGACGCATTCAAGCTTGCCGGCCAGATACTCTCTAACAGTCCTAACTTGCCGGATGAGCTCAGGGATGGAGTTAATGATCCCAGCGGTCATAAAACGCCTGTTCTGTCCAGCAACCAGGTGGATGGGGGGAATCTGGTTAACTTGGGAAAACGTTAGCGCTGGTGAGACTGGAGCATGGCTGTGTGGAAAGCTTCCTCCCCTCGCCGGCGCACGTGACACAGGAATTGAACGGCAATCTTGGCGGGGAGCCTCTGCCCCTGTATGAACTCATCCATGGGGGGAGCAAGAATGGACATGAGGCCGGCAGAGACCAAGGGGGAGCAGACGCCGTGGTGGACCAGACGTTGGGGGGGGATCGGAGTGGCGGCGGGGGGGAGCATTTGGATACTCTGCAAGAAAATCAACACAGCCATGTGATTGGACTATTCGCAGCTTCTGTTGAGGATCTTCGGCCGACGGCGGATTATGAAGGCTTTGTCAGACTCTCCGGGGATGATCCTGAGATTAGGGGGGAGCAGGAACTTGGGGGGAGCACAGGTCAGGATTTCTCGGGGCGAGTTTCGCGAAAAGGGCCTGGTAGCAAAAGAATGAGGGGGGAGCAAGCGGAGCGTACAGATTCTTTGTTAATCACCCCGATTCCCGCCCCGCCCGATGATCGTTCTGCAGCTGAAGTGGCTTCATCGATTAATTCTGATGTTGTGGGTGAGGCTAATGATGAATCGCCTTCTCAGTGGCTCAAAAGTCTGCTTCCGGAGGCTGCTAGCGGTTGGTGGGATGTGTATTTTAAGGGCGCCGCGTTGGCCATTAGGTTCTGCTGGCGAGATCCGGCTCCGCAAAGGCTGGGATTCCCAGCGATTAATTCTGATCACTTCCAATCCTTAAAGCAGAGAGATCTTGTTGAAGTCAAACAGGAGCTCCAAGTGCGGATTGAACAGCATCTTCGAGAGCTTCTTCTAAATCCGGATAAGAGAGCGAAAGCCATGGCCGCGGCGGAGAAGCTCGGAATCGTTTTCACGTCGGATCCAGCCTTGATAAATAAGTAGACCATGTGTCGGCTTCGCGGGAGCTAAGGATTATGATCTCCAGCCGGCGAGACAGCTTTTAGTCATGCATGTGTACGGCGTACACATGTTTAAAATCAATGGTTTACAGCAATCAATTCGAGGTTCCGTGTACCAAAAAATCAAAATTTGTACACTCTGCGAAGATATTGATAATTAAGGGGATATGTCACAAAATCGCGGCTCATCGTGTACATGCTTTAGACGAACTGTCGTGTCCAATATAACTTTGTGTACAATGTAAGACCTTGGATATCAATCAGATATAAGTCGCCTGTAGTCGCGTACACGGAGCCTATCTTGTCGTACGGCATGTACACTTCAGTTTGGCCCTCTCGCATCTTAATCTTCCCCCTTTTTGAGGCTACATTACGGATTATGTAGCCTCATTTCCTCTTGGACGCCGACGCAGGAGTATAAAACTCCTCTGGTTTGAGGATGCGCTTTAACAGTCGAAGTGCTCCCTCAACTAGCCAAGATCTGCCAGAGAAGGTTTTTCTTAAATGCTCCAAGTTCTTCTAATCTATCATTCAGACGAACATACGCGTCGAGAGCATCGTCACCATCTTCTCGCTCCTCGTAGATATGTTCGAACTCTTTCAATGTCAGCTCTCCCCGCTCGACCTTCTCAAGATGCCGGAGCGTCCATCGCAACCCTTCGATGTGTTCCGCATCTCCATCTTTCTGTTCGCAGGCGCCTTCAATAATACGAATATTCCGCTTTTGAATTCGTTTGCCAGCCTTGACAACGGCTAGGGTGAATAACCCTTTGAAGAGTTCCCGCTGGTACAGCCAGTTTATAAGATCACAGACGGCCTTAGCTGACTGGCGCTTAATTTTGAAAGAGCCCATGTTTTTCAAAATAGAACTTACGAAAGCAATTGTCGCATTTAGTGTCATAATGCCCTCCGAGAGTTTTTTAGTTTGGTGTGGACCGCTCGCCCCACTTCGGTCATTTCATTCTTTTATTCTCCAGATGAATTTTCCCCGATGCCAAGATTCCGGAACATATTGGCTGCCCACTGTTGAAGTTCTGTCGGCGGCCCACTGGTTGCCTTGTCGTTCTCCAGTTTCTGCCTCAATTGTGGCGAAAGCTCGAAATCAGACGCCTTAAGATCCTCGCCGTATTTCTTCAATGCTGGCTGATTTGCGCAATAGGCCCTGATAGCGGCCGGCAAATCGTTCTCAAGAGCCTCCTCGAGGTCAGATATCTCTGGGAGCAATTTTGTGCGCGGCGTTCCGATCCACAGGATGGTTATGTCATCCTCACAGCCTTCCTCAGTCTCCCAACCGGGAATATATGCGTTCACAAAGTAGGTTTGCAGGGGATTATCCCACCCGACCGCGACCGCGATCGGCTCTTTACGCAAGTAAACTCTGTCGCTGGCCATTTTCTGTTCTCCTATTAACTTAAAGTCATTGGTCGTGATTTGAATCAGAGGTCTCACTTCCCTTTATGGAGCTGTCCTCAGCAATTCATTTTCCTTTCGATCTCTTCGATATTTGTCATCGCCGTTGATTGCTGGCTTGATGCACTCATGGCCGCTCCTCCAAAATCAGGTCCTCATCGTTGAAACTCTTCGCCTCGCCTGTAATACAAGGCCCACAGCCAATCCATCCGACGGCGACGCTCATAGACGCCGAGGCAGGTCTAGTGCAGTTCGTACAAAGCAGCAGGCCGTTTTCGAAGCGCGCATTGTTGCCATTGAGCTTTGGCTCGGTTTTGATCACCTCTTGCTAGGTCATCGTCATGGGACCATCCTCGCTTTTCCTTCTCTCCGATAACGTGAAATTGAGATCCATCCTCCCTGCTCTCAGCATTAACCTTGGTATCGTCCGGCTAGGTGATCAGAGAAACTCCGGGAGGTGGTTGGCGTGTGTCTTTTAGTAGGCAGTCATCAGGCGCTCTTCAAGACTGGCATATAAAAGTGAGGCAGCCTTCGGGAGCTCGACCTCTTCCACGTCCTCGTCAGTGACCCACCTGTCAACCCAGACTTCCCAAAGCCCATCTGGCGCAATTGGGCAAAATGGAGCTATAAAGACGTGAAGCTCAGGGAGGATTCTTTTAACTCTACGCTCGTAAGTCTTCGCCCGATCTTCGTTGCGAACGAGGAGTTTTCGTATATTTCTGAACATAGATTTCTCCTTACTCCCCTTTATATAAGTGTGGGGGAGTACTGAAGGGGCGAATGGTAGTTTTTGGGAAGCGAGTCGCGCTGAGGGATACTGCAGGAGAGGACTGTTGGGAAGCAGCGACAACAAGCAGATCCGGTCGGCCTGCAAAAAGAGAATGTGTGCTTCTTCAAGTCATTGGGCGCTTACTTTTTTGTCTTCTCTTCGAGAGGAAGACCAACTATGGGCAGGAGCTCGCATACTTCAACTGATACGAATCCCGCCTTAACTGTCCTCCCAGTACGGGCAACTACACCGGCCTTTTCGAGCGCAGCTAACATCCCAGTATTTTCCCCGTAGTCCTTTATAAGCACCTGATTGGGACCGAGAGGGACATGTGGCATATTGACTGTGGCCACTATCTCACGCATACCGGTCGTTTCGTCATGCAAACAAAGGGCTATAGCGTTGCCAACTTGGTATGGCTCTATGCGGAGGATATATTGAACGCCATTGAATTCGATTCGGTCAGCGGTAGGATCAAACTTTTTTCCAGTGTTCATTAGTAGTACCTCTTGTAAAAAAGTATTTAGCTAGGATCAGATGGTTGGGGGATTGGAGAAACTTCGAGAGGCCATTGGAGATGTAGCCTTATTGCCTGGGATTGAGCAGCTTGTTTGCAGCGTTGAGAGCATCACGTTGCTGAGCGCCAGGCTGCCGGTTCAAGATGGACCGGACCTGGTCTTCGATCTCGAATAAGGCGTTCCTGGCTGGGGGCTGATCGGGCTGAGATGAAGTGTCGGTCCCAGCCTGGCCGGTCGTCGCGGAAGCCCCATCTTGTCCTTGGGGGTCATGCTTGATCAATTTAGCTTTCTTCATAGAGTGTCCTTGATGAATGTTGTCTGGGGCACAGCTGGAAGTCACAGAAATACTTCCAGCTTCAACCTTGGACCGAGTTTAAATGGTGTCTGGGAGCTGTGATGTGAACGCAGGAAGGTAAATTGATTCTGGATTTGGGGAGAAGACCAAGGATCTGATCTCTCCCCTCCGGCCGCGAGATGTGGATTAAAAAGGTTTTTTGTGGACGTTTTCGTGTCCACTTTCACAAATGTTTCTTTTTAGATAGGTTACTCTGGATGCGTGATTGGCAAGTGTCCAGTTTGCAGGCTTTTATAGAGGTGATTTCCTGGATGCTGCTCTGCTGCGATGCTTTTGACGTCGTAGAATTTTTTCTATAACGGTGTCCCTTTAGTGAGTTGGCGGTTTTTTTGGATCACGAAAGTGTACCGGCGCACCAAAGGGTTACGATCAACACAGCGACGTGCAACCTCATCGTTAGTTCCTCTCGGCTGTAAGGGACTTCGATAACAATCTTCTTGTATAGCAATAGAGGAATCATACGTGGATTCAAGCTCTGAGAACTACCAGAGCCCGCCGTCTGCCGCAAGCGGATTGTGGCCGGCGCGCTTTGCAGTCCTCCTACTTTGCGCCGTAGAGAGAAATGTGGCTGCCACTCGACGCCGTGAACGGACTCCGATCCCAGGAGCCCCACCGTTCCTTGAGCCTCAACCCGCCGAGAAGAGCCATCAAGTCGAGCTCGGCGGGCCAAGCATAGCGCAGTTTCACCGGACAGAGACGTGCCCCCTGACCGCTCAAGGTGACGTGGGTAGCCGTCACCAGCTGATTAACGGTGTCGATCTGAGAAACGTCGATCCTAACCTCGGCTTCGCTCTGCGCGATGACTCTTACGTCTTGGCCGCCCCGAAACCGGTAGAGATCAGGAACAAACGCCTCCAGGATAAACAATCCGTCCGCGGCGAGGCGCTTTGCGACATTTTGGAAGCACCGAACCTGATCTGCTTGGGTGAGTAGATTGAAGAAGGTATTGAAGACCACGTAGATCAGGGTGAAAGGGCCATCGACCCCTACTTCCGCGAAATCACCCATAGCGACCGGTATCGCGGCCCCTCCTGGCTTGGCGCGAAGTTGCCTCACCATCGCCTCCGACGCATCGATGCCGGAGACATGCACGCCGGCCGCCGCAAGGGGCAGGGCCACCCTCCCCGTGCCAATGCCTAGCTCCAGGGCGGGACCGGCGCCCGCCAGCGCCTTCAGCGCCCCAATGGCAGCAGGATTGCAGTCCCCGTAGTACCGATCGTAGACATCGGCAATCTGGTCCCCATACGTCCGAATGCTGTAGCTCTCAGTTTCCGTCATGCTATCGACTAACCTCCGGTTCTGCCAACGCTCCTGTTCAGCGGGCGCTGCAACAAGTCGTCGGGCGGCATCCCTATCTTGTAGACTCCCCACCATCTTTCCATCGCATCAACTTTGCCCCACGATCTCGGCCACCTCATCAAGGCTAAAGACGTGTCCTTTCGGCAAAATGGCGCCGGCATAGGTTTTATTAAGACCGACGCCATTTTGCCGAAGGGACACCTATAACGTCCCGCTTCATTTACTCAGTCCCGCGCTCAGCAAGGCGATTCTCTTCATCATCCGATCGTTCTCTCGCATGAGCATCAGCACTTGACCTTCGAGTTCGCGGATTATCTCATTCTCGGCTTTCAGCCTTTTATTCTGCTCTTGAAGCTTTTTATTGGTTGCACGCAGGGACGCGTTCTCGTCGAGCAATCTGGCAGCTTCAAGCCGTTCGTCGTTCCCCTCGTCGGTGATCATCTGGCCGGAATCCGATCGCTTGAGGAGTTGCTCGGCCTGGAGCCTTTCAATTAGACTCTTCAGCTCGTCATTTCGGTAGAGATACGCCAGGGAGATATTGCCGGCCTGCGCCACCGTTTTGAAATCAATTGGCCGCTCTTGCTCCTGCAAAAGTTTGATAGCTTTGCTGGCTCGATCATATGTTGATCTGCTCTTTTCTCGCGCCATCTTTTGCAGGTTGGATCTTCTATTCGGCATTTGATTTTTTGAGGACGTAAAGGAGAGATGTTCCGACCTCGGCCGGCTATGGCTCGGAAGCTTCGCGGCATCTATTCGGATGCGCTGCGCGCGGCTTTTCTTCTCCATGAGTTTATCGCTTTGGGGCAGTCCAATACCATTCTTACCAATCGGGGACGGAGCATCCCTTGAGATAACCATTCACATGGGGGATCAAGCAAACTTTTCTTTGATGGCGGCCGTCAGGATCTCTATTTCTTTCCAAGGGAACGGACGATGCCATCTCGCATCCAATTCCTCGGCTGAGAATCTCCCCTGCAGACTTCTCAGCGCTCGCCAGAACGGCACACAAATCTCTTCATATGACCCGGTAATCGCCAATTCTCGTTCACCCCTTCCATAGTCCCGGCGGTGATCTGAAAAAGAGTATACTTCCAGTTCCACATCCTCCTGGGAGATCGAGAATCGCAATTCTGTCTCCGCCGGTTCTTCATGCCAGGTGACGGCGCCTCCAACCCGATAATAGAGCAAGTTGTATAAGGCGTTCGTCAGGTCCAGAAAGGAATCGCTCGGAGTGTATGACGCGATTATCTTGAGCGACTCTTCTCCTTGACTGATCGTCAGCCCAACCCATCCATGCTCCGGATTGTCAAACGACACTGTCAGTTTCTGCTTCATCATCGATGCCTGCTGAGAAGTGATCACACTATATCTTCTGACCATCCAGGTGAATGGCTACTTCAAGAGACGCTCCGGGTATTGTCCCGCCATCGTGCGAGCGCTCGGGTTGCTCTCCAGCATTGCCCTATCCTCCCGCACGACGGCTCTGATTGTTCGCAAGCTGCAGTGAAAGTCAACCAGGCTGGGCTTTCCGCCTCGACTCGTCGCGCTTTTAAAATCTCCGCTTACGCGATGTGGTCCCGGCGCGGGAAACGGTCCTGATCGGTTTGGGAATCGGTTTGTAAAGCTCTTCAGGGTCAATCCCGAGCCTGGCCGCATTTACCTCGATGATCGCTATCTGCGCGACAAGCTTCTTATTCTTCTCGCGCTCCTTCTCAACTTCCTCCGACAAATCACCAATGCGATCGGCGAAAGCCTGCCGTTCAATCAATTTTCCCGTGAGCCTGGCCTTTTCGCGCCGACGCTTTTCAGCCGCGTTGATCTCACGGTTCAATTGATATTTGTAGATAGTGGTCGGGCTGATGGTGAGCCGTGAAGCGACGCTTCTGACATCGAGCGGGTGTTCATCAGCGGAGTGCGCTTCGGCAATCGCCAGATAATCGCGAACTTTCCGCCTGACAATTTCACGCTGACTATTTCGCGGCATGCTCCTCTCCTCCGGTGCCGAACGGACGGACAATAGAGCCATCTTCAATCGCCGGATCACCATCAACAGCGCGCGCGGCTCTGATCCCCGCAAGCGTCTTCTCACAATGATCAACCCATGCCTTGGCCAGATCTTTACCACTGTCAAGAAGCTTGACGGATGCCCCACGTATTCTTTCGGTCCTGCTTTCGAGCTGGATCAACAGCGTTTGCTGTCTCTGATCACCTTTGATCCGAAGAAAGTCAGGGCAACCTCTTATGCAGGCCAGCTGAAACTCACAGGGGCTGACAGAATAATCGTGCAGACAAACACCGAACGGAGTGTAATGAACGGCCTGGACTCGGCCGTCGAGATAGTCTTCCCGATCTTCAGCGGCTAGCGAATTGTAGAATTCCGCGGCCTGCCCGCTTGCCTCTCCACCCCTGATCGATGATCTGATTTGCTCAAGCCTCTCGTCGCAAGTCAGGTGTCGATAGGCGTCAGTGTCACGAGGATTCTCGCGCCCCATCCAGCGAGTTAGCATCTCCATCGGCAATCCCCCTTTATCAGCAATTGTATTTAGCCAGTGGCGCAACTGGTGGGAAGTGATCTGGCAGTACTCGCCGTTCGCCTCACGCATATCAAAACGCTGAAAGGCTGATTTGATAGAGCCAATTTGAGAAACCCTGGACGAAAGGAAATCCGCAGTTTGCTGTATCGACACAGACTCAATCAGTAGGGGAAGTGTGGCGCGGAAGCTAAAGAAATTTCTCGGCGCAATGAAGAGCGACTCGGAGAGCATCTGGTGGGAGCCATCACGGCGGTCAATCGTCCACAGTTTCTTAGCCCGCAGCGAGAGCAGATACCTCTCGACTTCGGCCGCGATATAGTAATACTGTTTTTTGTCTTTATGCCGCGGCAGTTTGTCGCGAGGGATGTTATGGATACTCCTCTTCGCCAACCCCATCAATTCCTCTACCTGCGCTCTGGTCATCCGATCCGCCCATGAGAATCCGGGTATGGGAACCCTGTCCGGATTCTCCTCGAGGCTCCGCGCGCGTTCACGAAATGGCAGCGTGATCTGGCGTATCTCCGCGACCGCCTGTCTTGCCAGCTCTGCCCCTGTCGTGGTCAGCCACCGAACGGCGAACATTCTTTCGCCGCCTCTGGCTTTCTCCTTGTAGTAGCGCAATCCGTATCTCTGCTTGCCGTCCCGCTCTTCTTCCACTTCACAATTCAAAGGGAGCGTCAGTAACTCGCCGATCCGGAATCCGGTCACGACCAGTATCGCCAGGGCGCAAGCGCGCAAACGATCTTGCGGCTCGGTCGCGTGTTGGTTGTAAATCTCGGCCAGCCCTTCGAGAGCCCTTTGCGAAGGCAGCATCGCCATCTTTTCTTCCTGCCCGGCAATCGTGTGATAGTGTGTGTCCTCTATCCGTGGGCTCTGTGGCGTGTAATAAAGAGGACGACAGACGCGCCTTGTCATCAGAAATTCGGTCAACGCAATCATCCGCGTGGCGGCCTTGTGAGCGGTGCTCGGAAACCATTTATCAAGCATCAGGAGTTCGGCCTGATTGAGATCCTCTTCGCACAAATCATCCCACCGGAAATCATCCGCCAAATATTTACGGCGTGTCAGGATGGCTTCCCATAATAGTCTGGCCGTGTCCAGTTTTGGACCAAGGCTTTGGATGTTTGACCAGGGCTGTAGAATCAGCCAGCTTTTAATTACCTCGGCAAAAACCGCCGGAAGCGGAGCGTCCAGGGTTCCATATCTGGTGAAATGGAGCCGGGGGCGGGTGCCCGAGGTCGTTCTGTCGGCTTTGAATTTGACGTTCCAGATCATTGAGTCAAAGCCCTGGTCGCTCCCCAAAAACTCAGTCGCAAACTTCGCTCTTGCCGCTTCTACGAGATTGATGATGGCGTTATCAGAGGTATGATCTTGACGGAGTTGAATAACGTTCATGCTTCATCATCTCCATTCATGGATTGATTTTCAGGCGCCGCCGGCGTAGCGGCAGCGAGTTGCTCGATGACCTGGCTGATGGCGACGCGAACATCATCGAGTTGCGCCAGAATACGCTGGTCCACACGCCCTTTCCATTCACGGGTAAAATTCTCGATGGATTCAAGAAGTTCGCGATGGGGGCCGGAGCGAAGGGCAGCAAACGAAGGGCAGAGGTAACAGCTCAACGGCGGAAATAATCGACACAACCCATCTTTCCTGACATCACGCCCGCACAATCCGACGCCGCCCGCGTCAAGTAAAGGTAACAGTAAATGGGGAACCTCCGCAGGAATGATCCGGTTGGGAACGCCCTCAAAAGCTTGCGCCTCAACAGAGTCAACGATCTTTCCAAGAAATCGACTCACGAGTGGTTTAAGCGCGTGATCGGTGGCTTTCTCGACATAGTCTGCGATGGTTGAGGCAGTCTCGACATAGACGTTAACATTCTGAAGATCGCTATGATCCAGCACTTCGGCGATCTGAAACTTTGACGCCCCCTCCTCCGCCATCTGCGTTGCCAGCGTTACCCTGAAGCGTCTTGCCGAGAGAGACAATCTCTTCCCTGTTCTTGGTGAGACAAGATCGGCCTCATCCGCAAAACGCTTCAGAGATTGGTTAATGACCGCCTCCGGGCGAGAATCCGCCAACCAATGAAGCAGTGGGGCTTCAGTTTCGCCCTGCCGTAAATTCTCAATCAGTTCTCCCAGTCTTTTGCTGATTGGCCTGCGTTTTGTTTCCCGCTGGGTGGTACGCTTCTTCAGGCGCGGCACATCAAGCTGGTATTCGACCATCTCGCCGACCTGGAAGCGCTTGAAATCCTTGTTTTTCAGGCGAGACGCGGAGTTCGGGTTTAGTCCGAGTTCAAGATGCAGCATCACGATGACGCGATCATGATCCGTCCCTTTTCCGGCGGTAAGTGACCTTGAAACCAGCAACTTCTCATCGGGCGAGAGCGGGCCCTTGGTTTCATGTCGGAATCTGACGTGGTGCCCCTTCGAGTTGCCGGGGGCGATGATCGATTGCAGGATCAGTAAAGTCCGCCGATCAAAGTCCGGGTACTGGCGCGCCACGCCCCACTCATAAAAAGTCCGCAACCGGGAGAAATAATTTCCCTTGTCGGCAGTATGTTTGATCGAGTAATCCAAAAAGGCTCTGCTAATGCCTTCGCTTAAATCAGACCAGTCAAAAGAGTGTAAATCGGAATTGACAACCAGCCATTTGAAAAAGACGCCGAACATTCTGAAGTCATTCGTGACCGTTGCCGCCTTCTTTCGCGTGATGCGGTCAGCCAGGTAAAGCCTGATCAATTGTTTTGAGCGTTCCGACGGCGCCGCCGATCCGGTAATGGATTCCAGCAGCCTCCAGTTAATAAGTTCGAGCAGACCTCCATCGGCAGATCTTCTGATCCGCCATTTATCTGCACTCACATCCACCTTCTGACCGTCCACTGAGATGACCATTGAAGGTACGGTTGGAAGAGAAACAATCTCTTCAGACCAAGATGGCCGCGTCCGTTGATTCATCCTGCCGTTCTCCGAGGTTGTAAATTTCTTCCTGATGCTTGCGCAAAGTGGCGGCGGCTTGCTTCGCGATGGCATTTTGAATGTAACGATTTGGAGACTGAGAATTGGTCCAGCCCCCGAGATACTTCAGTTGATCAGGACCGTTGGGCTTATCGGCAAGGAGGTCTCCCATTCGCTCGGCCCATGTGTGGCGGAGACTATGCCAAGATAGGCTCACGCCGCTCAGTCTGCTAATTGATTGAATGATGTCATTGGCGGCATCGAGTGAAATTGGCTCGCCGCCATTCGTCACAAAGACGTAGGGGCTTTTACCTGAAACACGCCCCTGAGGCTGTGGGGCAGTCAGATAAGCGCGGAAGGCCATCAATAGCCTGCGTGAGGCGGGAATCACCCTCTCGGCTGTTTTGACCGACGGCTCGTTCAATCTCGAATCGGCTTTATCGTCAGGGAGGCGCAAGATTCTGACACCGTCGTTATTGCCGCGCGGCAGAGAGTCCAGTCGCAGTTTCAGCAACTCTCCGCGTCGCAAGCCGAGTTCGAGAGCCGTCTCGAACATCAGCCAGTTCCTCAACTCGGTCCCTTTTGAGAACCGGCTGGAAGCGAACAGCAAGGAGCCCTTATCATTAGTTAGGAGTCTGCCTTGTTGGTCCGTTTCAGGAGCAATAACTTCTCTGATTCTCTTTACCGCCTCATCAGTGAGAGGTTCTTTTCGCCGCGACTGCGCCGCGCCGACGCGGAGCGACCTGAATATCTCGGAGAGACGGATGCGGTGAGCGTAGAGTTGTTCGAGCGTCAGACTGGAGGTCCCACCGCGATTTGCGCTGTCAAGCGCCCAAATCAGGAAGTCTTCCGCTACGGCGAGTTGGTGGTCAAATGTGGAGGGAGAGGGGAATCTTTCCGGCTGCTGACTCGAGCCTGTGGGCAGGATGATTCCGGCAACTATCGCTTCTCCTCCTGTGCGGAGATAGAAGGCCAGGGATTCTATTTGCCTTGCGTCAAGGATTCCCCCTGTCGTCAGAAAGTCATCGAGGTTGAAATTTCCGACTGTCTTAGCCCAGTTATAAACCTGTCGCAGCGCACGCAGGTTGTTCGCGAGCGTCGATGACTGAACACGATAGCGCCTGTAACGGACTGCCCATCGTGTTGCTACACGAGCCGGAATCCAAGTTTCGGAGTCAACCAGACATGGCAGCCGCTCTCCGGAATCCAGCTTCAGATGAATGACTGTATGAGGGGCAGGAATAGTACAGAACTTTGTGTCCACTTTCACTCACACTCAAAAGATCAGATGAGATGTAAAATTCGCGGCAACATACGCTTTGACAATATATTTGTCAATAAATGGACACAAATCCGATATCACAACACAATCGGCGCTCTTAAGAAACAGAAACGCCGGGACAAAATTCGCCCCGGCGTGTTTCTTATTGTAATGATTGTCATTACCGTCCTACCCCTGGATAAATGGACACGGCAGTCCGCACCCGTTTTAAAACGGGATCTCATCGTCCTCCACACTGACCAGATCATCTCCCTTTTTCGAACCGCGTTTTGAGCCCCCCTTTGTTCCAGACTTGGATGAGGCTGAGCTGGCCACAGCAGGCGCCGTCTCCTCCGCCTCCAGGTGGTTATCACCCAGATGAGATTCATCGGACATCTCTGTAGTTTTGTTGTCGCCATTACCACCTCGGCCCAAAAAGTGGATTTCGCTGGCGGTCATCTCCAAGCTGAACCGCTTTACGCCATCCCGATCGGTGTACTCTGAGGTGCGCAGCCGCCCCTCAACGTACGTTTGCCGACCCTTCGTCAGGTATTCGTTGGCCAACTCGGCCAGACGTCCCCATGCTGAGACCTTGACCCACTGCGTGATCTCTTCTGTCTCGCCGTTCCTGCCCTTGCGCTTTTCGGTGGCGGCGATGGAGAAGTTGCAAACGGGCGTTCCATCCGGCCTGTAATTCAATTCGGGATCACGACCCAAGTAACCGACCATTGTGCCTTTAAGGAATGACATAGTTTTTTCTCCCTTCAATTGTTTGGTTGAAATTATTGAGCTGTCGGTAAAGTCCCTACTTCACCTACGCTCACTTTCTTACCTTCAGCTTTAACCTTTTGATTTATCTGATAGCTAACTGAATTTGACGAAGACCAAGTGGTCTTGTCAGATAAAAACTCGCTTCAAGAGCGACTCGGTATCGTTTGGCGACTAACTGTGCCGGTGTTTTATCCAGCGGCCTTTTTGTGAAAAAGGCTGTTCTTCCTGGTTTGTAGTAACAAATCACATACATTGAGAATCTCCAGGCTGTTGTTGGCTTTGGGGCGAAGCTCTGCGAGTGGGAAACAATCTTCACTCTTTCGGGAGACGCTTCACTCTTTCGGGAGACGCTTCACTCTTTCGGGAGACGGTCTTCATCCAAATTGCCAAGCTACTCTCAGCTATGATTTAAGGATTGAGGGCAATATTTACTTACTGATGTTACGCAGTCGCAGACTGCGCCTTAATCTTGACAAGTTCGGCGAAAGCCGACTGTAAAGCCGAAAAATAGATCTTTGATTTCAAGGCGAAATGGTTCAGACCGATTCCCAATCGCAAGCGCTCCAGTTTGATGTAAGCACACAGACTGGCAAAGAAATGATTGCGCTGAGTGGTCGGCGTTCGCGTCGGCGATTTTTCGAGCGATGCATTTTGCTTGAGCGATTTGTGAAAGACCTCGATGCTCGACCGTTTTTGATAGAGCTTCGTCAGGCGGTCGTATGGAAGCGTCAGATCGCTCGTCACTAGATAGAGGATGCCCACCGATCCGTCTTCGTTTGTGAAGACTTGTTTGGCCAAAAGCAGTGGGAAATCCACTTCTTCGAGCCAAATCCGGATGGTCGTCCCTTCCGGCAAATCGAGCGTGTTGACTGCTTTGTATTGACCGTGTTTTCTCTCTTCTTCGCTCAAGGCGACTTTGCGATTGGACTTCAACGGCATGACAAATTCCTTCTTCAAGACATTCTTGATGTATTTGAAATTGTCGACTGCCCCATACCAACTGTCGCTCAAGACGTATCTAAAGCGAATCTGGTTGTGGACGCAGACGTGCAGCAGCATGCGAAAGCGCTCATTTTTTGTCATCGAGCTGCGGCGTTTCTGCTTGCCGGTCTTCGCGTCAAGATAAGTTTCGGTCTTAGTCACCAGATCGAAGGCCACCGGCAAGCCGGCTCGCGGCGTCACGTAGAAGGCCGTCAAAAAGTTGATCCCTTTGACATTGCAATTTTTGGAGTGATCCCAATGCCAACAGATCAGCTCATTCTCGTCGGTGTAAGGTTTCTCCACGATGCTGTCGTCCAATGCCAGGGCGCCGTCATCGCTTTCGACTTGGCGCACTAAAAGTTTGGCCATTCGCCACAGGTCAGCGCTCGTTTTGGCAGACGAGGCCAGGAATCTGGTCACTTGATCGTGGCTGATTTCCCCCTCCAGCAACCGGGAAAACCCGGTCGCCGTGGTTGGGCCAAACGAGCTAATCAAATAATCCGTGTAGAGGTCTTGCAGTTCTTTACTCACACGTCAAGTTTACTGCTTCAACCTCTTCTGCGTAACATCAGTTTGTAACTGAGTCTCCGCGCCCCAAATTCCACCCCACTTAGGTATCAAGTCGTTTGTGGGGTGGAATTGCGCCAGAGTGGAGAGGCTTTACCCTATAAAGGAAACTGTCGGTGGGCGTAAGTGGGCCATAGCTGCATTGTTCATGGTTGTGGCCATGCGTATAGGAGAGGCCTGTGATGATGGTGGGATAGACTTTGGAGTTGCACGATTGCTGACTGATGCGGATGCGGATGGTTTCTGTTTGCTCAGAACCGTTCGAAACACCTTGCGCACCCGCGGTAACTCAAGCAGTGTTCGGAACTCCGCAGGGATGACGAAGCAGGCAAGTGGAAGCGCGCGCCCCCAGGTTGCGCACAGTCTTGCATAAATTCGTGGAAGTAAAATTACCCCTTTGCGGACCGTGTGGAATTCCCAAACACGCTGCCGCTCCTGCGGGTTAAGACTGTGAATGGGATGTGAGGGTTCGTTCCCATTGTACATCGCCCAGCCCAGGTATCCCAGTTTTTTCTCGGACGCCGCCATGATCTCCTTAATAAGTCGATATGCGGCGCCTGAAAGTGGCGCTAATAACAATCGCTCGCGTTGATTGTCTGCCGCCGTTTTGAGCGCTGTCAGATTTTTGACAGTGATCAGACGAGCTTTCTTTGCCTCGTGAGCTTGCTGCATCACCTGCCCAACCGTTGTTGTGTCAGTTGCGCGGCGAATTTGCCCGTAGAATTGACGATATAAACGGCTATTCCGCAAGGCTGTCAGGTGGTAGTTGCCGAAGCACTCTTCGAGCATCTCCTCGAGGATTTCACGCGTAAGGCGCTGGAGCTCAATGTTAGCGCGAGAGAAGAATCCTGCGCCTTCAGCGGTTCGTCCTTTGACTGGGAAGAGAATATCGAGTTGCTCGTTGATGCTGTCCCAAATCTCCTCGATTTGTACCCCTGATGCGTAATCGCGGAACAACTCATTGGCCAAATGCCGAGTCTGCTTTTTGAATTTGACTTCGCATTCGTTTTTGCATGGATCGGGTTTGTGGAGTTCATATGGCAGATCATCGGCCGTCGATTCCCCGATCACACTGCCACGGCCGTATACCCGGTCATGGCTTGACATTTGGATGATGGCGCCGCCCTCGTCGTATTGATCCAGCGCTTCGACATATGCGAACGCATCGCTGAGATCTTCAACGCTCGCGCCGTCCGCCTCCAAGCCATTGAGCCACTCCGCCCAGTCATCATAGACCGGCCTGGCGCATTTCCGGCGCCCTCTGATCCTTCGCTCGATCTCGGCTACCTCTTGATCGAAGAGCGATCGCGGCTTTGATTCGCCATAGCTCAAGTCCTCGGCGCTCTTGGCGGCCCCGAAAAATATTTGGCAGTCGCTTTCCTCCTCTTCGGTGATTGGATTGAGGCTGGAGAGCTGCATCCCGAGGAGCGCCATTTCCTTGAGCACAGGACCCGCGCCCCGCCCTTCGATCTCGCCGTGCCCGGTAATCTCGTCGTAGTAATAAGATGCTGCGAGCTGACGGCATCGTGCGTTATACCCTTCGCAGATCTGATTCAAACATCTCATGAATTCCGCTGCGTCTTCTGGATTGCCAAGTTTTTTGATTGCATGGGCCAGCGTCGCGATGCGCGCTTCCTCATCCTCTTGGCTGGTAGACATCCAATCGCCCTCGACGGTGTAAATCACTTCATCTCCGACCAAATACCTCTCCTCAAAATCGAGTCGAGCCAACGGTCCGAGTCTGGAAATATGGCTTGTCAGAGTTTCAAGTGGTGATGCCGTATCGTACGGTATGAATAGTTCCCTGTTGGAGCGCGCGCTTCCAGTTCGATAACCCCCGCGATGATTCATATACTGTCTCCCTGGTGAGTGTGGTTTTAGGTGAATTCGAACGGCCACTAATGACGTCATGCAAAACCGCTCAAATTTTACCGGCGGCATAAATCTCTTGTTTGCGGGGGCGCCTATTGGAGTTTTATCAAAGCCTTGGATGGGAGTTTTCTGCCGGCGCCACTCAGCGATGATTTACTGGTCCAAAAAGTTTGGGGGTGGTCGGCTGCATTTCTACAACCGACCACCCCTTAATATTTCCTCGTTTTGAACCCCTTCAAAAAACGTCTAGTGGGTAATCTATGTGGAGGGACCCTGGCATTTCTCCTTTCGCCCTCTGATGGAGTATTTCCCCTGCATCTTCGAATTCGTAATCGAGCTCGAGATCTGATTCTCTGATCAGATTACGTTCTTCCTCGATGTAGTACTCTTCGTTATAGGCTGTATCCTTGTAGAACCTCTCGTCGCGGTCTCTGTAATATTCATTTTCCATAGGTCAGTCTCCTTCGGAGACATCTTACCAGAGATCGTTGACTGTTCCAATGCAGGCAGGTCTTCGGAGGTGGCGTCTTGTCAGTGCACTCGCCTATATCCTAGGGATATATGGGTGGGGTGAGGCTGGTGGGGCGGAGCCTGGTGGCTGGCTCCTATGTAACGAATCCGCTCGGCGCCAGAGTGTCGGTGATTCCTCATTAGCCGGCCGCGCCGGCGGCATTTGGGGCATCTCTCGATTTTGAATCCGTTGGTGTAGACGACTTTGGCGCGGAGGGCCCCGTCGGATCGAGGCGCGCATTGCTCCGGATCGGTTTCGCTTCAGTGATATCTATCTCGCAGCTGAGTTACATCGTAGTTGTTGTTTTGGGCGCTGGAGCGCTCCGTATGGGTTATCGGGACCCTCGACAACACCCTTCACAAATCTTGCGGTATACAACCACGCCTTCAGGCTTCACAAAATCCTTGCCATTCCATTTCAGGACATCAAAATCATCTTTATCAACTTCGTTAAGTGGCGTATTTTCTTTTCCGCATTTCTGACACTTCCCTTTTTCCCTCTCCATATTGCCTCCAGGTTGTCGCGCAGTGTGATTACCTCTGTGTTGTTGTTGCGGGGTGCGTCAACCGGTTCGGTTAAGCCTTACGTCATCATCTGAATTCCCGGCCTCGACGGCTAGGAGCGCTTGGCCGCGGCTTTCAGTGTTCTCAGTAACTCCTTGGGTTTCAGCCCTGCAGGATGCTCCCAGCAGGCCCTTATGTTCACGAGCTTTTTCCTCTTTGTGGAGAGGAACCCGATTGCTACCAATGCCGCGAGTGAGACACTATGTGGCGCGTCGCGCGTAAAAATCTCATACTTTGGAATATCTGCGCCATCGAACCGGGCTGCCCACCCAAGACTGTATTCTCCCACTGCATGTTCGAGCTTAAGATCGCAATCCAGGGCTGTCCACATCAGCTCGGCAACTACTATTGCCGCATTCATACTCAATGATGGCTTCAATCCTCGGATGATATTCGATTCCAGGCCTAGCACACGCTTAATTATTAAACGGTCGAGCGCCGGACCTGCGTCAATATATGTGCGATTTGCACCGATGAAGCCGTAGAAATTCTTGACACGCTGAATCAACTTTCTGGTTCGAGGATCGTTTCCGTCAACTCCTTCTGGAATGTGGCCATTCGAGATATCTTCCAACTCGCTCAGGAAACAGAAACGTTTCGGACTCAGTATCCTTGAGTGCCAGTTCGTGCTGTTATTAATCATCGTAGTCGTTTTCTCCTTGATTCTTTAGAGATTAGGTATGCCGATGTTCCCAGAATTGTCCACATAATTATGATGAATACTGGCGCGGCGCCCTTTATCATCAGGAAAAAATTGTATAGCGACAGCCAGCATGTGGTAGTCAGGTGGAGGCGCTTTAGCCAATTGTCTTTCCACCATGCGAGAGCCGCCAGCAACACCCAGAGTATCATCAGAGTTCCGATCGAAAGTAGGCTCCCCCCTTCGGCCACCATATAAATAACTACACCACCAAAACCAATTGTGACCAGACTCGCCAAGTTCATATGCTTCTCCTATCGAGGTATGAGGTCGGAGCCCATGCGATTCAGAGGTGATTTGGGTATGTCGTGGCTCCCCCACTCAGTACCAGCAGCTTTAACTTTCGTGGAGTATGGATGCCCGAGGTTTTCAAGCTCTACTTTCAGTAGACAGGCATGACGCCTTTTTGTGACAGGATGGAGCTTCCATTAATCAGGTTTTCCAAAGGCAGATTCGTGGATACAGGGCGGTCAAAGTTGATGTCCGCCCTATGCCCCTGACTGTCCTCACAGTCTTAACCTCAAATGGGCTGGCGCAATCAGTGATGGATCTTTGACTGTTGATCTCTCGTGATCAGAACTCTCAGCGTATAGTTCTGAATGTGAGATTTACTCGCTCTCCGATAGTTTGTGGAACCTTAGGGATCCTGTGTTCCCAATATTTTTGTGTTGGGCCGCGCATTACCAAGAGGCTGCCGTCGGACAATGGTATGTCGACTTGCTGAATCTCTCTGCTCACATGTCTCATTTGGAATATCCGTGTTGCGCCGAAGCTCACACTCGCGATGACCGGATCGTGGCCGAGTTCCGGCTCGTTGTCTTGATGCCAGGAGACGCTGTCTTTCCCAGATCGGTAACGATTCAGAAGTACGCTGTTGTACTCAGCGCCGCTGACTGCTTCGACCCGCGTCTTGATTTCCATTAATAATTCCGTCCACGGCTGTGGCTGCATTTTGATTTGCGAGTAGGTATAAGTCTTTCCAGGATCACCATACCATGCGGTTAAGCGAGGAAGGGGAATCTGCTGTCTGTAGAATCTGAGGGAGTCTTGCTGCCAGCAAATCTCCGAAACAAGGCGGTCCAAGAGATGAGCGCTTTCTTTCGTCGTGAAGCACATTGAGCACATGAGGACGGCCGCATCAGGCATAGGGATTTGTATGAGCTTATGTGTTAGAGCCTCAACTTGGGGATCTGAGGTGTGTGAGTTGAGCCTTCGCTCAATCTTAGCCCAGTTTTGAATTGCCTTGCGGATTATGTCTGCGTGGCAGGCGATCTCTTCGTGGCAGGGAATTTCCTCATCCTTGCAACAACATACCAGAGCCAGATCTTCGCCTGCCGCCAGCTTGGCCAGGCGTTGCATTTCTTCGTAAATGGGCCCCTTCTTTCTTATTTCTGCCCAGAGCCATTGTCTGTAGTCTCCTGCTTTCAAGTTCTTGTGTGGGCTCTCCAACACGCTGCCAGGTAGTCCATATGTATGGTCAATCTGTTTAGCAAGGTTCTCTTTGTCAGGCGCATGCGTTATCAGGATCATCACTTACTTATTTTCTCCCTTGTTATTGAGGTAGATCATTGGGTGGAGGACGTGCTTCACCCAGATTCGTACGCGTACCCTCAGCTTTAACCTTTGGGGGCTTAGGATGGCTGACTGAGGGAACCTGATGACAGGGGGGGCAGCGCGAGTGCGATCTGGCATATGTGTGTCGCTTCTGGATTGGCGAGCCGCGCCTCGATCAACGGCATGTATTCATCAAGCCACGCCGGCGGATTGGGGTCCTTAGTTCGGAGCATTTTCCCCTTGTCGCTTTTCCCAGAATTTCGTCCCCTTCGACGAAAACCCGGGCTTCGCCCGCTACGCACTTCGAAGAATGGGCCTCGAGGCGTTGTTATCTGAAGTGGGCGTACAGCCGCTCAACTGTGGCCTTATCTAAGCCGGGCAGTTCGCACAATCGAGTCAAGCTGGGGACTTTGGCCTCGTTAGTGGCCCGGCAAATGAGGTCGGCGGGTCGTTGTGCGATCCCGACCTGCCGGGCGAACACAGAAGCATTCTGCGTTTGGGCTAATTGTTGGAGGCGGACGAAAAGCGGATCGGGAGTGTCTGGGTCGAATTCGATGATCTCGATATCGATGTCTTGAAGGAGGTCGAGGTAGTTTCTCATGAGATCATGAACCTCTTCCCAGGGCAGCCCTCCATTCATGGCGCCGATCCAAGGAAACGCGACTGATGTGATGCCGAGTCGTCGGTGGTGCCCAACAAACCGCATAAGACATTGTTCTACCCACTCCAAGCGAGAGGGATATCGCCAATGATCTTTGACAGCCAAATTGAGGATCCATGGCTGTCTCGCCCGATACGGACATATCTGGCCAGGGTGTAACTTGCGGTCCTCGCACACCTTCCGATAAATGTTGAACATCTCCGGGAAGCGGCGCCGGAACTCCAGCGCCACGCCTTTGCCCATAACCCCGACGCAGTTGACCGTGTTGACAAGCGTTTGGGCCTTGCTGTTAAACAGATTTCCTCGAAGCTCTGTTATTGGCATATTGAACCGCCCCGGGTTTCCCGGAGACTCCAATTCTTGAGAGGATAGAGTCATGAAAACAACAACGAAATATTCGCCGGAGTTCCGTCAACGGGCTGTTCGGATGGTGTTCGAGCATCAGGGGGATCACAAGACACAGTGGGCGGCGATCGTCTCGATTGCGACTAAGATCGGCTGCACAGGGGAGACCTTGCGTAAATGGGTAAGGCAGGCCGAGCGTGACCAGGGCAAACGCGCCGGGCTGACGAGTACGGAACGAGATCGCCTCAAGCAACTCGAACGCGAGAACCTGGAGTTGAAACGCGCCAACGAGATCCTGCGCAAGGCGGCGGCTTTTTTCGCCCAGGCGGAGCTCGACCGCCGACCGAAGTGATGGTCTCCTTCATCGACCAACACCGAGACGAGTACGGGGTCGAGCCGATCTGCGAGCAATTGCCGATCGCCCCCGCGACCTACTATGAACAGAAAGCGCGAGAGGTGGAGCCGGAGCGGTCGCCGCCGCGGGTTCGACGCGATGTCGAGATCTCGCAGGAGATCCAGCGCGTGTATGATGAGAACTTCCAGGTCTACGGCGCACGCAAGATCTGGCGACAACTATGCCGTGAGGGCGTCGCCATCGCCCGCTGTAGCGTCGAACGATTGATGCGATCTCTCGGGCTGCAAGGGGCCGTGCGTGGGGGCAAGCGCCGAACCACGATCAGCCGCGACCGGACGGATTATCCGGCGGATCTGGTCAAGCGGGAGTTCGCCGCCACTCGGCCGAATCAACTCTGGGTGGCGGATTTCACATACGTCGCGACCTGGGCGGGTTTCGTCTACGTGGCTTTCGTCATCGATGTGTTTTCTCGCCGCATCATCGGCTGGCGCGTCGCCCGCTCGATGCATACGGACCTGGTCCTGGATGCGCTTGAGCAGGCTCTGTGGGCTCGTTCTGAGATCAAGGGCGTGATTCATCATAGCGACCGGGGCTGCCAGTATCTCTCGATTCGTTACACTGAGCGCCTGAAGGAAGCCGGCGTCGAGCCGTCGGTGGGCAGCGTAGGCGACTCTTACGACAACGCCCTCGCGGAGTCGGTCATCGGATTGTTCAAGTCTGAGGTAATCCACCGCCGCGGTCCCTGGCGTCATCTCGACGATGTCGAGTACGCCACACTCGACTGGGTCGATTGGTTCAACAATCGCCGGTTGCTGGAACCGATTGGCAACGTGCCGCCGGCGGAGTTCGAATCGATGTATTATCGCCAACTAGACGAGTCGGCCGCCGCGGCCTGACTCAACGAAAACTGTCTCCGGGAATCCCGGGGCGGTTCAGTCGTAACGGGAGAAGATGTTGACATCCATTTCGTTCTCCCTTTTGAATCCGCCCCCCAGGTTTCTGATCGCCGTGAAAAAGAGCCTGAGGGGGCTCCAGGTCATTTTTATAGGTTGCGTCTGGGAGATCACGGCAATTCCCAAAGAACCAAAAAAGGGAGCAGCCCAACGAAGGACCGCTCCCTACAACTTTCCTGGCCAAGACCCGCTCTCTTTGCAATCGTCTAGAACTCCCTCTCCCATCGTCCGCTATTTTGGCGCCAATCTTGCATCTGGCCGGAGTTGACGCCGGCTGCGGTGAGAGGTTGTCGTGACTGAGCGAACTCATTGGTTAATCTCATTCGAAGCGCCGGATCGCTGATCTCGGCAATCATTCGCGCTTTTGTCTCCTCAATCTCAATTTTTTTCTGCAACAGTTCTAAATATTTATTCTCGCGCTCGTTGTGCTCGCGGAGGTGGTCCAGCCACGCTAGTTCGAGCGTCGCCTGCGCGCGCATCAATTCGAGTTGTGATGCCGCTTCCGCACGGGCGACGGCGATTTTAGTATGCTCGACCGCCTGCTTGAGTCTGATCCGGTTGATCGGATGTGTCATACAAATTGCGATGACGCTCACACCGATAAGGCCGGCCAGGAGAGGGAATGCTACGAGATGGCTATAGAAGTTGACTCTCTCGTATAAGCCTGGGTACAGGGCTGCGGCGCCGTTTAGATCGAGGATCGAAAAGGTGCTGTGAACAATCGAGAATGTCAGCAGGAAGAACCCTGAAAAACCCAAAGCCCAGCGGAACTTACCCGATGCACGCGAAAAGTAGTGCGACGAGTAGAGGGCTACCCCTTCAGCTATTATGGCTATCGCCGAGGTGGCGTGCCCCCAAAAGCCGGGAATCAGGTGGGTGAAGAGCCTGACGCTCAGGAGGGCGAGCCCGATAAAAAACAAAATCTTTATCGTTTGCGGCGGCCACTCGACCGGAAGCCGGAAACGTTTGGCTTCTTTCATCAGCTTTTCCTTGTCAGGATTGTGTTGGCCCTGGTAAGACACCGGTTCACTATTTTTGGACGTCATCGGTTTTTTCCCTCCTTTTCAATGCGGAGCCGAAGCGGTAGGATATATTTGCAGTATTGACCGGCGCTTCGGCGAAGGTTGATATAAAGGCCGGATGGAGTGATGAATCACCATCCGGCCTGTTGTGCCTCAGCGTTGCGCACGCTGGGGCGTCGGATCGCCCATTTATCTACAGCCGGAACCTTTCTGTGATACTTAGGAAATTGGCGTCGAGGCGGAGAATCAAAAATCCTAGTCCCGTGTGGCTGCAGGATCCATTGGCAAAAACTGTTCTACCTCTCTCCAGACGGCCTCTCGGCTCCCTGGGATCATCTTGCGCAGTCGGATCACATCTTCGATGTCTGCATCGCTATTCCAATCCAACAACTTCATCGCCAGAACCTGGGGTGTCACAGGGGCATGGACTTCGATGCCTGGCGCCGCTAAAAGGCATTCGGACCTGATCCAGTCGATATGCCGTCCGGCGTTGGTGTTGAGCCAGTCGTCCGGCCAGCCATATTCTTTGGCTATAAGCGAGGCCATTTTGATTAGGGCCTCGTCGCTATCTGGCGGCTCAAGAATGACGGCGTCTACACGACGCGTCTTCTTCCTCGCGCCAAAGGCGATGAGCATCAAAGCTTCTCCGGTTAAGCACAGAACCAACTTCAGATCATGCGCCTGCGCCAACTCGCCCAGCCTTTGCAGCGCATTAAGTATGCCGTCTCTGTCGATCGCGAATCTTTTTATGCGAATCATAGTTATAGTTAACGCTCCTGACGTTCTTGATGTGGGCCGAGGCGTATCCTCTTTCTACCGTCGGCCAGAACCTTTGTGATCAAATGGCGGTTGATTGGAAGGGAGTGAATGATGGAATTGTGTCCGGGCCAAGAAAAAGAAAGCCCAGGGGAGGTCCCCCCGGGCTTAACGGTTACATACATAGATGAATGGATCGCTAGTCAGCGTCGCACACGTTTACGCTTGAGCGATCCATCAACGAAATTCGAGGAATTTTGGCAAGGCGAAGATATTCCGCTGCCTCAGTTGCGGCGGCGCCTCACTGTCACACAATTGTCGCGTGAACTTTCCAGCCGTCTTAATGTCAATTAAATACGTCCTCTCACGAAGCGGCCCTATCTGTTTTGTCCATGATGGAGGCGTTTGGCCGGAACGTGATGCGAACAGTTCTAGCAGTGAGGCGGCCGTGGCCAGCACCCTGGAGTCCTTTGTGTCGGGTCTGTTCACATCACTCAGTTGGGGATTCTGGCGCAAAAATTCCTGCGTGAGAGCTCTGAGCTTTAAGTATTCAAGCTTGAGCGCCGTCCTGGCGAGCTGCTCAATTGTTATCGTCAGATTTGTCTTCACCATACAATTTCTCCCATAATTCGGCAAAGGCCAATTGTGCCTTCAGGCCCGACCCGGGTATGAGATATGGTTCCACCTTTTCCCAGACCTTGATCGGGCTACGTTTGGAGAACCACCCCCATCTTGTGTTCTCCCGTACGGTCTTTTTGAGCAGGAGAGTCGCGTCCGCGATGTCCAAAGGGTCGCGCCAGGCCATCAGCTTCATCGCGAGGAGCTGCTCGACCTTCGGCATCCTCACCGTAATGCCGGGCTTCTTAAGAATGACCCGACCGCTTTTAAGCTCATCTCGCAACATCACGAATCCGATTGGGCCGTCATTCAACCAATTATCCTCCCAATCCTCCTCGGCGGCGACGATCGCCGCCAGTTCTCTCACTACGCGCGCCTCCCGCGGCTTAATGAATATGCAATCCACGTCCTTTGTGGTAGGACGTGATTTGTAGACAAGCGCTTGAATGGCTCCGCCTACTAACGACAATTCTACCTCTATTCCGCGTTCTCGGGCGAGTTGTCCCATTCTTTTAAGTCCGCGGATGATGTCCATCCGCGTTAAGGTTAAACGCATTTTATTCCCCTTTTTTCGTTAATGATTTGGTTGGGCTCTCCGGTTTTTTCCGGAGTCCATCGCGCGCCGCCGGTCGGAGACGTCTCGCCGGCGCCTGATTGGAGTTGCTGCTTGGGCCTGAAAGGAGATTGATGGCAGCGTAGCGAGAGCAGAGCTGTCATCGGCTGGCGGAGGCTGCTATGAGCTTCGAACGAACATGGCGTCGAATCCTCTGCGGGCTTGCTCCCTTCTTTTGCGCATCGAGGTAGTCCTTCGACCGTTTACTTCTGCCTCGATCGCCGCCATGCCCATCAGCATGGACTCCTCCGTCCCTGATCTTTCAGCCGCGATTTCATCCAATCCCTTGTTGGTCTGGCTTGTGGCGGGACTGGCGGGAGTAGTGGGCGTGGGGGGAGAGTAGGGTGTAGCTGAGCCTGTCGGCTCGAGCTCGGGAGCTTTAATCAGCTTGGCTCTCATAACATTACTGATAACATTGCCGTTCATTGGTTGGATTACCTCCGTTAGTAGATGCTTATAGGGAACAGGGAACATGACCCTACCTACAGCCTGAACCTGGGCGGTTCGGTGGGAGGCTGATAGCCCGGTGGGTCACTGTGAGGACGAAATGGGTTTGAAATCCACTCCGCAGACTTCCTCTGGAGTCCGACATTCCTCGGTAGTCATAGACTGCGGCTTTAGTTGACTAGGAATCTCCACCCATGGCGGCCGGGCCTAAGGTGGAAGGGATGGCAATAGCAGGACCTCCCCTCAGCTAGAATGGGCTGCTGTTCTGCTAAGGCGATCGGTCTATCGAAGCGAGGGACGGCCGCGGTCTCCCTATCTTCTATGCATGATTATGCGGCGGCCCCTCTCACTGCGCGGGCGGCGCGCGATGGGGCGGAGGGCTTTCGGGCCGGGAAGAGCATTCAGACGATGGCGAACAGATTGTCTGGAACGACGCATATTTCGCTCATAAGTTTTCCACTTCGGTCGTCAAAGAGAAGAGCACGATCGCGTGCGAGACGTCGAACCTGAAAGGCATGTCGAAAACCAAGCTTGCCAAGTCGGTTGCAGACGCGGCGCATCGTGAGACCTTCCGGCAGATCGAATATAAAGCCGGATGGCGTAACCGAAACTTCGTCTTGGTTGGGCGTTGGTTCCCGTCTTCCCAATTGTGTTCGTGCTGTGGTCATCGCAATCAAGAGCTTTCACTCTCTGACTGTTTCTGGAATTGTCCCGCTTGTGGGGCATGCCATGACCGGGATCATAATGTGGCCAAATATATCAGGGACGAAGGAATGCGAATTCTCCTCGCGGCGGGGCATACCGAGAGGTCAAACGCTTGTGGAACGAGTGTAAGACCTGCCACGGCAGGCCGTTCGCGGTGAAGCAAGAGTCCCGCCGCTTCTAGCGGTGGGAGTGTCAAAACCCTACAGGTTTGTTGTGTGCTGTGGCCGGCTGGTTTAGCTCTCCACGCGATCGTGAATTGGCAACGGGCGTTCCATCACCTTGCACAGGCGTGAATCGTAGCACCACCCGAAATTCCCGCCCATCATCGTCCAGCGCCCAGCCAGTGAATCAGGCAGCAGATATAAATAGCCTGGCACGCTCCGATGCTCGACGATGCGAATGGCGGGCCTTTTCTCGCTGGGCACGAAGACCTGCGGAATGGCCGGCCCGATCAATGTGAATTCCGTCACCTTCGATGATGGGCCGCTGTTTGTGCCGTCGTATCCCGAGGCGTCGCGGTGAACGCTAATTATCAATCCTGCCTCCTCGCCTCCCTGGTTTCTCATTGGGTACTCTCCTGGCGGGTGATACCGTAAGCGGTAACGACTATCGGCCCGCTGTACGCGATCGTGAATTGGCAACGGGCGTTCCATTACCGCGCGCACGCGTGAATCCCAGTTCCATCCGAAATTGCCGCCCATCATCGTCCGGCGTCCGGCCATTGAATCAGGTAGTAGATACAAATACTCTGGCCTGTGCCGATGCTGGACAACGCGAATCGCTGGCCTTTTCTCGTTAGGCACGAAGATCGGAGGAATCGCCGGTCCGATCAACGTGAATTCAGCCACCTTTGATGATGGCCCGTCGTTCGTGCCTTCAAAACCATCAGCTGCCCGGTAAACGCTGATTATCAATCCTGCCTCTTTGCCTTCTTGGTTTTTCATTGGAATCCCTTCTGGCCTACGATGACGTAAGCGGTAAGGAACAACGGCGCGCCGTTGTCATGCTTTGGTGTATTAGGACTGGCGACGAGGATCCGGCATGGCAGGATGGACACTCTGAGCCACTTCTGTGCGCCCTGTAGCGCGCCATGCTCTGTCTCTGCTTCGACATCGCGCTAGAGCGCCGGTCAAGTATTCAGGCGACCTGAGTCATGATCTCCGGTCGTCGTGCAAAGAGATGCAGATTGTTCACTACAGCGCATCGCCGCAAATCGAGCAGGTTCTTTCGCTCTCCGCGGTAACGGGCACGGTCGCCCTGCCAGTGGCCTATGTGCGACAGGTCGTGTTCGACCCCGACACGCTCGCGCAAGGCGGCGCGGCCTTCGCTCGTTCCCTGACGGACACGAAGTTCCTGCAAGAACTTCTCATCAGCATGCAGGCTGACGCTGCGCCCGCGAAGGCTTGCTGTGCAACGCGATCGCTGTGGGCACACCGCGCAAGTCTCTCTCGGGAAATGCACAGTCTTCCCAGGCTGACAGCTCATCTCGACTCCTTGCGGGCAACGCAGTTTCTGTCGCTCCCAATCCACTACAAAGGCCGTCTTGGCGAAGAAAACGCCTGTCCGCACTGGCCAGGCCTTGCAGAAAATCTCCAACTCAGAACTGCGCTCGCTCACCAGCACGCTCGACAAATAAGCTCGATCAATATGCAATTCTTTGAGGGTGATCTCTTGCTCCTGGAGATCCCTCTTGATCCCTTCCGCGACGCTCGCCTCCGGCGCATTGGCCCGAGTGATGCCGACTGCGACCACCAACTCCGAGTCGAGATCGCGACAGACATGGCGTTTGTAACCATCCACTCGCACGCGGCGGCTCTTGCGCCCGTGTCGCATCTCGGGGTCTTCGATGCTGATCCGACGGTCTTTGGCCACGCCTTTGATCAGCGCCGGATTGCCGGCCTCGTTAGTCTCGACGTCCTGTGCTCGCACTTGCCTCGCCGCTTCCAAATACTCAGAGGCGACCGATCCTTCCGTGATCAGTTCCGGATTGGCCGTGGTCCACTGTTCGACTCGATCCAACGCCTCGATCACTTGCCGCAGCGCCTGCTCGCGGGAGGTCGGGTCGTCCCAATCGAGGTCGAGCGCTGCCTTGAGGCTCGACCCCGCAACCAACTCTGCGTCCGTTGCTTTTGCGATTGCCGCGAACTCCCGCCCCTGTTCGCGCGCGATTACGCCCAGAGCCTTTCGCAGGGCGTGCCCCAACAAATTGTAGGTGTCTTCCACTCGTCCCGCGCCCCAGAGCGGCGAAGAGTCGAGCGCCGCACGCAAATTGCGCGGCCCGAACGCCTTGCTCGCGGCCGCGATCTCGACGGTCCGCTCCAGCAGCCGCCGATCCATCTGATGCTGGATCAACCGCGTTCGAAAGGCGACGAACGCGCCTTTACTGAACGGAGCCTGTTCGGCGTCCAGGCAATCGAGCGCCAATTGCCAACGCCGATCCATCACGGTCGCCTCAATCACTTCGTCGTCCGAGACTCCGGTATAGGCTTGCAGAATCAGCGCCAGGGCCAGCATCGCAGGGGGCACAGGCGGTTGTCCTTGCGGAGAGTCTTTGAAGATGCCTGCCAACTCGACCTGAAACTCCGAGGTGAAGATCTGATGACGATGGCGGCGCAAAAAGAGAAAGAGTTTGGCGCGCTTAATACGCTTGATGATTTTGTCTTCCGCCGCCGAAGTCTCGACCGGCGGCTGCCAAATAGGTGGTTTCATAATCGGATCGCCTCCTGATGCGGATGTCGTTAATCCTGATTATGTTACCACCCTCGAAGGAATACTTGACCGGCGCTCTAGGCATTCGGATCGAAGCTGTCGGCGGTCAATGATGTAACTTGTGTTTGGTAAATTTGGGTCACGCGCTCAGGCAGCGTGTCAGTGGAGGCTTACAGTCCGCGGTTTAGGGCCTTTTGCGTTGAGGCTAGTCCGACTTCATGGTTTGTCTGCCTGACGTGGTTCAACCCTTCTTCGATGTCGACCGTCCAGAATCCGCACCCATTGCATAAGCAAAGAATGTCCAGATCATTTCCGTCTTCGTGCTCTGGCTTTGCTGGGTTGACGTAGATCGTCATAGCCTGCGAGCTGACTTGAATGAGCTTTAAATCACAGTTCACGCAAACAATGTAGGCTGTTCTATCTTCCCCCTCGAAGATGGCTATGCACAAAGTATGGTCGGCATGTATTACGAGTTCACTTAACTGGTTGCCGTTGGCTTGCCCTTGAATTATTGCCATCGCTTGCCCTCCGGTTTGGTTGGCGACCGGGGAGTGTTGCGAGTCTTCCCGGTTTGCTGTGAATTTTTAGTATCTTTGCTTGTCTTTAGTGTCCCAGACCGCATGCGCCTTCCTTTATTTCTCTCATGTCTGTGAACTTGATGAATCGGCCAGCTTCGATCGCGCCGATGTAATACTGATCGCGCGCGACGTTCCCCTGGAGGTCGATCTCGACTTTATGTATGCCTCCGCAATCGTGTTCCTCGCTGCAATTAGTGAATGCGAGAGCAAAGCCCCCGGCCGTGTCCTTGTGGGTGTGATAGAAGTATTCTTCGTCGCCTATCTTGAATGACTCCCCGTCTTTTATTCCGAAATCAATCATGAGTGTTCTCCATGTTGGTTTATGAGTTGAAATCTCGCCGACAATCGGCACTGCAAAAGCGGCGCTCCCTGTCTTCGTATCTCCCGAGGCTCATCCCGCACCAGCGGCATTTTGATTTGAGTTTGGCGCGCATCTTGCAGCTCAGCCGATTTGCGGTAAGACCTCGAGGAGGCGCTGCTTCATTGATCTTGTCAGTTACCATTTGGTAGAACTGCTTAAGGATCTCTTCCCGTGTTGCTGGCCACCATCCGCAGAGCGATTCCTTGAACTGCGTGCCTGGTGCCGCCGCTTTCACGCGCAGAATCATCTGCGCGTATTGACCGGCGGAAAGCTCGCGCTTGCAGTGTGTAATCCGAATAACGTACATGTGATCCTCTCTGCGGTTATTCGTCAGCGTCGCGATTTTCCTCGCGCCAATGGGCAACCGTCGCCGGGTCGCATAACTCTCGTACCAGTCGCGAGAGTTTGCGCCAGGCGCGGTTTTTGGCATCCAAGGCTCGAAACCATTTCATTTTTTCTTGATGCTGGCTTTGTGCCTCGGCACGCGCTTCGGCGGTCTGGCTCCGAGCGTCGGCTAGGCAAACGAGCAGGCCTGTTATGCAGGATATCGCCCGCGCGTTTTTTTCGCGCTCGGTCTCCAGCGCGCTGCGGAGGTCTTGAATCTCTTCGAGCATGGTGTAGGCCTCGATCTGGTCTTGCTTCGCTTTAAGCTCTCGATCGAAGTGTTCGCGGCTGTGTTTGCGAAATCGATTTTCTGTTCTCGCGCCCATGTGCCCTCCGTTGGTTAGCTACTCAGGTTGCAGAGTGGTGATTGGGTTTGTAATCGGGCGAGGCCTCCGGCGCGTCGGCGGGGTAGTACTCCCAGTAGCCGCCACTCGTGCCGCATAGTCGAGTCAGTGCGTCGACCAAATTGTCCGCATCAATTGGATGCTCGCCGTCGGGCCTTTGTTTGAAGATCAAGACGCCGCGGTCGTTGGGCGAGGCCTGGGCGGCGCGTCTGCCGTGGTCTGACTCGGCGCGATAAACGCAATAATAGCCCTCAGGCGAGCGGCCTTCGGGTGGATTGCGCTCGACGGCTGCCAGCACGACCTGTGTGTCGGTGAGGTCAATCCGCATGACCTTGACCTCAATGCGGTCTCCGTATTCAGGAAGTCTTTGCTCCATATTCGTTGCTCCGGTGAGTCGTTAAAGTGTGAATAGTTGCCCTGAACTATTCGCTTTCTCCGATATGAATTGTTGATGGTCTTGCTCTGCGCCTTCGTCACATATCTCTATCCCGCCTTCCGGCGTGTGGTTGTTAACGCTCTACCAGTCATCCCCGCACTCTGGACAATGAGCCATTCGTCCCCAGATCACCTGGCCGTTGTTTTCGATTACAGTTGGCATTTGTCCTTACCTTTGGTCCGACGTGACCCCCAAATTTCTTGATCTGGCTGATCAGTCCTGGCGGTCTAGTAGCCACTCCACTGAGGCTTCGGGGACTGGTCCGTACTACTCAAGGTTGCTGGCGTCCTCAGCAGCGCTTGATGCGTCTGGCTCAATTTCATGAATATACTTTCAGCTTTAATCTGGTTTATTGGGCTTTGCGCAATTCGCCCTGGCTATTTCCCCCTTGGAACGCAACTCGCCGGCGCCTCTACAGACGAAGCGGAGAGCTGAGACCCAATACCCTGTTGGCTGAGGTTTGCAAGGCGAATTGCGTACTCGTGTTTTAGCCTCTGGTTTAAGAGGGGAGTTGTTGAGAGTGTCGTGTGCTAAGAGTGCTGATTGTCTTGGGCGAGACTTAGCGGGCGTACCCTTGGGAACGCGTGTCATTTTCTGGAGACTTTCCTGCCCCAGCATTCACACCTGGTGTTGCGACAGAAAATTCATGGACCGTCTGTAATTCTTCCAGGCGTTTTTGTAATCCTAATTTCTGATCGAAGAGCGCCACATCTCTTTTGGCGCATTTGTCAATCAATGCCGAAAAATCTTTGGCGTGGCCTATCGTGTGTAAAGTCCCGTCAGGCTCAAAGAAAACCACGGACTTTTTATTCTCGCTCAGCAAATTGAGGACATTGTTCAACGTCCCCGGGCTTTGTCTGTCCCACGCCATTAAGCCGAATTGGGCTAACTGAGCCATCTTCTTGTCCTTTGCTTCATGTCGAACTCGGAGTCCCTCTCCAGTATTTGGATGGATGATTCTTGTCCCCCAATTGCCGATATTATTTCTGCAGGATTCTGTGCAGAATACCGTCACATTGCGGTAGCCTTTTTCAGCCAGGTATTGTTGGACTGCGGTGTCGGCTCCACTCGCATCACCGATTATGATTGGAAGCTGTTTTTCCATTATGTTGTCGATTCTCGCCTTGGCGGTTGCAGACACGACATCTATACTTCTTGACCCTCCAATGAAGATCGTTGGAGATGCCGGAGCTCGGCCGGGCGCTCCATTGGCGCGATGTTCTTCTCGGATCTCCATCAGCAAGTTCCCCAGGCGGTTTTCCCCACTTATGTGTACAGTCCCATCGGCGAGATTCTTTACCTGAGCGCCCCACTTTCTATCTCCCCAATTGTTATACTCTATAAGCTCCTCATTTCCCGTCCCCATCAGTTTTGTGTGCCAGCTTGTACCTGGGGCGAACTTGAACCCGAGTATTTTCCTCATGACGTCGAGTTTGATGTCTTCCCAATCGGGCCGTGGTTGGCGGTCTTTCCAGTAGTTTTTGGCATCATAGGGGCTGCGCATTGCAGCAATTTCCCTTCGTATCCTCGGATCCGTGGTCTTCATTGCCTGGTAGGCATGTTCCGCTGTGCGATAACTGATACCCTCGATTGTCAGAGGTTTGTCCAGTTCTTCCATGTTGGAGAACCAGTTCTGAATGTATTTCCCATTAAATTTCCATTCGAAATTTGGTGATGGGCCTCTGTACTCGAAGTATTCCATTTGACGCGCCGGCAAGATGCGTGAAGTGAGGGCGCGCTGAATTTCGGGCCAGCGTGTGATTGCGTTGCGGATTATGTCTGCGTGGCAAACGCGCTCCTCGGGGCGAGGAGTCTTCTCCTTCTTGCACCAGCATACTAGAACTAAAGGCTTTCCATTATCATCCCGGGTTGCTAAATCGTATAGGCGCTGTAATTCTTTATAGATGGGGCCTTCCCGTTTTATTCCTGCTGATATGTCCTGCTGGTATAATTTCAGGGACTGCTCCCTGGTCCCGACCTTGCTCATCGGATTATCATTTCTGAGTACGCTGGCATCGATTCCATAGTGTGTATTTACGCGGCCGACGTAGACGTGATTACTACCCGGTTCGGTAAGTCTTGCTCTAACTTTGGGGTCGTGAGCGTCTTCTACTAGTATTGTTTTCATATGGCTCTGCCGAGCATTGCGCGGTTTGTAGAATGATTGGATGAAGTTTTCGAGGGAGTCTTTGTTGGGCCAGTTGATGGGGAACGCCGCCCCTTTCCTGATCAACATCTGATTCCCTTGAGTTTTGGGGTGCGAGGCGAGGTCTTGTGGGTAGTCCAGGCAAGCAAGCGGCCGTTTTTGTTCAGCAGCGAAACGGACTGTGTGCATCGTGCCTCCCTTTATGTCGGTTCCGATCACTATTACTCCTGCACTCAGCGCGCTCTGAAGTCGGTCTCGATCAACGAATAAACTGCGGTTTGCTTCGGTCCCGGGAGGATACTCGCTTACAAGCCAACCTCCGGAGTTAATTATACGGCGAGCGAGTCCCTCATTGTCCCTCGGGTATGTCCTTTGATCGAGACCATGTGCCATTACAGCGGCTGTATATCCGCGGCCGTTTATACATCCTCTGTGGGCCGCGGCGTCAGACCCTAAAGCCAGTCCACTGATAACTGCGAGCCCTTTTTCCGCCAGGGTCTCCCCGATCTCTTCGGCGGCCTTCTCGCCGTAATCCGCCGGCTGACGTGTACCTATAACTGCGACCGCGGACTCTGTCGGGATCTGGAGACTGTTTCCCAGGACATAGAGAACCGCAGGCGGGGCTGGCATGTCGCGTAGTCCACTTGGGAAGTCTGAATCATTCGGTGTGAGTACCCGCATACCTAGATGCCGGGCCTTCAACAGTATCCCCTCGGCTTTTTTGAAAGCTTCTTCCATTTGCGCTTCTGTTGGAATCCTTTTCCTTTGAACTCCCGGAGTCTCGATCAGAAGTGCGCGCAATTCTCGGGGTGACGACGGCGTAGTAAAAGGTGATCTGGCATTGAGGATCTGATATACGGTTTGACGACCAGTTCCTGGGGCGCAGAGGAGTGCGATGACTTGTGCTGTCTGCAAAAAGTTACTGGTGTTAACCGACATTTTCCCTCCTGATACAAAAGTAGAATTGACATCGGCGATTGTGATCAGCCTTTTTCTTTGGGCCCCATAATCTCTGAGAATCGCTCTTTTGCGATCTTTCTGAAATCGGGGCTGAGCTTGTTGAACCAGGATGAGACGGTGATGGCCTTGATATCGAGGTTGTGAAGAGCCGCGTCGTCGATGCCCTTGGCCTTAGCGTCCCATGAAACAATATGTGTTGTTTCGAGCGTCCTCTCTTGCCTCCATCGCTTGGCGATCAGTCCAGCTAAATGGAAGAACACATTTTTATTAGTGTAGCTATCACCATCGAAGGCTATCAGCGCCTGCCTTCCATGGGTGAGTTTGATGAGACTATCGTGATTGGTGGTCACCGACGGTGCGCCTACTACGTAATTGTTGGGCCGGAGCGCAAAAAAAACATCTGCTTTTAGAAGCCCCTCAATGATCACAAGCTTGGCGTTATGCGGGAGATCCGCTAAACGGAACTTGAAATGGAGTGGTCCTCCTGATCCTGCCCCATGTGGAAAATCGGAAGAGGATAGCCAGAGGTACCGCGTCCCTTTCTTTGTGACATATGCCAGCCGCATCTGGCAGGCCTGAATGCGCCCTTTCTCGTCGCGCGCGGGGATAAGCAGAGTTGGGAAGATATAGTCTTTGGTTTTCCAGAGATGTGTTCCTTTGATGTCCTCCCAGAAGCCCGGTACGCCTCGTAGAGAGCCGATCTGCGGAAAGCGATCCCTTACTTCTTTGAGGAGCTTTCGTGTAATGCGGTCTCGCTCGGTGAACTCCGCCGGCAGCCCTCCATATTCCTTTAAGTGCCGCTCGCTTAGTCCCCGGGCAAGAAGGCCTTTATCGCCGGCGATGAGGGCGCTGGGGTAACGCGTGGCCGGGCTTAGATAGAACAATTGGCTGTAGACATAATCGCGTACTTCGATAGGCGCGAGAGGAGATTGTCTGGGATTTGGGGTGATATTGGCTCCCCTTTTACTCTCCTTCCTCTGGTCTTCGTGGATAAAGATTGCGCCGCCCTCGCTGTTGATCTTTACCGAGCCTTCCTTCTCTCGCATACACACGGATAGGCTGTTGTCATAAGCATACACACACCAGTCCGTCTTGCCACAAATCCGGCAGGGTCTGTGGCGGTCGACGCGGCAAAAGAATGTCGATTTGCGTGACGGCATCTGGCGCCAGCCTGTTGTTGTCAGAGATCAGAGAACAATTTCTGTTATCTGACTTCTTCCGTAATTAATCTCCCTCTTCCCCAGACTCTGAATTGATTTGTCGTTCCCACCTTCTTATTTTGGTGTGGAGTCCCTTTCGATTTTCCCTGAAAAACGCCGCTACTTCAGAGTGGCTGCCACAGATCCCCAGCATGTCTTTGTAGACCTCCAGTTTTGCTCTGGCGAAGTGGCTATTGAGGGACTCTCCCTCTCGTAGCGTGATGGTATGTGTGATTGTGCCCTGGCGCCTGACTACATGCCCTCTCATTCGCAGCTCGCGGTGAACTTGGTCCGTTGTGATCAGGCCGCTCATTGTCGCTGACGCGCGAAGCTTCAGACTCTCAATGGTGGACTTCAGCTGTCTCACATTACCTGGCCATGGGCAGTCGCATAATAAGCTGAGTCCTTCCTCTTCAATGCTCATTGGGTAGACGAAGTGGCGGACCAGGTCGGGTATGTCAGAAGGGTGGCGCCTGAGCGCCGGCATCGTTATGGGGAATCCATTCAGGCGATAATATAGGTCCTCTCGGAAGCGCCCATGCTTGATCTCAAGTGGGAGGTTCTTGTTGGTTGCGGCGATGACCCGCACATCCACCTCAATCTCATCATGTGCCCCGACGCGAACAATTTTCCGCTCCTGCAAGACCCTCAGGAGATGGGCTTGGAGGTCCTTAGGCATGTCTCCGATCTCATCAAGGAATACTGTGCCTCCGTTTGCTGTCTCGAAGAGGCCTTTTCGATTGCTTGTGGCTCCCGTGAATGCGCCTTTGACATAACCGAAGAGCGCCGCTTGAAGCAGAGATTCGGTGACCGATCCGCAATTGATGGGAAGAAACGGCCTGTCGGCGCGGCTGCTGTTGCGGTGGATTGCCTGGGCAACTAGGTCTTTGCCAACCCCTGATTCACCTGTGATGAGTACTGTAATATCCCCCTGCGCACTGATTTTAATCTCCTCTTTGACTTCCTTGATGAGGGGCGAATCACCGACAAGAAGATCTTCGGGATTGTCATTTCTCGGCGCGGCCATTCCATTCTCCTTGAAGTTAACTTGTCCTTGAGACCCATGAATAAGTTGATCTTTCGACTCCCCTTATTTCTGTGGCCTCGCTGCTCCCGTGCATGTCATCGCCGATTCTTATGCAGGATTCATCTAAACCCGTGATGGATACTCCGTCCATAGCCGCCGGCTTGGATGGAGAGGAAATCGAATCGTATGCGAGTTGAGGGGTTTATCCCTTCGACCCGCATACGATTCACTCCACGCGGGATTGCTCCCTTGTGGGTAATGTTAGCCTCGA
>WNFU01002565.1_pt1 | contig 38240 bp, 34 predicted proteins | sample 5400121 | NCBI WGS metagenome assembly WNFU01 (sample SAMN13153360, study PRJNA577476) | soil metagenome | isolation source: 100 cm soil or saprolite under grassland replicate 1 | place: USA:California | collected 2016-06-15
TTGGAGGCGCTGCTGGCCGATCCGGATATCGAGAACATCGACTACAACGGCTGTGACGGGGGATGGCTGCAGTACGCCGACGGCACCATCAAGCCGGCACCGGTGCTGTGGGCCACAGACAGCGCGCTGGTGTCGTTTATTCAGACGGTCGGCGCACGCCAAGGCCACGCACCGCGACGCTTCGACCTCGGCCAGCCTCGCCTTAACCTGCGCCTGCCGGACGGAAGCCGCCTGTTCGCGCTCATGGACGTCAGCCACCGGCCATGCCTGTCGATCCGCCGCCACCGCCTGGTGCGGGTATTCCTGCAGAATCTGCGAGACCTCGGCGCCATCGACGCCGGCCTGACCGAGTTGCTTCGCGCCCTGGTCAAGGCGCGCAAGAACATCATCGTCGCCGGCGGCACCGGGGTCGGCAAGACCACCATGTTGCGGGCACTGCTCAACGAGCTGCCGCCCCAGGAACGGCTGGTCACGATCGAGAACGCCTTCGAGTTGGGCCTGCACGAACTCGGCCTGCAGGACCTGCACCCCAACGTGGCCGCCTTGGAGGCGCGTGAGCCCAACGTCGAGGGCCAGGGCGAAATCACCATGGCCGAGCTGGTCAAGGCCGGTTTGCGGCTGAACCCCTCCCGGGTGATTGTCGGGGAGGTCCTCGGCGACGAAATCGTCTCCATGCTGGAGGCGATGAGCCAGGGCAACGACGGCTCCATGGGGACCATCCATGCCACCTCGAGTGGCTATGTCTGGCGACGCATGGCGATGTACGCGGCCAAGTCGGCGATGCGGCTGCCAGCCGAGGTGACCTACCGGATGATCGACGGCGCGGTCGACTTCGTCGTCTTCATCGGCATGCGCGACGAGCGGCCGCATGGTGGCCAGTTGCACCGCTTCGTCTCGTCGGTTCGTGAGGTGACCGGGGCCGAGGGCCAGCAGGTCATCACCAACGAGGTGTACCGGCCTGGCCCCGACGGGCGCGCCGCCCCGGTGCCGGGTGTGCTGCGCTGCCTGGAGGACCTCGAGCTGGCCGGGTTCGACCCGAGTTGGCTGGACAGGCCGGCGGGCTGGTGGGAATCATGAACGGCCTTGCCGCGCTGGCGGCGCTGGCGGGCGCTGGCCTGGCGGGCGGCCTCGTGCTGCTCGTCGTCGCCGTCCGCGGGTTGCCGCCCCATCAAACGCCGGTGGCCCGCACGGGGGACGTGCGGCAGGCGTCGGGGCAACTGCGGCTGCGAGCGGGCCTGGCCGCCACCGCCGCCCTGGCTGTTGCACTGGTTATCCGCTGGCCGGTGGCGGTGGTGCTCGCCGGCGCGCTCGGCTGGGCATGGCCGTCCCTGTTCGCCGCCAGCAAGTCCTCCAGGGCCACGATCGAACGGATCGAGGCGATCGCGACCTGGACGGAGATGCTGCGTGGCATGACGGTGTCAGCCGCAAGCATCGAACAGGCGATCATGGCCACCGTTCCACGCACCCCGACGGCGATCCGTCGCGAGATCGAGGACCTCGCCGACCGGTTGCGCGTGGGAGAGTCGTTGGTACTGGCGCTGGGCCCGCTCGCCGAGGCGATCGACGACGACGTCGGCGACCTGGTCGTGGGCGCCCTGCTGCTGGCCGCCGACCCCAGTCAGAAGGCGGGCGGGCTCGCCAGACAGCTCGACGAGCTTGCCCGACGGGCCCGGCAGAAGGCCGGGTATCGGCTCCGGGTGCAGAGCGGCCGCGCCCGTATCCACGCGTCCGCCCGTGCGATCATGCTCATCACCCTGGGCGTGGTGGCCGTCCTGCTGGTCTTTGGCCGTGCGTTCCTGGCGCCGTACGCGACCCCGATCGGCCAGCTGATGCTGCTCGGCGTCGGTGGGCTGTTTGCCGTCGGCCTTGCGCTGCTGGCCCGGCTGGGCCGCCTGCGCGCCACCGAGCGGTTCCTGGCAACGACGCCGAGCCGGTGGGGAGCACAGCCATGAACGTGGCGGTTGCCCTGCTCGGCGGCGGTGGTCTTGGGATGGGCCTGTGGCTGCTGCTGGTCGCGGTCGTGCCGGCAAAGCCGTCCCTGGCCGCCTCCCTTGCGGCGCTCCGCGGCAATGCGGCAGCGTCCGCGGATGCGAGTCGCTGGACCAGCCGCCGGGCGACGTGGCAGGTGCAGATGGGCCGTGCGGTGGAGGAGGCTGGCCAGGCGCTCGGACTGAGGTTCCGGTCGCTGCGCAAGGACCTGGCGGTGATGGACCAAGCGCTGGAAGCCCACCTTGCCGCCAAGGTGGCGTACGCGGTCAGCGGTGGGCTGGTCGGCTTTGCCCTGGCGGCACTGCTGGCCGTGGCCGGGATGCCAGCCTCGTTGGTGCTGCCCCTGTGGCTGGCGCTTGCCCTTGCGGGCATCGGCTGGCTGTTGCCCGACCGGCGGCTCCGCAGCGCCGCGACCGCCCGCCGTGCAAGTCTGCGCTACGCCGCTGGTGCGCTGCTCAACCTGGTCAGCATCAACCTGGCCGGGGGGGCCGAGGTGGAGCAGGCGCTCCACAATGCCCTGCGTATCAGCGATGGTTGGGCGTTCACGCTGCTCCGCAACACCGCACGACGCGCGCAACTGAACCGGGAGAAGGTGTGGGACGCCCTCGGGCGGCTTGGTGAGGCGTTCGACGTCGACGACCTCGTCCAGCTCGCGCAGAGCATCTCGCTGGCCGGCGACGAGGGCGCCCGCATGCGTGAGGCGCTGATTGCCATGGCCGCCTCGATCGGACAGCGCGAGCTCGCCGAGGCAGAGACCAAGGCCAACGAAGCAAGCGAGCACATGGTTCTCCCGCTTGCGGTGCTGGCGATCGGCTTCACCACGTTCCTGCTGTATCCAGCCCTCGTCCAGCTCACCGTCGGGTTCTGAACGTAGCTTCCTGGAAGGAGTCCCATATGGCCGATGACCTGGTGCTGCTGCAGGCGCTCGTCGCCTGCGTGCGCGCGCGACTCGAACGGGCACGGCGTGATGAAGCCGGCGCCCTGTCGTTGGAGTGGGTCGCTGTCATCCTCGGCATCCTCACCGTCGCCGGCGTCGTCGTGGCGGTCGTGGTCAAACGGGCGACGGCAGCGGCCAACAAGATCACCATCCCCTGACGGAGCCGCAGGATGCACCAACGTCGGCGTCACGCGCTGCACGGCGAGCGCGGCGCGCTCGCGGTCGAACTCGCCGTGGTCTTCCCGGTGCTGCTGCTGCTTGTCTGGATCGGGTTCCAGCTGGCATTCGTGTTCCTCGCCAACCGAGTTGCCCTGGCGGCCGCCGAGGAGGGCGCCCGCAGCGCTCGCAGCTACGCCGGCTCGGCAGCCGCCGGCGACACCCGCGCCCACCGATTCCTGGCCCAACTTGACTCCAACGTCCTGCTCCAGCCGCAGGTGCACGCCTACCGCACCTCCGAGCGGGCCGGGGTCGTCGTCGAGGGACAGACCCAACAACTCGTCCCCGGCCTGGGGATGGTGCTGCACGTGCGCCGGGCCGTCGACGGGCCGGTCGAGCGCTTCCGAGGAGACCTTGGCCCATGACGCGACACCACCACGACCCGGCCGCAGGCGAGCGCGGCTCGATGGCGCTTGAGCTGGTGCTGCTCGCCCCGGTGATCGTGCTGATGGTCTGGGTGTTCGGGGTCTACGCGCTGCGCCTGGCGGTCGCCAACGGCGACGTCGAAGCAGCCGCCAGGGACGCGGCCCGCAGCGCGTCCATCGCGCGCTCGGCGGACGCCGCCCGCCAAACCGCCGCCGTCTCGGCAGCGACCTCGCTTGCCGCCAGCGGGCGGGTCTGCAGCAGCGTGCAGGTGGCGGTCAGTACCGCCGACTTCCAGGCTGGCGGCACGGTGACCGTGACGGTGACCTGCACGATCCCGCGCAGCGATCTCACACCGCTCGGGCCCGGCGGCGTCAAGGACGTGCAGCAGGCCTACACCGCGCCGGTCGACCCGTACCGGGGGCTCCGGTGAGGCGCGGGCAACTCAGGGCGGCGTGGGGAGGCGGCGAGGCGGGCAGCCTGAGCGTGGTCATGCCACTGGTCGTCATCCTGGCCCTCGCCGTCATCGGATTCGCCTTCGACGGCGCCAACGCGCTGACCGCCAAGCGCCGCGGCATCAACATCGCCGAGCAGGCCGCCCGAGCGGGCGCCGGCCAGCTGGATCTCGCCTCGATCCGCGCGGGCGGCCCCTACCGGATCGAGCCCGGCAAGGCCCGCCAGGCCGCTCAGCGTTATCTGACCACAGTGGGCTACCTCGGCCAGGTGCGGCTGGGTCGCGACGCGCTTGGCGACCGCGTCGACGTCACCGTCACCTGGTCGCAGCACGCCCTGTTCGCCCGCGTCGTCGGCGTCAGCCACTACGGCGGGACCGTGGAGGCAAACGCCCACGTCTGCCACGGCGTCGCGCAGGAGGAAGGCTGTTGACCAACCCCAGGCACCGAGGTTCCGCATGGGCCGGCGACCTCGCACGCGGACTCACCGCCCTGGTCGCCATCGTCGTGCTCGCGGCCGGGGTGCCGGCGGCCCTGGCTCTGATCGTCGGCTGGCCACTCCCCCATGCCGTGCCATCGGTGTCCGAGCTCTCCCAGACGCTGACCAGCGGGTCCATCCCCGACGAGTTCTTCGCCAACCTCCTTGCCGTCCTGGGCTGGATCTACTGGGCGCACTTCATCGTGTGCCTCGGCGCCGAGATCGCGGCGGCCCGTCGGGGACGCCTCGCCCACCGCGTCCCCTTCGCCGGCTGGAACCAGGCCATCGCCGCCCGGCTGATCGCAGCCGTCCTGCTCCTGGCGCCCTCTCCCGGCCTTGCGCGAGCGATCCCAGCATTCGCCGCCACGCCCCCCGCCGCGGCCGCCGCCACGATCGCACCAGCCACTCCCGGGCACAGGGTGGACAAGGCGCCAGAACAGCTTGCCGAGGAGGTTCCTGGGCTGGATCTTGAACGGCCGGCAACGGCCCCGCCGGTGTACGTGGTACAGGGCAGGCAGCTCGGCAAGCCGGGGGACACCCTGTGGAGCATCGCTCACCGCCACCTCGGCGACCCATACCGTTGGCGGGAGATCTTCCAGCTCAACAAGGGTAGACCGCAACGTGACGGCCGAAGCATGCAAGACCCCGAGGGTGGCGTCGTCTGGATCTATCCTGGGTGGAGGTTGCTGCTGCCGGCCGATGCGACCGGTCTGCCAGCCGCGCAGCCGGAGCAGGACAAACCGACTCGGGATGGTCGCCCGCAGGCGGGCCGCGGGCCGGTGGCGCCCCCTGCCCCGTCGCCCAACAGCACCGTGGCGCCGACCACCACGCACGTGGCAACAACGACGCAGACGCCGACCAGCACCAAGCCCCCAACCACGCGGGAGGAGGGAGCGCGGCCGTCCCGTGCTACCGGACGTCAGCCAGCCACGACCGCAGCGCCAGATGATCGGGCCGACACCCGAGATCGCGCGAAGCCAGTGGTCCCTGCCGCACCCGTCGCCCTGGCCATCGGTGGGCTACTTGCCGCCGGGGTCCTGACCACAGTGGCCCGCCTCCGCCGCCGCCAGCAGCGCTACCGCCAACCCGGTCGCCGTGCCCGGCTGCCCGTCGGTGCGGCCGCTCGCACCGAGCAGCACCTGCGGGCCGCCGCCGAGCCTGAATCGGCCAGGTTCCTCGACGTCGCGCTGCGCGCCATGGCCGCCGGGATCCACCGCGCCGGCTTGGCGCCGCCGACCGCGGAGGCGGTCCAGCTCGGCCCGGCAACCCTTGAGATCCTGCTGCGGGACCCCAGCCCGGCCGCTCCCCCACCATTCACGCTCACCGATGACGGCCGCCGCTGGACGCTCTCGCGCGATCGACCAGTCGCGCGCCTAGAGGCGAGCGCCGCCGACGCGGTCACCCCCTTGCCCGCGCTGGTAACCGTCGGCATGAGCAGCGCCGGGCAGCTCCTGCTCAACCTGGAGGCGCCCGGCCTGACCGCGCTGGCTGGCCCGCCGGCTCTCACCCGACCGCTGCTGGACGCCATGGCGGTCGAGCTCGCTACCGCCGCCTCCTCCTCCGGTTTCGTCCAGGTCTTGCTGGTCGGCTTCGGGCCGGAACTGGACCGCCTCGAACGCGTGCAACGGGTGGAGCGACTCGAGGACGCCCTGCCGGGCTTGGAACGCCAAGCCGAGGACACCGCCCAGTTGCTCGATGAGCGTGGCTGCGGCTCGGTCCTTGGCGGTCGCATCGCCGACGTGGCCGGCGACAGCTGGGCGCCCACTGTGGTGCTGATCGCCCAGCCGCCATCCCCAGCCGCCCTGGAACGGCTGGCCGCAGTGACCCGCACCACGCCCGGGTCCACCGTCGCGGCCGTCATCGCCGGCCACGCCCCTCAGGCCGGCTGGCGGCTAGAGGTCGCCGAGGAGCAGGTGCGCATCCCGGCCCTGGACCTCGAGGTTCATCCCCAGCGCCTCGCCGCAGCCGAGTACGCCGCCATCGGTGAGCTGCTGCGGACGGCCGGCGACGTCGACGGGGTCGAGGCGGGGGAACCCCCTTACGACCAGGTGCGGCCGCCACCCGCCGTCCCCGACGAGGCGACCGAGACAGGCAAGGCTCCCGCGGTGGAGGTGTGCGTGCTCGGACGCATCGAGCTGCGCGGCGTGCGCACCATCGAGCGGTCCAAGGCGGTCGAGGTGATCGTATACCTCGCCCTGCACCCTCAGGGGGTCGACGGCGATCACCTGTGGGAGGCCCTATGGCCGGACAAGCCCCTCAACCGGGGCACCCTGCACACCACCGTGACCGCCGCCCGGACGGGCCTTGGCCGTGCCCCCGACCGATCGCGCTACTTCCCTGATGCCCGCGACGGGCGCTACCGGCTCAGCGACGCGGTCGGGCTGGACTGGGCTCGGTTCCAGGCCCTCGTTCGCCGCGGACACGGCGCCGGGCCGGACGCCACGCACGCCCTCCGCCAGGCCCTTGAGCTGGTCCGTGGCACGCCGCTGGAGTCGCTGTCGGCTCGCTCCTATGAGTGGGCCGTGGTGCACCGGACCGAGATGGAGACGGTCATCGCCGAGGTCGCCGAGCGCCTGGCCCTGCACTACCTCGACGCCGAGGACCCCGAGCAGGCCAATTGGGCGGCTCGGCGTGGCCTGGCGGCCAGCCCCTACGACGAGCGGTTGTACCGCGTGCTCATGCGGGCCGCGCACGCCGCCGGCAACCCGGCCGGGGTGGAGACCGTCTGGCAGGAGCTGCTGACCGTGCTCGGGGCGGACCCGGACCTCATCGACGAGGACATCCACCCGGAGACCGTCGCGCTCTACACCGCCCTGCGCCGCCCGAGCCGAACCAGCCTGGCAACCCCACCGTCGGGCCGCCATTCCCGCGTCCCGCTGAACTGAACATGAGTGGCCTACTGGCAGAGTCGCGTATCCAACTGTCAGTTACCCCCCGCCGCAGATGCCCGCTGTGAAGTCGCCTGGTTCCAGCGAGCGGGCCCCGTCGAGTCAGGCGCGACCCCTACGCACCGCGGCGACAGGGCGAATTTCCAGCCTCAGGTCAGGCTGGCCGCTCGGCAACGACGAGCAGGCGTCGGAGGCGAGCCATCCGAGGCAGGCCTTGCCGAGCTTCCCGCTGTAGGCTCCTGCGGAATCGCCGAAAGGAGGCAAGCGTGACGCGGGAAGTCTCGGCGTGGTTGAGCCTTGGATAGCACACGCATGACGGGCACACGCGTTTCATCGGAAGATGTCGTCCAGCTGGTAGGTGAGCCGACGGGCTTCTGGCCATCCGGCGGCCACAAAGATGTCGAGAATGCGTTGCAGTCCGCGGCGGCAGTCGGCATCTCGGTGGAGGAGTTCCCGATGGTCAGCCAGATAGCGGGTGACCAAGCGTACAACAACGTCGACGGCAAGGCTTTCGAGCTGGTAGCCGCCTTGCCGGCCACCTCGCGCAACGGCTCGGTCGATGCGGAGGAACACGCCACGGGGATCCACAGGAATGAAGAACTCCAGAGTTTCGATCAGGTGGTGGGTGACGCTGGGCAGATCGATCTCCGCCATCAGGTCGAGCAGGTCGTGTGCTTCGCGGTAGAAGCGTTGGTGGATCGGCTGAGGGACTCTGGGCCTGGTCGTAGACGGTGATTGCCGGTCGTATACGCCGGAGGCGTGGTAGAGCTCGCTCATCGCGACGTCGAGAATGCGAGCGGCCTCGCGGGCCTGCGCACGTGCTTCTTCGGATGGCTGGGTAGTCAGCCAGGCAGCTTGCAGCTCTACCAATCTGTCCCGGGCTCGCGCGAAGACTTGGCTGAAGAGGTGAAATGATCGTGCGCGTACTTGGTCGGCGGTAGGGTCGGCATGCTCTGTCGGCCCATGCGTGAGCCCACTACGAAGGGGGGGCAGCACGTGGCTCAGACGATCGCTGGAGAGTTCGTCTTGGACGACCCGTTCTAGGACCTGGCCGGCTTCGGGGATGCCTTGGCCTGCCCAGATGGCCACAAGGAGCGACAGGCAGGCGTTGTCGAGATGGCTATTGTTGCCGCGCATCCGCTCGTAGACGACCGCCAGCAGCGTCGCGACGTGCTCCGGTTCAGCCCTACCAAGCCTGCCAAGGGTGCCCGTGACGAAGGCGTGCAGCACCCCGCTGGTTGGTTCCTCGTCCGCGAATCGGTGTGCCAGCGTCCACATGCGTGGCCGAGCGGTCTGGTAGAGCCGGTTGAGGTTAGCGGCAACGTGGTAGCGAACCTTGGGAGCCGGGTCGGTGGCGAGCCGCTCGACGGCTTCCAGCACGTGCGTATCGGCGCATGTCAGCGCGCCGGCGAGCGCCATGAGCCTCTCGGCGGCGTCGGTTCGCGGCGCATGGGTCCATGAAAGGACGGTATTGGCCTCCAGGTCTTCCTCGTCAGCGGCGACCGGCTGTGGATGCCGGCTTGCCGCGAGCAGCACCTCCCGTGCCAGTTGGCCATCTGGGTTGTCGCAGGAGATGTCGTCTGCCCGTGTCAGCTGGCTGGCGGCCCGTGAGGCCAGCTCCCACGCCTTGGTCGAGATCGTGGGGTGCAGCTGGGTGGCCGCAGGCGCTGTGAGCGCCGTTTGCAGCGTCTGGAGGGACGCGACGATGTCGACGTCACTTTCTTGATCCGCTAGTGGGATGCCCAGGAAGGCCTTCACCGGCCGGGCCAGCTCAAGGAGCCGCTGGTCCTCGGCTGTGAGATCCACCCCGAGCACCTGCCGAGATTGTTCGCTGTTCCGCGCCTGTGCGTCTGGGAGCGGAGGGGTCGCCGGCAGCGTGGGAGCGGGGACGCTGGGCTCTGCGTCAAGCTCCGCAAGCAGCGTCCTTGCCTCGTCCGTGGTCAGGTGAGCTTGATCTAGGCCGTCCAGCAGCCGGTTGCGGACATGCACGATCCAGTCAGGGTCCCGCTCGAGGGCCTCTGCGGGCAGCGCTAGGATGGCCCGTTCGACGCGTTCGCGGTCGGCCACGCCGAGCATGGGAGCCACCGCCTGAACGAACGTCCTCGCGGCGGCGGCGGTGGCAAGACCCGCCAGAATCGGGGTCGCCCAGGCCAGCGGAGCGAGCAGCACGCCGAGACTTGTCGGGTGTTGAGCGCCGACCGCAAGCAGCCGGCGCCACACCGTCGAGGAGCGGTTGCTGTCTGCAATGACCCTGATGGCCGCCTGAAGTGAGGCGCGGTCATCGTAGGCTGCCCGCGCTTCTAGGTGGTGTTGGAAGGCGTCGAGCATCTTGACGACGGGATCGGTGCGGGCCAGCTCTTCCCAGTCCCAATCCCACGTGTGACCTCGGTCGTCGCGGACCGCTGCTGGTCTCCCACGGAAGTCGAAGGGTTGCTCGGGAGCGGCTGGCTCCTCGGATGCGGCGAGCGTGTCGATGACCTGCACCAGCGCGCGGATCGCGTGGAGCGGCGCCTGCTCCAAGTAGGTGGGGTAGAACTCGCTCAGCTCCCACTTGGCATGGTCGAAGTCCTGCCGGATGTTCGACACCAGCGAAAGTATCCGGCTCCCCGACATCGGCGCCGGGTCGGTGCGCGCCTCGTCATAGCTGAGTACCGCCACGTAGATGGCGCCGACCAACACGGGATCGTGGGGGGTGAGCTCTGGGAGCTCCTGGGCGAGGCGTGGCATTTCCTCGAAGCCGTGCTGACGCAGGCGGTCGAGCTCCAGGGTTCGGCGCAGCAGCGCGGCGGAACCGGCAGGGTCGCTGGCGAAGCTCCGGCTCACCGCCTGCAGCCCGGCGGTCACCAGGTACAAGTCACGAGGCGTCCGCGACCAGGCGAACTCCAACAACCGCCGGGCCGCCCGTCCAAGCCGCCGCAGGTCTTCCACACCCAGCTTGCTTCGGTGCTTGCACAGGTCGAGCAGCATCGCGCGGAGCGGGTAGACCGTCCGGTCGCTGAGGCTGCCGCTGACCCGCTCGGCCATCGCGCACCAGCACGCCGCCCGGGCAGACGACAGCCAGGTCGAGGTCGCCAAGGACAGATCAAGCGCGCCGACCAGATGGCCGTAGGCATTGGCGGCGGCCTCGCTGGCCTGCGCCAGTGAGGCGCACAACAGCTCCAGATCGGTAGGGTTCTCGGCGAGTTCCACGGCCGCCAGCGGTCCGAGCAGCTTGGCGATCTCGGGGACCGTGTCCTCGACGACCATCGCCAGCGTCTCATCCCAGAACCGTGCCCGGGTTACGTCCAGCGCCCACAGCCGCTGGAAGTGCAGCAGGATGCTGGGCCGGACCACCAGGGCGAGTTCCGGGTCGGCCCGAAGACGTCCTGTGACCGTGCCTGGCAGTCCGGCCAGCAGCAGCACCGCGACGGCGTAGTCGAACAGTAGGTGATGGGCGAACGCCAGGACTCGACGATCGGGTTGGGCAGTCGGGGTCGGCTGCCACTCGACCAGTACCTGGCCGCTCAGCATCGTGTCCAGCGCGGCGCTCGCGGCTGGTTCCGCCAGGTCGCCGCGGGCGACCTGCAACGAGCGGGCCGTGACCATCTGCTCGCAGGCGCGCCGCAGGACCGCCTCGTTGGCGTCACTCTGCTGGGTGTCGCCGAGCACCCGCCGCTGCCAGTAGCGGTCCAGCAGCTCCAGCTGCGTATGGATCGGCGTGAGTTCGGTGACCGTTGCGCCCAGCTGGAGCAGCTCTGCGGCAAGGCGAAGGTTGAACGGGACCGCAAGCAGCCGCTGCAGCGGCGCCGGCGCGGCTTGGAGCAGCTGCCACAGCGCCGGGACCTGCTGCTGGAGCTGGGCAAGCTCCGCCTGGCTGAAACTGGGGACGTTGAGGTGCCGAAGCCGTGCAAACTCCGGGTCCTGGAACTCCTCGGGGAGACGCACCGGCGCTTGGGCGGCAAACAGCTGCTGCAGCTCCGGACTGTAGCGAAGGTCGAACTTGCGGATCGAGCACACCACCCGCCAGCGCCCAGCCCGGCCGGTCAGCTCTCGCAGCAGCTGCCGGTACACCGTCGCCGTACCCTGCACGCGGGCCACGTCCAACGCGTCGATCAGCACGTACGCCGAACCCCTGCCCGTCCACGCCTTCAGCACGTCAAAGAACTCGTGCTCCAGGCCCAACTCCTGGCGGAGGGCGCCCAGGCTTGGGCCGGTAAGATCGTCCACCGCAAGATAGACGACGTCCTCGCCTCGGCCGATGAGGTCCACGGCGAGCTGATGCAGGGCGACGGACTTGCCCGCTCCTGGCTCACCGACGACCAGATAGGACCCAAGAGCGGCCATACACTGCAACTGCCTGGTGACCGGGCGGTCGATTCGCACCTCGACCGGGCCGGCCGCGAGGGTGGCAAGATGCGCCAGCCGCTGGCTGGTCGCTGTGCTGCGGGCACGCAGGCGTGCGATGTCAGCCTGGTAGCTGTGAGCTGGGTCGACGAGAATCCCCGCGCGCTCCAAGGCCTGCTGCAGGCCCCGCCGATCAGTCCCGGAGCGTCTGCGCATTAGGCCGACGCAGAAGTCCACCAGCACGGCCCACGCGATCCCGCGCTGGCTAGGATCACCAAGCACCCCCGGCCCAAGCAGCGTCTGCGCCTCCCGTTCCCCGTGGTCGGCAGGCTCCACATCCAGCACCTCGACCTGCATCAACGCCAGCACCTCATGCACCTGCCCCGTCGAAGCAGAACTCCCGTGCTCCTGCTCCCAGGCGCGCCGCAGGTGCGCCACCACCACCTCTAGGGCCCGCTGATCGTCCTGGTTGGTCGCCAGCAAGGCCAGGGGATCGGCCACGGGATGTTCACGAGCGCGCTCGAGCACTGCACGTAGATGCACACGCACGCTGGCCGACGCCGCCGAGCCAGTGACCAGCAGCAGCCGGTCACACCTCCGGTCCAGCGGCCCACCGCCGCCAGCGCCGGACGCGCCCGCGCCCATCCGGCCCGCACGATGCTGGCGAACGCACTGCGCCACATAGGAGGCAAACTCGGAGCCCGCGCGCTGTTCGAGATCGATCCGCCGCTTGGCCTGCACGAACAACTGGCCGGCCGCCGACGTCACCAGCAGCAGATCATCGACCTCACCGCGCGTCTCGCAGTAAACAGCCGCAAGCGAGGCCGAGGGGAACCCCCAGAACCCTGACGCCCCTTCCTCGGCGAGGATCCGAGCAGCCGCCCAGGCCGCGACCCGCGCCTGATAGGCGACGCCCCCAGCGGTCGCCGCCCCGCCCGCCTCCCCACTCATGACCCCCACCTCATCACGGCCCGAAGGCTACAGCACGGGCCCGAAGGCCGGGATCTCCCCGACGTCAGGGCTCGCTACCGGGATCCTGGCGTCTCCCCGTGCCGGACTCGCAGCGGCCGGCTACCGTGAGCCGGCCGCTCGGTTGGCCCCGTCGATCCATCCCTGATCCATCCCTTCGGTGCTACGGCGCCCGAACTGCTGGAACGCCGATTCCGGCGGAATCGCCCTGGCGCGGGACCGCTCGCGGCCGGCCGGCCTTGCCTCCGCCCGCCCCGGGGGGCGGCGTGGATGCCGGCCCGCGCCGCCCGGGCCAGGGTCAAGGGCCGCCGCAGGCGGTCCCGTAGGGACGCGCAGCGCCCTTGACGCGGCCTGGCAGCGGCGCGGGATCTGGCCGGGTGGCCGCGAGCACGGCCGGCCCGCGTCCGGGTGCAGGGTCCCGGACGCGGCGCCGGCATCGCCGGCGAGGCCGTTCCCAACTCGCTTCGCCCACTACAGCACGGCCCACGCCCAGCCGCCCGGCCCGGGTTTTCCGTGCAGCACCACCGGTGTACACGACGGCTGTCGCCGACGCGGGCAACACCTTGGCGTTGGGGTGTCCCAATGTGATGGCCGCTCCTGGTGGGTCGACGCGGTGGGTCGACGCGCGCGGCGCTAGAGAGCCGCACGGATGTCGGTTAGAACTGGACGAGATACCCCGAGAGGACTCGACGTTATGAAACCGTTACACGGCTGACTCTGACTGGATCGATCACGGGCACGACCGTGTATTCTGACGCAGTCACTTGGTCCTGGCGCGGTCCCGCGAGGGGATCCTGACCAGCGGCATCATCCCGTCGGGTACCAAGGAGTGGCATTCTCCGCAGGGCGCATGCCATATGCGAGAGGATCCAGTGAGGTCAGACGGCGCGCGTCGGCACCGCCGACCGTGCGCGGGAAGAGAGTGGTGTGGACGTCTTCGCGGTGCGCGATCGGGTGGTCGCCGACTACCGAGAATTTGTTCAGGGCTTTCTTCGGGTCTCGTGTTTCGGGGTTATGCCGCGGGGTCGAGCCCGGTGAGCAGGGCGTCTGGGAATAGGTCGAGGGTGTGCTGGTCGGGGTGACCGTGCTGATATTGAGCGGCCAGGAGGGCACGGCGGAGTGAGGCGAGCATGTCGGTACCAGGGCGCGCGGGCGCGGTGGGCGGCAAGATCAGCGGCGGGCTGGCCGTGGTGGGCGTACCAGATGATCGCCAGGCTGTAGCAGCAAAGGCCGAAGGGCACCAGGCGCTGCACGGAGCGCTTGGTGCGGGTGCGGGCTTGCCCGACGCCGGCCAGGTGGCGGCCGTCCAAGAATGTGGTTTCGATGGACCAGCGGTCGGCGTAGCGTTCGATGACCTGGGCTGGGGTGGCGGCAAGGTCGGTGGTGACCAGGGCCAGCTGGTAGCCGTCGGGGGCGCCGAGCGGGCGGCTGAGCACGACTTGGACGAGCTGGCCGCCCAGCGCGCCGTACCACAGGCAGCGGATCGCCAGCACGTCCCGGTCCAGGGTCTTGCCGTAGCAGTGGACCTGGACGGGGGTCCACTGGTAGCGGGTCATGGCGGCGATGACGATCAGCTCGGGGAGCCGGTGGCCTTTGACTCGTGGGCGTCCGGGTCGGCCGGTTGGGGGTGGCGGTGGGGCGTACAGGGCGGCGTCGGCGCGGAGCCGGGCGGTCACGGTGACGTGGGCGGGCAGCCCTTGGAGCGGTTTGCCGATGTAGGCGGCGTCGCCGACCAGGTGGACCGGCCGGTCGCCGAGGTGGCCGGTGACCTGGTCGACCAGCTCGCGGGCCAGGATGAGGGGGGTGTGGTCGGGGTCGCCGGGGATCCACAGCCGCGCCAGGATCGGCAGGCACACCACCCGGTCAAGGAACGGCAGGTGGCAGATGACGCCAACCACCACCCAGCGGTGGCCCCAGGCGGGCCGGTGGCGACCGGGGCCGTTGCCGTCGTGGTGCCAGGCAGCGCCGTGCAGCTTTGGGCCGCTGCGGTGCCAGAGCGTGTCGTCGGTGGCCAGCACGACCGGTGCGTCGGCTGGGATCAGCGTGTGGATGATGAGGTCCAGCAGGCAAAGGCCGAGCTGGTCAGCCGACCAGCGGGCGGTGGCGAAGAACCGGTAGGCCAGATCGTGGTGGCGGCGGCCGGCCAGCCGGGCGCCGACCAGCATCCCGGTGACGGTGCGCTGGCCCGGCTGGGCCAGGAACCCGGCCACCAGCGCCTGGAAGGTCCGCAGGGTCGGCACGGTGAAGCAGGGCGCGAACGCGGCCAGCAGGGTGGCCAGCGTGTCGGGTAGGCTCACGGCGAGCATCGGCGGTCGTTCCTTTAGCGGGGTTCGAGCCGCCGATGCTCGCTGTTGCCTGCCGCCTGGTCAAACCAGCCATCCCATGCTCGGCGTGCACTGCTCCGCAGCCGGTTGCTTGGAGGTCTCGGCTACCATGCCAAGGGTCGTCGCGGCAAGCATGAGCACCCTACCGTGCGCAACCGACGACATGGACAACCGCTCGACCGTGGGGAGCACCGGTCCGCGGTCGGGTCGTGAACTCCAACGCGGACCGGATGGGAGCATGGAGCAGCACTGGTATGCGTTTGGGTTCGACATCGACCCGCGCTTTCGCCCGCTGCTGTGGTTGTGGGGCGTGCGCAAGACCGCGCGGGTGGAGGTCGGCCCCCTGCACGGCCTGGTCGCACGGTTCGGACCGGTGCGGGTGCAGACGAGTTTGGGCAACATCGCCAGCGCGGAGCTGACCGGGCCCTACCGCTGGTACAAGGCGATCGGCATTCGCGAATCGTGGGTCGACCACGGATTGACCCTTGGCAGCACGGCCACGGGCGGGGTATGCATTCGCTTCCGCGCGCCGGTGCGGGGCCTGGGCCGACGCGCCCGCCATCCGGGACTCACGGTCACTGTCCAGGACCGCGAGCGGCTCCACGCTGTGCTCAATCGGCTCATCAGCCACAGCGCGCCGTGAGCCCCTACCGCAATGGGCAGCGCTGGCGCCGACAAAGCAGGAGCTCATGACCCGCCTGGTCATCGCGACCGAGGTCCGCGCGCCGGTCGACCGCTGCTTTGCGTTGTCCTGCGACATCGACCTGCATCGTCGCTCGATGGGCGCCTCCAAGGAGCAGGCGATCGCGGGCGTGACCAGCGGCCCGATCGGCCCAGGGCAGCAGGTGACGTTGCAGGCACGCCACTTCGGGATCTGGTGGCGCATGACAGCCAAGATCGTCGACTACGACCGGCCTTGGCGGTTCGTGGACGAGATGCAGCGCGGACCGTTCGCGGCCTGGCGCCACGAGCACCGCTTCGAGCAGCACCCGACCGGCACCCGCATGGTCGACACCGCCCAGTACCACCTACCGTTCGGGCCGCTGGGTCGGCTGGCCGACCTCCTGTTCATCCGCTACTACCTGCGACGACTGCTGCAGACCCGCAGCCAGCACATCAAGCTCGAGGCGGAGCACCCCGCGGCGGCCGGTGAACATCCGCGCTGAGCTTACTCGACAGCAGGATCGCTCGACCGGAGCGGGGCAGGCCACGCCACCACACCGCACGTGACCGGCCCGGCGGTCCAGCCGCCACCATCCGCGCCACGGGTCTACCAAATGATCGGCACCAGACCACCCGCGACACCCCACATCAGCGCGATACCACCCATCAGCGAACGCGGCGAGGCCCTGGCGGCCGATCCCTCACACGACGCAACCAAAACCCCGAAACACGAGACAAGCCGAGCCGGCCGCGAGAGAGTTGCACGAACGGCTTGCTCTGCTCGCCCCGTCGTCGTGGCACTGAAATCGGCCCTACGCCTGCGACCAGCAGCCAGTGTCCAGCACCCGCCGAAGCGATCGCACTACGGGTCGAGGAAATAGGCGATGTACCTGGCATCATGGCCGGTTGGCCAGACACGGCTGACCGCGTGGGCTATTCCGGCGGAACCAGCAGTCGATGCGGCGGAATGTGTATATCCGGTCAGTTCTTTCTGCCATTCAATGGTGACCCAGAGTTGCATCGCAGGTGAGAAGGAGGCCGCATCCGCTTCGACTGGTTTGGCAGATAATTGAGAGACCTTCAAGATTCTTGAGAGCTTCCCAGCCTTCGTGATGGTTGCGGTGCTTCGCTGAACCGATGGAGGCTCCATGGGGCTCGCGACGGTCCGCGATCTACGTGAGGTCCGACGCCTCGAGACGCCAGAAGAGGTCGAGGCGTTCGAGCAGGATGTGCTGGCAGGCTTCGTGCTCGCTCGAGCATCAGCCGGGATGGCGGACACAACGATCAAGCAGGAGACCGGCGCGGTGATTGAGCTACGCCAGTGGTTCGGCCGCCCGCTGTGGGAGGTGGAGCCAAAGGATCTCGACCGCCTTCGGTGACTACCATCGCGGCCGACCGCCCGCGACCCTGGCAAACAAGGCACAGTCCATCTCGGTGTTCTGGCAGTACTTGGAGCTGCGCCACAAAGTCGAAATCTACAACCTGACCGGCCGGGTCGTTGGAATCTCCGCTCGATGAGATGAACCGGCCACGCGCCGGTGCGGCGCTCAACCTCCGCATCCCACCGAGGAGGCGGAGATCAAGCAGCTGTTCGACGGCTGGCGGGACGAGCCGCGCGCCACCCGCAAGTTCGCGGTCGCCGCCCGCAACTACACCAGCGCCCGCCTGATCGGCCAGGTCGGACTGCGGATCAACGAGGCACGCACGCTCGACTTGGACGACATCAAGTGGGACGTCGGCCCGCTCGGCAAGCTGCACGTCCGCTTCGGCAAGGGCCACCGCGACCGCGGTCCCAAGCAGCGCATGGTGCCGCTGATCAACGGCGCCCAGCCGCTGCTGACATGGTTCGTGGCCGACATCCGCGGCCAGTTCGACGACGCCTGGGACCGGCCAGGCGCGCCGCTGTTTCCGTCCGAGCGTCACAACACCGACCACAGCAGCACCCGCATCGGCGACGACGCGCTGCGCGACGGGCTGGCCGAGGCGGTCGGCTGCCACCTGCCCGGCTGGGGGACCGGCTCACCCCGCATGTGCTGCGCCACTACTGTGTCTCGAGCCTGTACCAGGACGGGATGGACATCATCGCCATCCAGGAACTGCTCGGCCATGAGTGGATCGCGACCACCATGGGCCAGAACACGTGCTCCGCACCCACATCGAGGACGCCTGGGCCAAGGCAGCTCAGCGCGCCGCGACCCGGCTTGGAGGGAGTGCCCGATGATCTGGAACCTTCGGCTGGCCGCGGCCAACCGTGGCATCTGGAAGGCCAGCGAGCTGCAGCGCATGCTCGCTGAGCGCGGCTTGGTGATCAGCGCCGGGAAGATGTCGTACCTGTGGTCGGGCAAGCCGGTCAGTATCCGGCTGGACGACCTGGACGTCATCTGCGCGGTGCTGGACTGCGAACCCCGCGAGCTGCTGGTACCGAGCCCGACAAGGTCGCAGCCCGCCAGCAGCCGCCGGCGGTCAGCGAAGCGGTCGCTGGGGAGCGCCGCGTCGTTCCCAAGCGGCGTGGGACTCGTACGCTTCCGCCCCAGTGAACTCCTGGGAGCCGCGTACCTGCCGGCAGTGCGCCAGCCGGCCGGTGCTGTCGGGCCGCGTCCAGCGATGCTGGCTGTGCACCTACCCGGAGCTGTCACCACCGCCCTGCAAGATCTGCGGGTCAGCCGAGTACTTCACCGCCGGCTACTGCCGAACCTGCCATCCCCGCACCCTCGTTGCCCGCTGCTGCGCCACGTGCTGGTCGTGGGGGCTGTACGAGGGCCGGTGGTGCAGCGCCTGCAACAGCTTCAACTTCCGCTATTCGTCTGGCGAGTGCGCCAGCTGCCGCCGGCAGGTCCCCATCCACGGGGACTATTGTCGGCTGTGCCGCTGCCAGGCACGCCTGGACCCGCCGTGACGGACAGACCAAGACGACGCTCGGTGGGATGGCAGAGCGCGGACTGCAGCTGTGTCTCAGCGACCTGGTCCGTGCGACCAGGTCGGGTGACCGGCCAGACGCAACTCCCTCCCGCCTTCAGCCACGAGCATGGGAACCCCGCGTGCTTCAAGCACCCGCTCGCCACGTGCAGCTCGAGTTGGTGCACGTGCCGCCGGACTTCACGCGCGTCGATTCCCGCACCTATCGGCCGGCCGATCCCGACCACCGTCGCTTCTTGGAGGCCGTGGTGGCCACGGCCCGGTCGATCGCCGAGGCCCGCGGCTGGGCGCTTGAGACCATCCAGGAAGTCTGCCGGGCGTTGGTGGTACTGATCACCGCCCATCCGCCTGGCGTGATCATCCAGGCCAGCACCGTCCAGGCCCTGGCGCGAGGAGCCTTCGCCGTAGAGCGGACAAGTGAGGTCCTGATCGAGCTCGGGCTGCTGCACATGGACGTGTCGTCCTCCCTGGATCGTCGGCTGGAGCGGACGCTGGATCCGCTCAGCCCTCGGATCCGCCAGGAGGTCACCGTCTGGATTGACGTGCTGCGCTACGGGGACGACCGGACGAGACCTCGGGCGCCCGAAACCCTCCGCGGCTACGTGCGGATGGTCGCCCCGCTGCTCGTCGGCTGGTCGGCTCAGCACCAGTCGCTGCGCGAGGTCACCCGCGAGGAGATCAGGGACGCCGCCGACTCCCTGCACGGCACTCGCCGTGATACGACCCTGATCGCGCTGCGATCGCTGTTTGGCCTTGCTCAAGAAGCGTCGGATGATCTTCACCAACCCTGCTGCGCGGATGCGGGTCGGTCGGGTTGACGGCATGCCCGCGCCACTGGACCGGCCTGCAATCGACCATGCCGTGGAGACGGCCCAGACACCGCCAGCCAGGCTCATCCTGGTGCTGGCCGCCGTGCAGGCGCTCCTTCCTGTGCAGATGCGCCAGCTGCTGTTGAGCGATGTCGACCTCGGCCAGCGTCGGCTCCGCGTCGGGAACCAGGATCGGCCCCTGGACGACGTGACCCGGTCAGCGCTCGAGCGCTACCTTGCCTTCCGCCGGCAGCGTTGGCCCAACACCGCCAACCCGTACCTGCTGGTCACCCAGCAGACCGCCCATAGCACTGCTCCGGCCAGCTCCTGGTGGTTCAAGCGCATGTTCCGGGGCCAGCCGGCCACCCTCAAGCGGCTGCAGCAGGACCGCTTTCTCGAGGAACTCCAAGCGGTCGGCCCAGACCCCCTGCACGTCGCGGCTGTGTTCGGCGTCCACGCCATCACCGCCAACCGCTATGCCGACGCCCTGCGCTCTCGCATCGAGCAGGCAGCGGCTGCGATGGAGCAGACGAGGCAAGCAGACAGCTCGACTTGAACTAGACTCATCCGAAATTGGCGATCCAGCTTGTCGAAGCCTGAGGTGAATTCCCCAGATGCCCTTCGTTACCCGAGCAACGCCGCAGCCGGTCGCGAAGTCACCTGAAGCGCTGTTCCGCGAGCTTGCGCGCCCCCCGAGTGGTCCGCCACACCTCTGGGTTCACCAAGCCGACCTACTGCGTGCCTACCATCATGACCACCTCGAAACCTCCGATGTCGCGCTCGAGCTGCCTACCGGTGCGGGCAAGACATTGCCTGGTCTGCTGATCGCCGAATGGCGGCAGCGCTCCTTCTCGGATCGGGTGGCCTACCTCTGCCCGACTCGCCAGCTCGCACGCCAGGTGGCTGAGCAGGCAGCCCGCTACGGCATCGAGGTCGTCGTCCTCGTCGGTCCCGCCCAGTCTTGGAGCGAGGCGGATCGAATGCGGTTCGTCAGGGCCGAACGGGTGGCGATCACCACCTACGCCGCAGTCTTCAACAGCAATCCGCACATCACGGATGCCCAGACGCTCGTCCTCGACGACGCGCACGCCGCCGAGGGGTTCGTGGCCGGGGCCTGGAGCGTGGAGATCGACCGGGATGGAGGACCCGCTTACGACGAGGTGCTGTCAGCGCTGGCCGACGGTCTGGACGATTCCCTCCTGGGTCGCTTGCGCGGCCCTCGTCCCGAACTCGGCGAGGCTGGGGATGTGCACCTCGTGCCGGTCCGCGCCGTCTACGACCGGGCCGCTGAACTCCACACCGTGCTGGCCACCCGCCTGAGCGGCGGCGCAGCGTTCTCGTTCTCCATGATCCGCCAGCAGCTGGAGCGCTGCCTGGTCTACGTGTCCTGGTCGAGCATCCTCGTCCGCCCGCTGATCCCACCAACCTTCATGCACCCCGCATTCGACGGCGCCAACCAGCGCATCTACATGAGCGCAACGATGGGCGAAGGCGGCGAACTGGAGCGGGCGTTTGGGCGCACTCAGATCAAGCGGCTGCCGGTGCCAGAAGGCTGGGACCAGCACGGCACAGGCCGGCGGTTCTTCCTCTTCCCCGAACTAGCCGACGCATCCCTCGAGGACGTCGACACGTTCGTGCGCACGGCAATCGCCGAGGCGGGCAAGGCGCTGGTGCTCTGCCCTGACCGGCGCAGGCTCCAGGTCGTCGTCGGGCGCGTCGTCCCCGACGGTATGCCAGTCGTTGGGAAGGACGACATCGAGGACTCGCTGCAGCCCTTCATCGAACTGGACCGCGGAGTCTTGGCCCTCGCCAACCGCTACGACGGGCTCGATCTGCCCGATACCGCCTGCCGGCTCATCGTCCTCGCAGGCCTGCCGGCCGGGGCGAGCCTCCAGGAGCGCTTCCTGCTCACCCATCTCGGCGCTGGTGGCGTGCTTCGCGAACGGCTTCGCACACGGCTGATCCAAGGTGCCGGCCGGTGTACCCGCAACGCCAACGACTTCGCTTCGGTGATCCTGCTCGGCAAGCGCCTGGTCGAGTTCTGCGGCCGGCGAGACGTCCAAGCGGCCACGCACCCGGAGATCCAGGCCGAACTCGAGTTCGGCATCGACAACTCCATGCAGCCGCTGAACGATCTGCGCACGAACCTGCACTCGTTCCTCACCCAGGAGCAGGACGACACCTGGCGTGAGCAGGCAGAACCCGACATCGACGCCCGTCGCCGGGTGACCACCCGACAGCCGGCACCTGGGGCCGCAGAACTCGCTCGCGCCGCACGTCTTGAGGTGCAGGCCCAACAGGCCCTATGGCGTGGAGAGTGGGGCCGCGCTGTGCAACTCGCCCGCGACACCATGTCGGCCTTGACGGGTGGCGCGGAACTGCGTCCCTACCAGGCGCTGTGGGCTTATCTCGGAGCGGCCTGGGCGTCGATCGCGGCTGACGTGGAACGCGACGAGCACTATCGCCTAGTCGGAGACGACCTGCTTCGTCGAGCCCACGCCGCTGGCCGGGGCACCCTATGGCTGCGCCGCATCGCTCCGCTGCCGGCGATATCTGATGGGTCGACGGCGCTGGATGAACTAGAGGAGGCCGCCCTGGAGGGCCTTGCACGCCAGTTCGGCCGGGTCGCCGGGGGCACGACTCTAGAGCGGATAGGCAGCGAGCTTCGGGCTGCCCTACTCGGCATCGATGCGCCCGCCTACGAACGCGCCCTATCGGAGCTTGGAACTCTTGTCGGCGCCGACGCTGCCAAGCCGCCCGGCGACGCACAACCCGACTCAGTATGGATCTTCGGGGATGCCCTCTGGGTCGGCTGGGAGGCCAAGAGCGAGGAGGCGAGCGACCACGAACTCTCCGTTGAGACCGTTCGACAGGCGGTCTCCCACCTTCGGGCCGTAGCTGGCCAGCGCGGCGCCTCGATCCCGCCGGGGAGTCTGACGGTGATCGCCTCGCCCCGACAGCAGATCGCGACCGCCGCCCAAGCGCTGGCTCCCGAGGAGCTCCACCTCCTCCACCCAGATGAGATCGTGCAGGTGGCCGAAGACGTCCTCGCCGCATGGCACGCGGTCCGAGCGCTCGGGCTCGGACTCGACGACCAAGCGTTGCGATCACGACTTCTTGAGCAGTTCCGCTCCCATCGGTGCATCGGCGCGCTATTGGCGGAGCGCCTGTCGTCTCGGCCTCTCCGCAGCCAAAGTGACACCGAATAGTGGCCAACACTGGCCCACGCCGCACTTCGGAGGAACCCGACAGTTAGACTCCGAAATCGTAGAGCTGGGCGTCAGCTACCGGATGCCTCTTCGTCGCTGACCAGGCGGAGCCGCCGCGGGTCATCAGGTAAGCCGTCCCAGATCTCCTCCTCAACGAGGATTGGGAGTTCAGTCGCGGGCAGATGCTGCTCGAAGAGGGCCAGTGTCTCGCCGAGACCCGTTGCGGCTGGAGCGAGTACGCCGTGGAGCCCTAGCTGATGGGCGACGCGTCCAACCTCCTGACACGGCTCATACTCGCTGATCGGCGACGTGAGGTCGTCCTCGGTCAGCCCCACGGCGACCTGGGCCGTGCGCGACCGTAGGTCAAGCACGTTGGTGAGCGCCACCTCGCAGATCAGGAGCCGACGAGACGCCACCATCTTGCCGGTCATGCCATCGTCGGCGAAGGGGTCGACCAGATGGCGGTACGCCTCGACCACGACCGATGTAACGGGTCGGCCAAGGTACAGAACCGAGTACCCGCCCGGCGGCCCCCATCGCCCTCCGCTGTTGCTGCCGGTCAGGTCCCTGCAGCCATAGCTCACGTGACGTTCGAAACGGCCTTCGATCGCAGCGCGTGGAGCCGCAGCGACGGCTAGTGCAAGCTGGCGACGCATCTATGTGGCCCCAACTTGCAACCGGTCGACCGCGTCGACGACAGGCTGGAATTCCCCCTCGATCAGGAGATCGATCGGTCGCTGACCGCCAAGTTCGGGGTTCCGGGCGTGCAGCCAGATCTCGATACCCTCAGGACGGTAGACCTGCTGAAGCTGCCGAACAATGTAGTGGACATCGACAAGGCGATCGCGGGTCTCTCCGGCTGGCTTCGAGGTCCCGGCGGCCCAGTTCTGCACCTGACGTTCTCTAACACCCGTGATCGACCCAATCTCAGCGGAGGTAAGACCGCTGCGGCGGATCTCCTCGACCAGGGACGGATAAGAGAAGCCCGAGGGCCCAGCTTCCGGGCTCACAACCACCACCTCTAGATGACCCCACGGTGACATATTAGATTTCGTGTTGAATGACGTGTATCATAACATCCGCAAGAGACTGGCGCACGTCGGAATCGAGGTTCCATGGCTGCGTTGCTGATCCGGGCTGCGATGAACGACCATGTGGTCATCGGTGATCTGCTAGCCCCCGGGGCAGGTCCACGGCTGGCATCACGGCGTCCACCGATCAGCCAACTTGTCGCTGACGGGCACGTTGCGGCCGCCCGGCCTGTTCTTGCCGACCACGCGCGAGCGGCAGGAATCCCCTACGTCGTTGACCCCGACACCCCTCTCTTGCAGTCATCGGTGGATCCAGAGGACCGCTGGGTCAAACTGCCCTTCGCCAAAGCTGAGGCAATGGCACCAGCGGAGGTCCGACTCGAGGAGTTGATCGAGTCGGTCATCGAGTTCGAGCTCGACCAGGGCGCGACCGTCGTCGTGCCACCGTACTTCTATGCGTCCTCGCCGGCGGACCCTTGGTTCCATCTGACGGTCAGGTCGATCCAGCGCACGGCGGGCTACCTCGAGGAAGCCGGGATACGACTGCCCCTGTCGCCGGTGCTGTGCGCCCAGCTGCAGTCGTTCAGCCCGCAGACGGTATGGAGTGTGGGTCTCGACCGCTTCGCCGCGGTCGCCCTTGAGTCTGGCGCGGCCTCCATGGCGATCTGCCTCTCACCCGCTGGCGCGGGAACCGATGGGTACGGAAAGGTGATGCGGCTCTTCGAGGCGGCAGGACGAACAAAGGAACATGGGCTGCCGGTGCTGGCGTGGCGCCAGGGCATTTACGGACCAGCTCTGGTGGCTGCTGGACTGGATGGGTACGAGTGCGGACTAGGCACCGGCGAGCAGACGAACATCGCGCGCCGGCAGTCGAGCCGCAAGCCCCGGGAGGACGGGGAGCATACCAGCGGTAGTGGCGCTGGGATCTTCATCGAGACGCTCGGCCGCAGCGTGCCCCGACGGGTCGGCCAGGTGCTGCTCGGCGATGTCGGCATGCGACCGAAGGTCATGTGCGTTGACGAAAGTTGCTGTCCCTCTGTCGCAGCGACCTTGGACGATAGTCGCCGTCACGCCGCTAGAACACGTGCGCGAACCTTGGCTGAACTAGCCGCCCAGCCGCACCGGCGCTGGCGGCTCAACCACATCGCACGTCATGCCTCCGCTGCCGCAACCCTCGCAGCTCAAGCGAATCGAATCCTCGTGGCCGAGGGCGTCAAGCAGCAGATCAAGGCACGCAACCTTGACGCTCTCGCCGAGGTTGTCCGACACCTGGCAGAGGAGCAGCCGGGCAGTCGCATCGCATAGCAGCGCCCTTTCGACCAGCGTTATACGCTTTCTTCAGGCAAGTCCTACCCGTCCGGCCTCTGCTCAGTCTGGCCGCGGCAGGTCCCACAGGAAGCGGAATCGGAGGCCGGTCACGTGCTTCGTCACTGGCCGGTGCCACTCTTCGATGGGTGCCGAGGAACCCACGGGTCGGCTCCCACCTTCTGTCGGGTGGTGGGAGCCGGTTCCCTGGGGCGAGTCCTCAGTAATCGCGAACTCGCGGCGGATCCGGTGCTCGGGTCCGTGTCACCGACCGTCAGGTAACGAAGGCGGCTACAGCTCAATCGTCCCGTCACGGATGTCGCGGAGAGGGTCACGACTCGAGCGCCACGCCCAAGGCAGCTGGCACGGGCCGGCGTGCGTCAGGGTTCGGCCGCCAGGCCATGCCGAAGGGCATCTGGTTGTCCACCCACAGCATGCCCGCAAGCTCCGCGGGCATCGCCCACTGCTCAGGCCGCCCCAGATTGACCGTTGACTCGCCGATCCAGCGATCACCGAGGTTGAACTGGAACGTCAGAGTGGGCGTTCCGCCGAGCAGGTTGTCGAGCTGCTCCAGAGTTACGCCGGTGAACCGGTGCGCGCCCACAGCCAGCAGCAGCGGGACGCCGAGCGCGTCGGCGAGGTCCCCATACTTGCGGACCTTGTCCTCGACCTTGGCGGCGAGCTGCCGGGCGCTGACGGGCCCGGCGATGCCGCTCGGCGGCTCGAAGCAGGCATGGAGGCCCCAGGGGGACGGCATCGTGCCGCCGCCGGCTGGGCCGGCCAGGACCACGAAGGTGTAGCCGTGACTGGTGAAGCGCGGTCGGCGCTCCGGGCGCAGCAGCTCCAAGCGCAGGTCTTGGGCGATCTTCTTGGCGATGCGGGGGCTCGGCGGCTGGACCGGTCCCCCTTGGGCCGCCAAGACGAGTACGACCGACACGGGGATCTCCCTGATCCGTCCGACCAGGCCGTGCCAAGCGCGCATCTGCCCGAAGGTCTCCTTCGGTGGGCTGTGGGTGTGGACCTCGACAAGGCACACCGGGTCGCCGCTGTCGGACAGCACCGTCCAGTCCGGGGTGAGGTCGTCGAACTCCCGCTCGTAGGCCACGTTCAGGCCGGCTGCCCGGAGGCCGGCGCCGGTGGCCAGCTCGAACATGACCGGCCAGAAGTGCTCGTCCAGCACCCACTTGCGGGCCAGCTTGTCGGCCTTGTGTGGCGGCAGCAGCGCCAACTGCTGGTCCAGCCAGTCCCGCCAGGGCGCGTACTCGTCCAGGACGGCGATGTCGTACGTCAGTTGACGTTGCTGCGCTGGCCTATCGCCGTAGCGTCGGCGGTGTGCCTCCACGAAGTCCGGCCCGAACCGCCGGGTCGGCGCTCCAATCTGCTTCATATGCGGCATTCTCCACCGCTTCCGCGGCCGTGGGCACTGATTTGCAAGGTGCGGGGTGCTGCGGCGGGTTGTCGCTGCCAGCGCCTGGCCGGCCGACGGTTCCGCCCGCCATCAGAGAGGTCGACGCCGTCGTTGATCAGCGGGGGGAGGTCGGGCTCTCTTGTCTTGGCGGCGCGGCGAGTAGCGAGCCTGCGGTGATCAGGACCAAGCCGCCCAGGGCGGCGGCGGTGATTCGGTCGTGGAGGAAACCGGCACCGTAGGCAACGGCGAAACCTGGGGCAAAGTAGGCGGCCAGGTTCGCCCGGACGGCGCCGACTTGCTGGATCAGGGCGTAGAACAACACCTGGGCAGCGCCGGTTGCACCCACGCCGAGGACGATTAGCCAGCCGGTCGTCGCTGCGTCCGGGAGCGGCGGCACAGCGGTGACGGCGAACGGTGCCAACGCTGCGGCGCTGACCGTCATGGCCGCAGTCGCGGTGACGAGCGGCGACACGTCAGGCAGGCGGCGGTGGATGTACACCGAACCCGCGCCATAGAAAAACGCCGCGGCAAGCAGGAGCCCGCCGCCCCACATGCTGGTACCGGTGGCATCCAGGTCCCGCACGAACAGCAGTGCCACCCCGAGCATTCCCACGAGGATCCCGAGCAGCTCTCGTGGATGAATGGTCCGCTCGGCGGCGACGGTGAGCAGAGTCGCCCAGACGGGTTGGCTCCCCACCAGGATGCCCGCCAACCCCGCGGCGACGTGTTGCTGGCCGGTGGTGAGCAGCACAAGGGGAACGGTGGCCTGCAGCAGGGCAGCGACGACCAGGGCGCCGGCACGCTCACGTACCCCCGCCAGCGCTCCGCGTCGAACGGCCAGCGGAAGCAGCAGCAGGGCGCCGAGCGCGGTGCGCGCGGCGACCACGGCAGGCGGGGAGAGCTCGCGCAACACCAGGCTGGTCAAGGGGTAAACGGCGCCCCACACCGCACCCAGGAACACCAGCAGGACGGCATCGCGCCTGGTCACACCGCGATGCTACCGGCTGGTCAGCATGCGCTCATCCAACGCTCGGACGGCAGGCGTGTCCCGGAAGAAGGTTAGCTGGCCGCGCAGTTCGGTGACGTAACGCAAGACCCGCAGGGAGCTGGTGGCAGCGGCGATGTCATAGGCACGGCCGGTGAGCCGGGCCGCCTCGTCGATCTCCCGCTGGGCAAGGCGGACTCGAGCGCAGGCCGCCAGCACCTCACCGGATTCGCGGACATCCGCCCCAGACCAGGCGGACAGTGCGTGATCGATGACCGAGCGGCCTTCGGCGAGGGCGACGTCCTGGTGTTCGGCCAGCCGCAGCAGGGCATGGCCGGTCCACTTGTATAGGTAGGGCTGGCCGTAAAACGCGATGTATGGCCCGGGCGGTTGGCCATCGGCGCGGTCCAGCAGGGCCTGGGCTTGTGCGAGGTCCGCCCGGCAGGACCGCTCATCGCCAAGGCACGCGGACACGTAGGCGCGGGTGACCGCCAGCCATGACCGCACCACCGGCGTCGCTGCCGTGCCGGCCACCTCCGCGGCCGCCCGAGCGAAGGCCAGCGCTTCGGTGTGCTGGCCGCACTCGGACAGGGTGCGGCTCATCCGGCCGACCAGGAACGCTTGCAGATCCACATCGTCAAGCGCGCGGGCGATGTCAACGGCCTGCCGGTACAGCTCGGCCGCGTCGGCGTACCGTTCCAGGTCGAAGTGCAGCCACGCGAGCAGGATGCTGGCGTCAATGGTCACCCTGGCGACCTGCGGCCACTGGGGTTCGCCGGGGGTCCGATCCAGCCAGCCGGTGAGCCGTCGATGATGGTCGATGGCTTGGCCGTAGACCGCGGTGGGGCCAAGCAGACTATCCAACTGTCGGTAGGTGGCGGTCAGCGCCGCCAACCGGTCGCACACCTCCGCGCCCTCAGAGCCTGTCGGCAGTGACGACGCGGCCGCAGGCAGCGTGGGAATCAGCACCGCGGCGGCCGTCGCCCCGGCGTATGCGAGCAGACTCCGTCGCCGCATCAGCTCGTCCCATCGACGAAGGACGGTTCCCTCCAGTGTGCCGATCCCTTCTCGGCTCTGCGCGCCAGCAACGCTGGACAAGCCAAGTTGGAGACGGCGCTCGTCAGGACCGTTCGATGCCGAGGTGAGGGAGGCGTACCGGGCGTCCTGTGCCGCAGTGTCTTCGCCGAAGAGGGCGGCGGCCAGGCGGGCTGGGGTGGTGCCGAAGACCACCGCGAGCCGCTGCAGCACCGTCACCGACGGCTCAGCACCACCATGAGGCCAGCGCTCCCACTCCGACACCGCGTGCAGCGAGATCGGCCGCGCGTCGGGAAACACGGCGTTGTATTCGTCGGCGACCTGCTCTTGCACCATGCCGCAGGCCCATCGGTAGCAGACCAGCGCGCCCTCCCGGTACAGGGCGCGGAACCGGCCGGCGATCTCGTCGACATCCAGTCCCTGCTCAGCCCAGGCGGCGCGCAGGTGCTCGCGCTCCTGCTTCCTGGGACGCTTGGGCCTCGCGGTGCCAGGCATCGTCAGCAACCTCCCCGCACCAGAATTCGGCGCTGCCCCGAAAAAAGTTCATTCCCTTCAGGCTAGACATTATAGGCGAATCTGCCGATACTGCGGCGCGACCACTGGTGCCCGAAGGCATCGAGCGTTGACGGTTGCTGCTCTCGGGCCGGAAGGCACCATGCCGCGAGGGCCATGTGCTCCGAAGTTGCTTCCCAGCTGACCCTACACACCGCGCCGACATCAGGAGTGCTGTTGTGCCCGGTCGGTTTGTCTATCCCTCACCTGTAACACCCTGGCGCAGCCGCCCGGCATGGGTCGAGTGGCCTGGCCGCTGGGCCGAGGGGACACCCACCTGGTACACGGGACTCGTCGCGTGAGAAACCAGACGGCCACGGCCAACGCGGAGTCCTGGTTCGCCGCCGCTATGAATGCTGCGGCGGCCGGCATCCCCGTCGTGCCCGCGCACTATTTGATGCCGACGGTCGGCGAGGGGCTGACACGCTGCTCCTGCAACCAGCCGAGCTGTCTGACTCCCGGACGGCATCTGCGAGACGAGCTGTCTGGCGAAGATGTGACCACTGATCCTGACCGGATCGCACGCTGGTGGGGAGCCGATGGGCAGCCATGGAACCTCGCTACGGTCGCAGGCGTCGGCGTCGACGTGGTCGAGCTGTCCTACAAGGGCGAGTTCAACGAGATCGAAGCGTGGCTACGCCGGCACGCAGTTGAGGACGGTCCAATCATCGAATTGGGAAACGGCTGGACACGCTTTCTCACGACGGTCAGCCAGACAGCGTCGAAGTACGCCCCGCTGGTCGACGGCTGGGTTGGCAGGCCGGTTCACAACGCCGTGGTGCTTCTGCCCCCAAGTCAGTTGCCCGACGGCCGGAAGCTGCGCTGGCTGACAGGGCCCGTGGGAACGCGACTGCCAGACGGTGAGCGGCTGTACGAGGTGCTCGCGGCGTTGCCCGCACCTCCAGCGCTGGCGACGTGGGCGGAGCGCTGGAAGCCCGAGACGCACACCTCTCCCACCGAGACAACGTCAGAGAGCACCGAGTTCCCCCTGTGTCCATGAACCCGTATGGATCAGGTCACGATTCGGCGTAACGCCGAACAAAGTTCCTTCTCCCCAGGGAAGACATCCTCATCGAACCCAGACAAAGTACAGCGAGCACCACCGCAGTGGTGTCGACTCCACACTCGGGGAGAGCAAGACCCTTGGTGGTCGCTGCGGGCTGGGAGCCGAGATGGGGACTGCGAATCCGGACCGCCTCCCGGCCCGCTTCTTTGTTGCTGCAAACGCAAGGGGTTCTGTTGGGATACGCGGCCGCCTCTCGGCGTCGGCGAGGTCACGAAGATCGTCCACGCCGACCACCACCTGCGCGGATGGCGGCCGGTGGATGTGGTCAGCTGGCGGCAGTGAAGACCAAGCGTCCCGGGCCGGCCACTCATCGTGATCCCCCAGCCGACCCGTGACAGGTCTCCCGAGGCCAGGCCGAGCATGCTCCCTCGGCCTCGGGGTCCTCCAACCCCCTCTCCCGAACCAGTTGTCACGCGAGGACACACCCAAATGAGCAGGGAACCACCGATCGATACCAGCAAAGCGCATCCGGCGCGCGTCTACGACTACTTGCTCGGCGGCAAGGACAACTTCCCAGCCGACCGTGAGGCCGCCGAGCAAGTGCTGGCCGCCGTGCCAACGGCGCGACACATGGCCCGAGCGAACCGGGCGTTCCTGCAGCGCGCGGTCCGCTTCCTCGCCGGCAAGGCGGGCATCCGGCAGTTTCTCGACATCGGCACCGGCCTCCCCGCCCAAGGAAACGTCCATGAGGTCGCCCAGCAGGTCACGTCGGACGCGCGGGTCCTCTACGTCGACAACGACCCGATCGTGCATGTGCACGCCAACGCGCTGCTCGCCTGCGACAACAGTGCCGCGATCCTGGCGGACCTGCGCGAGCCCGACGCGATCCTGAGCCATCCCGAGGTGCGGCAGGTCATCGACTTCGACCAGCCCGTGGCGCTGCTGCTTGTGGCCATCCTCCACTTCATCCGCGACGAGGAGGACCCGGCGGGGATCATCGCCAGGTTCCGTGACGCCATGACCCCCGGCAGCTACCTGGCCATCTCGCATGCGACCGGCGACTTCGACCTGATCGCGGCGAGCAGCGCCGCACGGGCCTACGACAAGGCCGCCGCGCCGATGGTGCTGCGCAACCACGCCGAGGTCGAGCGGCTGTTCGACGGGTTCTCCCTGGTCGACCCGGGCCTGGTGCAGGTCTCCCACTGGCGCCCCGACCGCGGCCAGGCCGCCGGCCACCAAGAGGTATGGGCCTACGGCGGTGTCGGCCGCAAGATCACACATCCGACCCCGCAGCCGGCGCCGCGGGCCGCATGGGTCGTTCCCGGCGGTCCAGCGCCACCTCCTCAGGCGGCGACCGCTCCAGGCGGTGACCGTGCCCGGGACTCCGCTCACGCGCTGTCGGGAGCCCGCATCGCACGCCGTCCCGCCCGACCGGGCCACGGTCCGCAATCACCGGGTGCTGGGCCCTCACGGGTTCCGACGCCCTGAGCCCAGGCGACCACACCACGACCACTTCAGCCACCACGGAGCGACAAGTGACGCCAACCCCCAGCACCGCCACCCGCCACCCGCGCCCGAGCAGGTCAGTTCGGCAGCGACACGCACCAGGCCGCTCGAGCAGCCCGCAGCCGTGCCCAGCGGCTGCAGGCACCATCCGGCCATGACCATCGCGCAGTCGCTCCAGGAGGGACAGGCACCAGACGGCCTGCAGGTGCTGCGTGACCTTGGCGCGCTCGGCCCAGATGGGCTCGCCCAGGCGATCCGCCGGGCACGAGAGCGGCTTGGCCTGGATGTCGAGAGGCTCGCGCCCCGGCTCGCCATCAGACCAGAGCATCTACTGCTCTGCGAGGAGGGCCGGATCGAACCGCGGCCGTACCTGCTGTACCGGCTGGCAGCCTTGCTCCGCGACACCGAACGCGCCAACGCGCTGCGGCTCGGGTGACTTCCAGACATCCAGGTTCGGTGAAGGGATGGCCGACGCCGGGAGTGGCCGCCCCGCACCCCCGTCATCCCCCGGCCTGCCGGCCCGCTCCAACCACCAACACGCACGCCCCTTCCTCGCATCCTTCTTGAGGAGACCATGAGGACTGTCCCCCCACCGCCCACTCGACCGGCACGCCACGGCCTGCTCGCCGTGCTCGCCTCGACGCTGCTGCCGGTCGCGGCCTTCGCCGGGCTGATCGAGGTGGCCGCCGAGCCGCTCACCAGGCTCGCCGGCCACCTGCCCTTGGCCGAGCCATTCACCGTTCTGCTGGCACCGTTGGCCGCCGAACTCCTCCTCGGCATCGGGATCCTGCGGCTCATCACCGCCACCATCGGTTTTGAGCAGGCCGGCTTCGGCCGCTCCTGGCCCTCGCCCGGGGTGCGCCACGGATCCCCTTGGTGGATCCGTGTACCCCTCACGGTGATCTTGGTCCTGCTCGGCGCTGCAGCCCTCGCCTATGTCGCCGGCCCGTCGCCTGCCACCACCCATCCCAAGCTCGCGCACATCTCCATGGGTGCGTTGCTAGGGTTGCTGGCGGCGACCACTGCCGTCAGCGTGTTCACCGAGGAACTGCTGTTTCGTGGCTATGTCCTTGGCCGCCTGACCGCGGCCTGGGGCGCGACCAAGCGAGGGGTGTATCTGGCCGCCGCCACCAGCAGCCTGGCGTTCGGGGCGGGCCATCTTCGCCATGACGGGTCGACTTGGGAGTTACTGGCGACCGTCGGCGCCGCGGCAGTGCTTGGCTGGCTGTGGGCCGGGATGCGGCTGTCCTCGGGCTCGATCTGGCCCGCGTGGTGCTTCCACGCCGCCTGGAACCTCGCTGGGATGCTGCAGACGCTGGCCACGCCGCAGCCGCCGTCTAACGCTCCCCCCGAGGTGACCGTCGTCGGCGTTGGCGTGGTGGCAGCCCTGGCGCTGCTGGTCATCGCCTACGGCGCCATGCTGGTCGAGGTGTTCCTGCGTGGCCGTGAGCGCGACCGTGAGCAGGTGGCGGTGGCGGCGTGAGCCTGCATGCCAGGGTGCCGACCGGGCGGCGGCGTCGTGTCACGACCGCCACGGTGGCGATGGTGATCACCGCCGCCGCGCTGCTGGCAGTGGCCACGGTGCTGTTCTTGGTCGTGGCGCTGGCGTCCACCCTGGCGGCCCACGACTCCGGGTGGGCGCAGCTTCCATTCATGCGCGTGCTCGGCCACACCGTCCCGTAGCTGTCCCCGGCCGGCTCTGCCCCTCCGGGCCGACCGGGGATCCCCAACTCCTCTGCCTTGGAGTGTCTACATGACCCTGCGTCCACCCGCATGGCCCAGGCCATTGCAAACCTTCTGGCTGGCCTGGCGCCGCCAAGACCCGAACATGACGACTATGAGCTGCGTGCTCGTCGGCTGGCTTCTCGTCGCAGAATTCGGCGGAGCCGCGGCGAACACACTGGTGATCACGCTCCTGCCGACCGCGCTGGTACCACTGCAGTCCCTGACCGCGACACTTACGGTCGAGCTCGTCTTGTGCGCCGCGCTGCTCGCCCTGATCGCCACCCAACAGTGGTGGCAACACGCCAGCCTGACCACGACCCGGACCCAGCTTGCCGCCGGGCTCCGCTTCGGACTTGGCTGGCTGTTGTCCGGGCTGCTGCTGGTACGCCTCGGCATGGTGATCGTGCGTCTGGCCGGCGTGCTGGATCGCCGCACTGGCGAGGAGCACCCGCTGTCGATGCTCGTGGCGTTGGTGGCCGTGGCGGTGGTGGAGATGGCGCTGACCGCCTTCGCCGAGGAGCTCCTGTTCCGCGGGCTGGTCTTCAACACCCTCCTGGCTGTCTGGGGCAACACCCGGCGGGGAATCTACCGGGCCGCGATCACGTCCAGTGCGATATTCGGAGCCGTCCACCTGCTCAACGGGGGCCCGGTCAGCCAGCTCTTGATCTATGTGAGCTTTATGGCCACGGTCGGCCTGGTCCTGGCCGGGCTGCGGCTCCGGACCGGGTCGATCTGGGTCGGGGTGGTGCTGCACTGGGTGAACAACGTGACCGCCGTGCTAGCGCTGGTTGGCTCGGTCTCTGGGTGGTGGTTACGGACTCCCGGCATGGCGCCGAGCTGGATGCTGCTGGGTGTGCTGGTGGTGACCACACTGGTCGGATTGGCGCTCATCGAATCTCACTGCCAATCGCTACAGGACCAGTCGCGCCAGGACCAGCGGGAGAATGTCGGCGTGCCGGCGACATGATGGGCGCAGCCGCCCCGAGCGTTGACCCCGGACAGGCAGCTGCTGTGCTCAGCGATCGCCACGGCGAGGTCCCCCTTGGCCTGATCCAAACCGTCGCCGTCGCCACCGCGATGTACCTGCTCGTGGCGTTGGCGTCGACCCTGGCGACCCACCACTCCGGTGGGCGGAACCCCCATTCATCCGCATGCTCGGCCGCACGGTTCGGTAGCTGTTCCCGGCCGGCTCGCTGCCCGTCCCGGGCCGACCGGGGATCCACGCTCCCAGATGCGACCCGACAAGCACCGGGCACCTGTGCCAGGCAGCGACCGCGCTAGACCCCCAACTTCCATCTCATCTAGGAGCAACCTGCGTGAGCCTGCGTCCCTCCGCATGGCCGAGCCCACCGCGTGCCCCCTGGCTCGCCAGACTGCTGCAAACCCCCAACCTCACGATCGTGAGCGCCCTCATCATCGGGTTCCTGCTGGCGACCTCGGCCGGTGCGGTCTGGCTGACCAGGCTGGCCACTGCGCTGCTGCCCACCGCGCCTGCGGCGTTACAGGCCCTGACCGCCGAACTGGGCGACAAGATCCTGCTATGCGGCGGGCTGCTGACCGTGGTGGCCGTGCGAAGCTGGTGGCAGTACGCCGGCGTTTCCACCCGGCCCCAGCTTCCCGGCTGGCTCCGACTCGTGTGGGTGTTGCTGGCCCTGCTGATGGCCCGCATCGGCGCCACCATCTGGCACCTGACCGGCGTCGTCGCCGGGCATCCAAACCTGGTGCACCTGCTGCCATTGCTGGTGGCCGTGGTGGTGGTCGCCATGGCGCTGACCGCACTCGCCGAGGAGCTCTTGTTTCGCGGGCTGCTGCTCAGCGGCCTGCTTGCAGCCTGGGGCAGCTCACGAGCCGGGATCTACCGGGCCGTGGTGGTCGCCAGCGCGGTCTTCGGAGCGGGTCACCTGGTCAACCTTGGCCCCGGCGGCCAGCTGCTCGCCCAGGTCGCGTATGCCGCCGTGGTCGGCCTGGTCTGGGCCGGGCTGCGGCTTCGGACAGGGTCGATCTGGCCCGGCGTCATCCTGCACTGGCTGGGCAACACCGCCGCGATGCTGACCATGCTTGGCTCGACCTCAGCGTGGGCGGTGCGCGTGCCGATGCTGCGGCTGGGCTGGGCGCACCTGGTGTTCCTGCCGCTGCTCGCCCTATCCGGAGTTGGGCTGATCGAGGACTACTGCCAGTCCTTGGGGCGCGAGCAGAGCCATCAGCAGCCAGCAACTGCCGAGATATCGGCGACCCGCGATGAGCAGCACACGGCCCGACCCGGAGCTTGAGCGGATCGGCAGGCAAATCCGCAGGGCGCGCGAGATCGCCGGGCTGACGCAGGCGGAAGTGCGGGACCAGCTCGGCTTGGGCTATGCGACGGTCAGCCAGTGGGAGTGCGGCAGGCAGCCACCGACACTGCGGAACTTCCTGGCGCTCGTGCGCTTGCTTGGCCCGCCGCTGCTGGAGCTGCTGGGCCTCGACGGCCTGGCCAGTGCGGGCCACATGGACGAGCGCCCAGTCGCCGGTTTGGGCGAGACGATCCGAGCCGCTCGCATGCGGGCCGGCATGAGCCAGCAGAAACTAGCCGACCAGCTCCGCGTAAAGCAGTCCACAGTGAGCCAGTGGGAGCGCGGAGCGATCAGGCCGACCAGCGAGAACCTGCGGCGGCTTCGTGGCCTCCTGAACCTGTAGCCACCGCCTCCGGGCAGGCCGACGCCAAGCCGCCCCGGATCGGCATCAACCCCACCTCTCCACCATGAGCAAGGAGGGCCTGACAGTGCGACGCGACTACGTCGGCCGCCTGTCGCGGTCTTGGTCTGGTTGTCAGTGATGGCGGCGCTTGCCACGTGCAGACCTACAAGACACGAGCGCCGCGGCGGCCGCGAACCGGGAGGAAATCCACGACAAGAGGTTGCAGCGCCAGCGAGCGCGTAGCCGGCGGTCCCTGACGGGTCTGCATGTCGGCATCATCCCATGCCTTGGTTGCGGCTCTGCCAGACCACGGGACCGGAAGCTGTAGTGGGAGGAGCGACCTGGGACGGCCTCGCCGGCGGTGCCGGCGCCGCGTCCGGGACCCTGCACCCGGACGCGGCCCGGCCGTGCTCGCGGCCACCCGGCCAGATCCCGCGCCGCTGCCGGGCCGCGTCAAGGGCGCTGCGCGTCCCTGCGGGACCGCCTGCGGCGGCCCTTGACCCTGGTCCGGGCGGCGCGGGCCGGCGTCCACGCCGCCCCGGCGGGGCGGGCGGAGGCAAGGCCGGCCGGCCGCGAGCTCCCGACGCTGGTGATTCCGCCGGAATCGGCGAAGGCCGTTCATGGTCAGTTCAGTGGGACGCGGGAACGGCGGTCCTGCGGTGGGGTTGCCGGGCGGGTCCGGCTCGGACGGCGCAGGGCGGTGTACAGCGCGATGGTCTCTGGGTGGACCTCCTCGTCGATCAGGTCCGGGTCCGCCCCGAGCACGGTCAGCAGCTCCTGCCAGACCGCCTCCACCCCGGCCGGGTTGCCGGCGGCCTGCGCGGCCCGCATGAGCACACGAGGATCGTCCAGACGCCAGCGCAGCGGGTCGTCGACCGGGCGGCCGAGGAGCAGGATGCGGCTGATCAGATTAGATCGAGGCTGGCAGGTAGCCGAGCCGGGTGCGCAGCGCGGACGGCACCCAGGTAGCGCCGCACCGCCCGGCGGCTGCGCAACACAACCAGGTCGGCGTGGCGGGCGTGCTCGGCCAGCAGCCGCTGCACGCGGGGACGCATCGAGCGCCGATAGCTCAGTACGTAGCGGATGAACGACCAGGTGATGCGGTCGTAGACACCGATCGTGTGGTGCTGTCCACGCCCATGCTCGAGCCGGCGTTGAAGGATCCCCCACAGGCAGACCCAGGCGGGCAGATCCAGAAAGACCACTGTGTCGGCGGCGGCCAACCGGATCGCCAGAGTGGAGGCGTAGTTGCCCTCGATAACCCATTGTGGTTGGGCGGCGAGCTGGTGTTGCAGCTCGGCGAACCGGTCAGTGGCCAGCGGATTCCACTGGTGGTCGTAGTACAGCGTGTCCAGATGGATCACCGGGATCGCACGGGCCACCCCGAGCGCGCGTGCGAGATGGGATTTTCCGCTGCCGCCGCAGCCGATGATCGCGATCCGGTTCACGGCGTGAGAGTCTAACGCTTGCATGCCACCATGCTGTGCCAGCTCGCCCCTGCCGAGCTGGCAACGGGGTGGCGGCGGGCCAGTGACGATCATCGGCAACTCCTCCTCGGCCACGACATGAGGGTCGTCTGGCCGGCACGCATCCAGCCGATGGTGGTCGAGGGCATGGCCGGGTCAAAGACCTCGGGCTGGTCGCCTACACCGCCCTGCGCACCTTCGTGCCTGTCGGTACCGGGCGGCTGCCTCGATGGACGTGGCTCGGCAACAGCGTCCTACGTGCGGTCAACTACCTGGAGCGGCGCGAGCGCGGCGCCCAGGAGAGCTCCCCAGGCCTGGTGGTCTGGCCAGACTGGGACCTGCCGACCTGGGAGTAGCCCCGGTCCCACGATGGCAGCACGGCCTACTCGCCTCGGACAGGTCTGGCCACGGCCGGAGTCGGCCAGCCGGACAGCAGGACCAGCGGGTGGACCTGGCCGGCGCCGGCGCCGCGGAGCTGCGCGGCGAGGGCGGTGAGCGTCCAGCCTGACCCGCGGACGTCGTCGACCAGCAGCACCGGGCCGTGAGGGACCGTCCGGGTGACCGCGAACGCGTCGTGGGCGTTGCGGTACTGGTGGAAGCTGTTGGCCAGCTCGGCCTGGGGGCGGGCGCGCGGGCGCACCCGCTCGACGACCGCGTGCACGGGCACGCCGAGCAGCCGGGCGGCCTGGCCGGCGAGGTCGGCGACCAGCGCCGGCCGGGTGCGGGAGGGGACGAAGGTGACCCAGGTTGGCGGCTGCTCCCACGCCCAGCGGTCCAGCAGCCGCGCCAGCCCCTGGGCGACCAGGTCGCCCAGGGGCTGGTCGCGGGTGAGCACGTCGGCGAGCAGCGGCCCCCAGCCGGCGTCGGTCGCCTCGCCCAGCGCCCGGCCCGGCTCGGCCAGCCGCGCCTCGGCGATGGTGCGCGTGGCGACCGCCGCGCTGGCGGGCCACTGCCGGCGCGGCGGCAGGGTGACCTCCTGGCCGCGCAGGAACTCCACCGCGGCCGCGACGAG
>WNFU01007158.1_pt1 | contig 38230 bp, 39 predicted proteins | sample 5400121 | NCBI WGS metagenome assembly WNFU01 (sample SAMN13153360, study PRJNA577476) | soil metagenome | isolation source: 100 cm soil or saprolite under grassland replicate 1 | place: USA:California | collected 2016-06-15
CTCGACATATGTCACGCCGTCGACGGCCCGGGCCAGATGGATCACCTCGCGTGAGGCCAGGATCTCCCCGGGCGCGGCCAGGCTGCACAGCCGCGCCGCCAGATTCAGCGCGCCGCCCCGAAACCCGTCCTCGAGAGCCACGGCTTCGCCCGCGTCGAGCCCGATCCCCACGTACAGCGGAAGGTCCGCCTCGCTGAGCGCCTTGTCGACGAACCGCGACTGCAGGTCGACCGCGGCCACGATGGCATCCCGGGGCGAGTCGAACGCCACCAGCGCCTCGTCTCCCCGTAGCTCGATCAGCGATCCGCCGCGACCCTCCACGCCTTCGCGAACGACGCCGGCGAACGTCTCGGCCAGCCGCGCCGCCGCCTTGTCCCCGTGCTCCTGGGTGAACAGGGTGTATCCGCGGATGTCGGCGATGAGGAAGACCCGAACACCTCGCGCCACGCCGGTCTCGTTCACGGGATGGCCTCCGCCAGCACCGGGACCGGGATGCGAACGCGCAGCGTGGTCCCTTCGCCGGTCGGGCTGTGTACCTCGAGGGTGCCGTCCACGGCGGCCACCCTATCCGCTAGTCCTCGCAAACCGGAACCGCGGGACGGGTTGGCGCCGCCGATGCCGTCGTCGGCCACCTCCACCGTGAGCTCCCCATCGGCGACGCCGACCTGGATGGCTACCTTGGTTGCCTTTGCGTATGCCTCCCGAGAATTCCGACAGCACCTCATACGGCGTGGCTCGCTTCCCATATACCAACCGGTTGGCGAAGCGCTGCACCCTCTCTCTTACCGGCTGGAACGCCACCGCCACCAGCGCCGTGGCCAGGATCGACAGAGTCAGGTTCCGGTCGCTCCCTATGGCCCGCCCGATCCCCATGAGGAAGATCAGGGGGATGACCAGGTTGAAGACCGGCTTCAGCGCCTCGATCCCCAGAGGGTTCTCAACGTTTGCATAGCCGGAGTCGGTGAGCTTCCCCGGCGCAAGCACGATGGCGACCATGGTTGCGACCAGCGTGATGGCAGCGAGCCATTCCACCTTCCGCCACCGCGGCGAGAGCAACGTGCCGTTGGGGAAGCGAAGCAGGAGCGAGGTTCCCATCAGGACGATGGGAGGCGCCCACGTCGGGGACGAAAGGGATACGGCGATGAATCCACCCGGCAGGTGCCTGCTCACTGCGAAATCGCCGTAGTTGCCCAGTGGAAGGGCCCAACCGAGCCCGATGGCCATCAGGATCCAGCCAATCACGTTCCGTGGCTGGCGCGACAGGATGAGGATCGACGCGATGGGAAATGCCCCGGTCGTCAGGGGAAACAGCACGTCGGATTCGGCTCCCTGCCCCGGCATGGGTTTGGTGGCGAGATCGAAGGCGATCGCGCCAGGAGGAACAACACCCACAAACCGAAGGCGGACCACGCCAGACGACGGGCCTGCTTCTCGGTCATGCCGGAACCTCCGCCAGGACCGGGACCGGGATCTGAACCCGAAGCCTCGTCCCCTCGCCGGCGGGGCTGTGGACCTCGATCGTGCCGTCCACGGCAGCGACGCGATCGCCGAGTCCTCGAAGGCCAGATCCCCGCGAGGGGTCGGCGCCGCCGATGCCGTCGTCGGCGACCTCCACCGTGAGCTCCCGATCGGCGGCGCAGACCCGAACCGTGACCGCCGCAGCCTTCGAATACTTCGCTGCGTTGGCCAGGGCCTCGGAGACCACGAAGTAGGCCGTGGCCTCGACGGCGGCGGGGAGCCTGTCCGGCACGGTGCCCTCGACCGTTGCCGGGACGGTGGATCGCTCTGCCAGCGACTGGAGGGCCGGGATCAACCCCCGTTCGGTCAGGATGGCCGGGTGGATCCCCCGGGCGAACTCCCGGAGCTCCGACAGGCCAGGGTGAGCTGCTCCGAGGCCTGATCCAACCGGGACCCCAGGTCAGGATTGGCGTCGGGACGCACCATGCCCCTGGCCATCCGCAGCGCCAGCGAGATGGCCACCAACCGTTGCTGCGCCCCGTCGTGCAAATCCCGCTCCAGGCGGCGGCGCTCCTCGTCCTGGGCCGTGACCAATCGCTGACGGGAGGTCCGAAGCTCCTCGATCAGCCGCACGTTGCGAAGCAGCAGCCCGGCCTGTGACGCCAGGTCCTCCAGCAGCTTCAGCTCGGCCGGGGTGACGGCCTCCCCGGCGGACTTCTTCACCCCGATCACCCCGAGCAGCTCTCCCTGGTGGCGGACCGGGACGGCCGCGTCGGAATCGGAGAGCGTCCGGTCGTCGCTAACGGGTGCGACCAACCGAACCTGACCGTTTCCCGCCGGCCACGTGGCCTCTCGGACGAGCTCCGACCCGACATGCAGCCACACGTCGGCCCTCGCTGCGCCGGAGCCTTCGGCCACGATCCGGGCCATGCGAGGCAAGAGGTCCTCGGTGGCGACGGCATGGGACATGCCGCCGGAGAAATCCGACAACACCTCGTACGGCGTGGCCCGCTTGCCGTAGACCACCCGGTTGGCCAGCCGCTGTACCCGTTCCCGAACCGGCTGAAAGGCCACCGCCACCAGCGCCGTGGCCAGGATGGAAAGGGCGATGTTTCGGTCACTTCCGATGGCCCGGCCGATCCCGACCACGATGGCCACGTACACCGCGGTGATGAACGCGGCCATGGACCCGTAGACCAGGGTCTTGTTGATGACGACGTCGATGTCGTACAGCCGGTACTTCAAGATGGCGATGGCGATGGCGACCGCCAGCGGGACGATGGCGATCGCATCCACGATCGTCGGCAGGCTGCCTTGGAAGCCGAACACGATCGCGGACTCCAGGCCCAGGACGACGACCCCCAACGTGATCCACTTGAGCTGCTGCCGCTCCTCCCCCTGTGAGCGTACGAACCGAAGGACCATTGAGGCGATCCCCGCAAGGATCAGCGCAGGAAAGAGGAACCCCACGACCAGCGTGATCTTGGTGATCGTGGGGACTCCAGGGAGTGTCTCGACCGACCCGAGCAGGCGGGCCCCTCGAAGCGGCCAGGTGGCCATGAATCCGACCAAGAGCACCGAGGCCTCCGTCACGCTCAGGTAGACGAGCCACCTCCATCGCCTGGAGACCGGCCGGCCGTCGGGGAGGAGCTGCACGATCAACGTGCCCACGGCGACGAGCGGTACCCAGGACCACGCCGAGATCCAGCTGGCGAACCCCCCGCCCGGCCAGGACCCGGGAGCGGTCACCAGGGCGTGCTGCGCGTAGGCGTTCGTGGCCGACTGGAGGGTCGAGAACAGCGGCCCGCCGATCATCAGCCACCCGACCGCGTTCCGCGGATGACGCGAGGCGACGAGCGCCCCGGTAACGGGGAAGACCACGGCGAACACGACCACGAATGAGTTGTCGGACACGAACCGTGACATGGAGGTGTGGTCCGCCACGGCGATGAGGATCAGCGCGCCGAGCAGGATCAGGCCCAGCAAGGTCAGTCCCCAAGCCAGCCGGGCCGCGCCCCGGGGATGCGCGTGGGAACTCATCCCCCCGCCTCCCCCAGCAACGCCCGAATCGCTTGGCCGGACAGCTCGGCCTTAGGAATGAACCCGACGGCTCCAGAGGAGTCGACCTGGTCGCCGTAGCTCGCGGCGTCGCGGCTGGAGGTCAGGAAACACCGGGGTGGGAACCCCTTCGGCACGCAGCCGTTGCAGCACCTCGAAGCCACTGAGGTCGGGGAGCTGCACGTCCAGAACGACGAGGTCGGGTCGGAGCGACCGGACCGCCTGCACCCCCGAGAGGCCGTCCCTGGCCTCCCCGATGACCTCGAACCCCTCGCTCTCCAGCAGTGCCCGGGCGAAGGATCGGAAGGTCTCGTGATCGCCCGCGATCAGCACGGTCGTTGTCATGCACCGATGGTGGCAGCCCCCAGGCGAGCGCGCCAGAGGGCCAGCCCTGGTTTCGGTGGCCGCCGACCAAGGGTTAACCCTTGATGGGGCGCATGCCGACCTGTGAGGAAGAGCCCGTGACGGCCGCCGCGAGCCGTATCGTGGACGCCTCCATGGCGACGATCGAGGGTGTGCGCGAAGTGGCTCTGAGCCTGCCCCGGACGCACGAGGCACTGGTTCGGGACCGCGTGAAGTTCCGGGTCGGCCGGATCGTCTACCTGGCGTTCTCGCGCGACGAGACGCTGATGGGGTTTGCCTTTCCCAAGGAGGAGCGAGAGGCGCTGATCGCCTCCGAGCCCGACAAGTTCATGATGCCGAAACCCTCTGACCAGAGGTACAACTGGGCGGTCGTTCGTCTGAGCGCCATCGACGATGTCGAGATGCGCGAGATCGTGCTCGACGCCTGGCGGATGGTCGTCCCCAAGCGCGTCGCTGTTGCGCATCTCGGCGACTGACATCCACGTGGTGCTGGCGCCCAGGCCACCACGGCCCTACGAGGTCTTCGCCAAAGGAGACGCCGGCGCTCCGCCGAACTCATCGGTCGCCCGGATGTGTCGTGTGCAGGATTCCAGATCCGAGTTGGGATCGGTCGTCGCCCGGCCGCCAACTCGGCTGGAAGACCGGGGGCGATGAGTTTCATCCGGCCGGCCGGTCTGTCTCCAGAGATGACAGCGAACGAAGGGCCGCGGTTGGTCGCTCAGGAGGAGTCGCCGTCGACCCAGCGGAACCCGCTTCGACCGCCGCCTGAGCCTGGGACGATCGTCTTGGTCCTCAGCGGTCCGATCGCTCCGGCCGACGTCACCGGGCTGTGCGTGCGCGCCCGCATGCTGCTCGAGAGCGTCAACCCCGATCTCGTCGTCTGTGACGTGGGCGGGCTCGTCGACCCGGACGCCGTGGCGGTCGATGCCCTCGCTCGGCTACAGCTCACGGCTCGGCAGCTCGGGTGCCGTATACGGCTCCGCCAGGCGTGCGGCCAGCTACGGGAACTCCTCGTCCTGATGGGGCTGGGCGATGTCCTGCCGTGCGGCGCGGCCTCAGGGCTCGAGCCGAGGGGGCAGGCCGAAGAGCGGGAACAGCCGCTCGGTGTCGAGGAAGAAGCTGATCCCGGCGATCCGCCTGTCTGAGATCTCGATGACCTGCAGCGACCACGGCTCGCGACCGCCCGCAGCGCTCGGCTTGTACTGCCCGAACGCCGGCAAGCCGTTGGCTACGATCGGAACCAGGCGGGAGCCGCGACAGCCGATGCCGGGCCCGAGGCACCACCGGCGGATGTCGTCGTGGCTCCGCAACCACAGCTCGTAGGGAGGCATCGACCACTCCACCGCTTTCCACCGCAGGACCTCCCGCAGGATCAGCACAGCTCGCTGCCGAGGCGGCAGGTGCTGCAGAGCGGCGACGAAGGCCAGGCGGATCGTCTCGCGCGACTCGGCCACCTCGGCCGGGTCGCCGTCGGTCGGCAGGATACGGCCGTCGGGGACCGGCTGGATCCACGTGGCCTCCGGCAGCGACTCGCCGAGCGGGGCATCGGCCGTCTTCGCCGGCGCCAGATCCATCGGGCGGGCCCGGCGCTCCTTCCCATTCAGCATGTCGAGGCACACGTTGGTGGCGATTCGATACAGCCACGAGCGCAGCGCCGACCGTCCCTCGAACCGATCGAAGCTCCGCCACGCCCGTAGCAGGGTCTCCTGGACGGCGTCCTCCGCCTCGAACGCCGAGCCCAGCATCCTGTACGCGTAGGCGGTCAGCTCCGTCCGATGCTCCTCGAGCCTATACTCCAGGTCCTCGGACCCGCGCGTCGAGCTCTCGGTGACGTCGTGTCTTGCCGTCAGCTCCGCCAACCAGCGTCGCTCCTCTCCGCCCTACAGGTCCACCAGACTACGACACCCGCCCGGCGTGGAACTCATCGGTCCGGCCCGTGACCCTCGATGCGTGGCAGCCTACCCCTCCCCTGCAGGAGGGTGGCAAGTTTTTCGCCGTTACGGCTCACGGGTGAACCGAATGTCGTGGTCCTGGGCCTCGGCCGAGGCGAAGCGGAGCAACCAGGCCCCTTCGTCGGCTATCGCTGCACGGTCCTGTTTCTTCAGTGGCTCGAGAGGTTCGATGAGGAGGGTCGCCCGGTCGCCCTGGCGCTCGACCTTCCAGAACCCTCGCACGAAGCCATCGACGAGCACGGTCGGCCGCCCCAGGTTGTTCACGACCCGTTTGCGATGATCGTCGCCGATGATGCGGCTGCGGTCGGCGTAACCGACCAGCACGTTGTCGAACTCCGGCAGGAACCGAGTCGGTGCGGGTGTGTCCGGGTCGGGTAACGGGGCGTCGGCAACGTCGAACAGTTCGCGACCGCGCTCGTCCCGGAAGGTACGCATCTGTGGCCGGAGTCTCTCGGCCACCCTCCGCAGGCCGGTCAGGCCCGACCAGGCATGCATGTCGCTGACCGTGGCCGGGCCGAACGCCGCCAAGTAGCTCCGGATCATGTCCTCGGGGGACGTGCTGGTCTCGAGGGGGCGGCCAAGCCATTCCTCGGCCGTTGTCCAAGTGGCCTGTCCGCCGGCGCCCCAGATGCCACGGGGCGGCACCTGGACCAAAGGCACCAGATAGCTGATGGCGTAGGCGAGAGAAGGCGTGTCCCGGTCGGGCCAGCGCCTACCGAGCAGTCGGCTGAGTTCGGCGCGGGTGCGCGGGCGTTCCTCCAGGACGGCCCGACCGGCCGACAGAAGCTGCTCCATGTCCAGGTCCGTGAGGTTCCGGCCGAAGGGGCTGCCCGAGTGGAAGCCGCGCTCCAGGACGGACTGCATCACCGGGCGCAGCGCCAGGAAGTCTCGGGCCGTCACCAGATGGAGCGTGGCCCGCATCAGCGGCCCGCGAACAGCACGGCGCTCCAGGATCAACTGAGACAGCTCCTCGGGGTGGAAGCCGTCCACCCGCGTCCACAGCCCGACGTATGGCGAGTTGGGCACCTGAGCCTGCATGCCGACCAGATGCTCGATCGCCGCCGCGACAGGGAGCTTCGCTCGGCGCAACAGGAGCTGCCGTGCCAAGAGGGCGCGGTTCAGCGCACGCGGGTCGAGCACATCACCCGCTCCACTGGCTCTTCCCGCGGTCGCGGCCTTCGTCGAGGGTCGCCTCGTCATCATCCGGTCCGATCTAGGTGACGGCGGGATGGACAATATGACAGAATGCTGTCATGCCACGCAGGCTATCGCGCCGACAGCATACTGTCAACTCCGACTCCAGGCCAGGTCCCCGTACTCCTGCCGGGGAATCTTTCAGTGAGCTCGTCGTCCAGATCTTTCAGCTCGACGGCGAGCTTGCCGCCGCCGGTGACGCACTCGCCAAGCCAGCGGGCCAGACGAGCGCACGCTGGAGGGTCATGGCCGCGGTCGAGGATGCACCCTCGACGGTCGCGCAGATCGCCCGTGCCTGGGGACTGGCCCGCCAGAGCGTGCAGCGCGTGGCGGACGTGCTCGTGAAGGAGGGATTCGCCCTCTACGAGGAGAACCCCGGGCACCGTCGCGCCCAGCTCGTGCGGCTCACGCCGCAGGGTCGCTCCGCGCTTCGCAGGATCCAAGCGGCCCAGCGAGTGTGGGCGGACGCGTTGGGCACCGAGATCGGCGAGGCGGACCTTCGCAAAGCGAACGTCGCTCTGGCCCGGGTGCTCCGGGCTGTCGTGAGCCGGCGCCGGCCGCAGATGTGACGGGCAGCCGAAACCAGGCACTGGTTGTGGAGGGAGTTCACGCGATGGTAGGCTGCCTGCCTTGCCACCACGGTGGCCCGACCAACCAGGAGGTGACCGATGACCGTCCGCTCGGTGGTTGTCGCGTCGCGTCCTGGCACCGGTCCCTTCGTTTCTTCCTGATCACCAGGTAACCCCACGGGCGCGACGGCGCCTACTCACCGTCACGTCCCTGGAGGTTCCGATGTCACGCGACCAGCGTCATCGCGCGCGCCGCGGTGGCCCCAATTCGTTTCGATGCCGGCACTGTGGGCTGGATGTGTCGACCCATGCCCCCGGTACCGCGCACCGCAACCATTGTCCGAATTGCCTGTGGAGCCGTCACCTTGACGACGACACCCCGGGCGATCGCGAAGCGGACTGCGGTTCGGCCATGGAGCCGATCGCCATCACCGTGCGAGGAGAGGGGGAGTGGGTGCTCGTCCACCGGTGCACCGGTTGTGATGTCCTCCACCTGAATCGTACTGCCGGTGACGACAACCCCCTGGTCCTTTTGAGGCTGGCCGTCAAGCCCCTCGTTCAGGCACCTTTCCCGCTCGAGCGAATAGGCCTGATCTGAGCCAGAGCCGCTCCTCACTCGGGGTTGACTAGAGACCACTCGCGATATATCGTGATCCTACGCGAGACGCGCGCGGAGGAGGGAGGAGCGATCCATGCATGCGGAGATGTCGTACCCAGCCCGCCCGTTCGCCCGGGAGGGGGGAGACGAGTGGTGGTGGGCCCGAAAGAGGTGGATGGCGATGGCGGCTGCGGCCCGGCGGCACGGCGGACACCATGGCCGGCGCAGGTTCGGACCGGGCTTCGATCCCTGGGGCGGTCGGGTCAGGATTCCGGGACCCTTCTTCGGACGCGGACCGAAGGTCGGTCGGGGAGACGTCCGCGCGGCGATCCTGGTGCTGCTCGCGGAGGGGCCCATGCACGGGTACCAGATCATCCAGGAGCTCACGGAGCGGAGCGGGGGAGTGTGGCGACCGAGCCCGGGATCCGTCTACCCGACCCTTCAACTCCTGGAGGACGAGGGCCTGATCAAGAGCGAGGAGACCGAGGGACGTCGCGTGTTCCATCTGACTGACGCGGGGACGGCCGAGGTCAGGAGGCGTGGTGAGGAGACCCCTCCGCCATGGGATGCCTTCGGCGATGCCGCATCGCTCATAGACCTTCGAGAGGTGGGGTTCGGGATGGCGGCGGCGGTCATGCAGGTAGCCCAGACGGGAAGCGAGCGTCAGATCGCCCGGGCGAAGGAGATCCTCACCGAGGCGCGAAAGAGCCTGTACCGCCTGTTGGCAGAGGACGAGCCGGAACAGGAGGGCGACTCCTCGAAGGAATGATCAACGCTCGACCACTTGGAAGGCCACGGAGGTCCGCACCCGAGGATCGAAGGGACCGTGGTCGGCGGCCGCGAATTCGGCTTGAAGGACGTTGCGTCCGGGCTCGACATCGAGCGATCGGCTCAGCACGAGGCTCATGGACACGAGGGCGCCGTCCAGGAACAGGTGGATGTGGCCCTCGTCGGACTGAAGCCTGGTCGAGGTGAACGGGCCCACGACCGACCGAGCGCAAGCGAGCGCCCTCCGGATGAGATCCCCTGGGGGAAATGGGGAGCTGGCTAGTGAGAAGGAGGACCGCGGAGGCCGACGCCGCCGCAGAGAACCTGTGGCTGCGGGGCGAACCGGCCGGTGGGCAATCTCCGGGCCGAGCCGGCGCGCTGCGCTGCGGGTGAGAACAGCGCCTCGCAGACGCGTTCGGCGACGCGACCGAACCACAGGAGAACAAGGGCTCCGATGCAGGCCACCACGAACTGCAGGGCGACCCCGAGCATGAAGATGTGGTGCCCGAACATCCCGGCGACCGGGTCGCCGACGGCCAGCCGCTCCGCGATCTCCATCCCTAGGAACGCGGTGACCTGGACAGAAGCCAGACGGAAGGCGAGCGCCGCCGGGCGATCCGTCGAGAGGAGCTCCCCCCGGATGCGGCCGGCCAGGTGCCGGATGAGGATTGTCCCGACTGAGGCAAATCCCAGGACCGTGGCTGCCTTGATGGCCAGGAGCCAATAGGCGTGGCCACTCTGAGCCAGGATCTCCGAGCGCAAGTGGGGATCGGGGACGGCCAGCAGGTAGGCGACCCAGTGACCGACCACGACGCCCACGACGGCCATGCCGGCTAGGGGAAGACCGCGAAGCGCGCGGCGGTCGTGCATCTTGGCGAACAGGATATTCGCGGGGCGCAGGTCAGCGATGACCCGGGCAGAGCCGGTTCAGGAAAGGCCCCCAAGGAAGTCTAGCTTCGCCGCTGGTCTGGGCTGTATCATTTACCGCGAAGGGGGTCAGGGATCAACCAGCGCGTCGTCTTCAGCTCGGTCCTTGCCATGGTCGTCGGGGTGGCGCTTCTCGCCACGATCAACCTGGCGAGAAAGCCGGCCGGCGCTCCTCTTGGCCACGCCGACGCCAGGCGGGTGGCTAACGTCCAGAAGCCCGATGGCGGCCAGCAACTCCCGCAACCCGACCGGGGCCAGCAACTCCCCCGATATCAATGTGGTTCGACGGCATTCATCGATTACGCCGAAGGCGCCAAAGGCAAGGCAACGCCGCTTGCCGCGGTGCGTTCCTACCGGCCAAAAGCTCGAGACCTTCGGATCCAGACCCTCGGGTCGGACCGCGCTATCGTGGAGCAGTTCGAGGGTGCGGTGACGATCGCCGCCTACGAGGTGTTCCGTGTGGAAAAGGCAGGGTGGCTGGTGACGCGCGCCGACACCTACGAGGCCTGCGGCGCTCCTCAGTGGTCCCCTCAGCGCTGAACTGAGTCCCGAGCATTCCCGAGTCAGTCGAGCGCCGCTTGACGCCCGACCGCCCAGTAGCTAGTCTCTGCGACATATGAGAATGGGAACGATTCTCATTGTTAGCGCCCTCGCCTTTGCCTCAGCGTGCTCGCAATCCGCCGATGGGTCGTCGCCGGGTGGAAGGACGACAGTCGTGGCGAACTTCTATCCCGTCTTCGAGGCTGCCCGGGAGGTGGGAGGGGACCGGGTCCAGGTCAGGAATCTCACTCCGGCGGGCGCCGAACCGCATGACCTGGAGCTCTCCCCCAAGCAGGTCGATGAGATCCTCGACGCCAAGGTCGTGCTGTACATGGGATTGGGGTTCCAGCCCGCAGTCGAAGACGTCGCCCAACAGCGGCACGGGGGAGTTACTGTGGACGTGCTGGCTGCCTTGTCCTCCCAGCTCCGCAACCTACCCAGCGGGGCGACCGAGAAGGGCACGGACCCTCACGTTTGGCTCGACCCGGTGCTGATGGCCGCCATCGTGGACCAGGTCAGCCGCGCAATGACGCGGGCCGATCCTTCCGACGCTCGGACATACCAGCGAAACGCGTCGCGGTACCGGGTAGAGATCAAGGCACTCGACCAGCGGTACAGGGAGGGTCTCGCCCATTGTGCGAGGCGGGTCATCGTCACGTCGCACGCGGCCTTCGGGTACCTTGCCGCCCGGTACGGCCTGGTCCAGGAACCGATCGCCGGGCTGTCTCCGGAGGCCGAGCCCGATCCGCAGCGCCTCGCCGAGCTCGCCGATCTCGTCCGCAGGGATGGTGTCACGACCATCTTCACGGAAGAGCTGGTGTCTCCCAGGGTGGCGGACACGCTGGCCCGGGAGGCGGGGGTCAAGACCGCCGTGCTGAACCCTCTGGAAGGGCTCACCACTCGAGAGCTGGCTCGAGCGGAGAGCTACGTGAGCGTCATGAGGGAGAACCTCGCCGCGCTTCGAGCGGCCCTGGGGTGCCGATGAACATGAGGGATGCGGGGGCGGATGGCGCCCCCGTGATGGAGGCGCGCGACGTCTCCTTCTCCTACGGGGACGAGCCCGTGCTGGAGGAGGTCAGTCTCTCTCTCCGTCCCGGAGAGTTCGTCGCCCTGGTCGGGCCGAACGGCTCCGGCAAGTCGACGCTTCTCCGGGTTCTGCTCGGGCTGCTCAGGCCCGGCGGGGGAGCGGTTCGACTCTTCGGGGATGATCCGCGGCATCTCCGAGAGCACTGGCGCCTGGGGTACGTGCCTCAGAGACCCTCCGTCCAAGAGGATCTGCCGGCAACTGTGGAAGAGGTGGTCTCGACGGGCCGGCTGGCCCGAACGGGTTGGTGGCGGTGGCCCGGCCGAACCGACCGGGTGGAGGTCGATCATGCCCTGGAGTCCGTCGGACTGGACGTACTCCGGAGGCGGCGCCTGAACGAGCTCTCCGGCGGTCAGCAACAGCGGGCGTTCATCGCCCGAGCCTTCGCCAGCGAACCCGACCTGCTGGTGCTCGACGAGCCGGTCGCCGGCGTGGACGCGGAGTCGCAGCGTCTCTTCCGAGAGTCGCTCATCCATCTGATGCGTGAACACGGCGCGGCGGTCTTGCTCGTGTCGCACGAGCTCGGAGCGGTTGCCCAGGACCTCGACCGGGTCGTCGTCCTCAAGCGCCGCGTGCTGTTCGACGGCTCCCCCGAAGACCTGGCTCGGCGAGGGGTGAGCCTCGGAGTTCATGCGGAGGACCTCCCGCTCTGGCTCGAGGCTCTGAGGTAGAGCGCGATGCCCTGGCCGTTCGATCGCCAGTACATGCAGCTGGCCCTGGCCGCGGGACTGGTCGTGGGTGCGTGCGCTCCGATGATCGGCGCATTCCTCGTCCCTAAGCGTCTCTCGCTGATGGGTGACGGGATCGGCCATCTGGCATTCGCCGGCGTGGCGGCGGGACTCGTTCTCCAGGTGGCTCCGGTGTGGATCGCCCTGGTTGTGGCCGTTGCCGGAGCCGCAGCGGTGGAGCGGCTGCGGGCGGGGGGTCGCGCCTCCGGCGACCTGGCTCTCGCCCTGTTCTTCTACGGCGGCATCGCCGCGGGGGTCGTGATGATGGGACTCGCCGGATCCCTGAACGCGAACATCTTCACGTACCTGTTCGGTTCGATCCTCACCGTCAGGCCGCAGGACGTCTGGCTGGTGGTTGTCCTGGGGGCCGGAATCGTCGGGGCCCTCAGCGTGGCGGGACGGGCTCTCTTCGCCGTGGTGGTCGACGAAGAGGCCGCCCGGGTTGCAGGGGTTCCCGTGGACTGGCTCAACACCTTGCTCGCCGTGCTGACGGCGATCGTGGTCGTCGCGGCCATGCGAGTCGTGGGAGTGTTGCTGGTGGCCGCGCTCATGGTTCTACCCGTTGGAGCCAGCCAGCAGCTCGCCCGGTCCTTCCGAGGCACGCTCGCGCTGGCGGTGGGGATCGGCGTTGCCTGCGTCATTCTGGGGCTGGCTGCAGCCCGGCTGTGGGGGCTCGCGGCGGGGGGCGCCATCGTGCTGGTGGCGACGGCCACGTTCGCCGTCGCCTCGGCTGCGGGCGCGATCCGGCGGCGACGCACTCGCGGTCCACGCCGTCTCGAGGTTCCCACGCTGCCGTAGACGTGCAGAAAGGAGTGAAACCGACCGTTGCTACGCTCTAGCGCGATGAAGTCGAACGTGGAAGAGCTGATCGTCCGGCGTCTTCGGTCACGAGGACAGCGCTACACGCCCCTGCGAAGGAAGCTGGTGCAGATCGTCGACTCGGCGGCACAGCCCCTCGCCATCCACGACATCCTGTCGTCCGCCCCTCGCCTGGCCCAGAGCTCCGTCTATCGGAACCTGGGGGTCCTGGAACAGGCGGGGGTCGTCAGGCGACTGATCGGGGCGGGAGGCTTCGCCAGGTACGAACTGGCCGAGGACCTCACCGAACACCATCACCATCTGATCTGTACGTCCTGTGGCTCCGTCGAGGACCTCCCGGCTCCGGTCGGACTCGAACGGACCGTGCAGAAGGCGACGGCCACGCTCGCCTCGAGGCGAGGATTCAGGGTCAGGGCCCACCGGGTGGACATGCTGGGGCTCTGCAGCAGGTGCGACTAACCCGAGATGCTCCGAGCGATGGTGACCTAGGGCTGGGGTTCGAACACCAGCTGCTTGCCGAACACGCGACGGAACCGGGCGGCCAAAAGCCCTTGCCGGTATCCGTCGAAGAGCGGCGCGCGGAGCACGACCTGGCGCTTCCGCTCCTCGCAACTTACCGGCAGGCCGTCCCGCGGAGCGATCCGGTGCTCGATCTCGTCGGCGAGAGCGAGGACGGTGGCCTGCCGAGCCACGAGCTGGCGATCATTCGGACCGAGCAGAGGCCGGTAAACACGGACGGTCATGGCCTCGTCGCCGGCTTGCCGAACCACGGCGGCCAGCAGGGCCAACTTGCGGTGAGAGAAGCCGGCCAGGTCGGATTCGGTGAGGATGTCGGCCGTGTGCTCGAATCGGCGGTAATAGTCGATGCTTCGTCCAATGTCCAGTATGGTTGCGGCCTGCGACAGGCGCTCTCTGTGCTTGGGGCCGGCATCCGCCTCTAGAGCTTCCAGGAGTCGGGCGGCTATTCGCACCCGTCGGTCCGCCCTTCCAGCATCCCATGAAGTGAACCGGTGGGCGAGAGCCGCGACCGACATCCGCCTGACCTCCTCTGGAGCCGGGGAGGGTGTTCCCACGGCCTCATAAACCAGTCCCTCCCGAAGGCCCTGACCGGTCACTGTAATTGCATCGGCCCTGAGAGCCTCCATGGCCGTCTCTACTCCCAGGGCTCCACCGACGATTGAGTCCGCGCGGTCGGCGTTCAGCCCGGATATGGCCCTGCGGCGAGCCAGCGGGCGGGAGAGCAGGAGCTCGGACAAAACCTGGACCCGTCGCTGGGTGAGGACATAACCGTGGAGCCGTGGGATCGGATACGTGCGGCCGTGCCGGTCCATCTTGGCCAGGTTCCGTATGGTTCCTCCTGTCCCGATGAGTTCCTCGTCTGCCTTCAGCTGCGGCACTCCATTCTCCGTGAAGATGCGCCACACGTACCGACGGAGCGCGTCCACTTCGGTCTTGATCGGGGGATCGGTTTTGAGGAACCGGTCACTGAGCCTGAGTGCGCCCAGGGGAAGGGTCCAGGTGTCGACGAGCGTGCGATCACGGAAATTGGACAGCTCCATGCTGCCACCACCCATATCCACGACCATCCCGTGCTCGGCCTGAATGCCGTAGATGGCGCCGAGGGAGGCGTACCGAGCCTCCTCCTCTCCGTGGAGAATCCGGACGGCCAACCCGCTCTCCACCAGGACCCGTTCCAGTAGCTCGTTGGCGTTCTTGGATTCTCGGATCGCGGACGTGGCCACGGCGATGGTCGTTCCTGCCCCGGTGCCTGCGGCGATGGCCTGAAAGTCCCTCAGCGCATCGACGGTCCGCTGGATCGCCCCAGAGCTCAGGCGGCCGCCGTCGCCGACGTCCCGGGCCAACCGAAGTGGAGATCGCCCGTCGGCCAGGATCTCGAGATGTCCCATCGGAGCGATCCGAAGGACGACCACTCGCCCCGAGTTCGACCCGAGGTCGATGATCGCCACAGGTTGGTTGGCCACGTGAATGCCTCAGCGCCGAGGAGCCCTCACCAGTCGTGCAGTATAGGGAGGACCAAGCCTCCGCCGAGGGATCAGAGGCTCCGCCACCTGGTCGGCGAGATCGCTAACCAGGTTCATCCAGCGTTCCGAAGGACAAGGCCCGAGCTGTTAGAGAGTGGCGGGCGGCGTCGTCTCCTAAGGATCCGAAGCGTCGGGCCGATGTGGCCCGCCACGGATGCCCTCGGGTGCCACGGGTCGAAAGAGGCCCAGCAGCAGGATGACCCCAGATGCGACCGTCACCCCGAGTGCAGCCCCGCCGAGGAGGTCGAGCGGCAGGTGCGCTGCCACGTACATCCGGCACAGCGGGACGACGATCGCCAGCATGATGGCAGCGATCCGCCACGGCCGTGCCAGATAGGCCAGGACGATGATTGTGATTGCCCACGCCACCGCAGCGTGGCCGGATGGGTAGCCGAGGCTGCGCGGGTGAAACGTCTCTCGTTCCACTACTCCGTCCAAGAGAGCCGCCGGACGGCCGCGTTCGACATATTCCTTGATCACCTTCGCGAGCCAGTAGACCGCCACTCCGCTCACCGCCAGCGACACGGCTAGGCGCCATCGTCGGAAAAGCAGGGCGGCGACTGCGGTCAATGGGATGGTCACGGCGGTTCCGTATTGGTTCAGCACCCATAGGAATGGACGGAGTCCATCGGGCAGACCGTTGATCGCCTTGAAGATGACCGCTTCCCACCCGTAGGCGCCCCGACGGGCAAGGACGGCGCTCGTGGCCAGGACGATCAGGCCACCCACGACCAGCAACGCATCGAGCAGCCGGTATCGCAAGACCGGTATCGCCTTACGGATGCGGCCCAAGTCAGTCGCGCTCGCGCAGGATCTGGACCACCAGTCGGAGCAGCAACAAGACCGAGAAGAACAACCCGATCCCTCCCAGGAGATTGACCAGGCCCACCCCACCCCGTCCCGGCGGAGATTGCACGGTGAGGAGGATCGCCGAGGAGAGGGCCAGAGCCGAGCCAACGAGCCCGGTGACCAGCCGGTTCACCATACTCCGGACAGCTCGCACGTCTTCTGGCTCAGAGAAGAGGCTCACTCGCGTCCGGAGCTCGCCGCGGAGCAGGGTTCGGGCTATCGCGTCGATCTCTCGGGGAAGACGGCTGAGTATGGGGCCTGCGCTCATTGCCTCTTGGAGGACGAGTTCCTGCAGGTTCTGGGGAGCCATCTGCTTGGCCAGCACGTCCTCGCCGACCCTGCGGACTCCCTCGGCGACGTCGTAGCGGGGAGCGATCATATCGAGGGTCCCCAGCAGGGTGACGAGGGTTCGGAACAGCGTCGTGGTGGACCGCGGCAGGAGGATCCCGAAGTCGCGGAACACGAACAGGGCTTCGCCCAGGAGTTCCGGATTCATTCTTGAGTCGGCCCGAATGGCCCGAGAGAGCAATCGGGCGAGTTCTCTGTCCAGGGCCTCCTCGTCAATCCTTTTCGTGTGGGTGCCGATGCGGAGGGCCGCCTCCCGGACGAGAGCGGGGTCCTCACCCTGCAAGCCGCGCATCATGTCGATGAGCCCCGCACGCTCGAAGCGGTCGAGTCGTCCAACGGCCCCGAAGTCGATCAGCGCGAGCCGGCCGTCCGTGCGCAAGAACACGTTGCCGGGATGCGGGTCCGCGTGGAACGGCTCCCCGCCGAGCATCTGCCGGATCATCAGAGAGAGAAGGGCGTCGGCGAGGGCCTCACGCCTCTGCCCATCCAACGCACTGAGGACGCCGGGCGTCCCCACGCTTCGACCGTCGACCCGTTCCTGCACGAGCACACGACTCGTGGTGAACTCTTCGATCACATCGGGCACGCTGATCGGATCCGAGTCGTGAAGGTTGCGCTTGGCCGCGATCCCGTTCGCAGCCTCGATCCGGAAGTCGAGCTCCTCGCGCGTCTCCTCCGCGAACCCCGCGACCAACTCCTTGAGGCCGAGCGACCTCGCCCAGGTTGTCCGGCGATCAAGGCGATCTGTCAGACGAGCCAAGATATCGAGGTCCTGTTCGACCGACTCGCGAACGCCTGGGCGCTGCACCTTCACCACTACCTCACGGCCGGTGCGGAGGCGGCCGACATACGTCTGGGCGATCGATGCCGACCCGATGGGCTCGGTGGAGAGCTCGATGAAGATGTCCTCCGGGGGGCCGAGCTCTTCCTCGATGACCGCCCGGGCGGCGACCGGGTCTGCCGGGGCGGCCTGGTCCTGCAGTCTGGCCAGTTCGGCCGCCACGGCTCGGGTGACGATCTGCGGCTGAGCGGCCATGGCCTGGCCGAGCTTGACGAACAGGCCGCCAGCATCCTCGAAGGTCGCGCCGAGTGACCTTCCGAGTCGGGAGCCTCTGACCTGAGCTTCGTCACCCCCGGGATGGAGCAAACCATTCCGAATGGCGATGATGCTGACCTGCACGTAGCGCGTGGTGCGGCCGGTCAGCCGACGGATGCCCAGGATCGGGTGGGGGATACCTCGGCGAGGCCGACGAGCTCGCGGCCGTGCGATGAGCTCCACAAGCACAACCGCCAGCATGGCGAAGACCGTGACCAGCGCGTACACGCCAAACACAGCCCGCAGCGGCAGGTTCGTCACGTTGTTGTTGACGACCTTGAGGACGATGGCTGTGCAGGCTTCTGCGGCGAGGACGGCAAGCAGGGTGACCACCCATCGTCCCCGTTCAACGCCGAGGAGGCGCCGGACCACCCAGACCGCCAGGACGACGATCAGTATCCCGAACAGAACCTCAAGAACGTCTTCCATCACGCCCCCGCGCCGACCTCGCCTCCGCAGCGTAATCCGATCGGGCCGAGGCGGAAATCCGGACGCGGGTACCGCCTCCAGCCCGCCGGAGGTTGGCGTGCTCGCCGGGACTCGTTTCCTCGAACGGATCGGGATAGGCTGCACGGGGGGTGGGACTCGTGGACAAGACAACCCGGAAGCGACTGATCCGAATCGCCCAGATCGTGATCTCCGTGATCATCGTGGTCGGGATCTTCGCTTTCGCCATCCCGAAGATCGCCAATTACGGAGACGTGTGGAAGGCCGTCAATGCCATGACCTGGCTGGAGATCACCAGCCTGGTGGCGGTGAGACCTCGATCGCCAACACGCTGCCCGGCGGCGGGTGGATCGCCACCGGCCTCGCCTACACCATGTACCGGTCCTGGGGGTTCAACAACGCCGAGATCGGCTTGACCACGATCATCACCGGTGTCTGGAACACGTTCATCAAGCTCGGGATGCCCATCATCGCTCTCGCCGCCCTGGCCATCACCGGCCGAACGAACGCCGCCTTGATCGTTCCGACGGTCATCGGCATTGCCGTCCTGCTCCTGGCCATCGGGCTCTTCGCCGGGATGCTGTGGAAGAAGTCCCTGGCCCGGGCCATCGGCGGCGGGCTGGGGAAGGTGGCTTCGCTGATCAGGAAGTGGTTCCACAAGCCGGCAGTCCACTGGGGGGACGCCGCCGCCCGGTTCCGCCACCAGACGATAGGGCTCATAGCGAAGCGGTGGCCGGCGCTCACCGTCTCGGCGTTGGTCAGCCACTTCGCGCTGTACCTGGTCCTGCTGCTCGCCCTCCGGCATGTCGGCGTCTCCGAGCGCGAGATCAACTGGGCGCAGGTGCTGGGGGTGTTCGCCTTCGTCCGATTGATCTCGGCGTTCCCCATCACGCCCGGAGGGATCGGCCTGGTCGAGCTGGGGTACATCGGGGGCCTGTACGTCGCGGGAAAGGCGCATGCCGACGTCCCGCTGGACGTGTTCAAGGCTCAGGTCACCGCGGCCGCCCTGGTGTTCCGGACGCTCACCTTCGTCCTGCAGATCCCCCTGGGGGGTCTCACCTATGTGATCTGGCAGCGGAAGAAGAGTTGGCGCAAGCCGGTCCCACATGAAGCCGCAGAGCCGGCCGTCGGGGCGACGCCGATCCCCGGCTGAGCGTCAGCCCGGACAGCGAACGCCGCGCCCGCAGAGGATCACACCCTCCTTGGCGAGCTCGGTCACCCCTAGAGCCCTGGCCACGAACGTGAGCGCCTCGGTGGCCTCCACCGCCTGGGCAAACGTCGCACCGCGGACGAAGGAGAAGCGATACGTCACGCACCCGCCGGGAAAGACGTAGTAGCGATTGCCCGAGAAAGTGGGCGGCAGGGCCTTCGGTTCCTCGTATCGCTTCATCAGAGGCTCGCCCGTCTCCGGTGGGATTTCGACAGCGTTCGAGTGATCGCAGTCCCGATACACGGGATGTAGGCGGCCGAAGGGATCGATTGTGCCATCAGGATCAGGGCTGCGGCGTTTCGGTTGGGACCGGGGCAAAGGGGGACGGATGCGTTCTGCAGCTCGCTGCATCCTGAGAGCAGGGTCCCGACGATCACGAGAACTATGGCGATCCGACCCGACCTCACAGCGCCCCCGTTCGGAGGTTGTCCACCACCAGGGCCAGCGCTAGAAGGAATCCCACGACCACCATCAGGGTGATCCCGATACGGCGGGCACTCCAACGCTGAATGGCGATCGGAGGACGCTGCGGTGCGAGCTCGCGGAAGCGGGCCAGGATGTCCCGGCCAGCCTTCCGATGCTCCTTGAGCATGTTCCGCGACTGAGACGGCATCGTTACGCTGCGAGTTGCCGCGAACGCCTCCGCGATCTCGTCCGGGGAGAAGACCCGCAGCGCTCGCTCGTACACACGGTCGGGGTCGGTCCGGAGGGCCAGCACCACCATCATGTTCGCCAAGTCGACTGCTTGTCGCCATGGTGAGGGTCGGATCTCCGCGAACGCCAGGTCGATCAGCATGATCCTCCCGTCTCGAACCATGATGTTCGCCGGCTTCACGTCGCGGTGGGCCACTCCCACCTCCCACATACGACGGATCGTCGCCAGCGCATCGTCGATCACCGCATCGTCGACGTCGGCCTCCGTGATCTCCGTTCCGCCCTCCAAGAACTCCGTGACCAGGAGGTACTCGCGCTCCGGCGTGATCTCGACGAAGCCATAGGTCTTGGCGCAGGGGATGCCGAAGTCGTGCATGACCAGCAACAAATAGTCCTCGTACTGGACCAGCCTGCGCACGGAGTTGTACGATTTCTCGTCCTCCAGCGTGCCGTAGAGGATCGTCCGCCCGAGCTTGTAGGAGCGGTCGGCGCGCAGATGGGTCTGCGCGTACAGCTTGGCGAACAGATGGCGATCCGGATCTCCGGCCACCGTGAGCCTGAGCGGAGTGGATCCTCCCGAGCCGGCCAGGCCAAACGGCTTGAGCTCCAGCACGGTCATGCCGAGCTGATCCTTCACGGCCTGGCGGATGGCCGCCCCCCTGGGCCCACCGACGTCCAGATGCGCGGCCCTGCCCCTCTTGTACCGAACCGGGAAGACCGAGGTCGGCGCGAACGTCCGAAAAGCCACGAGCGGAATGCCGATCCCGAGGACCAGAGCGAACAGGATGTCGGCGGGGTGGTTGAGGGCCAGATAGACCTCGGCGCCGGCCAGCGCCGCGAGGAGGGCCGCGGCCACGAACTTCCCCACGTCACGCCATCTGCCCCGAGGGACAAGTGTGTACAGGACCCCCACGAGCGCCACGGACAGCTCGGCAACGGGACGGGACGGGAACGACGATCCCTCCCAGCCCCCGATGATGCGCGCCCCGAACGGTCGCGGTCGGATGGAGTAGGTGCCCAAGTTGTTGGTGAGCCACGCGACGAAGAGAAGTGAGACCACGAAGACGATGAGGTGTCTCCACCGACGGAAGACCAGGAGGGCCACGATCGTGCCGAGCCGGAGGGTCCGGGTGAACACGGTTGCCCCGAGACCGTTCGTGATGAGCGCCAACCGATTCAGCCAGCCCGTTCGCCAGCCCGCGATCCATCTGGAGAGAACACTCTCCTGACGCTCGAAGGAGTTTCCCACCTGCGTGACCAGAAGGAGGATGGTGAACGCGACGAGGAAGACGAGCGCCCCGACCCAGAACCTTCCGCCGGCTCCGAGCTCTCGCGGGAGGGGAGGGGGTCGGCCGGACGGGCGTCGCCGGCGCTTCGACCTGGCCAGGCCACGCTCGTCGACCGAATGCAGCGCGGGGACCGGCGCGGCCTCGTGGCCGATCGTACCCACCCTTGGACCCCCCTTATCTCCTCCGCGGCCTTCTCGCCGACTCTACCCAAGCTCATGCGGGAAGTCAGCCCTGGATGAGGCCTCTCGCTCGGAGCCATTCGAGCGCGACTCGGCGAGGCGTGCGCGACCCGAGTGTCATCAACCGGTTCATCTCACGAAGCCCCTCGATGGTGAGCTTCGCCGAGACGGCATCGACGACGTCGGTGAACCGCTGGCCGTACCGAGCCACGACCTCCTCCCGGACGACGGGCGTGACGTTTTCCGCGGGTTGGAGGCCCAGATCGTCTTCCAGCACCACGAATCCCCTCGACGGGATGTTGCCGTCGGTCGTGAAGAGCACCGCGACATCGATCTGTCCGGAGGCCAGTCCTTCAGCGGTGAGCGGGCCGCTCGCATCCAGTGGTTCGAACCTTTTGAACTTCAGGTGGTATTTCGATTCGAGGCCGACGAGACAAAGCGGCCGGCTGGGGCACTCTGGCGGGCCGCCGATGACCAACCGTGCCGCTACGGAGAGGAGGTCGCTGATCGTGCTCAAACGGTACTTCGCGGAGGTCTGGGCGGTGACGGCGAGCGCGTTGGCATCTTCGGCTTCGGCCGATGCGAGGACGTCGACCCCGCGGCCTCGAAAGGCCTCCGCGAGCTTCTGCCTTGTCGCGTCCACTGTGGCAGAGACCTGATTGGATTGGGGATGCAGGAATTGCACGGCCGTCCCCAGATACTCGGGAACGAACTCCACCAGGCCTCGCTCCAGGGCGGGCTCGACGAGCTCCCTCGGTCCGAGATTCAGCGCGCGTTTAACCCTGAACCCTTTGGCCTCGAGAGCGTGCGCATAGATCTCGGCGAGCAACTCGCTCTCCGGGAAGTCGAACGAAGCGATGGTGATGGCGTCGTCGCCGGTCGCCGGGGCAGCCGCTCGCTCGCCTGCCGGCCCCAGCCCAACCGAGACGCAGGTGGTGAGGGGCAGCGCCAGAAACACGACCAGAAGCGGCCACCACATTCGGCTTCGTTTGGTTCTCACCATCGAAGTGCAGACTCCAGGGGCGCCGTTCGGCTGGGCTGCAAATCCGGCGCTTGGCCACACCCTATGTCGTCCGCGAATGGCTGCAAAGGGTTCCTCGTCACTGCATGAGGGGAAGGGGGCGTATCGTGCTCCCCGAATGAATCGAACCAATGACGGCATCGAGAGCGCGATCGGAGCTCGCGCCCACGACGAGCATCCCCTCCTCGGCTCCCCTCGACGAGACGTAGTCACCACGATCCTCCTGACCGCCTCGACCGTCCTGCTGTTCGTACTCATGGCCACGCCGGCCAGGGATTCCATCCAACGGCTCGACCAGGCGTTTCTGGACCGAATGTTGTCCATCCGCTCCCAACCGTTGACCTCAGTCGCCAAGTTCCTGAACCTCCTCGGGCTCGTGGTGGTAACGCTCCCCGTCAGGCTGTTCGTCGCCGTGTTCCTGGCGCTGAGGCGTCGGTGGTGGCATCTGGCGGCATTCGTCTCGGCCGTGGTGTTGTCGGAGCTTTCGATCGGGTCGCTCAAGGCCGTCTACGACAGGGCCAGACCCCCGGGATCGCTGGTTGCGGTGACCGGAGGCTCGTTCCCGTCCGGACACGCCGTGGCGGCGTCGGTGACGGCGGTGGCGGCGGGTATCGCGCTGTTCCCAGAGGGCGGTCGCCGGTACTGGTGGGGTGTGGTGGCGGTGTTCTTCTCGATGATGATGGGTCTTTCCCGTGCGTACCTTGCCGCGCACTGGCTGTCCGATGCAGTAGCGGGGGTCCTCCTCGGCACGTCATTCGCGCTGATCTCGGCAGTCGTCGTCCACCTGATCCGCACCCGGAGGGAAGCCGAACCGAGTGCGGGACGGGCTGAGGGCGGCGAGCGGCCCTAGTGGGGCCAGGTCCAGTCCCGGATCTCCGGCGGGTCTTCCCCTGCCCGGCGAGTGTATGCGCGGCATTCCACCTGCCGGTCGGTCAGCAGCTGGCGAACGTGGGCGGCTCTCTGTCCGAGTCCGGGCACGCGGTCGATCACGTCCATCACCAGGTGGAAGCGGTCCAGGTCGTTCAGCATGACCATGTCGAACGGCGTCGTCGTGGTGCCTTCTTCCTTGTAGCCGCGGACGTGGAGGTTGCGGTGATTGGTCCGCCGGTACGCCAGCCGGTGGATCAGCCACGGATACCCGTGGTAGGCGAACACGACCGGCCGGTCGGTGGTGAACAAGGCGTCGAACTCCGTGTCAGGCATGCCATGGGGGTGCTCGGTCTCGGGTTGCAGCCGCATGAGATCCACCACGTTGATCACCCTGACCTTGAGATCGGGGAGATGCTGGCGTATCAGGTCGACCGCTGCCAGGGTCTCGAGCGTGGGGATGTCGCCAGCGCACGCCATCACCACGTCGGGCTGGCCGTCTTCGTCGTTGCTTGCCCACTCCCAGATGCCGATCCCCCGGGTGCAGTGCAGGATGGCGTCCTCCATCGACAGGAGATTGAGCGCGGGCTGCTTCCCGGCCACGATGACGTTGACGTACTGCCGGCTGCGCAGGCAGTGGTCGGCCACCGAAAGCAGCGTGTTGGCGTCCGGGGGCAGGTAGACCCGGATGATCTGGGCCTTCTTGTTCGCCACATGATCGATGAACCCCGGATCCTGATGGGAGAAACCGTTGTGATCCTGTCGCCACACGTGAGAGCTCAACAGGTAGTTCAGCGAGGGGATGGGCCGGCGCCACGGGATGACCCGGGTCACCTTCAGCCACTTGGCGTGCTGGTTGAACATCGAGTCGACGATGTGGATGAACGCTTCGTAGCAGTTGAACAGGCCGTGCCGTCCGGTGAGCAGGTATCCCTCGAGCCAGCCCTGACAGAGATGCTCGGAGAGCACTTCCATCACCCGGCCCCGAGGCGCGAGGTGTTCGTCCGTGGGGAGGATCTGCGCGTCCCAGGCCCGGTCGGTCGCATCGAACACCGCGCCCAGTCGATTGGACTCGGTCTCGTCGGGCCCGAACAGGCGGAACGTGTCCCGGTTACGCCGTATCACGTCCGTCAGGAACCGCCCGAGGACCCGAGTGGCCTCGCTGAAAGTGGTGGCCGGCTTCACGACCTCGACCCCGTAGTCGCGGAAGTCCGGAAGGGAGAGATCACGCACGAGCAGGCCGCCGTTCGCGTGCGGGTTGGCGCTCATCCTCGCGTCGCCCCTGGGGGGCAGGTTCGCCAGCTCTTCCACGAGCGCCCCGTTCTGGTCGAACAGCTCACCCGGTCCGTAGGTCTTCATCCAGGACTCGAGCAGCGTGAGGTGCTTCGCGTTCGTGCGTACCTCGGCCAGGGGGACCTGGTGAGCTCGCCATGTCCCCTCGACCGGCTTGCCGTCGACCTCCTTCGGACCGGTCCACCCCTTCGGCGTCCGTAGGACGATCATCGGCCACGTGGGCCGCCGCCCATTTCCGCTCGCCCGAGCGGCTCGCTGGATGCGCTGGATCTCGTCGATCACGTCGTCGAGGACGGTCGCCATCTGCTGGTGCATGGTCCTCGGTTCGTCTCCCTCCACGAAATGAGGTGCGTATCCGTACCCCTCCAGGAGAGAGGCCAACTCCTCTCGTGGGATGCGCGCGAGGACCGTCGGGTTGGCGATCTTGTAGCCGTTCAGGTGGAGGATGGGAAGCACGGCCCCATCGGTGACCGGGTTGAGAAACTTGTTCGAATGCCAGCTCGCGGCGAGGGGGCCGGTCTCCGCCTCGCCGTCCCCGACGACGCAGCACACCAGGAGATCGGGGTTGTCGAAGACCGCCCCGTACGCGTGGGCCAGGGCGTAGCCTAGTTCGCCGCCTTCGTGGATGGAGCCGGGAGTCTCTGGGGCTACGTGACTGGGCACGCCGCCCGGGAACGAGAACTGCCGGAACAGCTTGGCCAGTCCGGCGGAGTCCCGGGAGATGTCAGGATACACCTCGGTGTACGTTCCCTCGAGATACGCATTGGCCACGAGCCCGGGGCCGCCGTGTCCCGGACCGGTCACGTAGATCGCGATCAGGGATCGAGCCTTGATCGCCCGATTCATGTGGACGTAGATGAAGTTGAGGCCGGGCGTGGTGCCCCAGTGGCCCAGCAGGCGGGGCTTGACGTGCTCCGGCCGGAGAGGTTCGGCCAGCAAAGGGTTGTCCAAGAGGTAGATCTGCCCGACGGACAGATAATTGGCCGCGCGCCAGTAGGCGTCGATGAGTCTGAGATCATCGTCCGACAGCGGTTCGGAGCGAGAAGAATTCGTTCGTGAGCCCGAGCCGGCGTCCGTATCCTTCATGGGAAGCCTCCCCTTCGACCGAGGAGACGAGCATAGCCGCGAGCCAGACGTCCGATCCGTGCCCTGACGATCCGTCTCGACCGGTTCGAATGCCCATGCGAGCTGCGGCCGTGTGCTACCGGTGGACGCCCCAGGGCGTGGAGTTCCTCCTGGTTCGCACGCGGAATGGCCAGGCGTGGACGTTTCCGAAGGGCCACATCGAGCCAGGGGAGTCGCCGATGCACGCTGCGGAGCGGGAGGCGATGGAAGAGGCGCTCGCCACCGGACGGATCGAGCCCACGCCGTTCACGCGATACCGGTACCCGGTGTGGGAGCCTCAGGGTTTGGTCGGCGAGGTCTGCGTGGAGGCATACCTGATGGAGGTCGACGCCACGGGCGGCCAACAGGCCGCCGAGCGACCCTCTGCGTGGCTCGAGCCCGAGGCCGCGGCGAAGAAGCTCGCGACGTACCGGGACCTCACGTACGCTCGGGAGCTCCGTCGGGTGATCAGGGCGGCCGTGGCAAGGCTCCAGGGTCCTTCCGATGCCACCAGATGAGCCTTCATGTGCGGAGAGGGGATACCACCCGACTACTGCGGCGCGGTATCGTGCAAGCCAGTCCCTCTCGTTCCCGCCTGAGGACCCCAGCACTCGGAGTGGAGCCAGATGAGCCACGCCATTTCCGGAAGGTTGATGGCGGCCACGCGCACGGCCCGGTTCACAGAGTCCGTGATCCGGGAGATGACGCGGCTGGCGGACGAGCACGGCGCCGTCAACCTGGCCCAGGGCTTTCCCGACTTCGACGCGCCCGAGGAGGTCAAGGCGGCCGCGGTGGGGGCCATCGAGGCAGGAATCAATCAATATCCGGTGACCTGGGGTTCGCCCTCGTTCAGAGAGGCCATCGCCGCCAAGTACCGGAGGTTCGGGTGGCCCGAACTGGACCCGGAGACCGAGATCGTGGTTACGTGCGGCTCGACCGAGGCCATGGCGTGCACATTCCTGGCGCTCGTGGAGCCCGACGATGAGGTGCTTTTGTTCGAACCGTTCTACGAGAACTACGGCCCGGATGCGTATCTGTCCGGAGCCGTGCCGAAGATGGTGCCGCTCTCTCCTCCTTCCTGGGAACTGGATCCGGATCGGCTCGGCGCGGCCGTCGGCCCCCGAGCCCGGGCCATCGTGCTGAACACGCCCCACAACCCGACAGGGAAGGTATTCGGGCCCGAAGAGCTCACCGCGATCGCCGAGATCGCCGTCGAGCGTGACCTCCTCGTGTTCACGGACGAGATCTACGAACACATCCTGTACGACGGGCTCCACCATCTCTCGATCGCACTGGTGCCGGGTATGCGCGAGCGAACGGTGACCATCAGCGCGCTCTCGAAGACATACTCGGTCACCGGATGGCGGGTGGGGTGGGCCGTTTCCAGCCCCCGGCTCATCGCGGCCATCCGGAAAGTCCACGATTTCCTCACCGTGGCCGCGCCGGCCCCACTCCAGGAGGCCGGGGTCGTCGCTCTGGGCCTCCCAGATTCTTATTACCAGGACCTCGCCCAGGCCTATTCGGAGCGACGGGACCTCTTCCTGGGCGGCTTGGAGGGGACGGCCCTGAAAGCATCTCGCCCCCAGGGCGCCTACTACACCATGGTCGATGTGGGGGAGGTACGGGCTCGGCGAGGTCTCTCGGACGACGTAGCTCTGTGCCTCGAGATGGTCGTCCGGGAGGGCGTTGCCGCCGTTCCCGGAAGCAGCTTCCTCATCGACCCGTCTGCCGGGCGCGATCTGATCAGGCTCGCGTTCCCCAAGCGGCTTGACACCCTGCGGGCCGCGGCGGAGCGGCTGGCGGGGTTCGCCGGCCCCGGTTGATCGTTACGCCTGGGCCGGGAGCACCGCGGCACGGTACCATCGATCATCCTCATCCTGGCCCGCGGCGTCCTTCTTCGAGGCTGCGGGCTTCCTGGCCAGGATCGTGATCCAGGTCATCGGCCTTTGGGCCCGTTTTGCCTGCTTCTGCTGCATATGCCCCTTGCCACCGGAAGAGGAAGTGATTACATGGAACTCTGATGAGTAGGTCTCTGGCTCGGGCGCCACGGCTCGGAACGGACGCCCGATATCGGCTGATCCGAAAGATCAGCGAGGATGAGGTGGGCAGCGTCTGGACAGCCGAGGATGTGGCGTTCGGCAGGCTGGTAACGATTCGAGTCATCGCCGAATCGCTTCGCTCTCACGGCCGGTTCACCGAGCTGTTTGCCTCAACCACAGAGCAACTCCTTCATCCGGTATCGATGGATGGAGCCCTCCGGCCTCGAATCTCTCACCCGAGTGCCGCTGGGGTACTCCACTTCGATCTGGGAAGCAGTACCTCGCCCGCGTTCGTGGTGATGGAGCAAATCGAAGGCGAGCCGCTCGCCACCCTCCTCAGTCGACAGGGGAGGCTCGAGGCAGAAGTGGCTGTTCGGATCACCATCGCCGTGGCCCGGGCGGTCCATGCGGCTCACGAGGTAGGCGTCGTCCACGGAGCCGTTAATCCCGCAACCCTGTTGATCGATTCGGCACGAGCGGTAAAGGTTTTCGATTTCGGGGTGGCGGCCGCCTACGGTCCCATTCTCGCAGAGCGAGACACCGAGCTCTCGCCCTACCTGGCGCCCGAGTTGTTGGCGGGAGGAAGGCCCACATCCCGCTCTGACACCTTCGCTGTGGGGGCAGTCCTTTATGCCATGCTGACCGGGTGGCCCTCGAGAGAGGGTGGCCTCGGAGACACGCCCATTCGCCGAGTGTTCAGCGATGTGCCTGGCAGCATCGCTCATCCGTGCAGCCGCGCGCTCGCACAGGATCCCGACGCGAGGCCTGCTTCATTGGAGGACTTTGCCTCCAAGCTGTCTCAGGCGTCCTCCATGGGGCGCTTGTCCAAGGGCGGATCGTCTCGCCGGGCGTCCCCCGGGGGGCCGGTGCATCGACCAGGACCATCGATTGAGCAGGGGAAAGAGGAACCGCCCCTCTTCGCTCGACGCGGCAATGAGACGGTGACGAATTTTATCGACCCGGTACGGGTCGAAGCCTCGCTGAGGAAGCTGGTGAGGGACCGGGAGGCGCGGGCCGACAAGACCGACTCTGCACCTGGCTCCTTGTCGCCTCGTTCCCCCCGTCGCTCAAGCGCGGACCGTCCCTCCGGCCCCGAGAACCCTGATCCGGATGAGTCTGATGACCGGGAAGGCAGGGAACGCCACAGCCCCATTCTGGAGACTAGCGACGACGGCCGGGCGATCGTGCCGTATTGGGCAAGAGCCCACTTTCCGCCACAAGCACCTCCAGCCGGCGCGCCCGCGCCTCCAGGCCGAAATCAGAGCCCCCGGGCGTCATGCCGGGGTCAGCCACTTGGGCGGCGAGAGAGCGTAAAACCTGACGGCCGGCCCCGGTCGCGGACACTTGCCGAGCGCCCAGGAGTGCGGGGCCACCCAAGCCGAGACAGACAACCACGAGTCCAGATATCTGGGCCTCCGCGACCACCCATCCCGCTTCCTCACGGAGGCTCGGAAATAGGAAAACGTCCGTTTCCTCTCGCATCAGCGTGAGCAGATCGCCACGAGGAAGGTGCCCGAGAAAGACGATCTGCCCGTCCACCCCCCAGCGTCGGGCCAGGCGCCGAAGCCTCGCCTCGTCGGACCCGCTCCCCGCGACCAGCAATCTCCAGTTGGGCAGATGAGTCATGACCCGGACGGCCAGCGCCCCTCCCTTCCATGGGATCAGCCGGCCGGCGAACAGCGCGGTCGGGGGCTGGTGGGAAGATCGGGAGGATGGAAGAGGCGACCGGGTTTCATCGAGTGCCACGTTCGGAAAGACCTCGGCCTTCGAACGATACCGACGCGGCAGCCAGTCTCGAGTCTCGGGGTTCTGGACCAAGATCAACTGTGAGCGCCAGGCGACCCGGGCGAGTGGGTTGAGGTGACGGCCGGCCCCTCGAGCGCAGGCTCGAATGGCCTCATAGACAGCACCCCGTACCCCAAGGGCAGGAAGGAGGCGCCGGGGCACCCGTACTCCGCCACCAACCGGACCGTACACACAGCGAGGCCCGACCAAAGGAGCTGCCGACCCGAGCCATGCATTTGCGAGCGTCAAGTGCCATACGAGGTCGAACCCCACCTCGGCGTGGAGCCGTCTTGCCTGCCGTAGAGCCGCCACTTGCCAGAGCAGGTAGTAGGGGTGGATACCCACGCGTCCCCGTTTCCAGAAGCGTGCCCAGGCCGGGAGATCCGTGTAGGCGAAATGAAGGCGATCACGTTCCGGAAGACCGACCAGTCCGTTCTCGATCGCATCGCGATTGTTTGAACGCGTGATCACCCAGGTGTCACCCATGCGGGCTAACATCCGGGCCCATGCCCAGCCGGCTCCGGGCTCCGACCCTTCTCCCGGCGCACAAGCGTACGCGAAGGCCAAGATGCGCATGGACTCTAACCCCTCAGGTCGCGCAGGAGAGCCCGCCTGGCCAACAGGCCCTGGCGTTCGCGTTTCGTTGTGGCTCTCAATCCAGCCTGGCTCCGTATCAGGTAGTCACGAAGGAGTGGCTCCACATTCACCGGGTCGATACCAACAGCGTCGGCGTGTGCGCGAACGGCGTTGCCTACCCACCCTCCCTTTCCCCGGAACCCGCCGAGCAGATGCTCCCGGGACGGACGCCCGAGAAGAGTGTGGGCCTGGACCAGGTAGTGGCACAGATCGTGGAAGAGTGGACCCTCTTCATCGGCCGATTCCCAGTCCACGAGACCCCAACCGGCGGTACGAAGTAGGTTCCATGGCGCGAAGTCTCCGTGGACGGGACCGACTGGTCCGGTCTCCGATTGGCGGGCTCCGGCGTGGAAGAAGCCCCCCATGGCCCGAGCGACCTCTTCCTCTAGTTCCCATGGCCGAGCCCGGGGCCGCCATGGGATTGGTTCGAGCAGGAGGACGCCTGGCTCCGAGGCCAGGATCCGAGGAGCATCGATCGGCGAGGGCAGAAGTGGTCCTAGAGAGCCGATGGCCTTCGCCTCACGCTCCAGAGCCTCGATCCCATGCTCGTCGGTCGCCACTTTGGCCATGGCCCTGGTCTTTCCGTCCAGCCCGAGCACCAGCGCCACATATCGCCCTGGATGGTTTGCTCTGGTGACGGCCAGGGTGCTCCGGGGAGGCAGGTGCGGCCCCAGGAGCTCGCGCAGGGCTCGGGGTGGCGGGTCGGCTCGCGGCGTGAGACGGAACCCTCCGAATGTGGCGAGAATCCGGGCAGCCTCCCACCCCACGCGTCCCTTGATCGTCACTGGCTGGTAGGCGGTAATGGCCGACTTGACGACGGGCCGCGAGCCGCGCGGGATCCACCAGCGGGTGGAGCGACCCCCTGGGAACACGGTCCATCCGGCACCCAGCCGGGAGACCGCGCGGCGTTCGAGGCATTGGAGGACGGCTTCCCGCGCTATGCGGGCCACCTCCTGGTACGGGCGGCCACTATCCACGTGCAGGGCGGGTACGCTTGGTGGCAGGATTTCCCGCCAGGCTGAGCTCTGCCGCTCGATCTCCTCGCCCGCGAGCTCCTTCTTGCGGGCAGCCAGCACGTCGGGGTGACCTTCCAGCACGAGCGCAAGATCGGGACGGTTCAGAGTCGCGCCGAGGACGCGGACCAGCCTTGCAGGGACGTCCAGGCGGTAGCGCCTGGGGTCGACGCCGATGTCCCACCACCCGCGCTCCCTCACCATCAGCCCCGTTCTGATCTTGATTTCCCAATGAAGGAACCACCCCCCGAGGAAGAAATCCATCCAGTAGTAGCCGAGGAGGGCTAGAGAGACTGCACGTCCGTAGGCCCGGCGAGCATGGGGTTTCGTGGGGTCGTTCGGAACCCTCGCCAACAAGGAACCCGGCCGCGGCAGCAGATTGGGCCGCCAGTGCTGATTTTGGTAGCGCTTGAACACTCCTTCGAGGAGGCCGGGAAGGTCCTCGGCCAATGTCGATTTCCCCGACCCGTCTGGCCCGGACACCAGCACGACCATCCCGGTGGGCCTCATGACTCGTTCGACGTATCGCCGGGCACCGAGAGTGAGTGCGGATGCGGCCCTGCTGACGGAGCCAAATCGCCTCCTCCGCAGCATCCATTCGGCCCGGAGCACAAGCGAACGGCTGGGCGGGCTCCCCTCGAGACCGAAGGACGCAAACACGCTTGCGAACCGTTCTCCCCCGATGCGAGCCAGGACCCGCTGATAACGATCAGGATCCCCGGAAGCGAGCCCGCCGATCCGACTCCACTCGCGGGGCTCCAGCATGCCTTTCCTCAACCGCTTGACGGTCAGGTAGGCCGCTCGGGCCGCGGGAGACGGCTCCCCCACTTGATCATCGACGAACGATGTCGTGGGGATGGCGTCTCGCCCAAGACCGAGTGGGTCCTCGATGCCGTCAAGAGCCAGTACCTGCCCGTCTCTCTCCAGGACCCAGTACCAACCTCGAAGGTCGTAGTGGAGGCTCTGGCAGAGCCTCCACCCACCGGCCAGCCGGAGTGGCCACATCGGGTCGAGGTGCACGATGGCGCAGTCGACGTCACGGCCGCTCATGCCGACATCGATCTCGTCCATGGCGGGGGTGTGGAGCACCAGGGTGCGATCGCCAATCAGTGAGGTCAGGTCGGCGACGAGACTCGCTGCGGGGACACTCATCGAGCGGCCGATCAGCTGAATGCTGGCCTGCCGGTCGGATAGTAGCTGAACCCGGCTGACTCCAACTCGGCGGGACGAAAGATGTTCCGGCCATCCACCATCAGCGGGTAAGCCATGGCCTTGCTCAACCTCTGCAGATCCAGGTCTCTGAACTCGGGCCAATCAGTGCACACGATGAGACAGTGGGCACCCGAGGCAGCCTCGTACGGGTCAGCGGCCACCTCAAGCCCGGCCACCTCCTCCTTCGCGTTCGACATGGCCTGAGGGTCGTGGCCGACCACACAGGCGCCCCCGTCGATCAGCCTCCGGGCCAGGGCCACAGCGGGAGCGAATCGGACGTCGTCCGTTCCGGGCTTGAAGGACAGTCCGAGCAAGGCGATGCGCTTGCCCTCGAGATTCCACAGAGCGTCCCTGACCTTCTCCAGGGTGGCTTCAAGGGCCTCGTCATTGATGCGGGTGATCTCGCGTAGGAGGGCGAAGTCATAGCCAAGCCGGGCAGCCAGTCTGTCGAACGCCTGCAGATCCTTGGGAAAGCAAGACCCTCCGTATCCGAGACCGGCATCGAGGAAGGCTCTTCCGATCCTGGGATCCGCCCCCATGATGTCTGCCACCGCCACGACGTCCGCGCCGGCCCGCTCACAGATCCGGGCGAGGCCGTTCGTGTACGAGATCTTGAGTGCAAGGAAAGCGTTGCAAGCATGCTTTGCCAGCTCAGCCGTGTTGATGTCGGTCTCGATGATCCGGCATCCATTGCGGATCAGTGGCTCATAGAGCCGGCGCATGACCTCGAAGACCCACGGCGCCTGGGCCCCCACCAGAATGCGATCCGGGTGAAGAGAATCCTCCACGGCGCTTCCCTCGCGAAGGAACTCGGGATTGGAGGCGACCTCGAGCCCTGATGTGGCGTCTCGCCGCTCCCGAACGAGCGTGCGCCTGACCTGCTGGGCGGTCCCTGCCGGCACGGTGGACTTTTCGACCACGACCGTGCTCTGGCGAGCGTGACGGGCGACCTCTTGAGCCGCCCGTTCCACGGCAACCAGATTGGCCTCCCCGGTAGCCTTGGAGGGGGTACCGACGCAGATAAAGACGACCTTCGCATCCCCCAGCGATTCTGCTGGGTCAGAGGTGAATCGGAGTCTGCCCGAGCTGATCCCATCGGATACGAGCTCTGGAAGCCCAGGCTCGTGGAACGGAACCATGTTGCCCTGCAGGAGCCGGACCTTCTCCTCGTCTGAGTCAGTGCCAACCACCTCATGGCCCATTGACGCCAGGGTCGCGCAAGTCACCAAGCCGACGTGGCCGGTTCCTATGACTCCTACCCGCATGCTCCTACTCCCTCTATCGTTCTCCGCCCAGATCCCATGGGCGACAGCCGGACCGGGCACTACCCATACAGCACATCGGACCGAGGGGGTCGGGCCGAGTTGGGGTCCATCTGCGCTAAGCCGAGCCTCTGGAGGACAAGACGACCCACATACGCGGCGTTCAGGACCGTGTAGCGCTTCCACAGCCGTTTCGGCTCTTGAGCCAGACGATAGACCCATTGCAGTCCGGCGCGCTGAATGAATCGCGGCGGTTCTCGGAGGACGCCCGCGTGGTAGTCAAAGGCCGCCCCTACGGCGATGACAGGCATGGACAGCGCGTCGCGATACTCGTATGCGAAGACCTCCTGGCGAGGACAACCCAAGCCGACAAACGTGATGGCGGCTCCCGATGATCTGATCCGGCCTGTGATCTCGTCTTTCTCCTCCGCCGTTGTTCGCCTGAACTTGGAAGGCTCCGCCCCCGCCACGACGAGCCCCGGGAATCGCCGGCGGAGCGAAGCCTGAAGCCGACCGAGGACCGGCTCGGTGCTTCCGTACAGGTAGATCGGAATGCGCATCGTGGCCGCAATGGCGCAGATCTCGAGCATGAGCGTGGGGCCGTACACACGGTCAATGAGCCCCGTGCCATGAAGGAGGTTCAAGGACCAGCGAACCGGTTGCCCGTCCGGGGTCACGAGGTCGAAATGGTTGAGCCTGTATCCGTGGATCCGGTCCTTCACTCCGGTCATGATCCCGTGGACGGCGAGCGCGGACACCGCATAGCCGCGACGCTCCGTCGCGGCAGCGATGACCTTCTCGACTGCGGCTTCGTAGTCCACGGCGTCAACCAGGATCCCAATGACGTTCTTTTTGCCCAGATCTCTCACGGTTGCCATCCGTCGTAGCGGGCCTCGTGAATCTCCTTGAGGATCCGCTCGATGTCGTATTCCATCCGCCAATCGGGGTAATGGGACTGGAACCGGCCGTTGTCTCCGATCCACCATATGTGATCGCCCGTGCGGTGTTGATCGACATACGACCAATTGAGCCTGCGGCCGGCGATTCCCTGGCAGAGCTCGATCGCCTCGAGAACCGAGCAGTTGCTGAATCTGCCCCCACCGATGTTGTACACCTCGGCGACGCGCGGCCTGTCGAAGAAAGCATGGAAGGCGCGGACCAGGTCGCGGCTGTGGATCGCGTCCCGCACCTGCTTGCCCTTGTACCCGAACAAGGTGTAGGGAGTACCGGTCATCACACACCTCATCACATACGCCAGGAATCCGTGAAGCTGTGTGGCAGAGTGCAGAGGGCCGGTCAGTGTGCCGCCTCTGAAACACGCCGTCCGGATCCCGTAATAGCGCCCGTACTCCTGCACCATCACGTCTGCTGCGACCTTGGAGGCCCCGAATAGACTGTGGAGGCAGTCATCGATCGGCATGTCTTCGCGGATTCCCCCCGAGTACGTGTGATCTGGATCGATCTCATATCGCGACTCCAACTCGGTGCGAGGCAGGGCGTTTGGCCTGTCTCCGTACACCTTGTTCGTGGAGGTGAAGATGAATGTGGCACCGGGCGCGTGACGCCGAGTCGCCTCCAGGATGTTCAGCGTGCCGCCCGCGTTGATGTCGAAGTCAGTAAGCGGATCCCTGGCGGCCCAGTCGTGAGATGGCTGAGCCGCCGTGTGGATTACGAGCTCGATGTTTCCGGCAAAGCGCTCGAAGATGCCGAATATTCCCTGCCGGTCCCTGATGTCGATGTCATGGTGCCGGTAACGAGAGCCAAGCTCCTTCTGCAGGAGCGTCACGCTCCATGCAGTGGAGGCCTCAGGGCCGAAGAGGCGTCCCCGCATGTCGTTATCGATTCCAACTACGTCCAGTCCCAGGCCGGCGAAATACGTTGCCGCTTCCGAGCCCACCAGGCCACCAGAACCCGTAACCACGGCGACGCTCATTTATCAGTATGCCCCTCTACGAGCGATCACGATCCCCAGGGTCTTGAGCAGGATGTAGAGGTCGAGACCCAAAGACCAGTTGTCGATGTAGAAGAGGTCCAACCGGATTGCCTCATATGAGTCCAATTCGCTGCGCCCGCCTATCTGCCACCAGCCGGTGATGCCCGCGCGCACCTCGTGCCTGGGGGCAAGCAGCTGTTCATTGGCGGCCACCTGCTCAGCTGGAAGGGGCCTCGGGCCGACCAGACTCATGTCGCCCTTGATGACGTTGTAGAGCTGGGGGAGTTCGTCCAGGCTGAAGGGCCTTATGAACCGGCCCACACGGGTCAGACGAGGATCGTCCTTCAGCTTGAAGAATGGCTTCGTCAGATCGATCAGGCTTTCCTTTAGGACCCGATCGGAATCCAGCTGCATGGTTCGGAACTTGTACATCGCGAACAGCCTGCCGTCCTTTGTCACGCGGGGCTGCCGGAAGAGGACGGGCCCCTCAGAGGTCAGGCGGATGGCCAACGCGATGACGGCCATCAGGGGAAGGGTCAAGATCAGGGCGACAGCGGCCACGATGAGATCGAACGATCGCTTCGCGAGGGCCTGCATTCCCGACAGCCGCACCGGCTTCACCGAGACGGCCATCACGTCCTCGATCGGTTGGATGGCGAGACGCGACGTGAGTATGTCTGGCAGGTTGGCCGACACTCGCATTTCCACGTTGGTCTTTCGGCACGCCCTGGAGACAAGCACCATTTCCCGCGCGGTCACGGCCGTCGATGCCACGAAGACGCACTCGACTGCATGACTGCTGATCGCCCTCTCGAGGTCACCGACCGTGCCCACGATGGGCCATTCCACAGAGTTCGGAGGATCCTCGGACGTGGCGATGTGACCCACCGGGACAAATCCTCGGACTGGGACGCTGAGAGTCCGGGAGAGGTGCTCCCCTTCTTCGTTGGTCCCGATGATGAGCGTCCTGAACGCCAAGCGCCCCAGTCTCTTTGACCTACGGACGTGCCATCTCCACATGCGCCGGACGATCAACTCGAAGAGGAGAGCAAAGGCCCATGTCGATCCGAGCCAGACTCGGGATAGAGCTGCACTCCACCAGAAGGCGCAAATCATGATCAGAGCGATGCCCACAGCGCTCGCACTGATGATGCCCCGAAACTCCTCCCACGCTGAAATCTGCTTGATCCGATACAGACGGAACGAGTAGAACACCGCGACCCAGAGCGGGACGGCCAGGGCCAGCACTCCGAGGAAGTCCATCGAGGCGATGGCCGTGCCATGGCGGAGCCTCTGGACGACCAGGAGTGACCCGAGCACACATCCGGCGTCGGAGATGAGGAGCGCAGCACTGATTCGCCGGAACCTACGGAGCGCTGATTGGCCAGCTAGGGGACTGTCGGAATCCGTAAGCACTCTGCTGCCGGCATCGGTCCGCTGTCCGTTGGCCGAGGTGACCTCACCCATAGCTGAGGCATCCAATCGAACTGTCTCGCTTGGTCGGTCCACCTTTTCGCTCATTGGCTCTGTTGCACGAGATCGGCCCGCAGTCCGTTTCGTCGCACGAAGGCGGCTGCCTCCAGTCGGGAGTGAACCCCCAGCTTCGTGAGAACACTCTGGATGTGGGTTTTGGCGGTACGAGGGCTTATCACGAGCCTGCCGGCGATCGTCCCGTTGTCGCCGCCATCCGCCAGGATGGCCAGAACTTCCCTCTCCCGATGGGTCAGACGGAACATCTTGAGGATCGCTTCCTCTCGCTCCTTCTTCGAGTTGATCAGGTTGGAGAGGAGGGGACCGAGCATGTGTTCGGGTACGAGGGTGCGGCCACCGTGAATTGCTCTCGCCGCTCCAATCAACTGATCGAGCGCGCTGTCTTGTGAAAGGTATCCTCTGGCCCCAGCTTCCAGCGCCTTCAGCAAGGAGGTGTGATCGTCCCTATTGGAAAGGATGAGCACTCGGCAGAGAGGAACTCGATCCCTGATAATGGCCGTGGTGCGAACTGCGTCCCAATTGCGGATGTGCCCGTCCAGGATCAATACATCGGGAAACGTCCGCTCGCACTCCTTCACCGCTTGATAGCCGTCAGATGCTACTCCGGCCATCTCGAGGTCCGATTCGCTCTCCATGACCGACCGAACGGCGTCGCGGAACAGCGTCTGCTCGGCTGCAAGAACGATCCGAACTCTCGGCTGTTTCTGGGACATCCATCTCTCCCCGATATGTCGCTGGGAGCCATCCCCCAACTGGTGTCGAAGGGGAAACGGTACGGGTTACACCATAGGGTGCGCTAGTGGCCATTCGGACTATTCGTATTAATACATTCGGAGTAGCCTGGCCACCCTCGGTCGCGGGCGCAAGCCCGTTACTCGAAAGGATCCGTTTCCGGTGGCCCTGCCAATCCATGACGAATGGCGAACGCCGCCGCCTCGAGGCGGGAGTGCACCTGGAGCTTGGTCAACACTCTCTGGGCGTGTGCCCGGACAGTGTTCTGCGCGATTCCCAGGCGCTTGGCGATCTCAGTGTTGTTGAGCCCTTCGACCAACAACGCGAGGATCTCCTTCTCCCGCTGGCTGAGTTGCTCAGCCAGAGAGAGAGCTGCCTGCTCTTCTGGCGGCAGGACGCCTGAGGTGGCCTGGGCCAGCCGCCTGGGGATGACGACCTGTCCTGCCAGGACTGCCTGCAACGATGCCTTGAATTGGCTCATGGGGGTGTCCATGGTCAGATATCCGTGGAACCCGAGGCCGATCGCTTGCTTCACCGTCCGTGGGGCCGCGACCGCGGTTACCGCCACAACCTTCGTCTGGGGAAGTTCCTGGAGAATCCTCTTTCCGACTGAAAGGCCACTCATGCCGGGTAGGCTCACGTCGAGTAGGACCAGATCGGGTTTCTCGCG